>Ga0172373_10001019_pt1 | contig 45489 bp, 41 predicted proteins | sample Lak10m_2_FD_114546 | JGI IMG/M metagenome (GOLD analysis project Ga0172373, IMG submission 114546) | Freshwater microbial communities from Kabuno Bay, South-Kivu, Congo - kab_092012_10m | ecosystem: Environmental > Aquatic > Freshwater > Lake | place: Democratic Republic of the Congo... | reverse complement strand
GAGCCCGATCAACCCCAGCCTGAGAAACCCAACCCTGGTCGGCCCCTACCCGACGGCCATCTGCAGAAACAGATGACCGATCAGCTCCAGGAGTGGGGGCCGAAGGTTTCCCCCCAACAGCAGGAGTTCCAACCCATTCCCCAAAACCGCTCCGGCGTATCGGATCAATCCCTGCAACCCAAGGCCAATTGGGGTAAGCCCAGGCCTGGTCCTGACCCGGTCAGGGATAGTTCCCTTTCCCCATCGCCCCAGGGCAGAGTCAAAACCTGGGCAGATCAGGTGCCCGTTACCCCCGTGCCCCCTGAGCCGATTCCAGCTAGGGTAGATCCGCTGGGAGGGCCGGTTAGCGAGCATCTAAAGCCAGACTCGGGGTTAGCCGAGAGCACGGCCTCTATAATCCAGCTGCCGCTGCAAAGTCAGCAGCCATGAGACGGGGGGTGCCCTGGGGTACTGTGGCCTGGCAGCGGTGGTTACTGGCGGCAATGGTTGGCTTTACCGCAGTGGCCTGCACCCGCTCACCCCTAAGCCTGGGGCCAAGCCAGGCCAGGGGCTACGTCAAGGACCCTGAGACCCTGGTGGTGACCACTGAACCAGACTTTCCCCCCTTTGTTTACCTCAATAGTGAGGGTAAGCTGGTGGGGTTTGATGTAGAATTGATCCAGGAAATCGCCCGGCGTCTGGATCTGCGGGTGGATTTTGCCTACATTCCCTTTGATGGGTTGTTTGCTACTCTCGAGGCGGAAACCGCCGATGCCGCCATCAATTCCATCACGATTACGGCCCAACGGGATGAGGCGATTGACTTTTCCCGACCCTACTTTAAATCAGGTCTGGCCATTGCGGTGCGCGCTGACGACACCCGGATCAACTCTCTCCAGGACCTGCGGGGCAAGAAAATTGCCGTTAAACTGGGCACCACCGGGGCCGATCTGGCGTCTCGGGTGCCCAATACCCAGCTAGTGACCTTTGACTCCGCCGAAAAAGCCCTGCTGGATTTAGACAAGGGCAATGTGGACGCCGTTATTAAGGATGAACCCACCGCCCGCGGCATGATTGAAAGGGTGGGCTTAAAAAATATCCGGCTGCTGCCAGACTTGCTAACGGAGGAGTACTACGGTATCGGCCTGCCCCCGGGGTCCCCCAATAAGCTGTTTATTGATCAAACCCTGGAGGCCATGTTCGCTGATGGCTCCTACGAACGGATCTACCGCAAGTGGTTTCGGCGATCGCCGCCAGCCTTACCTGATCAGCCTTGATAAAACCCTGGGTTTACAACGGCCGAGCCCCAGGGTTCAGAACCCAGTAACCTAGTCCCATTCCTGTTAACTGGGTTAACTGGGTTTTAAAGTGCTTACCTATTAACCTGTCCCGGCTGGGGTTGACACTCTAGACCTAATAGAGCGGTTTTCCATAGAGTGAGACACCCAATTGTTCAATCCTACCCCCCAGTGCCTGACTGTTGGGGCTTGACACTGTACCCGCCCTTGATCAAGGGGGGGCAGGGGGGGTGTTCACACCCACTTCACCCCAGTGAAGTTCGCTATAGATTGGCCAGACTTGTGTCAACCTGGCCAGGGGAATCCTGTTGACAGAGCCCCATCTAGCGCAGGTTAAAGCCCGTAATAATGCCATTGCGGTTGACATCTAAATCCAGGGACTCCCGACCCCGATCCAGTTGCAGTAAGCCAGGCGTTTGTGCCACCACCTGCCAACCATCCCGGGTCAAAGAGGTTACCGCAGTTTCAGCGGATTGGCCGATCAAGTTGTCGGGAAACTGGAGTTGGTCCGGCAATTCCGCCAGGGAATCCAAGTCTAGCAGATCCCGCAGGGCGTTGTTAATCGTAGCTCGCTGGGTGGGGTCAAGAACTTCTCGAATCGCCATATTCCGCCGAAAGAGCAGATCGTAGGTGGCGCGTTCGTGGGTCACCACCGTATTGCGGGCAGCGATGATCACCTGGCTGTCACTGCTCGGAACTAATACCTGGTTGAGACTGCCTAAGGCTTCAAAATAGGCCGTGGCAGATTCTTCGATCTGGGGCTGGTAAAGGGAGAAAATTGCTGCAATATCAGTCTTTTGTTTCTCCGTTAACCCTAGAGCTTCGCCCCATGCCTCCAGAGGGGTTTGGGGTTGGGTTTGAAGTTCCTCGGTCACCTGATTGACCCCGGTGCCACTAGCCTGGCTCAACTCTAAGCCTGGGGTCACCGGTGCAGATTGATAGGGGATTGAGTGGGGGCTTTGGGCCATGGCGGTGGTATTAACCACCAACGTTAAACAGCCGGAAACCGCAAATAAGCCTAATAGATCAAGATAGCGTTGCATAGACCACTCCTCATGGGGTTAATTTCTGAAAAGATATGGCATTAACCATTTCAGCCTGCATGGTAGCAGGTATTATTGTCACTGACTACAAGCTCCCCAACCTCCCTTAACCACCCCTTAACGATGGAGGACAGGGCCATCCCCACTGCTATCGCTTCCTGAAACAGGACGGGGCTCGGCGTGGAAGTGGGTTTCGACCACCTCACCCCACTTCCACGCCCGGTTGCCATGAAGACCTTTTTCACCCCTGACCCCATCCTTGAGCAAGGCCTGAATCGGGTGCTTGATCAGCTCTGGGCTGATTGTCCCACCCTAGCCCCCACCCAAATTGCCGTCACCTGGGTGGTTTACGACCCGCCCTACATTACCAATACGGGCGGTGCTCTGACCGCCCAGGACTTCTGGCAGCATCCGGTGCGGGGGGCGACCTACCGGGGGATGGAGTTGATCTACCCGGCTAGCGTGGTGAAGGTGTTTTACCTGGTGGCGGCCCAGGAATGGCTGGAACAGGGGATGATTGCTGATTCCCCGGAATTAGACCGGGCCCTGCGGGACATGATCGTGGACTCTAGTAACGATGCCACCAGCCTGGTGGTGGATGTGCTCACCGGCACCACCAGTGGGCCGGAGCTGGCGGCAGGTCCCTTCGCCACCTGGCAGCAGCAACGCAACATGGTGAATCGCTTTTTCCAATCCCTGGGGTGGCCGGAGTTGGCTGGGGTGAACCTGAACCAGAAAACCTGGTGTGACGGTCCCTACGGTCGAGAGCGCGCCTTCCTGGGGGAACACTACGACAATCGCAACGCCCTGACCACCAATGCGGTGGCCCGGTTGATCCATAGCATCGCTGGGGGAGTGGCGGTATCGGCGGCCCGGTCCCAGATTATGCTCAACCTGATGCAGCGTGACCTGGGCAGCGATCGCCCGGTCCCCCAGGAGGAAGACCAGATCACTGGATTCTTTGGTGCCGGCCTGCCGCCCCAGGCCAAACTCTATTCTAAGGCCGGCTACACCAGCCAGGTCCGTCACGATGCCGCCTACGTTGAAATTCCTGACCGCCCCCCCTTTACCCTGGTAGCCTTCACCCAGGGCCCGGAGCATAGTCACAACCGGGCGATCCTGCCCGCCCTGGTGAGCTGGTTGGTGGACTCTAGCTTGCCCTAATCAGGCTCAGTAGATCGCAAAGTCCCCTGGCCCTCATCCCCCAGCCCCTTCTCCCAGTTTTGGGAGAAGGGGAGCCGGATCGGATCAAAGCTCCTAACCCCAAACTTTGGAGAGGAGTTTGGGGTTAGGTTAAGAAATGGTGCTTTCCCTCAACCAGGTTTTATGGCAAATTAAGTACCCTATCCAGCGTACTATAGGGGTAATCTTACCCCGGAAAGGATTGGCTCGATGACTGAACCGTTGCCTTCTACCGGGCTTTGGCAGCCCAAGCGTCGCCGCAGCCGCCTGGTCGAGGGGCTGGTGAGAGCAGTCTGCTTTATCTTTGCCGCCATTTCCATCCTCACCACCCTGGGCATTATTTTGACCCTGATCTTTGAGACCTTTGATTTTTTCTTCGATCCGTTTTTCCGTCAGGCCCTTTGGGTAGAACAGCTGCCCCAGATCCTGCCGGAGGTCAGTGAGGCCCAGCGTCAGGCGCTGGCGGATCAAATTCAGGCCCTTAACCCTAAGCAGTTAAGCTCAGGGGCGGAGGCCCTGGGGTTGCGTCCTCCTAGCCCAGTGGCGGGTTTTTTCTACGCTCTGGGCAGGTTTTTCACCGATACCCGCTGGACTCCCCTGTTCAAAAGCGCGGACTTTGGCATTTTTGTACTGATCAGTGCCACCTTGCTGACTACGGCGATCGCCCTCCTGGTTGCCATCCCCCTGGGGCTGCTGATTGCCATTACCCTGAGTGAGTACTCGGCCCCAGCTCTGCGTCAGGCCCTCAAGCCAGTGCTGGAGCTGATTGCCGGGGTACCCTCAGTGGTGTTTGGCTACTTTGCCCTGCTCACCGTGACCCCCTTTTTACAACGGTTGATTCCTGCCCTGCAGGGGTTTAATGCCCTGAGCGCCGGCCTGGTGCTGGGGGTCAGCATTGTGCCCCTGGTGGCCTCCCTGAGCGAAGACGCCATCAGGGCGGTGCCCCAGGATCTCCGCCAGGCCGCCCTGGCCATGGGGGCCACCAAACGGGAGACCATCCAGGCTGTAGTTCTCCCCGCCGCCCTGTCAGGAATTGTGGCGGCGATCATTCTGGCCATGTCCCGGGCGATTGGTGAGACCATGATCGTCACCCTGGCGGGGGGGCAAAATCCCCAACCCATCGATGCCAGCCTTAATTTTATTAACCCCCTAGTGCCGGTGATGACCATGACCGCCTTCATCGTGCAGGTAAGTTTGGGGGATGCCCCCTTTGGCTCCCTGGCCTATAAAACCATCTTTGCGGTGGGGATGTCACTGTTTCTGATCACCCTGAGCTTAAACATTGTCAGTTACTGGTTTGTGCGTCGTTTTCGGGAGAAATACGAATAATGGTTGATGCGTCCCCCTCCCCCCTGCCCGATTCCGGAGCCCCTGGGGCTGAGCCACGGTTTGTTTCCCGGCGATCGCAACGCCAGTGGCTAGACCGACTGTTTCAAGTGCTGGCCTGGGGGGCAACCCTGGTGGCGATCGCCGTCCTGGCCTGGCTGCTGGTGGATATCCTGAGCCAGGGCCTGGGCCGAATTGACGGTCAGTTCCTCACCAGTTTCCCCTCCCGGCGGGCGGGTAAGGCCGGCATCCTGGCCGCCCTGGCGGGCACCTTTTGGGTGATGGTGACAGTGGCGGCGGTGGCCTTTCCCGTGGGGGTGGGGGCGGGCCTCTACCTGCAGGAGTTTGCGGCGGATACCTGGTTAACCCGCCTGATCGAAATCAATATCGGCAACCTGGCCGGGGTGCCCTCGATTATCTACGGGCTGTTGGGGTTAGCCGCCTTTGCCCGGTTACTACAGCCGATTACCGGGGGGCGCACGGTGTTGTCCGGTGCCCTCACCCTGGCCCTGCTGGTGCTGCCGATTATCATTGTCGCCACCCGAGAGGCCCTGCGGGCGGTGCCCGACAGCGTGCGCCTGGCGGGCCTGGCCCTGGGGGGGACGCGCTGGCAAGTCGTCTGGGACCATGTGCTGCCCGCTGCCTTTCCAGGGGTGTTGACCGGGGTGATTCTGGCCCTCTCCCGAGCCATCGGTGAAACTGCCCCCCTGATTGCCCTGGGGGCCCTCACCTTCGTGCCCTTCACCCCCGGCTGCACCGAGGGCTTTCCCTACGTTAACCCCCTGGATGCGGTCCGCTGCCCCGCCGCCATCTGGCAAAGCCCCTTCACCGTCATGCCGATTCAGATCTTCAACTGGATTAGCCGCCCCCAGCAGGCGTTTCATGAGAATGCGGCGGCGGCCATCATTGTGCTGATGGGGATGCTGATTCTGATGAACAGTGTAGCGATCGGGCTACGCAGTCGGGCCAGGAAATTCCAGGATTAACTCTAGGATTAATCAGTTAACTGGAGTCAGCAATGCTGGCATCAGCGCTCAGGAGCTAACCAGGCTCCTGGGTCCCTGTATGGCGCCCCAACCCGGATAAATATCCTGCCAGAACCTTCGCCCCGCCTGGCGTTGACCAGCCTACCCGGCCCTAAATCTTCTAGCGGAAGCAAAGCACAATTGTTTTTCTTAAACTTCCCTTAAGCAGAGGATTACCAAACCTTAGTCTGGTCATCAAGTTTTCTTAGGTTTGCCCCTATAGACTCCGTAATGGTCAATTTACTTTCTCAAGAGGCCACGGAGAGCGTTGTATGGAACTCAGCAGACAAACCTTTAATCGCTATACCCTAGCGGGTGTGGTAGCTGTAACGGCAGCCCTGGGTATCGGCACCACCAGTGCCCTGTCCCAAGGTTCTACCATCAAGATTGACGGATCAAGCACCGTGTTTCCGATCTCAGAGGCCATGGCTGAGGAGTTTATGGCCCAAAATCGCGGCACCCAGGTGACCGTCGGGGTTTCTGGTACCGGTGGCGGCTTTAAGAAGTTTTGTGCCGGTGAGCTGGATATCACCGGTGCCTCTCGCCCGATCAAGGGTTCCGAGGCTGATGAGTGTAAGGCCAAGGGGATTGAGTACGTGCAGGTCGAGGTGGCCCGGGATGCCCTCACCGTGGTGGTGCACCCCAGTAACCCGTTGACCAACATCACCACTGACCAACTCAAGAAAATGTGGGAACCCGCCGCAGAGGGTAAAATCACCAAGTGGAACCAGATTGACTCCAGTTGGCCCGATGCCCCCATCGCCCTCTATGGCCCCGGCACAGACTCCGGCACCTTTGACTATTTCACCGCTGCCATCGTCGGCGAAGAGGGCGCTAGCCGCACTGATTACACCGCCAGTGAAGACGATAACGTACTGGTTTTGGGGGTTTCTCGCAATGCCAATGCCCTGGGGTACTTTGGCATGGCCTACTACCTGGAAAACCAAGACACCCTGAAGGCCTTGTCGGTCAATGGGGTGGCCCCCACCCCTGCTAATGTGGAGGATGGCACCTATAAGCCCCTATCCCGGCCTATTTATATCTACGTTAAGAAGAGTAGCCTGACCGGCAATCCCCAGGTTCGTTCCTTTGTCGAGTTTGTTTTGAACAATGCCCCGGATATTGTGCCGGAGGTTGGTTATGTGCCCCTGTCTGAGGCCCGGTATACCGCCATTCGCCAGGGCCTCTAGTCCAGCTCTTCAGCTCCGGGCACCAGGCTCTGGGCCTCAGCCCCTAGCCAGGGAGATATTACTGTCCTACCCTGGCTAGTATTATACCCCTGGCCATTTGTAAGGGGGCGGAGAGGATGCCAACGCCCCCTTACTTCGTCCGAACCCCTCTGGCCAACGCCCTCTTTCCAGGTTATTGCCATCTATGGATCAGTTCAGCAGGGTTGCGGCTAATCGTCTACCCACCTGGGTGAAGGTGCTGGCTGCCCCCCTGCTGATGCTTTCCCTTGGCTTGCATGGCCTGTTGTTGGTAACGCCGATTCCGCCACCGCCCCCCGCCGAGCCCGAACCGGAGCCGACGGAGGATTTTGTTGATTTAATCAGTATCAGCGAGCTGATCCCCCCCGCCCCGGTGGCTCCGGTGGTGGCACCGCTGCCCCCCATTCCCCTCCCTAACCAGCCGGTGCTACCCCCCAGTAACCCGGTTGCGCCCCAGGCTGCCGGAGACCAGGCTGACGGAGAGGTGCCTGCCGCCGCTACGACCCCGGAGGCGGAGGTCGCTGCCACGACCCCCCCGGAGGAGGTTACCCAGCTGTTTACCCAACTCACCCGAGGCTCCGGGGATAGTGATTTCGACGTCACCGAAACCCTGTTTCCCTTTGCCGCCTACTCCACCCGGCACGGTATACAAGAGTGGTCTGCCCAAGAGCAGGCCTGCTTCTTTAGCCAGATTAGTGCTGACACCTACAGTCTCCGCCCCCCCGCCCTCTCCCTCCGGTACCTCACCCGGAACGTTCAATTTATTGAAACTCAGGATATTCCCCGCACCTTTCCGACGCCTCAATTTGAGGTCAGCCCGCTGGAGGGGGGCTATTGTCAACGGTCTCTGTTTCAGGTGCTTAAGGGGGGGCAACCGCTGTTGTTTATCTCCGTGGTGGGGATTGGCGTCGGCACCCCCGGTCAGCAGGGCAATGGTTTGGTGATCATCTGGTCTGGGGACCCTCGCACCGGTTAGGGCCTACCCCCGGTACAGATTGCCCCCATCTCTGCCTTGGCTGTAGCTGAATAGTATTCATCGATTCTAGGTTCCCTGGTATGGCCTTCCCCTTCCCTAAACTATCCAAGTCCCTCTGGACCCGGCTGATCGCCCCCATGCTGCTGGCCTCCCTAGGGTTGCATGGGCTACTCCTGTTCCTACCCCTAGGGCGGTCAGAGGAGGGGGCGATCGCCTCGGCGGACCTGGAGGAGGATAGCATCGCCATTACCCGGGTGGCCCCCTCTTCCCCAGCCCCCAGCCCCGGGGCACAGGCCATCGTCAGCGGTGTCACCCCAGGTGCCCCGGCAGCGGTGATCGCTACTTCTGCCTCCAGGGTACCGCCAGCTACCAGGGGGCCACAGTCGATATCACGGCGCCCGCCACCGGTCACCCAGCCTGGCCGGCCCGGCACCGCTGGGGCTCCGCCGGTCAGTGCCGCCGATGGGGGCTCTTCCCCGCTGGGGGGGGCTGCCCCCACCTCTGCTTTGCCCGCCTCCCGCCCCCTGGTAGACCCCTCCCTGGGGGAGCGGCTGATGGCCTACGCTGCGGGCCTAGCCCTGCCGGCGGATCAGATCAGCCGCCTGGGTCGCTACCTCCAGGAACGCTTTGCCTACAATGAAGCGGCCACCCAGCGCGACACCTACAACCGTAACCTGCAGGTCTGGGAAGCCCAGGTTCGTGAAACCACCGGCTTGCCAGGGCTGACCCCAGACATAGACCGGACCGACTTTTCCCTCACGGTTCCCCAACGGGTCTGCCTCCGCCAACCCCCCTCAGAGGTGAGATTGGGGGTACTGACTAAACCCGATGGCAGCCTGGTCGAACCGCCGGTGGTGCTGCGCAGTTCCGGCTATAGCGCCCTGGATCAGCAGGCCCAGGGGTTGGTGGCCAACCATAGCTTTCCGCCAGCGGACTCCATCAAAGCCCATACCCTGAAGGTAGACATCGAGGTGGACTACGGTTTGCGTCCCTGCCTGGGGGAGGGGGGCAGTAATCAGTAATCAGCGGGCAGTGGGCAGGAGAGCTAGGATGGGTAGGGGCTTAGGCCCTTTGCAGGACTGCTAAACCCATGCCGCGAGGTTATTAGACCATGGCTATAGCCGATCAGGGCCAAACATCTCAGCCCCAAGGGCAGGGCTTTTTAGTTTGTGGTTTGGGTAGTTTGGGCCAACACTGTGTGGCCAACTTAAAAACCTTTGGGGTGCCGGTCTACGCCATTGATCAGCACCAGCCTGATGCCTGGGAGGTGCCTGCTCTGCCGGATTTGCTGGATCGGCTGGTGATCGCTGACTGTCGGCTAGCGGCGGTGCTGGAGCAGGCAGGAGTCAGGCACTGCCGGGCGGTGCTGTTACTCACCCAGGATGGACGGGTAAACCTGGAGGCGGCCCTGACTGCCCGGGTGCTCAACCCCCAGGTGCGGCTGGTGATGCGATCGGATAAGCAAAACCTGAACCAACTACTGGCCCAGCAATTATCAGATTTTACCGCCTTTGAACCCAGTCAACTGGCGGCTCCCGCCTTTGCCCTGGAGGCTTTTGGAGACCATTTGCTGGGTTACTTCCACGTTGAGGGTCACCGTTTTCAGGTGATCAAACAGCGGTTACCGGCGGACCATGTCTGGTGCGATCGCCGCCAACTACACGAGTTAGATACCCGCTACCGCCGGGTTCTATGCCACCATCCTGGAGGGGCCCAGGCCAGGTTTGCCGCTATCCGAGAGGCTGGCCTGTTCTACACCTGGCGATGGAACACCCCCCTGCGGGCGGGGGATGAGGTGGTCACCATTGAGAGTGATAGCCCCTCCCCCACGGTCTTTAACGTCACCCCCGCCCTAGAAAGTGCGGCTAAATCTGCCCCTGGGCTGCGGCGACGGTTAGGGCGCAGGCTACAGCGGTTAGGCCGCTGGTCTACCCTCAAGGCCGATATGCTGGACTTCTGGCGATCGGGGGAAAACCAACTCCGTCAGGTGGCCCTGATCTGTGGCCTGACCATTGTTGTGCTGTCCTTAATGGGCACGGTGCTGCTAGATCTGAACTCCCCGGCGGGAATGTCGGGCTTTGAGGCCTTTCTCCTCAGTTTTATTACCCTCTTCGGTGGCTATGGCGATGTTTTTGAGACCCTGGCAGATTTTAATAATCCTCGCCTGTTGCAGGGCTTTGGCCTGCTCTTAACCCTGGCTGGTACGGCCTTTGTGGGGGTGCTCTACGCCCTCCTGACGGAGAAACTCCTGGCCCTGCGGTTTGAATTTATGGAGCGACGGCCACCGGTACCCGACCAGGGCCATGTGGTGGTGATCTGGTTGGGGCAGGTGGGGCGTCAGGTGATCAGTTTGTTGCAGGAGCTGAAGCAACCGGTGGTGGCCATTGCTCCCCAACGGTTTGACACCGAGGTGCTGCCCCAGGTGCCCCTACTGACGGGGGATGTGGCCACCGCCCTGGATCGGGCCAACCTGGCCACTGCCAAGAGTGTGGTGGCGGTCAGCACCGACGAGGTTGACAACCTGGAGATAGGGCTGCTGGCCCATCGTCTCAACCCCCACTGTCGGGCGATTATCCGCACCTATAACCAGCAGTTTAGCGATCGCATCGCCCAGCTTTTCCCCTTTGCCCAGGTGCTCTGCGCCGCCGCCATTTCCGCCGAGGCCTTCGCCGCCGCGGCCTTTGGTGAAAATGTGGTGGGTCTACTGCGGTTGTACGATCAGACCGTTCTGGCCACCCAATACACCCTAGAACCAGGGGATACCCTGGAGGGCCTGCTGCTTTCCCAGGTGGCCTACGGCTATGGGGTCGTGCCGGTTTGGCACCAGCATCCTCCCCAGTCGGGCCAGGTGATGCCCTCGGAGGACACGGTGCTGCGGGTGGGCGATCGCCTGGTGGTGCTGGCCACCATCTCGGGGTTGCGCTGCATCGAACAGCGCCAGCTAGCCAGTCCTACCTGTACCGTAGCGGTGGATCATGCCATCAACCCCACGGCCCTGTTTGACGGTGCCGCAGAAATCGCCAGGACCTCTGGCCTGCCCCTGGCCGCCGCTCGAGACTGCATGGCCCAACTCCCCTGCACCCTGCCCCAGCCCCTCTATCCCCAGCAGGCCCATCGCCTGGTGCGACTGCTAGCCCAGAGCCAGATCAGTGCCCGGGTGGTGGACTATGGACCAGCATCCCAGGCTGTTGGACAATGGACAACGGCAGATTAAGAGACCCCACTCTCCACCTATGGCAAATTCATCCTGGCACCGTCGCCATGTGCTATCTCTGGCGGACTTTACGGCCCCGGAGTTAGGCATCGTCCTGAGCGCTGCCATCAGTTTTCGGGAGGTGCTCTCCCGTCGCACCCGTAAGGTACCGGCCCTGCAGGGGCTGGTGGTGACCAACTTATTTTTTGAAGCCTCTACCCGCACCCGCAGCAGTTTTGAGTTAGCCGCCAAGCGACTGTCCGCAGATGTGCTCAACTTTGCCCCGGGCACCTCCTCCCTCAGCAAGGGGGAAACCATTCTGGATACGGCCAAGACCTACCTGGCCATGGGGACCAACCTGATGGTGATTCGCCACCAGGATTCTGGGGTGCCCCAGCTGGTGGCGGCGGAGATGGATCGGTTACATAGCGGGGTAGGGGTGCTCAACGCCGGTGATGGCTGCCATGCCCACCCCTCCCAGGCCCTCCTCGACCTTTTCACCCTGGCGATCACCCTCAACCCCGATCACCCCAGCACTGACCTGCTGCAGGGCAAGAAGATTGCCATCGTGGGGGACCTTCTCCATTCCCGGGTGGCCCGCTCTAACCTCTGGAGCCTCACCGCCTGTGGGGCTGAGGTGCATTTGGCCGCCCCCCCCACCCTGCTACCACCGGGCTTTGCCGATGCCTTTCGGCAGCAGTCCCCCCTGCCCCTACCCCGGTCTATCCATCAGCACAGTCAGCTAGCCCCCGCCCTGGCCGACGCCGACTTTGTCATGGCCCTGCGGCTACAGCGAGAGCGGATGAGCCAGCATTTGCTTCCCAGCCTGCGGGAGTATCAACAGCAGTTTGGGCTGACCCGCGATCGCCTGGGCATCTGCCAACCCACGGTTAAGGTACTCCACCCGGGCCCGGCTAACCGGGGGGTGGAGATTAGCTCAGAGGTGATGGATGACCCCAACCTTAGCCTAATTACCGATCAGGTCAGCCACGGGGTGGCGGTGCGCATGGCCCTGCTCTACCTGATGGGGGTAGGTAAGCCGCTATAGGGCCCCATCTAGGGACGGGCCGGCAGGCTAAAGTTACGGAAATGCTGGGCCTGCTCCTCAATGCGACAGGCGATGCGATCGCACACCATACTGCATAGATCGAAAATTAACTCGTCAGCGATGCGATAATAGGCGGAGGTGCCTTCAGTACGGCGGCTCAAAATCCCCGCCTGCAGCATCACCTTAAGGTGCTTAGAGACATTGGCCTGGCTGGTTTCGGTGGCCTCCACCAGCTCCTGCACACACTTTTCCCCATCCCGCAGCAAGTTCAAAAGGCGCAACCGCATCGGCTCGCTGAGAACCCCAAAGTACTCGGCCACCTGTTGTATTACCTCAGGGGGGACATTCTCAACAACAGCCATGGCTTGCCTGGGGGAAGAACTCAAAAATATCTTAACAAGTTTTTTATTTTTACACTAAGTGACTATCTGATGCTCCGGTGGCTTTCCTGCTGTTCCGCCGCGTTCTAGGGGCGCATCGCCCCAGGCCGATCGGCTGTAGTATACAACTAGGGTTTCATGGCCCTAGCCTACGGGAAGGTGGAGGCGAGTTAGAACGCCGATCTGGTCATGGCGGCCACCAATCCACCCTGTTCTCAGGGTTCTGGCCAAAGCAATCAAGGGGAGTCCGCCGTGTCCGATGGCCAGCCCGTTCAACCCCCGCTGGAATTTATCCCGGTCCATTACCGACCCTGGGTGGTGCGCAGCAGCTACGCCCTTCTCCCCGTGGTTCTACGGCTGCGGCTCCAGCCCTGGCTGCCCGCCGGCATAGGGCCGGTTACCTGCAGCAACCCGGAGGTGCTGGCGGACTATTTCCACCGGTTTCAGGCCGGTGAGCTGCGGCTACTGCTGGCCTTCCGCCATAGCCAGGTTGACGACCCCCTCTGTCTCTCCTACCTCTTTTCCCGGCTGATTCCGCGGGCGGCCCGCCGCCATGGCATCTCCCTGAAGCCGCCAATTCATAGTTTTTTCATGTACGACCGGGGCATGCCCCTGTGGGCTGGCCGCTGGCTTGGCTGGTTTTTCTCCAGCATGGGGGGGATTCCGGTGCGCCGGGGTCGCCGCCTGGACCTCAAGTCCCTGAAGGCGGTGCGCCACTATCTGGTCAACGGTCCCTTCCCGGTGACCATTGCCCCGGAGGGGGCAACCAATGGCCATGGGGAAGTAATCAGTCCCCTCGAACCTGGCACCGCCCAGGTGGCCTTCTGGGCGGTGGAGGACCTACACCAGGCCCAGCGATCGCAGCAGGTGCTGGTGGTGCCGGTGGGTCTGCAGTATTTTTATCCACAGCCAGATTGGGCGGCCCTGGATCGACTGTTGGGGCGGCTCGAGCAGGACTGTGGTTTGGCGGTGACCCCCTGGGAAGATCCCCGCCAGCGATCGGCCCAGGCCTACGGACACCGCCTGCTCACCCTGGGCCACCACCTGTTGACCCAAATGGAAGGGTTCTACCAACGCCTCTACGGCCCCCTACCGGCCGCTGACCAGGGCAGCGATCGCCTGCAAACCCTGCTGCATCAGGCTCTGGTGGTAGGGGAGGCATACTTTAAGCTGCCCAGTACCGGCAGTCTGGAAACCCGCTGTCGACGTCTGGAGGAAGCGGGCTGGACCCATATCTATCGGGAAGATCTGGCCACCGGCCCCCACCAGGGTTGCCCCTTTGACCAGGGGCTGGCTAACTGGATGGCCGCCGCCGCCGCCCTGCAGGTGCGGCCCATGCGCTTAGTGGAGAGTTTTGTGGCGGTCAGGGATAGCTATGTGCAGGGGCAGCCCAGCTTTGAACGGCTAGCGGAGACCAGTTTAATCCTATTTGACCTGGTGGAACGGGTGAAGGGCACTCGAGTGCCCAGACGTCCCCAATTGGGTCGTCGTCGGGCGGTGATTAGTCTTGCGGATCCTATCAATGTCAGCCAGCGCTGGTCTACCTACCAACCATCCCGGCAGGCGGCCAAAACCGCCGTAGAGCAGTTAACCCAGGATCTACAGGCCGCCCTAGAGGAGTTGATCCTACCCACCGGTAGCCCCCCCGGTGGGCTAGGTTGATGGGCACGGCCTAGGGCCCTTTGCCCATCCTACGTCTCCTGATTACTGATTCCTGGGAACTTCATCCAAGATCGTCTAGCCTCCGCTGAGCTCTGCCCCCAGATCGGATCGGTTCGGGTCAAGACCCTGGACTAGCCCGGAACAGGGTACAGTTGAGGCTGGCCTTTGTTAGGTTGCCGATGATATTACTCCTTAACGGGCGCTTTCCGGCCTGGTTGGGGCCATGGCTATGGACGGTGGGGATGGTGGCGGGCTGTCAAGCCCCTGCCACCCCCGAGGCTACCGCCACCCTCAATAAGATTGACTTTGATCTGACCCAACTGGATGATCAGGGCCTCTATGGCCCAGCTGACGGCAAACGCGCCCTCGACTATGAGTTTTGCATCCCCGATGGAGAGGCCTATGGGCAAGCAGTGACCACCATTGATCCCAGCCTGAAACTCTTTCCGGGCCGGGCTGGTCGCCTCGGCTGTACTGACCAACAGGTTCTGGCCATGGGTAATACCCACCAACCCCGGGCCCAGCTGGTACTACAGGAACTGGCCAACCTTGACTATATCCACCGCATCGCACGGGTAGATTGGGAATAGATGAATACGATTGTGGTTATTGGCATAACCGTCCTGGCCGGCGTGGCCGTCATTGTCCAGGGGCAAATTATGGGTCTGATTACCCAAACCCTGGGGCCCCTAGAAAATCTCTGTATCACCTATGCGGGCGGGGCCCTGGTGGTGGGCCTGGCGGCCCTGGTGGCTCGGGGCGGCCAGCTCAAAGATTGGGCTAGCTTGCCCTGGTATGCCTTCACCCCTGGTCTTTTGGGTGTCGTTATTGTCAGCACCATTGGCTATATGGTGCCCCGCCTGGGCCTGGTCACCGGTTTCACCCTGTTCGTAGCCAGCCAGTTCATGGTGGGTGTGTTGTTCGACCACTACGGTTGGCTGGGGGCAGAGGTACGCCCCCTAGACCTGCCTCGGGCCCTCGGCCTGGGGTTGGTAATGGCGGGGATTAGCCTGCTGGTGAGGCCCCCAGCCTAAGGCTGTCTACCCTAGTTGACTCAGGTCCATGCCATGGTTAGTATATCCTCCCCCTGGTTACAATCCGGCGATCGCCTGCGGGTAATCGCCCCCAGCGGCGTCCTACGAGAAGCCCAACGCCTACAGGAGGGCATAGCGGTCTGGCGGAGCTGGGGGTTTGAGGTGATGCTCCCCGCCAGTGTGGATAGTCGCTGGGGCTACCTGGCCGGCACCGATCAACAACGGCGCCAGCAACTACTAGAGGCGTTGAAGGATCCGGCCTGTCGGGGTATTCTATGCGCCCGGGGCGGCTATGGGGGCGCCCGGCTGCTGGAGGACTGGACCTGGCCCGAGGGCGATCGCCTCCCCTGGGTGATCGGGTTTTCCGACATCACCAGTTTACTTTGGAGCCTGGCCCGCCACCGTCAGGTAGGGGTCCACGGTCCCCTACTCACCACCCTGGCTCTGGAGCCGGCCTGGTCCCGGCAGCGATTGCTGGATTTGGTCACTGGTCAACCCCTGGCCCCCCTAGAGGGGGAGGGGTGGGGTGGGGGGCAGGTAACCGGCCCCCTGCTGCCCGCCAACCTGACCGTTGCCACCCACCTGCTGGGCACCTCCCACCAGCCCTCCCTCCGCCGGGTGATTTTGGCCCTGGAGGATGTGACGGAAGCCCCCTATCGTATTGATCGCTTGCTCACCCACTGGCGGATGGTGGGCTATCTGGCCCAGGTGGCCGGCATTGCCCTGGGGCGGTTTAGTCGCTGCGATCCACCGCCGGAAGCACCGAGTTTTCCCGTCGAAGCGGTATTGCGCGATCGCCTGGCGGATTTAGGCATCCCCATTGTTGCCGGCCTACCCTTTGGCCATGACGGGGAGAATGCCGCCCTACCGGTCGGCACCCTGGCCCATCTGGATGGCGATCGGGGCACCCTAACAGTTGAACCTTTTACTATTCCTTAGGAGTGTCCTATGGGCCGTCTCAGGCACATGGAAAGTACTCAAGGGTATAACTGAAGGTCTCGTAACTGACATGCTGATTTGCGGTCAGAGTATCTTAAAGAGCCAAGCCTGGGTAAGCTAAACTAGACAAAGCAAGAGAGTGATCAGAATTTTGTGTAAATCCTGATTCTGGCCAGGAGAAATCAATGGCTTCAGCCTGGTCTAACCTGGTTTCCTGAACACTCCCTAAAGCAAAGCAGCTCGGCCACTTCTTGTACAGCACAGCAGCCGTAAAATGGTAGTACAGATTTATTTGTATTTTCTTAAAGAAAATTTCATCTGTCCGTAAGCTTATTGGATAATTCGAAATTGCTTTTCATCATTCCCAAGATTATGTAAACCTGCATGACTTCCTCGCCCTGACTCCGTTACCTTCATTAAGATAGAGATAATTTTATTTTTATTTCGGTTATCGCTTTTAAGTTCATCCTTAAACTATCGAAGCGTTATTAGCACTTTCATTCCCATGAAGACTATATGGTAAGACCTATTTCCCAATCTAGAGCATTCCGTCCAGTTCAGATTATTGGACTTAGATGGTTTATGCTGATACCTCTGGCTTTCTATCCCTGGGGACTTAGTCTTCAGGCTGAAGAGACTCCTGCGACCTCTGAGGTTAAGCCTTCCACTTGGCAGTTTATGCCAGTTGATCCTGCAGTCAGCCCAGCTCCAGTTGCCAGCTATCTGGATGAGACCTACACCCTGGGAGCGGGAGATGTTATCCGGGTGGATATCTTTAATGTGCCAGAATACAGCGCTGACAAAGGTACCTACCCGGTGCGGGTGGATGGCACCATTGGGGTACCCCTGGTGGGTGCCGTAGATCTGCAGGGTATGACCGTGGAAGACGCTGCCCAGGTGCTCACCGCCCGCTACGCCCCCCTCTTGACCCGCCCGCCCCGTCTCACCGTTACCCTGGTGCGGGCCCGACCGGTGCGGATTGCCGTTGCTGGGGAGGTGAAGCGCCCCGGCACCTATGTCGTTGACTTTGCTGGACAGACCACCGCGACCAGAGACAGTTTTTCCGGGGTGCAGTTGCCCACCCTGACGGAGGCAATTCAGGCCTCGGGGGGGGTTACCTACCAGGCCAATGTGCGGGATATTGAGGTGATTCGGCCCCAGCGATCGGGCCAGCATCTGGTATTGCGAGCTAACCTGTGGGATCTGATTCAGCGGGGGGATCTAGATCAGGATCTACGGTTGCGGGACGGCGATCGGGTAATCGTGCCCATCGTTACTAATCCACCGGAGAGTGACTCAGTCCAGGTAGCCCGGGCTAACTTTTCCCCCGAATCAATGAACGTTCAGGTAGTAGGGGAAGTGGCTGGTGCAGGTAACGTCGAGGTGCCGGCCAATGCTTCCCTGAATCAAGCTATTTTAGCAGCGGGTGGGTTTAAGGACCCTCGGGCTCAAACCTCCTCGGTGGACCTGGTGCGACTTAACCCCAACGGTACGGTGGAGCGCCGTACCTTAGAGGTTAACCTGGCGGATTCTCCCAACGAAGAAACTAACCCGATTCTGCGGCCCGATGATGTGGTGATGGTGGCCCGCAATAACATTGCCGCCACCTCAGATTTCCTTACCCTTCTACTCTCTCCGATAACCAGTGTCACTACTATTCTCAGGATACTAGGGCTAGGGCTCTAGTGTAAAAGATTAACCTCCGAGTAATCCTCTTTATTTGACTGATGTATCTTTAAGTTTCTGTCTCTATTTCTTGTAAAGGTTCTTCGAAATCTTCATGGTTTATCCTACTGAAATCCCAAGCTCCCATAGTGCCTCTCAGGGCAACTTGACCAAGGACTATTCCCGCAATGGTCGACTTCCTCAGGTCGTTACTGTTGCGCCCCAGGATGATCTCGAAGACGAGATTGACTTGGGGGAACTGCTGGCCATCCTGCGCCGCCGATGGATTCCCCTGGTGGGGGTGAGTTTGGCATCTCTGGCCGGGCTCTATGGCCTGGCAATGGCGCGGCCGCCGGTCTACGAAGCTAAATTTTCCCTCCTGGTAGAGCCAGTCACTCAAGGTACCGAGCTTGGCCAGGGGCTTAAGGGGCTGGAGCAGGTCACGGGGGCTAGGGCTAGTGAGAGCTTAGACTATGACAGCCAAATCCTGGTGCTGCAGAGTGAGTCGGTCCTAGAACCTATTGTAGAGCGGCTGCAGACTCGTTATCCAGACATTACCCATAAAGACTTATCCGAGATTTTGACCATTGAACGGGTCGATAAAGAATCAAAGCTACTGTCGGTTAGCTATGAGGGCAAAGATGAGAATGAGGTCCAGTACGTTGGAAATGTCCTGCGGGATGCCTTTGTGGAGTATAGCGTGGCAGACCGGCAGCGATCGCTGCGTAACAGTCTGGAGAAGGTGGCCGGTGAAATCGAAAAGCAACGCATCGAGGTGAGCGACATTGAGGCGGCTCTGGAGGACTTTCAGAAGCGCTACAACCTGGTGGATACCAGTCAGGCCAGGGCTGACATTACCTCCCGCATCACTGCTACCCTCAGTCAACAACAAGATAACCAGGTCGATCTGTCGGCCGCTGTGGCTCGCTACCAAGCCCTCCAGAACCAGATCGGCTTGAGCCCAACGGAGGCGGTCACCATTGCCAACCTCAGCGAGGCTCCTGTCTATCAAAAACTACTGCAGGATTTGCGTGGCGTCGAAACCCAAATTGCCCTGGAAACTGCCCGATTCCAAGCCACCACGCCGATGGTAGAAGCTCTCCAAGATAAGCGGAATCAGCTACTTCCCCTGCTGGAGGCCGAGGCAAATCGCATTCTGGGTCCGGCCCTGGCGGCCCGACTCAAGATTGATGCTGAAACCATAGGGTTCCAAGGCTCCGTGGGTCGAGACCTGGTGACGGAGATGGTGAAAACCGCCAATGAGATTCAGGTCTTACAAAATCGAGATGGTGCTTTGATTGCCAGCGTCAAGAACCTGGATAAGAACCTGGAGGACCTGTCTTCCCTGGCTCGACGCTACAATGAAATTCAACGGGACCTGACCCTGGCGGAGGGGGGGCTGCAGCGTCTACTGGCCAGCTATCAAGACCTGGACCTGGAGATGGTACGCCAAACCAGTCCCTGGCAAGTGACCTCCGGGTTAGGGGAAGTTACGGCAAAGCAAATTAAGTCATCCTGGCTACGTCAGTTTGTGCTCAGGGCCTTTGTCAGTTTAATCCTGGGGGTGGGTACCGCCTTCTTATTGGAGAAACTTGATCGGGGCTACCATGAATCCGAATCCATCACCAATGACCTCAAGCTTCCCTGCTTGGCTACCATACCCTTGATGGAAAAGGAAAGTGAGGAACGTCAACTCTTTGTCAACGTGGCCCTGGCTGCCTCTATGGAAGAGTTGGTAGCCCAAACCCAAGAACAAAAAGCTAAGTCACCGGGTACTCGAACTGGTGGCCGAGCTCGGGGTTCCCGATCCAAAAGCCACTATTACGGCTATTACAATCAGCCCTTCGAGGAGTCTTTCTACGGGTTGGAAGCCAACCTACGTCTGCTGAGTGCTGACTCTCCCCTTCAGGTGATTACAATTTCCTCCTCGATTCCCGGTGAAGGTAAGTCTACCGTTTCGTCCCACCTGGCGATCGCCGCCTCTAAGGTGGGGCGACGGGTTTTGCTAGTGGACTTGGACGCTCGAGCCCCAGTAGATCACGGGTTTTTCAAACTATCGAACCGTTTTGGTATGACGGATTTACTAACCTCTGATGCTCCTGCCGAGAAAGCTATTCAGGGCTTAGAAGACAATCCCAATTTGTTCGTTCTAACGGCAGGTAGCCGCTCTCCAGCCCCCACCCGCCTACTCTCCAGCCAAAAGTTTGAGGTTTTGTTACAAAGTTTCCGACGCCAATTTGACCTGATTATTTTAGATACTCCCCCGCTCTACAACTTTGCCGATGCCAAACTAGCCTGTAAGCATGCCGATGGTTTTTTACTCACAGTTAGATTAAATAAAAGCAGTCGTGATGTGATTCACAACGTCGTTAGGGATTTTCTGACAACAACCCAAACCCCCATTCTGGGTTTTGTGGCCAATGGTGTAGAACGTAACTCTAGTAGTTACTATTACTACCACAGTAGCTATTATGGCAAGAAGCAACCCGTTGACTTGCAAGCCTAATTGACTACGGATCTAGCCTGGCTAGGCAATCATCATGCCCCTAGATTCTTACTCAAGTCAAGCCTATTCTGTGGGTTTAGGAATTGGTATGGGCTAGTTGTACCCCTATTGAGTAAGAAGCCCTAAAGTTGGACCGGTAAAGTAATCGCGGTTTGATCCTTAGAGGATCCTAAGAATTAATCGAGAGTTAACCGCCTTCCGGTACCATCCACCTAGTAGGATGTCCTCAAGGAAAATGGAGCGTAGGTTCTATGGCGGCTATTCAGTCTGTTCAGGCTAGAGAGATTCTCGACTCTCGCGGCAATCCGACGGTGGAAGTGGATGTGGTCCTGGAGGATGGGGCGCGGGGGCGAGCGGCGGTACCCTCCGGAGCCTCGACTGGAATTCGGGAAGCTCTGGAACTGCGCGATGGGGATAGGGCTCGCTATGGTGGCAAGGGAGTCTTAAAGGCGGTTGCCAACGTCAATACCACCATCGCCTCAGCGATTCAGGGTATGGATGCGGCGGATCTAGGGGCGGTAGACCACCGGATGATTAGCCTTGACGGTACGGAAAATAAGGGTAATCTAGGGGCTAATGCCATTCTTGGGGTGTCTATGGCGGTGGCCCGGGCGGCGGCAGACTCAGCCCAGGTGCCCCTCTATCTCCACCTGGGGGGAAGTGAATCGGTTTTATTGCCGGTGCCCTGCTTCAATATCATCAACGGCGGAGCCCACGCTGACAACAGCGTTGACTTTCAAGAGTTTATGGTAGCCCCCGTGGGGGCACCCAACTTTAGTGAAGCCCTACGCTATGGCGCCGAGGTCTATCACGCCCTGAAGGCCGTCCTCAAGACCGCAGGCTATAGTACGGGGATTGGCGATGAGGGGGGGTTTGCCCCCAACCTGAAGAGCAACCTAGAGGCGGTGGAAGTGATCCTGCAGGGGATTGAGAAGGCTGGTTTGCGCCCTGGTCAGGATGTTGCCATCGCTCTAGATCCAGCTGTCAGCGAATTGTACCAGGAAGACGGCAGCTACCTATTTTATAAATCCGACCAGAGTCGTAAGTCCTCTGAGGACATGATTGCGCTGTGGGAAAGCTGGGTCAACCAATTTCCCATTGTCTCCCTCGAAGACGGGTTAGGGGAACAGGACTGGCAGGGTTGGCAGGCCATGACCCAGCGGCTGGGCGATCGCCTCCAACTGGTGGGAGATGACGCCTTTGTCACCAACCCCGCCATCATTGCCCAGGCCATTAAGGATGGGGTAGGCAATTCCTCTCTGATCAAGGTCAACCAGATTGGCTCCATTACCGAGACCCTGGCCGCCATTACCATGTCCCACGAGGCTGGCTACACCTGTATGGTCAGCCACCGATCCGGAGAAACCCCGGACGACTTTATTGCCGACTTAGTGGTGGCCACCATGGCTGGCCAGATCAAGTCCGGAGCTCCCTGTCGGGGGGAGCGGCTGTCAAAGTACAATCAGCTCCTCCGGATTGAACAAGAGCTGGGTGCCCGAGCCCGTTATGCTGGTCCGAAGGCATTCCAATGCTAGATAGTATCAATAGATCGCCAAGTCCCCTGGCCCTCATTCCCCAGTCTCTTCTCTCAAAACTGGGAGAAGAGGAGTTGAATTCAGTTCGACGCCTCTGCCTAGCTGGGCAGAGGGCCTGGAGGTGTACTCGCTGGCCGGCCCAAATACACTGTCCGCCACCAGATCAGCTCCCCGGCGACGAAGCGCCTCCTGCAGATGGCGAACGTCTTCTCCTCGCAGGTAGGGAGTGGCCAGGTAGAGTGGGCGTGACCCGGCAGACAGCGGCGGTGGACTCGGCTCCTGGCCTGCCGTCCCAGGTGGGCTGACCCTTGGTCGCACCGCCAGGTAAGCCTGGGCCTGTTGACTGAGCAAGGAACTGCCGCTGGCGGTAAAGCCAGCGCTCAGGTAGCGCTGCCCTGCAGGGCTCAGACTCACCGCTGGCGTGCCCGCTAGAAATACCTGGGCCTCCGTCAGCCGGCGTCGGAGTAGACCTTCCTCCACTTGACTACCAGGGTTGCGATAAAGAATGAAAGCGGCCTCAATATTGACCCACTGTCGATCGCGCAGCACCCGAGAAATGGTTTGGAAAGCCACAGCCCCATAAAAATGAGCTCCCAGGTTGTAGGCAAAACTGAGGATTGCCCCCTGCTGGTGAGGGGTAAAGCTGTCCCAGCCAGGAATTTTGACCTGGGGCGGCAAATAAACCCTGGTCAACTGGTTGATCAGCAACTCATCGGCCTGTTGCTGGGTAATCCGATCTCCCAGGCGAAAGGGACGGTTTTGCAGGTCCCGCGTCGACCCCCAACCAATTGTAATCGGCTCAGCCCCAGTATGGGGATCGGGGTAGGCCAGTAGTCGGCAACCCTCAAAGGTCTTAATCAACTCTATGCCAGAGACGGGCACCTTAGTCATGATCATGTTCTCCTTCAGAAAGGCTTGAGGCAATGTCCTATAGCTGTAGCCCGGTTTTCCGGGGCGGCGGTAAGCTAGAGCGCCTAGCCAGTATTAACTTTGAACGATCAACTGGGCCCTAAGCCTTCTGGCGAAAGCTATACATGAGTTGTCAGTCTAGCGACTTTGCCCCATGCCTTCCTCCGCAGGATTACCCAGGTGGGAGCTCAGGACTTCACCAACTACATCAGCATGACTGACTGGGAAGGTCCCGGGCTATGCAAAATTCGCGACTGGCAACCGCTAGTTCTGTCTCTAACCAGCTCCCAGAGCGATCCATCCAGGTTCAGACAACTGGTCGATGCAGCCATAAGAAAAACTGAATAGTGGATTGATAAATATCTATTTAATGGGGCTGTTGATTTATTTTAATAAATACCACTAATCACTGTACAATCAGAACGAATTCTTTTTTCTAAACAGTGGATTACTCGGGTCAGGTCGGCCGTCAGTGGCTGCTCACCTCTCGTTTTACATCTGTTGTTGAGGTTTTGAATGATTTGCCAATGGTAGTTACCTGCTGATTACCGACGGCTTAACTTACCTACTTTTTATCGTTATGTCGATTACCAATCGCATTCGCTTTAATAACCTGCAGGGTGACCTATTTGGTGGTCTCACTGCCGCCATTGTTTCCTTGCCCCTGGCCCTGGCCTTCGGGGTCGCCTCTGGGGTTGGTCCCCTGGGTGGTCTATACGGAGCGGTCTGTGTGGGTTTTTTCGCCGCTCTATTTGGCGGCACTCCCACATTGATTTCTGAGCCCACGGGGCCAATGACAGTGGTCATGACTGGCATTGTCGCCGGGCTAACCGCCAGTAACCCAGATAATGGCCTGGCCATGGCCTTCACCGTGGTGATGCTGGCAGGGATCTTTCAGATTATCTTTGGTAGCCTCAAGCTGGGCCGCTACATCACCCTGATGCCCTACAGCGTGATCTCCGGTTTTATGTCGGGTATTGGGGTGATTTTGATTATTTTGCAGATCGCCCCCTTCCTGGGGCAGCCCACGCCTAAGGGGGGGGTGCTGGGAACCGTTCAGGCCATCCCCGGGTTAATCGCAAATCTCAACCCCTCGGAGTTGCTGCTGGGAACGCTCACCCTGGCGATTATTTTCTTGATGCCTAAGGCCTGGAAAAAGGTGGTGCCACCCCAGCTGGTGGCTCTGGTTATCGGCACGGTGGTTTCCCTTACCTTCTTTCAGGACATTGACATTCGCCGGATTGGGGAAATTCCCGTTGGCCTGCCTCCCCTGCAACTGCCGACCTTTACCTCCGGTCAGGTGACTCGCATGCTGGTGGATGGGGTGATGCTGGGGATGCTGGGCTGTATTGATACCCTGCTGACAGCAGTGGTAGCCGATAGCCTCACCCGGACGGAGCATAACTCCAACCAGGAACTCATCGGTCAGGGGATTGGCAATATTGTTTCCGGGCTGTGCGGCGGATTGCCTGGGGCTGGCGCCACCATGGGGACGGTGGTGAATATTCAAACTGGAGCCCGGTCGGCCCTATCGGGGTTGACCCGTGCCCTCATCTTATTAGTGGTCGTCCTGGGTGCAGCTCGCTTAACCGAGCCTATTCCCATGGCGGTGCTAGCGGGTATTGCCCTGAAGGTGGGTATCGATATTCTGGACTGGAGTTTCCTGAAGCGATCGCACCAGGTCTCGACTAAGGGCTCCCTGATTATGTATGGGGTGCTCTTCCTCACCGTATTCGTGGATTTAATTGTCGCGGTTGGGGTGGGCGTGTTTATCGCCGATATTCTCACCATTGAGCGACTCAGCGAAATGCAATCGTCAGAGGTGAAGCTGGTGGCGGACACCGATGATGATGTCACCCTTACCGATGAACAGAAGCAGATTCTCGATCAGGCCCATGGCCGGGTGTTGTTATTCTGCCTGAATGGACCAATGATCTTTGGGGTGTCTAAGGCGATCGCCCGAGAACACAATGCTATGCAGGAGGCGGATGCCCTGGTGGTGGATCTGACCGAAGTTCCCTCCATGGGGGTAACCGCCTCCCTAGCGATCGAAAACGTGATTCGGGATGCCCACGACAAAGGTTTGTTAGTTTACGTGGTGGGGGCCAGCGAGAAGGTGCAAAAACGCTTACAAAAGTTGGGTCTCTTTGATCTGATTCACCCCGATCATCTGGTGGGTGATCGTACCCTGGCTCTGCGGCAGGCGGTTGAGCAGGTTAACCAGAAAAGTCAACTCACCTCGAATCCTCAAACCCCTTGAGTCGAATAACCCCGGAGGGGGTAAGGTGACTCTGGCCTTGCCCCTCGCCGCACCTATCGAGCTATACCGAGTAGCTAATTCTGATCAGGCCAGTATTTTGTCCATTGACGGATTGAACTTTCTTTTTACTGTGCTCCAATTTTTCTACCAATGACTTTCTACCAATGACTTTCTACCAATGACAATGATGTTCTACAACGTAATTGAGTTTTTTAGCGGCAGCCCGTTCCCGCCCCTACCCTACCTGGCGACGGTGGAAGCAGAGGATGCCCCCGTGGTTTTATCGGGGGTGCTGTTGACCCTGGTGGTGATTTACCTGGCCAGCAAGCTGGGGGCTGAAGCCGCCAGACGCTTAGACTTTCCACCGGTGCTCGGCGAACTGGTGGCGGGGGTAATCGTCGGGGTTTCAGCCCTGCACCTGGTGATCTTTCCCGAAGGTGACCTGGCGGCCGCCGACTCCGTTGTCATGGCGGTACTGCAGCGATTAAATGATCTCAGCCCCGACTCCTTGACTCGCATCTTTAGTTCAGAAAGTGAGGTGATTTCCGTCCTGGCGGAAATTGGGGTGATTATCCTGTTGTTTGAGATTGGTCTGGAGTCAGACCTGCGCCAGCTCAAGGAGGTGGGTATTCAAGCTACGGTGGTGGCCTGCGTGGGGGTAGTGGTGCTCTTCGTTGCCGGTACCGCCGGGTTGATGGCAATTTTCCACGTAGCCGCCATTCCGGCCATTTTTGCGGGAGCGGCCCTCACCGCCACCAGTATTGGTATTACCTCTAAGGTGCTGGCAGAGTTGGGACAACTCAAGTCTAAGGAGGGGCAAATCATTGTCGGCGCCGCTGTGATTGACGATGTGCTAGGGATTATCGTGCTAGCGGTGGTGGCCAGTCTTGCCAAAACCGGTGAGATTGACGTTCTCAACGTGATTTACTTGATTATTAGCTCCACCGCCTTTCTGGTGGGGGCAATCCTCCTGGGGGGAGTTTTCAATAAAACCTTTGTGTCCCTGGTGGATCAGCTCAAGACCCGCGGCAATGTGGTGATTCCCGCCTTTACCTTCGCCTTTTTCATGGCCTTTCTGGGCAACGCCATTCATCTGGAGGCGATTTTAGGGGCCTTTGCCGCTGGCCTGGTCTTAGATGAAACCGATGCTCGCAACGAGCTGGATGAGTTGATTAAACCCATCGCTGACCTGCTGGTACCGGTTTTCTTTGTGACGGTGGGGGCTCGCGCCGATCTCCGGGTGCTGAATCCCGCCATACCGGAAAATCGGGCCGGCCTGCTGATTGCTGTGTTTTTGATTTTAGTGGCAATTATTGGCAAGGTGGTGACGGGCTGGGCGGTGTTTGGTCAGCCCGGTATCAATCGGTGGGCGATTGGGGTGGGTATGGTGCCCCGGGGTGAGGTGGGCCTGGTGTTTGCCGGCATTGGTTCCGCCAGTGGAGTGATCGATAAACCCCTGGAGGTCTCTATTATTATCATGGTGATTTTGACCACCTTCCTGGCCCCTCCCTTTTTACGGGTAGCCTTTGGCTCCTCCGGGGAAACCCCGGCGGTCACTGAACCGACTGGAGAGTAGGGCAGCCCTAACCATTCTGCCGTCAAACTAGCCCTGGAAATCTGGCTGGAGATTCTTTCTCCTGAGTTCTGACTTCTGGCTCCTCGTGAAGGGTCACCCAACCTATGGCGCCAGCTACTGGACCGATCTAAGTGGCCTAAATCTGGTAGGTTGAAGACATTCTTCAGCGAACCCTGGCATGGATCTACTTTGCCTCAGCAATGGTCATGGGGAGGATGCGATCGCCGTACGGGTCCTACGGGCCCTGCAGCAGTTATCCCACCCTCCCAACCTGGCTGCCTTACCTTTGGTAGGCGAGGGGGTGGCCTACTACAAGGCCGGCATTAAGGTTTTGGGGCCCACCCAAGCCATGCCCTCCGGTGGCTTTATCTATATGGATCAGCGCCAGATGTGGGGTGACATCAAGGCGGGCTTGCTGAGGTTGACCCTGGGCCAGTGGCAAACCCTTCAGACCTGGGCCAAAAATGGCGGCAAGATTTTCGCCGTCGGCGATATTTTTCCCCTGGCCATGGCCTGGGCCAGCGGTGCTGACTACGCCTTTTTAGGAACGGCTAAATCCGAATACTACCTGCGGGATGAAACCCACCGCCTACCCGGGCGTCCCTCCTCAGAGGGCTGGGGCGGATCCATCTACCTACCCTGGGAACGTTGGTTAATGGGCCATCGCCATTGCCACTACGCCTTTGTGCGGGACCAACTCACCGCCGACTACCTGCACCGGTGTGGTGTGGTTGCCGACTACGTGGGCAACCCGATGATGGATGGCCTGGAGGTAGACCCCACCACCCTCAGCCGTCTCACCGCCAGCTTTGCCCCCGCCGAGCCAGTAATTACCCTGGTTCTGATTCCCGGTTCCCGGGCTCCGGAGGCCTTCGAGAACTGGCAGCGCATTCTGGTGGCCCTGGAGAGTGTGGCCCAAACCTTCGCGAACCGCAGCCTGCGCCTGTTGGGGGCGATCGCCCCTGGACTTAACCTGGCGGTGCTCAGCGATATCCTCCAGGAGCGCCAGTGGCAGCCCCACCAGTCTGGGGCTTACCCTAGTTTTAGTCGGAGTAGGGCCCAACTGCTCCTCACCCAGGATGCCTTTGCCGAGTGCTTACACCTGGCGGATGCTGCCCTGGCTACGGCTGGCACCGCCACCGAACAGGCGGTGGGCCTGGGTAAACCCATTTTTACCCTGCCAGGGGAGGGGCCTCAATTTACCTATGCCTTTGCCGAAGCTCAGTGCCGCCTGCTCGGGCCTTCCATTGAGATGATTGCCGACCCAACCCAGGTTGGACCAGCTCTGGCCCAGTGTCTAGGGGATAGCGATCACCTGCAGGCCATTCATGTCAATGGCGAACGACGTATGGGGCCACCGGGGGCAGCCCGAGAAATTGGCCTCCGGATTAGTCAACTTTAGGGAGTCAGGTTACGACGGGGGTCACCGTAGCGAAAATGCCCCTCCTGCATCCGCACCTTAGGGGTCAGGTCGGCGGTTACCTGGGCTGCCCCCCAGTGGTCCTGGATAGCCAGCACCAGATTATCCTGCTCGGTGCGCAGGTCGCTAATATTCCAACCCCGGTTAATGATGCTAAACCACACCAACCCCTGGGTAGCCGTCGGCACCACCCCGGCCAGGGCACTGACCTGCGCCAGACTGCCGGTTTTGACCACAGCGGTGGCGGGCAGGCGGCGGTCTACCAGGGTACCAATATCCTGACCTGCTACCGGCAGTACATCACTAATGCTGTAGCCCTGTTGACCCAGTTGCTGCTGTAGGGTCGCCATCAGGGCTACCACCCCACGGGCGGATATTTTATTCTCCATACCCAGGCCAGAACCGTTAACCAGCATCAGTTCTCTAGGGGGAAGGGCAGCCAGGGTGGTGGCTTTGGCCACCACGTCGGCGGTTCCCCCCACCAAATCCGCCACCATCTGGGCCATGATGTTATTGCTGTAAATATTCATGGCCTTGAGAATCCCCACCAGGGGTAGGGACTGGTGTCGCACCAGCCAGGTGGGGGTCGAGTTAGGCGCCAGGTCGGTGATGGGGCGGACCGAGCCAGCAATCACCAACTCAGGCTGGGCAGTACCCGGATCAAGCTGGCCATAGGCTTGCCAGGCGGCTCGGGGCCAGGTGGGGGTGGCCATCACTTGTTTTAGGGCCGTGAGAGAATCCTGGGGGTCCTCTTCAAAGTTCATGGTAAAGGGACCTAGCACCAGCAGATCCCCCGTCACCCGTTGAATCCCTAGGGACTGCAGGTGGTTGGCCAAAACGATACCCTCTTCCCAAACAAACAGGGGGTCACCGCTCCCCTTTACCACTAAGTCTCCGTAAACCACCCCATTTTCCAGAGGACCGGTGATCCCCACCAGGGTCTCAAACCGGTGATCCAGGGACCAGGTACCCAGGGCGGCCAGGGTGGTGGCTAGTTTAGTCAGGGAAGCAGCCGGCAACGGAATGGTGCCGCCATGCTCAGCTGCCACGGATCCCTGCACCGTAATCCAGATGCCCTGGTCCTCAACGGTCAGGCCTTTTTGTTCCAGCTTTGTCAGGTAATTCGCTAATAAATCTTCCACCTGGGTATCCCTGGCTAATCCAGGTAGCCAGGGCGATCGCCACTCTGGCTTCAAGGCCAGGGAATCTAAACCAGCTGGGTGAAAAGGATGGGGGCTAGGCTCTCCCAGTAGGAAGGCAAATAGCCCGAGGGGTAGGACCAAGACATTAAGAATAGGTAACCACATTGGCCCTAACCCTGGCCCTAAATAGGACTCTAATAGGCATCCTGAAGTTCATAGAAATCAGGGGAAACATAATCTTTCCGGAGGGGCCAACCCACCCAATCTTCTGGCATTAATAGCCGCTTCAAGTTGGGATGACCGTCGTAGATAATGCCGTACATATCATAGCTTTCCCGCTCTTGCCAATCCGCTGCCTTCCAAATCCAGTAGACTGAGGGCACCCGAGGGTTTTCCCGGGGCAAAAAAACCTTGACCCTCACTTCCTCAGGGTGATCAATATTATCGCCAACCTTAATCAGGTGATAGAAGCTGACCAAGGCTTTGCCAGGCCCGTCATCATAGGCCCCTTGACACTGCAAATAATTAAACCCATAGGCCAATAGAGCCGTAGCAATGGGGATCAGGAACTGAGCATCAACCTTAATCACCTCGACCCCCAGATGATCGGCAGGAGCCAGTTCGTGGGCAAAGCCGTTGTCGGTTAGCCAGTTAGAAACCCGGCCAGCCTGGACCAAAGGGGCGACACCTTCACCGCTACCGACGCTGGATAGGGGGGGATTAGACTCGTCTGTTGCCATCTAACCTATCTCCCGTTCAGTGGTCTGACCCATGGCCTCAGGTAGGGGTATACCCATGGCCTCCATAAGCTCTTTAGGAGGGGTAGTGTGGCCACCTGTCTGCAAGTACTGACCGGTTAAAATGGGCGGTACTGGCTTGAGGGCATGGCTGCGCTCGTAGAAACGATGGCTCTGCATGGTGTAGGCCCGGTCCTGCATTGACTCAGTGGCCACCTTCTTGCGTAGCTTAATAATGGCATCAATAATGGCCTCAGGCCGGGGGGGACAACCGGGAATATAAACATCGACGGGAATCAGCTTATCTACCCCACGTACCGCAGAGGGGGAATCGCTACTAAACATACCGCCGGTAATGGTGCAAGCCCCCATAGCGATCACATACTTGGGATCCGGCATTTGTTCGTAGAGCCGCACCAAAGCTGGGGCCATCTTCATGGTGACCGTACCAGCGGTAATCAGTAAGTCAGCCTGGCGAGGACTGGCCCGGGGTAACAGTCCAAAACGGTCAAAGTCAAATCGAGAACCGATCAGGGCAGCGAATTCAATGAAGCAGCATGCTGTTCCGTAGAGCAAGGGAAATAGGCTGGAAAGCCGACACCAGTTGTAGAGATCATCCACAGTGGTAAGAATCACATTCTCAGAGAGATCGTGGGTAACGGCGGGGGCAGCCGCTGGATTTGCCAGGGTTTCATTAGACTCTAGAAACCCATTAGTGCGATCGGTGGAGGTAGGATTCATGACCATTCCAGGGCTCCCTTGCGCCAAGCGTAGACAAGACCGATGACGAGAATGCCGATAAAGATCAGGGCCTCAATGAAGGCTAATAGACCCAACTGATTAAAGGCTACGGCCCAGGGGTAGAGAAACACAGTTTCCACGTCAAAGATAACGAACACCAGGGCAAACATATAATAACGGATATTGAACTGGATCCATGCACCACCAATAGGTTCCATGCCAGATTCGTAGGTGGTGCGACGGGCCGGCCCTCGCCCAACGGGACGGAGTAGCCATGAGGCCCCTAGGGCTGCCACCGGCACCAGGCAAGCAATCATCAAAAATACTAAAAAGTATTCGTAGCCAGATAAAACAAACACTAGCCTACCACCCAAGCGAAGGAGAAAGGTTATGCCGAGACCACATCACCCCATGCCAATGCCAGCATAGGTCATGCACCAAACTGCAAATTTTATTTTAGGCTAGATCCAACTGAAAGTCAGGTCCTATCTATTCAGGAAACCATCCCCATCCATTGATAAACTTGGGGAGAAGGGGAAGGAGCGTGACTAGCCTCCAGCTATGGTTTCTAACCGTAGCTTCTAAATCAAGCCACCCAACTATGTCATAATTGTTCATAACAAGCTTTTTCAATGATGATTTCCTGGCATCTGACTTCTAGTTTGAGTCGTAGTGATGTTCAGGCCAGGTGCTCTGGCTTTTTTGTTCACGTTATTTCTTTAAACTATCTAAGGCCATGGGTGCTGACTCTGACACTAAAGCCGATCTACCCGATTCCCCTGAATCCCAGAGCGATTTACTAGCTCCTCTCCTCACCCCAGAGGAGATTGACTGTTACGAATGTTTAGCCTGTGGTTACTCCTACGAGCCGAGTAAGGGCGATAACCTAGGTAAGGTACCGTTGGGTACTGCCTTTGAAGAGCTACCGGCGGGCTGGCGATGTCCGGTGTGTGGGGCTCCTAAAAAGCGATTTACCAACATTGGTCCGGCGGGTAGTCCTTCTGGGTTTAAGGCTAATCTCAACTACGGCTTAGGCGTCAATCGGTTGACACCGGGACAAAAAAATATTTTGATTTTCGGGGCCCTGGCCCTGGGTTTTCTGTTTTTCCTAAGTCTCTACGGTTTACGCTAAGCCCCTGTGTCCCAATCATGCCCATGATCGGGCTTACGGAGCAGCCCCTAGGCTTTCTCCATTTTCCTCCATCCCCTGAATGATCAAATTACCTATGGAAGCAGTCTTGAATTGGTTAAAACGAGGATTATTCCTGTCTCTTGCCCTGGTGCTAACCACCGCCTGCTCCAACTATTTTTTGGCAGATGCACCGGTGCATCCCTGGCAAACCCTACAACTGCCAACGGAGGCTACCCTCTCAGACATTGCCTTTACCAGTGACAACACCCACGGCTGGGTTGTTGGTAATCGCAACACCCTCCTAGAGACTGAAGACGCCGGCGATACCTGGACGGTGCGAGAGTTGAACCTGGGAGACCAGCCCTACAGTTTTACCTCCATCGACTTTGCTGGAAATGAGGGCTGGGTAACCGGGATACCGTCGATTTTATTGCACACCGTCGACGGCGGTAAGATTTGGCAAAAGGTACCCCTCAGTACGGAGTTGCCCGGTACTCCCTTTCTAGTCACGGCCCTAGGGCCCAAGTCAGCGGAAATGGCCACTGATATTGGTGCCATCTACCGTACGGAGGATAGCGGCCGTAGCTGGAAAGCCCTGGTGCAAGCTGCAGTGGGGGTGGTCCGAAATATGACCCGATCCAGTGACGGTCGCTACGTAGCGGTGTCTTCTCGAGGTAACTTTTACTCCACCTGGGCTCCTGGCCAGGATGAGTGGATTCCTCACAACCGTCAAAATTCCAGACGGCTGCAGAATATGGGGTTTGATTATGCCGGTAAGCTGTGGGCGATCGCCCGCGGTGGCCAAGTCCGCTTTTCTAACTCCCGGGCTGCTGATGACTTTACCGATGCGCTGAATCCGGAATTTGGTACTAGCTGGGGGCTACTGGACATGGCCTTCCGCACCAGTGATGAGGTCTGGGTTACCGGGGGTGGAGGCGACCTGCTGTGTAGCTTTGACGGTGGCCAAACCTGGTTTAAGGATAAGGCGGTTAATGATGTTCCTTCTAACTTTTATCGGGTTGTCTTTACCCGTCCTGATCAGGGCTTCATTTTGGGTCAGCGCGGGACGGTTCTGAGGTACCAACCATCGGTTACCTGAAGGAAAATGTAGTAAATCCCTTGGCGAATAGCTTGTTAGGGTTTACAGCGTTCTCTATGATTAGATTAGATTTGTTAATTCATTGTGTCAGAGAGGAGACCTTGATATGGCAGGTACCACTGGTGAGCGCCCCTTCGGCGATATTGTGACCAGTATCCGCTACTGGATTATCCATAGTATTACCATTCCCATGCTGTTTATTGCTGGCTGGTTGTTCGTCAGCACAGGCTTAGCCTACGATGCCTTCGGCACGCCTCGGCCAAATGACTATTATCCTGACAACCAGATGCAGTTGCCGATTGTCAGCGATCGCTTCGAGGCTAAACAACAGATTGACTTATTCTCAGGCCAGTAATTTTTCTAACTTAGTTCCTGTTTGACCTAAAGCCATGCAAAGCAATTCTCCTAACGAGCAAATTACCTATCCCATTTTTACAGTCCGTTGGTTGGCTGTCCATACTCTGGGTGTACCGAGTGTTTTCTTTCTAGGCGCGATCGCCGCCATGCAGTTTATTCAACGGTAATATTCACGATGGAACGTACACCCAATCCTAATAAGCAACCTGTTGAGCTTAACCGCACTTCCCTTTATCTAGGTTTGTTGCTGGTGTTTGTGCTGGGCTTGCTGTTTTCCAGTTACTTCTTTAATTAAATCAACGGTGGCGGCTCAGTTGGTCCTAGCATTGCATGCTCAGAGCTGCAGTTAAACTAGTCCTTTATGGGCTAAGTTAACAGCTTATAGCGGTTTTTTCCCGGATGAGGTATGAACGTGATGCCTCAGAACGATGGATTGTAAGCAATATATCATCCGAGTGATAACCCCTATAGGCAATTCATCTAATCGTGTAATCAGGAGATTTAACAATGCTTCAAAGTGGTCGTATTCCCCTGTGGATAGTAGCAACAGTGGCTGGTACTGGCGTTTTGGTGGTCGTAGGCTTGTTTTTCTACGGAGCTTACGCTGGCGTAGGCTCTGCTATGTAGTTGAATCCCTATTTCATCGATCAATTTAATCCAATAAGAAAAGGCAGGTGGACTAGTCCACCTGCCTTTTAGCCGGAGAGCGATCAGCCCGGACCCTGGGGATCTAACCCCTTACTTTGTTTCAGGTTCAGAGAATTCAGCGTCAATCACGTCATCTTCTCCCCCCGTCGATCCAGCCTGGGCATCTGCTTCAGCGGTCCCCCCTGCCTGTTGGTAGAGATTGGTGCTGATACTGTAGAGGGTTTGCTGCAACTCCGTGGTCAGGGACTTGATGGCGTCAAAGTTTTCCGCTGTAATTGCCTCGCGAAGGGACTTGATCTGGGTTTCAGTCTTGTCCTTGTCGGCAGCGGGCACCTTATCGCCCATGTCGGTCAACTGCTTTTCCGCCTGGTAGCAGAGGGAGTCGGCCTGATTCTTTACATCAATCCGTTCCCGCCGTTCCTTATCCACTCCGGCATTGGTCTCCGCATCCTTAACCATGCGGTCCACCTCGGACTGATCCAGGGTAGAAGCACCGGAGATGGTGATGGTTTGCTCCTTGCCGGTACCCTTGTCCTTAGCGGTGACATTGAGAATGCCGTTGGCGTCAATGTCAAAGATCACCTCGATTTGGGGCACACCACGGGGTGCCGCGGGAATACCGGAGAGTTGGAAGGTGCCCAGGCTCTTGTTATCATTGGCCATTTCCCGCTCACCCTGGAGCACCTTGATTTCCACGTTGGTCTGACCATCCTGGGCGGTGGAGAAGACCTCGGATTTCTTGGTGGGGATGGTGGTATTACGGGTAATCAGCTTGGTCATCACCCCACCCAGGGTTTCTACCCCCAGGGAGAGGGGGGTAACATCCAGGAGCAGGATGTCCTTGACTTCTCCGGCCAATACACCACCCTGGATAGCGGCCCCCACCGCCACCACCTCGTCGGGGTTGACGGTTTCGTTGGGTTCCTTGTCGAGGACTCGCTTCACCAGTTCCTTGATGGCGGGAATCCGGGTGGACCCCCCCACCAGCACCACTTCGTCGATGTCACTCTTGCTCAGTTTGGCATCCTTAAGGGCTTGCTCCACCGGGATGCGGCTGCGATCAATCAGGTCTGCGCACAGCTCCTCGAACTTGGCCCGGGTCAGGGTCATCTCCAGGTGCTTAGGCCCGTCCTGGGTGGCGGTAATGAAGGGCAGGTTAACCTCCGCCTGGGTGACACTAGAGAGTTCGATTTTGGCCTTTTCCGCCGCTTCCGTCAGGCGTTGCAGGGCCTGCTTGTCCTTTCGCAGGTCAATCCCCTCCAGCTTCTGGAACTCAGCGGCCAGGTAGTCGACGATTTTTTTATCAAAGTCGTCGCCCCCCAGGTGGGTGTCACCGGAGGTGGCCAGCACCTCAAATACCCCATCCCCCACCTCCAGGATGGAGACATCGAAGGTACCACCCCCCAGGTCAAACACCAGAATGGTTTCGTTGCTCTTGCGATCTAAACCGTAGGCCAGGGAGGCGGCGGTGGGTTCGTTGATGATCCGCAGCACCTCTAGACCCGCGATCTTGCCAGCATCCTTGGTGGCCTGCCGCTGGGAGTCGTTAAAGTAGGCAGGCACGGTAATCACCGCCTGGGTGACCTTTTCCCCCAGATACTTACTGGCATCATCCGCCAGCTTACGCAGTACCTGGGCGGAGATTTCCTCCGGAGCAAACTGTTTGCCCGCCTGGGGACAGTCAATTTTGACGTTGTTGCCGACGTTCAGGACCTTGTAGGCCACTTCGGTGGACTCGTGGCTAACTTCGTCGTAACGGCGGCCAATGAAGCGCTTAACGGAATAGAAGGTGTTTTCGGGGTTCATCACCGCTTAGCGTTTGGCGATTTGACCCACCAGGCGATCACCGTTTTTAGCATAGGCCACCACCGATGGGGTGGTGCGAAACCCCTCAGCGTTGGCAATGACCGTGGGCTTACCCCCTTCCATAACGGCTACCACCGAGTTGGTGGTACCCAGGTCAATTCCGACAACTTTTCCCATAGTGTTTTGACTCCGGCTGGACAGATACCTCTATAGTGCGGGCTCAAGGCATTTCTCTGAAGGAGGGGATACCGAACCGCTAAAGGAGAGCATCTCCCCCCCTGAGGTCAGAGCTCAGGCTAGGAGATGGATGGGGCGGGTAGGAGGTAATTAATAACTCGCCGATTTTACCCCGCCGGTTGGCCTGGGAGTTGATCGCCCGGGGAGCCTGGATGGGATGCAGGTAGAAGCCCTGGTAGAGCTCTCGAATCAAAGCACAGTCGGAGTTAGAGAGCATCATCGGCACGCCGCGCTGGGCCAGTTGTTGAAACACCCAGGCTAATCGCTCCTGGTCTTGGGCGCTAAATCCGTAGCGGTTATAGCTGGTAAAACGGCTGGTGGAGCTAATCGGGTGGTAGGGCGGGTCAAAATAGACAAAGTCCCTGGGGGTGAGAGACCAGTCCAGAATCACCTCAAAGGAAAATACCCCGATTTCCGTCCGCTGTAGGGCTGTGGCGGCGGCTTGCAGTAAGGCCCCATCACAGATGGTGGGATTTTTATAGCGCCCCAGGGGCACGTTAAAATGGCCCTGAGTGTTTTCCCGGTAGAGGCCGTTGTAGCAGGTTTTATTCAGATAGATCAGCCGCGCCGCCCGCTCCACGGGTTGAGGTAGGTGATGCTCCTGGCGTACCTGGTAGTAGTAGGCTGGGCTGTGGTGGCCCTGGTGCTGCTGCAGGCATTGAATCAGCTCCTGGGGGTAATCCCGTACACAGCGATAGACATTCACCAGTTCTGGGTTGATATCCCCCAGGATGGCCCGATGGCCCCGCCCCGCCAGATGGAAAAACACCGCCCCACCCCCCAGGAAAGGCTCATAGTAGGTATCAAACACCTTAGGGAAAAAGGCCTCGTACTGGGCCAGCAGGCGCCCCTTACCCCCCGCCCACTTTAGGAAGGGCCGGGCTACAGTAGGGGAAGGGTTGGGAAGGGTTGCTACCAAGGGGTTAATACGAAAGTTAGATCAACTGTACTGAGACGTTAATTTTCCCACTATAGCAAAGCTACCCCTCACCAACACAGCCAAATTTCCCCTTGCCCCATGGCCAACCCACCCACGCCTCGTCCCGCCCTACCCTGGCTACTACTGTTGCTGGTTCTGGGGAGTGGCCTACGCCTGATCTGGGCCGCTGACATGGAATGGAAGGCGGACGAAATCTGGATGTACGACACCGCCCAGGCGATCGCCCAGGGGCGCCAGCCCTGGCCCTGGATCGGCATGGCCAACAGTGCCGGTCTGCCCAACCCGGGGTTGAGTGTATGGGTTTTTGCCGCCCTGGCCCCCCTGGCTAAAACCCCCCTGGCCCTGGTACGGTGGGTACAGGGGCTGAATATCCTCGCCCTTTGGCTGGCCTTTGCCTGGGCCCACTGGCAACTCCCCGAGGACCGTGGGCGGCGGATCGGGTTGAACGGTATTGCCCTGGCGGCGGTCTCACCCCTGGCCATTCTGTTTTCCCGTAAGATTTGGGCCCAGGATCTGCTACCCATCTGGGCGGTGCTATTCTGGCTGGGCCACTGGTATCGCCATCGACGCTGGGGGGCGGGGGGTTGGGGGGCGATCGGTGCCCTGATCGGCCAGGTGCACATGAGCGGATTTTTCCTGGCCGCCGCTGTCTGGGGCTGGACCCTCTACTGCCATGGTCGTTCCCGGACCCTGGGTCAGGTGCGCTGGCTCAGCTGGCTGGGGGGAACCCTACTGGGCCTGCTACCCCTGCTGCCCTGGCTGGGTTACCTGGTCTCCGCCACCACCCCCACCAGCCGCACCTGGGTGGCCCTGCTGGTGCCCAAGTTTTTCCTGCACTGGTTTACCGGCAGCCTGGGGGTGAACCTGGGCTACGCCCTGGGCCGCCACTTTTGGACCGACTTTTTGCCCTGGCCCCTGGTGGGGCAGCAGCCCACCTACCTGGTGGCGATCGCCCATGCCCTACTCCTCAGCCTTGGGCTCTGGGGCCTGGTGGCCTGGGCTCGATCCCAGCCCCGCCCCATCGCCGCCCTGGTGGCCCCTAGTCTCACCCCCCTGGGGATTTGCCTGCGGGCGGCGGGCCTGGGGACTGGCCTACTGTTTGCCCTGGTGGGTTTGCCGACGCCGGTCCACTACCTGATCGTGGCCTTCCCCTGGCCCTTTATCTGGCTCGCCTCCCTGTTTCCCGATCAGGGTTGGGGCTGGAGGGTGATCCTGGGTAGCCAGGTTTTTCTGTCCATCGCCTTCCTGCTGCTTATCCACCAAACCGGGGGATTTGGGGATAGCGATTACGGGCTGGTGTATCGCCTCAGTTCAGGCCAGCCCTAGGATTGATGGGTCTGGTTCGGGAACCCGTACAGTGGGGTTTGTTGCGATCGCCCCCGCCCTAGCGTAGATTAGCACTCGGAGTCAGGGAGTGCTAACCCGGACCCACTGGGTGTGTAGCGGACCCAATTCCTCTGTTAACGCTGGTCCCCACCCATTCCACCTCTTATATTCGGAGAAATAGTCTATGGCAGCTATCACCTTGGCCGCGGCCAGCGTCAAACCCCTGGCTGATCGGGTGTTGATTAAGGTCAGCGCTTCAGAAGAAACCACCGCCGGCGGCATCCTGCTCCCGGATACCGCTAAGGAAAAGCCCCAGGTAGGAGAAATCACCGCCGTTGGTCCCGGCAAAACCGATGACAAGGGCAACCGCCAAACCCTGGAAGTGAAGGTAGGCGACAAGGTGCTCTATTCCAAGTACGCCGGCACGGAAGTCAAGCTGGGCGGTGACGAGTTTGTCCTGCTCTCGGAAAAAGACATTCTGGCGGTACTGGGCTAGCCGGTACCCGCCTGGTAAGGGTGGCTAGGCCCTGCCCCCTTGGTGGGTTGGCTGACATCGCCCCTCTGGATTCGCGACCCCTTTCCCATTTCTATCTTCATTGCGGAGACTATTAATTCCATGGCTAAGCGCATTATTTACGATGAAAACGCCCGTCGCGCCCTCGAAAAGGGTATGGACATTCTGGCGGAGGCCGTTGCCGTCACCCTGGGTCCCAAGGGCCGTAACGTGGTACTCGAGAAAAAGTTTGGTGCCCCCCAGATTGTTAACGATGGGGTCACCATCGCCAAGGAAATTGAATTAGAAGATAACGTCGAGAACACCGGCGTTGCCCTGATTCGTCAAGCCGCCTCAAAGACCAACGACGCCGCCGGCGATGGCACCACCACCGCCACGGTGCTGGCCCACGCCATGGTGAAGGAAGGGCTGCGCAACGTGGCCGCCGGTGCCAATGCCATCTCCCTAAAGCGCGGCATCGATAAGGCCACGGCCTTTCTGGTGGACAAGATCGCTGAGCACGCCCGTCCCGTGGAGGATTCCAAATCCATTGCCCAGGTGGGATCGATCTCCGCCGGCAACGACGATGAGGTCGGCGCCATGATTGCCGAAGCCATGGATAAGGTGGGCCGCGAAGGGGTGATTTCCCTGGAGGAAGGCAAGTCCATGACCACCGAACTGGAGGTCACCGAGGGTATGCGCTTTGACAAGGGCTACATTTCCCCCTACTTTGTCACCGACACCGAGCGCATGGAGGCGGTGCTGGATGAGCCCTACATCCTACTCACCGACAAGAAAATTGCCCTGGTGCAGGACCTGGTGCCGGTGCTAGAGCAGGTGGCTCGCTCCGGTCGCCCCCTGGTGATCATTGCCGAAGATATTGAGAAGGAGGCCCTGGCCACCCTGGTGGTGAATCGCCTGCGGGGGGTGCTCAACGTCGCCGCGGTGAAGGCCCCCGGCTTTGGCGATCGCCGCAAGGCCATGCTGGAGGACATTGCCGTCCTCACCGGCGGTCAGGTGATCAGCGAAGACACCGGCCTGAAGCTGGATAACACCAAGCTGGATATGCTGGGGCAGGCCCGTCGCCTCACCATCACCAAGGACACCACCACCATCGTGGCCGAGGGCAATGAGAAGGATGTCAAGGCCCGTTGTGAGCAAATTCGTCGTCAGATCGATGAAACCGAGTCCAGCTACGACAAGGAAAAGCTGCAGGAGCGCCTGGCTAAACTCTCCGGCGGTGTAGCAGTGATCAAGGTGGGGGCCGCCACCGAAACCGAAATGAAGGATCGTAAACTACGGCTAGAGGACGCTATCAACGCCACCAAGGCGGCGGTAGAGGAGGGCATCGTGCCTGGCGGCGGTACCACCCTGGCCCACCTGGTACCCGACCTGCTGGCCTGGGTAGAGGGTAACCTCACCGCTGAGGAGCATACCGGTGCCACCATCGTGGCCCGGGCCCTGGCGGCTCCCCTGATGCGGATCGCTGAAAGCGCCGGACAAAACGGCGCGGTGATCGCCGAACGGGTGAAGGAAACCCCCTTCAACGTGGGCTACAACGCCGCCACCGGTGAGTTCGTTGACATGTTTGCAGCGGGTATTGTAGATCCCGCTAAGGTCACCCGCTCCGGTCTGCAAAATGCTGCCTCCATTGCCGGCATGGTGCTCACCACTGAGTGCATTGTGGTGGATAAACCCGAGCCCAAGGAAGGAGCCCCTGCCGGTGCCGGCATGGGTGGCGGTGACTTCGACTACTAGGATCGAGTCTCTGGGGGCTAGCCCCCTTCTCCTGCCGATGAATTGAGTAAAAAGCTGCCCTGATCAGGGCAGCTTTTTATGTATCCCTGCCGTAATTTAGTCACATAAATAACAAGGGTTACATGAATGACAACTACTGTAAAACGCTTAACTATTGATCCTCCATCGTCTGGGCAAGACTATGGAGTTTCCTTTTTTATACACTGATTCATACAGTGAATAGATGAGGATGAGCCTCTGGCCGCCATGGTCTCGCTAAAAGAGCCGCGGACCCTAGCCCGCTGTCGAGGGGGTTGCCAGCAACGGTTCAATACCTCCCTGTCGATCAAGGGCAAAGAGATCGTCGCACCCCCCAACATGGTGGTTATTAATGAAAATTTGCGGTAGCGATCGCCGCCCCTGGGCCCGCTCAGCCATGGCGTTACGGGCTACTTCATCGCCATCAATGCAGTACTCGGTGTAGGCGATGTCCTTTTGATCGAGCAGGGCCTTGGCTCGAATACAAAAGGGACAGCGGCTCCAGGTGTAGATCTCAACCGTCGGGGTCATGGCCCCACCTCCCTAAACAGTAACGTTATTATTCTTAATAGTTTAACCAGCTCTGACCATAAAAACAGCCTAAATTCCGATAGGCGGGGTTATTTGCCCTCGGCAGCGGCGTCCGACCGCTCTAGCGACCGTGTAGGGGGCGGAGGCGATCCAGAACCTCTATTCAGTATTTGCGTTAATCAATATAACCGTCTCCTGGGGGTTCTGATCGACACCTTAACTGGCCAGGGCCTGGGCAATGGCATCCACTACCCGGGTCACCTCCACAATCTCTAGACCCTCCAGCTGCAAGCCCTGCCCCTTGGGAACGATCGCTCGCCTAAACCCCAGCTTGACCGCCTCCTTCAGGCGCAGCTCCATCTGGGAAACCGGCCGCACCTGCCCCCCCAGACCCACCTCGCCGATCAGCACCAACTCAGGATCCACCAGGCGATCGCGAAAGCTGGCTACCACGGCGATCGCCACCCCTAAATCCGCCGCCGGTTCCGCCACCATCAGCCCCCCTGCCGAGGCAACGTAGGCATCTAACTTGGAGAGGGGGATGCCCACCCGCTTTTCCAGCACCGCCAAAATCTGCAGCAACCGGTTAAACTCAATGCCGGTGGTCGATCTCCGTGGGGAACTGTAGCTAGTTGGGCTGACCAGGGATTGCAGCTCCACCACCAGGGGGCGAGTCCCCTCACAGGCGACGATGGTGGCAATGCCGGGTACCTGCTCCTCTCGGTTGCCCAGGAAGAGGGCGGAGGGGTTGGTAATCTCCGCCAGGCCCTGGTTCACCATTTCAAACACCCCCAACTCGTGGGTGGCGCCAAACCGGTTCTTCACCGATCTCAGCAAGCGATGGCTGGCAAAGCGATCGCCTTCGAAGTAGAGGACGGTGTCCACCAGATGTTCCAGTACCTTGGGGCCGGCGATCGCCCCCTCCTTGGTGACATGGCCGACGATAAAGAGGGAGATATTAGACCGTTTGGCCAACTGCATCAGGGCGGAGGTACACTCCCGCACCTGGGCCACTGACCCGGGTGCGGAGGTCAGGTTGGCATAGTAGAGGGCCTGAATACTGTCGATAATGGCCACCGTGGGCCGCAGGGATTCCAACTCTGTCAGAATGGTTTCTAGATCAATCTCCGGCAGCAGAAATAGCTGACTATCCTGATCGCCTGGGTGCGCTTCTAGGCCAGGGGCCTGCTGATCGGCGCCGCTCCCCAGGGCCAATCGCTGCCAGCGCAGTTTCACCTGTTGGCCCGACTCCTCAGCACAGACGTAGAGCACCGGTTGACGGTGGGCTAACTGGTTAGCCACCTGGAGTAGCAGGGTGGACTTGCCAATCCCCGGATCACCCCCCAACAACACCAGGGAACCGGGCACAATGCCGCCCCCCAACACCCGGTCTAACTCCCCATAGCCAGAGGGTAGCCGCATCTGGGGATGGTCTTGAATCGCCCCCAGGGGAACCGCCTGGCGGGGTTGGGGGGAACCGGTCTGTATGGCCTGGGGACGCCGACCGACCGGGCTGGCTTTGGGGGCCATGGCCTGCTCCACCAGGCTATTCCAGCTATGGCAAAGGGGGCAGCGGCCATAGTACTGGGAGGACTCAGCCCCACACTGGTTACAGGTAAACATAGAACGGGACTTAGCCATGGTCAGAGACTCCCATGTCGATGGAGAAACCAAAGCAGCTGCTTAACTATAGCCTCTGGGCAAAGCATTCAGAGGTCAGTAGCCTCCTGATCCCTGGGTTGTGAATTCTGAGTTCTGAATTCTTCCCCCCCTTGTCGGCCAGGAATCGGGTCGTGCAACAAATCTTAAAAAACTTTGAGCCAGCGGTGTTAACGCCCATAACCATGGATGAATAATAATTACAATATTGGTTTTTCCATGGCACTATAGGCCGTGGCCGAAGAACAACCGCAAACTTGTCCTGATTTCCCATGAGTAACTGAGTATAAGTACAGGTCGATTCCGGTCAGGTATTCCTTTTCTTGCAAAAATTAAGTATTCAAGATTGCGATTGTTTATAAAATATGGCGTTATGTAGGGAGCCTTGAGAGCCTTGGAAAACAATAAAGAAAGAATTCTAGTCGTGGATGATGAGGCGAGTATTCGTCGCATCCTGGAAACCCGTCTGTCTATGATTGGCTACGATGTGGTCACTGCTGCCGATGGCGAAGAAGCTTTGGAAACCTTTCGCAACACTGATCCAGACCTGGTGGTGTTAGACGTGATGATGCCTAAGCTGGATGGCTACGGGGTTTGCCAGGAACTCCGCAAGGAATCGGATATTCCCATTATTATGTTGACAGCCCTGGGGGATGTGGCCGATCGCATCACTGGTCTTGAGCTGGGGGCCGATGACTACGTGGTCAAACCCTTCTCCCCTAAGGAGCTGGAGGCCCGCATTCGATCGGTGCTGCGTCGGGTTGATAAAAACGGCATGTCCGGTATCCCCAGCTCTGGGGTGATTTCCGTCAATACCATCCGCATCGACACTAACAAGCGTCAGGTCTACAAAGGGGACGAACGGATTCGCCTCACTGGCATGGAGTTTAGTCTCTTAGAACTATTGGTGAGCAAGTCCGGTGAGCCCTTCTCCCGGTCTGAAATCCTGCAGGAGGTGTGGGGGTATACGCCGGAGCGCCATGTCGATACCCGGGTGGTGGATGTGCACATTTCCCGCCTGCGGGCTAAGTTGGAGGACGACCCCAGCAACCCGGAGCTGATCCTCACCGCTCGAGGGACGGGCTACCTATTCCAACGGATTGTAGAACCCGGAGAAGAGTAGGCTGCTACTAGTCTGCTAGAATTTTTTAAGGTTTTTAGAGATTTAGCAGATGGGGCTGAAGCGGGCGCGGATTGCCATTGATGCTATGGGGGGTGACTATGCCCCAAGGGAGATCGTAGCCGGTGCTATCAGAGCTAAGGCAGAATTAGATATAGACGTTACCCTAGTGGGGGATACTGCCCAAATCCAGGCCAGCACTACCCATTCTCAGCAGCTTCAGGGAATTGAGTTGGTGCCCGCGGACGGCACCATTGAAATGCACGAAGAACCCCTCAGTGCCCTGCGTAAAAAGCCCCAGGCCTCCATTAATGTGGCCATGGATCTGGTTAAGCAAAAACAGGCGGATGCGGTGGTTTCCGCCGGTCACTCTGGGGCTGCCATGGCGGCGGCCCTGCTGCGTCTAGGTCGACTAAAGGGCATTGATCGGCCGGCGATTGGGGCGGTTTTCCCCACCGTCATTGCTAATAAGTCGGTGCTGATTTTAGATGTGGGCGCCAATGTGGATTGCCGGGCCAAGTACCTGGAGCAGTTTGCCATGATGGGTACCATCTATTCCCACTACGTGCTGGGGGTAGAGAATCCCCGGGTCGGCCTGATTAACATCGGGGAGGAGCCCAGCAAGGGGGATGAGTTAGCCCTGCAGGCCCACCAATTGCTTAGCCAAAATCCCCATATTCCCTTTGTCGGTAATGCGGAGGGGCGGGATATCCTCTCCGGTCATTTTGATGTGGTGGTCTGTGACGGCTTTGTGGGCAACGTCCTGCTGAAGTTTGCTGAAGCGGTGGGGGAGTCAGTGCTGCAAATCCTCCGGGAGGAGTTGCCCCGGGGTTGGCGCGGTAAGCTGGGGGCCGCTATTCTGAAACCCAACCTACGTCGCCTGAAGCAACGGGTTGACCATGCTGAACACGGCGGCGGGTTATTGCTGGGGGTGGCCGGGGTGACGGTGATCAGCCACGGCAGTTCCCATGCCCCTTCGGTGTTTAATGCCATTCGCCTGGCCAAGGAGGCGGTGGATCACCGCGTCCTCGATCGCATCCAGGCCCAGTACCAGCGGGTGGCCATGCCCGCCGCTGAGGGAGACTAGCCTGTGAAACAGTTGATGCCCGGTGTGTCTGTGGTGGGTAGCGGATCGGCCTGCCTACCCATCACCCTCAGCAATGAAACCCTAAGCCAGTTGGTGGATACCTCCGATGAGTGGATTGCCAGCCGCACCGGCATCCGCCAGCGCCACCTGGCGGGCCATGGTGATTCCCTGGGGGGGCTGGCCACCCAGGCTGCTCACCAGGCCCTGGCCATGGCGGGGGTTGACCCCACGGCGGTGCAGTTAATTGTCCTGGCCACCTCTACCCCCGATGACCTGTTTGGCAGTGCCTGCCAGGTGCAGGCGGAGCTAGGGGCCCATCAGGCGGTGGCCTTTGATCTGACGGCGGCCTGTTCTGGGTTTGTCTTCGCCCTGGTGACCGCCGCCCAGTATATCCGCACCGGGGTCTTTGAGACGGTGGTGGTAATTGGGGCCGATGTGCTGTCCCGCTGGACCGATTGGGCCGATCGCCGTACCTGCGTGCTATTCGGGGATGG
>Ga0172373_10001015_pt1 | contig 45709 bp, 45 predicted proteins | sample Lak10m_2_FD_114546 | JGI IMG/M metagenome (GOLD analysis project Ga0172373, IMG submission 114546) | Freshwater microbial communities from Kabuno Bay, South-Kivu, Congo - kab_092012_10m | ecosystem: Environmental > Aquatic > Freshwater > Lake | place: Democratic Republic of the Congo... | reverse complement strand
GGCCCGCGCCATCGCCGCCGAGCATGCCGATCTCAAGGCCGCCGGGGCCGACATCACCGGCCTGCCGGACCTGTCCGACGAGGACGCCCTGGCCGGGCTGTCGCAGATGCTGTTCGCCCAGGGGCTGGCCCGCTCCGCCATCACCAAGTGGGAGGGCGTGCTGGACGAGGCCGACAAGCCTGCGGAAGTCACCGACACGAGCATCGCCGAGCTGATGCAGCTTCCCCGCATGGCCGAGGGCTTCGTCGTCCAATACACCGAAACCCACGAAGCGGTGATCGCCGAGGGAAACGTCTCCAGGCCCGCGCCGAATGGCACTTCGGCGGCGGGCCGGACTACTGCCGAGGCTGCGGTGGAAACTGCGACTGCCCCTATGAGCGCAACGCCCCCCTGACCGAAGCGGGCTGGCAAGCCTGGGAATTGCTGACCGGCTCCGTCGGCACCATCCGCATGGGCCCCCGTGGCGCCATCATCGGCCTCGACCTTCCCGCTCTGCTGATCCAGGCCGAGTCCCTGGGCTACGACCAGCCTTTGCTGGCGCGGCTGCTGCCCTTCGCCGAGCGGGGAATGGTGGCCGGTTCCGCCAAGGTTCAAACCGAGACCTGATCCATGGCCACCAAATCCGTCTCCATCCGCCTGTCGCTGCAGGACGGCGAAACCGTCCGCCGTGCCCTGCTGAAACTCGGCGAGGACGGACAGAAGGCCCTGGCCCGGATCGAGGGCGCGGCGCAGCCGGCCTCCAAGTCGCTGCTGGCTATCAATGCCGCCAGCCAGGACATCCAGGGCGGCATGGCGGCCTTCGCCTCGCGGCTCGGCCCCATTGGCTCGGTGATGATGGCGCTGGGACCGGCCGGGCTGGCGGCGGGCGCGGCCATCGGCCTGTTCGGCAAGGCCATGGTGGACTCCACCGTCAAGATGGAGACCCTGGAGGCCCGGCTGAAGGGGCTGGTGGGTGCCGCCGCCCTGGCCGAGACCACCACCTACCTTTATGCCCAGGCCCAGAAGACCGGCACCGCCCTGGAGACGGTGATCGACGCCTATTCCCGGCTGGCCGCGTTGCAGAAGGCCGGAATCATCACCACGGGCGAGAGCCGCGCCCTGCTGGAGGGCTTTCAGTCCACCGCCATCGCACTGGGCGCCTCGTCCGAGCAGTTGGAGCAGTCGCTGTTCGGTCTGGCCCAGGGCCTGTCCTCGGGGACGCTCCGCGCCGAGGAACTCAACCAGGTGGTCGAGCCGATGCCTGGCCTGCTGCAGGCGCTGGATCGTGCCGCCAATCTGCCCTCGGGCGGCTTCCGGCAGATGGTGACCCAGGGCAAAGTGACGGCGGACATGTTCCGCGACACCTTGATCAAGGCGCTGAAGAGCTTCGATGCCGCCGCCAGCGACAGCGCCGACACCAGCGAACGCTCGTTCCAGCGCCTGTCCAACGCCTGGACCAACTTCACCAACGCGCCGTGGCTGCGCAAGGTGCTGTCCGGCGCCGCCAATGCCGGCACCTTCCTGCTGGAGGACGCCACGCCGGGGGACGGCAGCCTTGCCGCGCAATTGAAGGCCGTCGAGGCCCGCATCGCCCAGGCATCGAGCGGCAGTGCCATGGGCAAGCCGCAGGCCACCGGCTATCGCGGCACGACCACATCGCTGCAGTTGGACAACCAGGAACTGGCCAGGCTGCGCGCCGAGCGCCAGCGCCTTCTCGACGAGATCGTCCAGGCCGACCGGCGGGCGGCCGAGGAGGAGGTTCGTGCCAAGGCCGAGCGCGACCGGGTCCGGGCAGGGCAGCGCGAGCCGGCCTATGTGGAGAAGCTGTCCGAGCTGAAGTTCGAGGTGGAGTGGCAGGAGCGGCTCAACGCCGCCCGCGCCGCCGGCAATGCCGAGTTCGCCCGCACCAAGGCCCAGTACGACGCGGCCAAGGGCTTCCGCCAGCTTGAGAAGGATCTGTTCCAGCAGGGTGGCGTCTATCGCACCCCTGCCAAGGAACAGGAAATCCGCGACCTGCTGGCCCGCGAGGCCCAGGCCAAGGGCGCGGGCGAGATGTCCGCCCAGGCCCAGGCCGAGGTGCTGGGCTTGGACATCCAGGCCCGCGGCCAGGAGCGCCTTGCCCTGGCGGCCCGCGAGGGTGGCCGCGCCCAGATCGACGCAGCCCGTGCCGCCAAGGTGCTGGAATTCGCCTTCAAGAACGGTGGTGTCGCCGTCGCCGCCTACGACCAAGCGCTGCGGCGCATCGACGACGCCAGGCTGCTGGAGCAGAAGAACGGCTTGCTCCGCTCGCTGGAGCAGGAATCCGCCGCCAACGACCGCCTTGCCGACGCGGCGCGGGGATCGGTGGCTGACACCATCCTGGCGGAGCGCACCAACTGGCTGGCCGAGCAGGCGGCCAAGGGGCTGACCGACGCCAATGGCGAACTGGCGGCTTCCTATGCCCAGGTGCAGAAGTCCCGCGCCAATAGTGATGCCGCCCGCGCCATCGCCGATCTGGAACGCGAGATCGATGCCCAGGTGCGGCTGGCCGAGGCGGTGCGCAGCGGCGACCGCAATCGTGTCCGCGACGTCACCATCGACACCGACGTGGCCCGCTTCGCCCGCAGCCGCAAGCTGGCCGAGGACGATCCCAAGGTCGACGAATACCGGGCGGCCCGGTCCCGCCAGTATGCCGAGTCGGTCAAGGACGAGGCTCAGCAGACCAATCTGGCCTATGACGCCACCCTGCGGTTCAGGGACGAGTTGGCCAAGCTCAACGAGCAGCGGGCCAGTGGCGCCTTGTCCGAGGAAGCCTACACCCGCCGCTACCAGGAACTGGAACAGGACAAGCTGGCGGCCAGCCGGGAATGGCAGGACGGCGCCATCCGGGCGGTGCGCGCCTATGTGGACGAGGCGACCAATGCCGCCGCCTCGGCCGAGCGCGCCATGAACGGCATGCTGAAATCGTCCGAGGATTCCTTCGTGCAATGGGCCACCACCGGCAAGCTGGCGGCCGGCGACCTGTTCAACACCCTGGCCGAGGAGGCGCTGCGCGCCGCCTGGCGCATGGCGGTGGTGGCGCCCTTGTTCGGCGGGGCCGGAGGCGGTCTGTTCGGTGGCCTGATCGCCGGCATCGGCAGCTTCTTCTCCGGCGGGGGCGCCGGCAGCGGCGGTTCGGTCCCGGTGCCCGACACCGGCGCCTTCGCCATCGCCCATACCGGCGGCCTGATCGGGCTCGACCGCCTCCAGACCCGCACGTACAACCCCGCCGTCTTCGCCGGGGCGCCCAAGTATCACGATGGCGGTCTGGTAGCCGGCGAACGCCCCATCGTTGCCCGCGTCGGCGAGGGGGTATTCACGCCGCGCCAGATGGACAATGCCGACCGCCTGCTGGGCGCGGCGCTGTCCCGGCCGGCGGGTGTCCTGGTCGAGGTCAACGTCCACAACAATGCCGCCGGCACCGAGGCCAAGGCCCAGTGGTCGCAGGGAGCGGACGGCAACGTCCAGGTCGATGTCTTCGTCGAGGAAATCGAGAACCGCCTCAACCGCCGCATCGGCCGCGGCGAGGGCATGGCGCCGGTGCTGGAGCACCGCTATGGCCTCAACCCGGCGGCGGGAGCCTACCGATGAGCACCACCACCTCCTGGCCCGCCCGACTGCCGCGTCCCACCTTCGACGGCTACGCCCTCGAACCCCAGGACGCCACCTCCCGCACCGACATGGAGGCGGGACCGGCCAGACAGCGGCGGCGCTTCACCGGCACGCCCACCCGCATCCCGGTGCGCTGGCGGATGTCGCAGATCGAGTTCGCCACCTTCGAGGCGTGGTTCCGCCTGAAGCTGGCCGACGGCGCCGAATGGTTCGCGGTCGACCTGCTGAGCGGGATCGGCATCGCCGGCCACGAGGCCCGCTTTCCCGGCCAGAGCGGCAGCCCCTACCGGGCCGTGCCCGGCCGGGGCGGCACCTGGATCGTCACCTCGATGCTGGAGGTGCGCAAGCCGCCCCTGCTCGACGAGGGCGCACTCGACATCATCCTGTCCGAGGACGTGAGCGGCCTGTTTGCCGCCATCGACGCCCTGCATTCCACCCTCCATGCCGGCCTGCCCGGCGTGAGCCCCTGGTAGGCACCATGACCCTGCAATCGGATTTGAATGCCGCCGTCGCCAAGGTGACGGCGGACGGCAGCCTGTTGCACCGCATCGTCCACGGTCCCGCCGACGGCGACGACAGCCTGGTCATCACCGAGGGTGGGCCGGTCAAGACGCTGGCCCGGGCGGTGGGCGACGCCGAAACCCTGATCAACCAGCAGGCCGGAGACCTGACGGCGGTTCTGGCTGCGGCCCAGGCTGCGGAACAGGGAGCCGGCGCCAGCGAGACCGCCGCCCAGGGGTACGCGGCCTCGGCGTTGGCGTCGTCCAACAGCGCCACTGCCCAGGCTTCCGCGGCGACCGAGAGCGCGACCCGATCGGTAGAACAGGCCTCGATCGCCGCGGCCAAGGCGGCGGCAGCCGATGCCCGAGCCATTGATGCCGACGCCTCGGCCACGAGAGCCGAGACGGCAGCCGGTCAGGCCGAAGGCTCGGCCACCCAGGCGGGTCTTTCCGCGGCATTGGCCGGTGCCAAGGCCACCGAGGCTGCCGCCAGCGCCATTGCCGCTGCGGACAGCGCCCTGTCCGCCCATGCCGCCGCGTCGCTGGTCGAGGGCGTGGCGAACCCGCGCAAGGTCTTTTTCAAGCAACGGATCCTCGGGATCTGGTGACGGAGTACATCCATGGCCACTCTTCGTGAAGCTGCCGACGCCATCATCAACCGGGCCGAGGCTGCCTCGGCCGGCGCGACGGCGGAGGATCTCGTCTATCTCGCCAAGGCCACCGAGGCCGTCGGCGTCACCTCGGTGGTGGGCTTCATCAACGCCACCTCGGAGATGCAGAATGCCCGGGTGCTGACCACGGGCGCCGAACAGAACGCCCGTGTCATCGCCACCGGCGATGCCGAGGTCGCCCGGGTGATCCAGACCATGGGCAGTGCGGTCGGGGTATTGACCACCAAGGGCGACCTGCTGGTCCACACCGGTTCAGCCGTGGCCCGCGTTCCCGGCCCGACGGCCAAGGGACAGGTGCTGACCGCCGATGCCAACAACATGCCGGTCTGGAGCGCATTCGGAAAGGTGCGCAACATCGCCCATTACCAGTTCTGGGATATCTCCCGTGTCACCTGGAGCGGCTACGGCAACATCTTCAGCGGCTCCGACTTCTTCTACAAACCGCTGAAGGACGACAGCAAGCTGCTGGTGATGGCCGAGTTGTCCGTCAGCAGCAACGGCAACTGGTCCGGCGCCGAGATCATGTGGTGCCCGGTCAACGCCGGCAACTCGGCGACGGAAGGCTGGCGCTACGGCCCCGGCCCCAACGGCGAGCGCTACAACAGCGGCAATCCCAATGCCCCGTCGGGCTTCGACCCCTGGGCCACCTTCGGCGGCGCCTACTCGCAGTTCGGCAACACCTACAACGACCAGGGCTGGAACCAGCTGCAGAAGTACACCGCCACCATGCTGATCGATCTGCGCAGCGTCGCCGCCTTCGACGCCGCCCAGGGGCACAAGATCTGGTTCGCCATGACCGGTCACGCCCAGGGGTCATGGATGACCATCAACGAGAACTACAACCAGAGCGCCACGCCCAGCCGCTACGCCACCTCCGGCTACACCGTGTTCGAACTGGCCCCCACCGCCAATACCGCCCAGGAGTAAGGAATTATGGCCGATTATAAGACCATCGAAGAGATCGCGGCCGAGCTTCCCGTCTGGCAGGTGCTGGCGGAACGCTTCAAGGGCATCGACGCCACCATCACCTATCCGGACGGCGTCGAGACGGTCGCGTTCCCCAACGGCGACGGGCCGTCCGATGAGGCCCTGGCCGCCGCCCGTTCCGATCTCGCCACCGAACTGTACGCCCGCCAGCATATCGGCCCGCGTGCCGCCGCCTTCGCCCAGCGCCCCTTGGGCGACCAGTTGGACGCCATCATCAAGGGGCTGAAGGCCGCCCAGGCGGCGGGGGTCGAACTGCCCACCGACACAGTCGCACTGATTGCCTGGAGCGACGACATCAAGGCCGCCCACCCCAAGCCCGAAGTCACGGCGGCGGCCAATGGCTGAGCCGCAAGTCCCCGATGTCTGGGCGGGCGTCGCCACCCAGTATGTCGGCGCCTGGGGCAGCGCCGCTCCCGTCGTCCAGATCGCCGCCATCATCGCCGTGGTGATCGTGGTGGCGATCCTGGCCTGGGCATGGTCGCGTCGGCGGGAAGTGCAGGACTCCTCCGGCGTTCCGGTCGAGGCCTTCGCCCATGTGGTCGAGGAGCAGGCCCGCCAGACCGAGGCGCTGCGCTCGGCGGTCGAGGGCCTGTCCGAGATCGTCCACCAGATCCGCCTGCTGCTGGAAGCCCGCACCCTTTGTCCCTATGGCGAGGACCGGCGGGATGCCTGATCCGCGCTTGAGCCAGGCGTTGCGCGAGGCCTACGCCGCCGCGCCCGCCGACACCGTCATCCTGCACACCCTGGAAATCTGGCACCCGACCTTCACCGAACCGATCCGGGCGGTCCGCGACCATGCCGACCTTACCGCCCGGCTGGAGGCGGGGGCGGCGCGGGACGGGGGGCAACGGGTCACCTTCATCGCGCTCACCTTCGATCTCGACCTGCCGCCGGTGGACACCGCCCCGGTCCCCGAGATCGCCGTCACCCTCGACAATGTCGGCCGCGAGCTTTCGGATGCGCTGGAGGCCGCCGCAATCAGCCAGGACCGAATCGAGGTCATCTACCGGCCCTTCCTCTCCACCGACCTGGAGGGGCCGCACATGGACCCGCCCATCACCCTGACTCTGGCCGAGGTCGAGGCCGACACCCTGCGCGTCACCGGCCGCGCCCGCATGCTCGACGCCGGCAACAAATCGTTTCCGTCCATCACCTACACAGCCCAGCGGTTTCCCGGCCTGGCGCGGTGATTGACGCAGGGGACGGCCCTGCACCCGCGAGGGACTCGTCCCTGGACCCCATTCCCACCGAGGTTCCAATGCATTGGGCTGCCGCCTATATCGGCCTGCCGTGGTCCGCCCACGGCAGCGGGCCGGACCTGTTCAATTGCTGGGCATTCGTCCGGGTGGTGCAGGCCGAACGTTTCGGCCGCGTCCTGCCCGAGATCGCCAATCCCGAGGACATGCTGGTCATGGGGCGCACCTTCCGCGACCACCCGGAGCGCCAGCGCTGGGCCAAGGCCGATCTTCCCGCCGAGGGCGATTGCGTCCTGCTCCGCCGCTCCCGCCATCCCATCCACGTCGGCATCTGGCTGGACGTCGATGGCGGCGGTGTCCTGCATTGCAGCCAGGATTCCGGCGTGGTGTTCCAACGCCCCGACGCGCTCCGCCTCAACGGCTGGGCGATCGAAGGCTTCTACCGGTTTTCGCCATGACCGCCTCCATCGTCATCGTCACCAATCCCTTCGAGCCGGTGGCCAGCCGCACCGTTCACGCGGTGGAAGCTGGGCTTACCGTCGGAGCCCTGCTGCTCGACTGCGGCATCGGTGACGACCGCTGGGACGACGGCCCGGAAATTCGCATCGGCGGGTCTTCGGTGCCGCCGGAGGTGTTCACCGTCCGCGTCATCGGCGATGGCGACATCGTCTCGGTGATCCGCTGGCCGCAGGGAGGCGGCGGAGGGGGTGGGGGCGGCAAGAATCCCCTGCGGATCGTGCTGACCATCGCGGTGATGGTGGCCGCCATCTATCTGGGTCCCATGGCGGCGGTCGCCATGGGCTACACCGCCACCGGCACCGCCGCGGCGATGGCCACCGCCGGCATCGCCATGGTCGGCTCGGTGCTGATCAATACCGTGATCCCGGCGCCCAAGCCGTCGATGCCTTCGCTCAACTGGGGAGGCAGCGGCAGCGCGCCGGCTCCCAGTCCGACCTATTCGCTCCAGGCCCAGGGCAACCAGGGGCGACTGGGCCAGCCGATCCCGGTGATCTATGGCCGCCACCTGATCTTCCCCGACCTCGCCGCCGAGCCCTACCAGGATTACGTCGGCGGCGAGCAGTACCTCTACCAGCTCCATGTCATCGGCCAGGGCGAGTATGCGGTCGAGCAGATCCGCATCGAGGACACGCCCATCTCCTCCTTCGAGGAGGTCGAGACCGAGATCGTCCCGCCCGGTTCCCCGGTGACGCTGTTCGAGCCGGACGTGGTCACCGCCGCCGAGATCGCCGGCCAGGAGCTGGTGGCGCCCAATCTGGTGCAGTCCGGCGACGATGGATATATCGGCCCGTTCACCGCCAATCCGGTCGATACCACGGCGGGGGCGCTGGGCACCGACGTGGTGATGCCGCGTGGCCTCTACTATGCCAATGACGGCGGCAGCCTCGATAGCCGCACCGTCCAGTGGCAGGTCGAGGCGCGCGCCATTGATGCCGATGGCGAGGCCATTGCCGGCTGGTCGGTGCTGGCAACGGAGAGCCACACGGCCGCCACCAATACCGCCATCCGCCTGTCCTTCCGCTATGCGGTGACACCGGGCCGCTATGAGGTCCGCCTCAGACGCCTCGACACCAAGGACACCGCCGAGCGCGCCGGCCACGAAATTCGCTGGGGCGCCTTGCGCGCCTATTTGACCGGCCAGCCCGATTTCGGCGCCGTCACCTTGCTGGCGGTCAAGATGCGGGCCACCGACAACCTGTCCCAGCGCTCCAGCCGCATGATCAACGTCATCGCCACCCGCAAGCTGCCGGTGTGGTACCCGTCCAGCGGCTGGTCGGCACCCCAGCCGACCCGCTCCATCGCCTGGGCCTTCACCGATGCCTGCAAGGCGCAGTACGGCGGCAAGCTGGCCGATGCCCGCCTTGATCTGCCGGCGCTGCTGGCCCTGGATGCCATCTGGACCGCCCGAGGCGACAGTTTCGACGCGGTGTTCGACACCAGCATGACGGTGTGGGAGGCCCTGACCCGCATCGCCCGCTGTGGCCGCGCCGTGCCCATCCAGCAGGGCGGCATCGTCCGCATCATCCGCGACGCGCCCCAGACCATGCCGGTGGCCATGTTCGGGCCGCGCAACATCGTCAAGGGCTCGTTCAAGCTCAAATACGTCATGCCCGGCGACGACACCGCCGACGCGGTGACGGTGGAGTATTTCTCGTCCCGCACCTGGAAGCCCGACGAGACCACCGCCAAGCTACCTGACAGCCAGGGCGACAACCCCGCCAAGGTCAACCTGTTCGGCTGCACCGCCAAGGACCACGCCCAGCGGGAAGGTCTCTACATCGCCGCCAACAACCGCTATCGCCGTCGCCTCGTCACCTTCCGCACCGAGTTGGAGGGCATGATCCCCACCTATGGCGATCTGGTCGCCATCACCCACGACATGCCCCGCTGGGGCCAGGGCGGTGAGGTGATCGGCAACCAGGGTGATGTGCTGGCTCTGTCCGAGCCGTTGGTCTGGACGGCGGGGGCGACCCACTATCTGGCCCTGCGCCGCCGCGACGGTGGATTGGCCGGTCCATTCCGGGTCGAGGCCGTGCCCGGTGACCCCACCCTGGTCCGCGTCCTCGATCACCTGACCATCACCCCGTATGTCGGCGGTTCGGAGGAGCGGACGTACTTCTCCTTCGGCCCCGGCCAAGCCTGGGCGCAGTCCGCCCGCGTCCTGGCTATCCGTCCTCGTGCCGAGCAGGTGGAGATCATCGCCGTCGCCGAAGATTCCCGCGTCCACGTCAATTAGTAAGGTAGGGAATGAAGCGCCTTGCCGTCTTTCGACGGCAGGTTTCTTCATTCCCCCTTCCGAACCGGACGTGCAAGTTTCCAAGCATCCGGCTCTCCATGCGCGGTTTACGCCGCGGGTGGTCCTCGCAATTTTGCGAGGGTGTTGATTGCCTTCCAGACGTTTTCGGCTCCGGGTTGGAACCATTCGCCTGGATCGGCATTCCATCCGTTCGGTATTCGTGTGCCTCGGTGTGGGTAGTACTTCGTGCCGCCCTCCCGAAAGCGTCTCAATTTGGTGTTTCCCTCCATCCATCTCCCCCGTTCGCCCCGCATGTCTTTGGTGAAGCGTTGACGCAGCTGGTGCCACGTCGTCTTTGGGTGCTTCTTCCGCAGCCAGCGTCCGATGCGTTGCCACATCCAGTCATCGAGCTTTGCGAACTCGTGACAGGCTCCGGTAGCGTACTGATAATAGTTGCGCCACCCGGTGATGATGGGATTGAGGCTGTCGATGAGATCGGCCAGGGATTTGCCTGTCGGTGTCTCCCGAACCTTGACCTTGATCTTGCGGCGCAAATCGGTGAGCTTGCCCTCGGGAAGGATGAGCTTACCCACCAGACGCCCTGTACGCAGCGCCTTCTTTTGTGCCACCCGGTAGCCGAGAAAGTCGAAACCATCCCGGACATCGGTGATCCTGGTCTTTTCCATCGACAGTTCCATGCGGAGGTTCTGCCAGAGAAACTCCGCCAGTTCTTGTCGTTCGGCCTCTGCCGCGTCGCGGGTCCCGTCCACGAGGACAACAAAGTCGTCCGCGTACCGGACCGCGAGGAACGCGGGGCGTCCTCGTCTCCGGTCGTAAACGCGTCGGTTTGTTGCCTTCGTCGGGTTCTCGCCCGGGCGTGAGGACCACCGTCCATATCGCTCGTCGATGGCCGTGAGATAGATGTTGGCCAGCAGCGGCGAGATGACGCCACCCTGCGGGGTGCCCGTCACCGGGTTATGGACGGTCCCTTCGATCATGATGCCGGCTTTCAGGAAGGCGAGCACGAGCCGCAGAACCTTGCGGTCCCTGATGCGGGTTCGTATTCGTTCCATCAGGACATGATGGTCGATGGCGTCGAAACAACCTTTGATGTCGCCTTCGATCGCGTAGTGGAACTTGCTGGGACCGAACCCGGTCGGTTGCAAGTGCCGCACCAGCTTCGCCAGCGCATCGAGGGTGCTTCGGCCGGGCCGGAAGCCATATGAGGTCGGGTAAAATTCGGCTTCATAGATGGGTTCCAGCACGAACTTGAGAGCCATTTGCACCAAACGGTCTTTGAGCGTGGGGATGCCCAGCGGTCGGAACTTTCCCGGCTTGCCGGGCTTCGGAATCAACCGTTGCCGGACATGCTGGGGGTGGTACGTTCCGTTGCGGAGTTCGTTCCTGGTTTCTTCCAGGAACGCCGCGACACCTCCGGGACGCCTTTCGACCTTGCTCCGCGTCATGCCGTCCGTGCCTGGGGTGCTGCTGCCGCGATTGCGGGCGAGCCGCAGCCAGGCATGTTCGAGCGTTCTGCGATCACACACGATATTGAACAGATCCGCAAACGCCCTCTCGGGGTCTGCGGCACTCCACCGATACAACTTGCGCTGCATGTCGAGCACGAACCCGGTATTCACCGGGCCGGGCACCGGGGTGCCCATCTCCTGCTTGCTCGTCGTATCCACTGCCTCCCTTCGCCCTGCGAACGGCGTTACCGTCCTCTGACTACTACGGAGGCTCCGCCCCCGACCCAGGCGGTCATCGGCCGCCTCGATCATCCCCACCGTGTCCGGCGAGGAAGCCTGGGTCGGGTTCTCAGGTTCCGTCAATGACCTCTTATCCGCTGTAGGAGCCGACTTTACCCCGTGTGGATTCTGGCCTCCGGGCATCACAGATGCACCCGAAGGCTGGCGCGCGGCTGCCCGCGCGCCCCCGTTCCGTGAACCTCAACCACGGCCCGACTCTCCACCGGTCCTGCGACCGTTCCGCCCACTTCCGCGTTGGCGAAAGGCATCTTTGACGAGGCTTCAGCCATCGGTTCGGTTTCCCTCTCCCTGGCGGATTCGCATGCCGGACCGTTGACGGAAGCGGAAGTTCCCGCCCGCCCGGCTTTTACGGGTTCTGCTGATTTATGGCTCGCCGAAAGCGCCCGGTCCGCCTCACCCGTCTGCTTCTTTCCACGCGCTGTGCCGCGCAGTGTGCGGGGTCTTTCACCCCGCAAGGTCATCAACGACTTCGTGATGAGTTTCCTCCTTTCTCATTCAACTACCTGACGCACGGAAATCGCGATGCTGACCGCAGACATCCTGCGCGCCGCCCTGCCGACGGCGCGGCCCACCGATATTGCCCGTTTCGCCACTCCGCTGGCAGAGGCTTGCGCCGAATGGGGCATCGACACGCCCCTGCGGCTGGCGGCGTTCCTGGCCCAGATCGCCCACGAGAGCGGCCAGTTCCGCACCCTGGCCGAGAACCTGAACTATTCCGCCGAGGCACTGCTGCGGGTCTTTCCTCGCCACTTCGATGCGACCCAGGCCACCGCCTATGCCCGTCAGCCGGAACGCATCGCCGCACGGGCTTATGCCAACCGCATGGGCAATGGCGACGAGGCCAGCGGTGACGGCTGGCGTTATCGCGGCCGTGGTCTGATCCAGGTCACCGGCCGCAGCAACTATGCCGCCTGCGGCACCGCCCTCGGCCTCGACCTGATCGCCCAGCCCGAACTGCTGGAACAGCCCGCTCCCGCTGCCCGTTCGGCCGCTTGGTTCTGGTATCGCCACGATCTCAACGGCCTCGCCGATGCCCGCGACATCGAAACCATCACCCGGCGCATCAACGGCGGCCTCACCGGACTCGACGACCGCAAAGCCTGTTACGCCCGCGCCTGTGCCGCCCTGGAGGTGTCCCATGAACCTGCTTGAACTGCTCGGCGATGCCGCCGCCATCGCCGCCAACCCCGTCGCCGGCCTCGCCAAGGTGGCCCTCGACGTGGCCCCCGATATCGCCAGCCTGTTCGGCGACGATGCTGAGAAGGCGGTGGGCAAACTGGCCGACACCGTCCGCGCCATCACCGGCACCGACGATCCCGCCCAGGCCCGCGAGGCACTGGCCGATCCCAATCTGGTCTTCCAGCTTCGCTCGCAGGCCCAGACTTTCGCCCACGAGGAGCGGATGCAGCAGATGGCCGGCGCCATCACCACGCTCACCGCCACCCTGGCCGACCGCCAGGACGCCCGTGCCCGCGACACCGAGTTTATCAAGGCCGGCCGCAGCAATGTCCGCGCCAACGTGCTGCTGGTGACGGCGGGGGCGGGCATCGCCGGCGGCATCGGCTTCATGGTGTTCGGGCAGGTTGACGGCAACACCGCCGTCGGCGGCTGCATCATCTCGGTGGTGACCTTGCTGGCCGGCAAGTTCGCCACCGCCTTCGATTTCGAGTTCGGCGGCTCGGCGGATTCCGAGCAGACGAGGAACCTGCTGGCACAGGCTCCACCGATCATCGGAAAATAGCGCAAACCACATTCAGAACGACGCGGCCGACCGGGGGGAGTCCTCTTCCCGGTCGGCCACGTTTTGCGTTTTGGCGGGCTCCTTCCGGGATCGCCGGGATTCCCGCCTCCGCCGTCGGTTTGCCGCCGTCGCCGGCTCAGTTCCCTCAGGCGGTCCCGGCGCTTCTCGGATCCCGGTCTCCAGGACCACAGGATGCCGGATCGGGATGCGGAGAACAAGCGAGCGACAGGCATCTCGGCTCGATGCTGCACCACCTCGCCGGAATCCTCGACGTCCCCGGCAGCTTCTTCTTCGACGACCTGCCCGAGGGGATGAAGCATCCGCCGCTCTTGAGAACCACCTGATTCGGCGGGGATCTCAGGGCCTGATGCGTCACTACTACCGCATCCCCGATGACCTCCGCCGACAGGTTTATGTACTGGCTCGGGCGATGGCGCGGGGTGGTGAGGAATGGTGGCGGCGTGCTATCTCTCCCCCGTCTCGACATCGACACCCAGCACCAGTGGCCATGGGATCGCTCCCTCGTGCATGAACACCTTCAGGGCGACGACGACATCGACCTCGGCCTTCTCGACGGCCTTTTCCTGAACCGGCCCCATGGCCTCCATCAACTGTAATAGCTCGGCGGCGTCCTCGGGTGAGAGGCAATGCAAGATTTGGTCTCTGAGGGCGTCCGGCTTGCCCTTGAGGGCCAAGGCACAATCCGGGAGCTTCGGCCGCACCGTCGTGTCGGCCAAGAACAGCCGCAGGTGATCGTCGGTCAGGCGTGGCAAGCTATCGAAGGTGATCAGCTTCTCAAGAATGACGTGTGTCACCGCATCGCGCGGCTTCCCGTCCACCAACAGGGTGCCGATCAGGTGCCGTCGCGCCGCCGGTTGGCGAATCGAGTCGGCCAGGACAGCGGCAATCGGGACGCCTTTCACCTCGTCGTAGCGAAATGACGTGTCGAGTCTGCGCTGCAGACTATCGGCGACGGCGGCCACGCGCTCGGTCGAGAGCGTCACGCCACAAGATATCCGGTCGATCACGCCGACTATCTCAGCCGGAAAGGCTCCCGCCAGAGTTTCCTGGCGCAGGGCCTTGCCTTCCAGAGCCACCAGTAGCAGGGAATCGCCGAACAGTTCGCCATGGCCGACGGCCTGAAGCCCTTTCAGATGGTCGACCAGGCCGCACAGGTCCACATCGGCGATCAATCCCCGCAGGCGCTCGATCTCACGGCGGACGGCATAGGGGGATGGTGAGTCGTCGAAGGACAGCAGGTCGTCGATTTCCCTCTGAGTCAGAACCCGGATACGGCTCAGCCGTTCGCGCAGGCGCGCGGTCTCGGCGGCCAGCGTCTCGAGCCGGGTTGCCATCCGCTCGATTGCGGCCCGGGTTGGGAACAGCCGGCGGTGCAGTCGGCTCCACAGGGAGGGCTTCGGCTGCGGCGGGTCATCCTCGGTCAGAATCCGCCGGATCGAGGCGAGGATGTCCTCCATGCTGGGTTCGCCGTCCTTGCCCATCTCCCCCTCCATGTCGAATCCCAGCAGCGAATCGATCTCGTCCTGGCTCAGTACCCGGGTGATTTCCCCCTCTGGGGCATCACCGGCCATCGCGGCCCACTCGGCCGACAACTCGTCGTCAGCGGACAGGGCGAGCGTGGGCAGCTTGGCCAACCGTTCGAGGAAGCGCTTTTCGCGGGTCATCCGGTTCCAACCATTTCATTCCGCCGAAGCGAGCGAAGTTCCCTGACGATCTTCGCTTGAGCCCTTTGCCGCGCCGAAGGTGATAGCGACGTCGATGTGCGGGCGTAATCTTCCACCATCTCCCATGCCCGCTCGCTCATGGCGGCCTGGAATACTGCCCGCACCTGATTGCTTGCCCCGGCCAGGGCCGCTACCAGAACGTCCTTCTCCAGGTGACGCAGCAGGATCTGCGTTTCCTCCCGCGAAAGGCGGCAGACATCCTCAATGCCGAAGATCGCGGTGCGTTGAAGGTCTTCGGTGAGGGACTGATCCCACGAATGAAGCGACGCCAGGGTCGGCGCCCGCTGACCATCGTTCAGCGCCGACAGCAGGTCGGCGGCTCGGTCGAGCAGGTGTGCCCGAAGTGGATCGGGGGGCACAGGCTGCTTGCGCCACAGATGGAGGATGCCGTCACTCCGCTGGCTGTCCGTGGCGGCGAGACCGGCTGACTGGCGGATGGCCTGGGCGAGGGTGGCCGTGTCGGGATCGTCCTTGCGGCGTTGATCCGAACCCGCCCCCAGCAGCAGGCGCAACACGGCCAGACGTGCGGCGGCGGACAGGCCGGCGAAAGCGGCGTGTTCGTTCCCCAGCATGCCAGCCCCCAATCGGCCGGCGGCGGACAGGGCATGGGCAGGGTCCGGCTCGCCCCCATCGTACAGTGACCGCCGGATGGCGAGGGATTCGCTGGCGAGGCTGTCATCGCGCGGGCCCTCCGGCCATGGGTGGGCGGCGATACAGTCCAGAGGAACAGCTGGCAGACGGGCCAAGGCGGGCAAGGGCGGTTCGATTTCGTTCCGCTCGACGGCGAGGATCAGGCCGACCAGGGTCCGGTGAAGAAGGGCTTCGCCCAGGCCGGTATTGACAGCCTCGCCGCGCAGACGCCGCCGCAGCCTTGTCGCGTGGTCGGCTTCCAGGCACTCCAATACCCGGTGTCGCAGCAGACCGCCGACGGTGCCGAGAATGGCGACGAGATCATCGTCACCCAAAGGGTCCGTCCACCACCGGGTTCCCGCGTCGGACAGGAACAGCAGATCGTGCAGCGACCACCACGCCGCCAGGTTGGCGAGGGCGCGCAAGAGCAGGTGTCGACCGCCGAAGCGCTCCTCATGGTCGCGGAAGCGGACATGGCTGGCGACGCAATGGAAGGCGTTGATCACCTCGTCCGGCGGGAACGGCCCGTCGGCCATGGCCGTCAGGACATTGTCCACCATGTATTCCGGCATCGGGCCAATCACCAACCGGCCATGGCGGGGAATGGCACCGGCCAGCACCCGCATTGCCGGGTCGAGAGTGCCGTCAGCCAGCAACTGCGGCCAATCGGACGGATCGTGGCGGTGATAGAGATCGGCCAGGGCGAGGCCGACCGGGAACGCTTCGGCGATGCCGACCGCCTGGGCTACCATGGTGACTCCCCGCCCTGGTCGCCCGAGACATCGATGGAACCGGCAAAGGCGAGGTTGAGGACGACCTCATGGGGCAGCCGGTTGCGCACCGCGATCACCAGCGTTTCGACCAGCCGCATCCGGCTGTCGAGATCAGCCAGGATGGCGGCGCGGCGATCCGCCACGGCGCGGGCCACTGTCGCTTCGTCGAGTTCGACTTGAAGCAGGTTGAGGCCCCAGGCAAACAGGCTGGGTGGAAGGGCTTCGGCGTAGGCCGCGCCGGACAGGATGCCCCTGGTGGCGAAGTAGTGGTGGAACCACAGGAGGCCCCGGGCGTAGTTGGCCATCTCGTCACCAATCCGCTCAACTGCGATGGGTTGGCCCCAGCGGGTGGCGGCACCGTCCGGCAGGTCGGGAGGCATCTCCGGCAGATCATCCCGCCCGAGAAAGGCCGACAACCGACCGTGCTGTGTCCCGATGGCTTCGCCGCGATGGGCGGAGAGAAGGGCGGCGGCCTCCATGTCGGCCAACCGCGCCCGATCCGCGATCAGCCTGGAGCGCATCGCTTCGGCGTACTCGCGCAGACCGCCATCGGACACCTCGTCATCGCCAAGGGATGCCAGCCGGCGGCTATAGGTGTCGGCAACACCCTCCCCGGCGCGGTCGAACGCCGCCAGCCCCGCCCGAGCCGCGTCGGCCACTTCCAGCCAGAAGGAAAGGATTTCGGTGGGAGGCGCGTGGAACAGGTCGAGCGGCCCGGCGTCCTTCGTTTGCCCCGCACTGTCGCGGTCGTGGACCAGACGCAGGTGGGATGCGTCCCGTCCTTCTCTCTCGTCCGGCCACAGCGGCAGCGCATCGGGATCGGAAAGCTCCTCCGGGATCACCAGGATACCATCCCGCACCGCCTTCTCCAGCGCGGCGGTCAGCCGGGATTCGGCGGCGGAAACCGGCGGGCCGCCGAGCATTGCTTCCCATTCAGCGGCCAACGGGTCGGTGGACGGCGGCGCGGGTGGGCGCTCTTCCAGATGGCGAAGCAGGGCCCGGCGGCGGGGCGCGCTCAGGGCCGACAGGATGGTGTCGCGGACGATTTGCGGTGCGGTCGCCAGAACGTCGGCGATGTCGGCATTGGCGATCCGTCGACCATCGCCGAGGTTCATGTGCAGCACTCGGCGGCGCACGGGGGCCGTGACGTGGACGAGGAGGGAGATACCGTACTTATCGACACTGGTCATCGGTCATTTTCCCGTGCAACTACACGGATTTCTGCAGGGAAAGAGGCGAATATCCGGCGCAAGGCGTCATCGACCATTGAGGGCGCAACGTCTTTGTCGTCGGCGAAGTTCTTGGTGCGAAAGACGGTGACGATTGCGCCGAGCGGGTCCAGGGGCAAATCCCCTTCGCTGCGGGACGCGATGTGTTGGGCGCTCCAGAGTTCTTCCTTGTCGTCGGCGCGGATGAGCCGGGCTCGGATACCGATGCGCTTGCGCGACCAGACCAATAAATAGGCGTCGTCCTGGGCGATCAGTTCCGCCACCAGGGTATGGGGGCAGTTGCGGACGCTGGCCTCCAGACCTACGGCATCAAGGTCTCCGTCAATGTCCTCGACCATCGCATTGGGCAGGGCGGCCTGTGTCCGGGCGATGACGGCGGCATGCACCGCTGAGACCAACTGATCGCCGCGAGGAACCCCGTCGGCCACCGTAACGGGGGCGACGAGGACACAGTTGGGGCGATTCGCCAACAATCCCAGGTCCACATGGTATTCGACCAGGCGGTCAAAGGGGTTGAGCGCCCCCGCGTCACGGCGGCCGACATCCTTGTCGACGTAGCTGGTCTGAGAGCATGCCGTCGAGAGGAGTGCCAGACCCAGCACGGCCACCCGAGTGGTGGGACGGTTGATCGCCATGGTCCCCCCCCTTCACCGAACTGTCAGCCGCTGGTCAGCAGCGGTTCGGGGTCCACGGCTTTGCCCTTGCGGCGAACCTCGAAGTGCAGGCGGTTGGCGGCCGGGTCGACGTCGGCCAGATCCTGGCCCTTGGTGACCTTTTGGCCCTGTGCAACGCGCGGATTGACGGTTCTGGCATATACGGTCGCCCAGTCGTTGTCGTGCTTGATGGCGACCACCTTGCCATACCCCGGCAGATCGCCGACATAAACCACCTCGCCAGCCTCGGCCGACCTGGCAGTGGTCCCGGCAGGTACTTCAAGGTCAACACCCTTGTTGGGCTTGCCACCGTCCTGGCTGCCGAATGTCGACACCACGCGGCCTTTGACCGGCGCCGCGAGGCGGAAATCGTTGCCCTGGGCGACGGGAACCGGAGCCACGGTCGCCTTCTTGGCAGGCACGGGTGCCTTCTCGGGTTCGGTAACCGCTACGGCGGGCGGCGGCGCGGCTGCCATCTGCGGCTTCATCTGGCAGCCCGCGCGGTTCACGCCCCATGATGAGACGCTCGGCGAAAAGTCCAGGGCGGTCTGCTCTGGCAACGAGCACGCCAGGGCCTGCGCCAGCGGCCCCGTGGCCTTCGCCAGCACCTCGATCGGCTTGCGCGTATTGACCTCGTTCAGCGAGATGAAGGCCAAAGCCGGAGTCTGCGGGTCGATGCTGGAACGGTCGTCCTGCCCCTCGGTGCCAAGCCGCTCATAGGTGGTAGGGGCCTGGAGCAACAGCTTCAGGCAGGTGGGCGCGACGACCAGGGTCCGCGCCTGGGGCCTCACCGGCGCCTCGTCGAAGCCGGGGCAGGCGTCCGAGCCACCCTCGACCCAGACCACCCGCAACTCGTCCGGCTTGCCGGGAGTGGCCAGGAAGCCCCGCACACGCTCGGCCACCTCATGGGCGGCACCTGCGGTGGCGGCCTGGACCTCGTCGATGCCGTAGGCGGTCTAGGGTATTGCGTAGCTCGACCAGGGCGTCGGCGGTGCGCGACGTCCCGATCAGCAGTGCCTCGGTCTTGGCCTGGGCCGGAAGCGCGACCAGCGCCGCCGTTAGGCCCAGAGTGATCGCCGTCATCGTCCGCTTGTACATCGCGAGCCTCTTTGAATCAGGAAGCCATCATCAATGGTCATGGAAGGGGCAGCCCGCTTTTCCGTCAGCCCCCAGTGACGCGCTGCAGGAATATCTCGGCATCGGCGGTGTCGGGCGACGAGGCCGCGACGTTGGCGAACAGGCGTCCCTGGCTAGGGGAGCGTAGCGCCACCGGTGCCACGCCGTCGTGCGCGGAAACCATCACCTCCCGCCACAGCCTGGCGGCATGGCTGCCGCCGGTGACCTTGGTCATGGGCGCGTTGTCGTCGTTGCCCAGCCACACCCCCGCCACCAGATGGCCGGTGAAGCCCACGAACCAGGCGTCGCGGTAATCCTGGCTGGTGCCGGTCTTGCCCGCCGCCGGACGGCCGAGCGCCGCCGCCTTGCCGGTGCCGCTGCGCACCACCTCGGACATGACGTCCTGTATCCGGGCGACGGCGGAGGCTTCGATCACCGGCGCCGCCGCCTCGGCCTGCTGGCGATACAGCACGGTTCCGGTGGTGTCGCGGATCTCTGCGATACCGTGGACGTCCGGTCGAACGCCGCCCGATGCGATGGTCGCCACCGCCCCCGTCATCTCCATCACCCCAACCTCGCTGCTGCCCAGCGCCAGGGTGCCATCGCGGCGCAGCGGGGATTCGATGCCCAAACGCCGCGCCGTCTCGGAGACCGAGCGGATCCCTGCCTTCTCTGCCAACCGCACCGCCGGGGCGTTCAGGGAATCGGCGAAGGCCGTCCGCACCGTAACCTGGCCCCGGTACTTGCCGAGGTAGTTGTCCGGGCTCCAGTTCCCGACCTTCACCGGCGCATCCAGCACGGTGTCGGTGGGAGACACGCCACGCTCCATCGCCGCCAGATAGACGAAGGTCTTGAAGGTCGAGCCTGGCTGGCGCCGCGCCTGGACGGCCCGATTGTAGGGGCTATCGAAGTAATTGCGACCGCCGACCATGGCCTTGACCGCCCCCTCGGGGGTCATTACCACCATGGCCACCTGGCCGATATGATCTTTGGCGCCTGCGGTGGCGAGAGCGGACTCGATTCGCGCCTCGGCCATCTTCTGCAGGCGGGTATCGAGGGTGGTGGAGACGGTGACGCTGCGGCCCCAGGTCTGGGGCATGCCGCGCACCTGATCAACCACCCAGTCGGCGAAGTAGCCGCCATTGGGGGCCTTGGTCTTGACGGTCAGGTGCGGCAGTTCCCCGGCGACCTTGGCCGCGTCATCGGCGGACAGCGCCCCGGCATCGGCCATATTGGCCACCACCACCTTGGCCCGGCCGATGGCGGCGTCGCGGTCGGCGATCAGATTGTAGCGGGACGGCGCCTTCAGCGCCCCCGCCAGCATGGCGGCTTCCGAGACCCGCAGTTCGCGGGCCGGACGGTCGAAATAGCGGCGGGCGGCGGCGTCGATGCCGGTGGCACCCGCGCCGAAATAGGCCCGGTTCAGGTAGAGTGCCAGGATCTCCTGCTTCGAGTAACGCTGCTCCAGCGCTATGGCCAGCGCCACCTCCTGGACCTTGCGCTTCAGCGTGCGGTCGGGCGACAGGAACATCATTTTGGCCAGCTGCTGGGTAATGGTGCTGCCGCCCTGTTCGACGCCACCGGCCCGCAGGTTCTGCGCCAGGGCACGGGCGATTCCGATGGGATCGACGCCGAAATGCGAGAAGAAGCGGCGATCCTCGGTTGACAGCACCGCAGCGACCACCGATTGCGGCAATTGTCCGGGGGCCAGGTCGTCACCCGGCAGATCGCCGACCTCGGCCAGCACCTCACCACCTTGCGCCAGCACGGTGATGGCCGAGCGCGCCGCCACCGCCTTCGGAGCCTCCACCGGCGGCAGATCGTGCAGGCACAACGCCAAGCCGGCGGCACCGGCGGCGCTCACCAGCATCAGTGCCGACAAGGCGGTTTTCACCGCCAGCTTGCCGCGGCGCCGCGGGGCCGCCTTGCGGGCGCTGGTGGCTGCAAGGCGTTCGGCCCGCAGGACTGAGGAGTGGAGGGGAGCGTTGTTCGCCATGGTCGGCCCCGTGAAGAAGAAGGTGATGCCGAGATCATGGAAGGAGCAAGCCTGAATTTTCCAAGACGGCCCCGCCACGATTCCGCCGCAATTCCCTCCATGGCCCCGGCAGAGGTTGCGCACAGCGCGACCACAGGTGACCTGCTCCCCGAAAACTCCTCCATTTTGAGGTAGAGTCCGTCGCACAGGGGAGACGGACCATGAAGCGCAGCAGGTTCACGGAAGAGCAGATCATTGGCGTCCTCAAGGAGCAGGAAGCCGGCCACCCGACGGCGGATGTTTGCCGGCGGCACGGGATCAGCCAGGCGACGTTCTACAAGTGGAAGGCCAAGTACGGCGGTCTGGAGGTGTCGGAGGCCAAGCGGCTGAAGGCACTGGAAGACGAGAATTCGCGGCTGAAGAAGCTGTTGGCCGAGGCCATGCTCGACAACGCGATCTTGAAGGATGTCGCTTCAAAAAAATGGTGACGCCCGCGGCTTGGCGGGATGCCGTCGCCCACGCCCGTGCCGCGCACGGGGTGAGCGAGCGGCGGGCGTGCTCGGCAATGGGGGCGGATCGCAGCAGCGTACGCTATCGGTCCCGTCGCCCTTGCGACAGCCACATCCGGGGGCGGTTGCGCGAGCTGGCGGCGGAGCGCCGCCGGTTCGGCTACCGGCGTCTCGGGCTGTTGCTTTTCAGGGAGGGGGTGGTGATGAACCACAAGAAACTGCTGCGGCTATACCGCGAGGAGAAGCTGACGGTACGTCGGCGGGGCGGGCGGAAGCGGGCACTGGGGACCAGGTCGCCGATGGCGATCCCGCAGGGTCCCAACCAGCGCTGGTCGCTGGATTTCGTCTCGGACGCCTTCGTCTACGGCACCCGCTTCCGCATCCTGACGCTGGTCGACGACTTCACCCGCGAGTGCCTGGCGCTGGTCCCCGACACATCGCTGTCCGGCTCGCGGGTGGCACGGGAGTTGGATGCTGTCATCGCCCGGCGCCGCCGGCCGGCGATGATCGTTTCCGACAACGGCACCGAGCTGACCAGCTCCGCCATCCTGCGCTGGTCACAGGAGAGCCAGGTCGAGTGGCACTACATCGCCGCCGGAAAGCCGACACAGAACGCCTTCGTCGAGAGTTTCAACGGCAAACTCCGGGACGAATGCCTGAACGAGACGCTGTTCACCTCGCTCGCCCATGCCAGGGCCGTCCTGGAGGCCTGGAAGGACGACTACAACCATGTGCGGCCACACACCAGCCTCGGCGGAGCCACGCCGGCCGAGGCCGCCGCAAAAGCCGCAAGGCAAGCAGGCCCGGGGCATGCCCCGGGCCTGCTTGCCATCACCGCCCATCTCGGGCATCAAAGGAGCGGGCTCTACTCATAACCGGATGAACTTCGGGGAGCAGGTCACAGGCCATCGGGGGGCAGACAATGCGTGAGATTTTGGAGAAGCTTCGTTCGGACTTGGCCACGGCAGCGGTCGGGCCAGACGTCGAGGCGGCCCTTGCGGCGTTTGCCCTGTCCCTTGGCTACCCGTATTTCCAGGTCGCCTGGCTGCGCCAGCCGCTGGCGGCAGCGGGCATTGTCGAGACACCGACCATGATCGGCAACATCTCCGAGGAATGGTGGGGCCGCTACTGGCAGCGCCGCTACCATGAGGACGATTGTGTCGTTCGCAGTTGCCTGGCCTCGGTGTTGCCGGTGGTATGGGACGGTCGCCCCGGTCAGGACCTCAGCGACCGCCAGCGGCGCATTGCCCGCGAGGCATCCCGCTACGGCTTGGCAGCCGGAATCTCGGTGCCGATCCGGGGGCCAACCACTCTGTTCACGGTCGTCACCTTCGCCCGCTTCCAAGATGCCGAACCGGCCGATTTGCCGCAACTGATCGATACCGTCACTTTGGGAGCACTCGCCGTCGCCGAATGCCTGGCCACCCGTATCGCACCTGGGGAGGCGCGGCCGGCGCCCCCCGCCTTGAAGCCGGTCGAATGCAACTGCCTGCTGTGGGCCGCCCGCGGCAAGTCCACGGCCGAAATCGGCCGCATCATCGGCATGCCGGAGCGGACCGTCTACTTCCACGTCGCCAACGCCATGGACAGCCTCGGGGTTGCATCGAGGGTGCAGGCCGTGGCGGAGGCGGTAAAGTGGGGAATGATCTCCCCGTAACTAGCCAATCATTAGAACTGTTGCAATCAGCGGGCGGCGAAGCACAACTGGCGATTCCTACATTGACAGAGACATTCCCTCGACGGATTCTGACCACACTCTGGCTAGGGGAATTAAGCGGTCGGAGGGGGCACTACCGTTTAGTGGGATTGGTGCTCTCCGACCGGACTGACCTTTGCTCGACAACCGCCGTCGGACGGGACCGTTCTGCGTGCGGCCAACGGAAGCGCAGGTGGGGAGATCGAAATGCGGAAGCGAATTTTGAGGCTTACGACGGCCATGGCTGTCGTAGTTGTTGGGCTTGGCTATGGTGTGCCGGCGCAGGCGCAGTTGGGCGGGCTGTTGGGCGGAGTAACGCCTAGTGGCAAGGTTTCAGGGCAGGACGTGCTGAAAAATGCCCTAGCCTCAATTGAGACCGGAAAGGCGCTCGAGGACAAGATTGCCGAGCTTAACAGGACCATGCTTGAGCCGCTGCGCAGCATCCGCAAGCAACAGGCCCGCCAGGCAGCCAACTGGTACGCTATCGGCAAGTCAATGAACGATGTCTTCGCCGTCAATGGCCTGGAAAACGAGGGAAAAAGGGAAATAGAGACTTTTATCAAATCGACGTCAAAAATTGATGATGCCTTTTCTGTTGCTGTCGATAAGTTGCAGCCGACCCCTGTAACGAATATCCAGGACTCCATACAGGTTGTTGGTCAGAACATCGATGCGGAGAGGGAGGTCCAGGCCAGCGTCGAAGCAATGATCACGCTGGCCAACGGCAGTCAAGCGGCATTTGCAGAAATGTTGAGTAAGCAGAACGTGCCTTTGGATAGTTTTGCCTCAGCCTTCGTAAAACGTCTCGACCAAGCTAACCGTCAGCTGCGGCGAGCTGAACTCGACCTAGGTCAGGCCAAGACAGACATGGACGATGTCGCGGTGACCATGGACAAGGCTATCGACCAGTTCAACCAGCAGGCCGTGCTGGTCGCACTCGATGCCGGGCGCCAAGCGGCAATGATGTTGATGGACGTCAAGAATCTGAAGAGCTTGGGTAAGACTGCCGGCGTCGATCCTCAGGCTCTCCAGAAGATGCAGGCACAGGCCGACCAGGCAGCCGGTCGGCTCGAGGGAATGGCCAATACCTTGAAGCGCTTCGCCGAGACGCAGGTATGGTTCGCCGGGCATTCGAACGAGGTCCGGGATCGCGTGCGGGCGTCAAAGCAGCAAATCCAAGCTTCGGCCGAGGGGGTCAAGGCCGTCGCACCAAGATTCAGGGAGGTCGCCGAGTCCCGCATGCGAGACATGAAAGACGCAGCCGCCAAGTCGAAGAAGGGGGCGCAGGTCGTTGCGAGCTTGAGTTACGACAAGCTTAACTCGAGTTTGCCGAGCTTTGATGCAACCAAGGTCGACAAGACAGGTGACGGCAAGCTCAACGCGAAATTGGCTCAATTCAAAGATTGAAGCAGGGGGAAACAATGAAGAGATTGCTGATGACACTGGCTTCGGCCAGCCTTCTCTCACTCGCCGCCTGTGCGCCTCAATCCGCCGTTGGCGCGCGTGACGAGGCCCGTTCGGCTTCAGATGCAGCGGCCCAAGGGGCTGTTCAGGCAGGCAAAGGCTCCGAGAGTATTGGTGAAGTCAAGACAAAATTACTGATGGACGTGGGGGATATAAAGTCTATTCAGCAGTTCTATAAAGATGAAAAGCTGAAAATAAAGTACTGATCAATTTGGCGGTTGATGCGATGTCATTGACCGCCATTTTTATGGTGCGTGAAATGAATAATATTTTAGCCAAATGGGGCTTGCTGCTCTTTATGTCGGTGGCTATCTCAGGCAATGCCTTCGCCGCGGTTGGAAATTTTTTCTTCGCCGGCTTCAATGTTGAAGGGCTTGACCTTAGCGAACAGGATAGACGCGCCTTGGAGGTCGGCCTCGGGGTTCTGGGGGGGGCGGCATCGCGTGCTCCGCAGGACGAACCGCGGTACTACGCGTTTGCCTCCGAGCGGACGGGCGCAATGCCTTCTATCCTGCGGATGATCAAGTGGGATGATTTCGAATACAATGAGACTGCGTCACGCCTTGCAACGGAGCAGGAAAATCTCAGCGACATCTTCGGAATCTACATTTCAATCGACAAGGCTTTCGTCTTCCGGCCTAAGCAAGTCGAGTTAGTTGCTGGGACGCACCGAAGCTATGCCACCTATGTCTTCGTTAGTGTGAATATTTTCGCAGCTGACAATCGGACGGTTGTCTTTTCCTACCCTGCGCTGCTGGTCGGCCAGTCGCCCACGCAGCCCCGCACGGTCGACGTGGTGCTCGATAACCTTGAGGCACTGGCGAGGGCGCTGAAGGATCCTGCCAACCCGCTAACTGCCCGTCTTGCGAGGCATCTTCAGGACTATTTCGGGATGCCGGGACAGTCGAAAGAACTCCGGCGGCGGTCCAGTGGCGAGACACAGGCGATTTACGGCGTCGAACCGGTCTGCCGCAAGTGCATCGACATAACTGACGAGACCAGCCGGGCAGGTTATTCGAGCGAGATGCTGGGCGAGTTTTTGCAATACTACCTGCACACCAAGATGTCCGAGTACCGCCGGGTCAGCGCACCCACCGCATCCCAACGGCGCAGAGTCAGCGAACGCACCGCCGACGTGGCACGCACTGGGATGGCGGGCGCAACCGCCATGAATTATTCGGACAGTTGCAGTCAGGGGCGTGACGACCTGGGCGTTACGACAATCTGCGTGCATGTTCCCGGGCCGAAATTTGTCGTCCGCACGGGCATCCGCGGATTGGTGGGTGTCGATGCCACGGTGGGAGGAACCCAAGTGTTCCGCTACCGCATGATCGTCGATATCGGCGTTGAGAAAGATAACGGGCTGCAGGCAACGAACGTCCGTGGCGATACAGCTTGGAAATTTGCGGCCACGACTCAGGTTTCTGACGATTACTATGTGGCAGCCATCATCAGAACGCTCAACAGCCTGAGTTCCGCTAATTTTCCGTAACTTTGGTTGAGGGGGAATTCATGGGGCGCTCCTTTTGGGCCGGTGGCTGGATGGCGGTGGTGGTGTTAGCCTTGGCGACAGCGTGTGTCGCGATGGTGCAGGAAGTCGTCGCCCAGGTAGTCGATCGCGACACCGTACGGATCAATGGGATCACCGTCGATCCGGCCTCCAGCCTGGCCGATGCGGAGCGGGCAGCCAAACACGCGGCTGTTCGCCGGATGTTGGACCGTCGCGGTAGTGCGGCCGTCCCGGCCCAAGTCAGGCGCGCCGCGGAGGGGGCGGCGGCAGAGTTGGTGTCCACGCGCCGCATCCTGAATGCCGAACCGACCAACGGTCTGTATCAGCCGGCATTTTACTTCGACGTGGATATGAGCCGGATCGACCGGATGATCCAGACCGCCAACAGCCAGTCCCTTGATGATTACGGCCTTCGGCCGCGAATGTTGGTGGCGGTTTCGGTCAGTCAATTGCCGAAGGCCTTCAACACCGACGCGGATCGAGCTAGGTTTTCCAAGGCGGCGACCGACGTTGTGGGTGAAAGGGCCCGGCGGGCTGGTTTCGAAGTCATCGACCCCGGCGACTCGTTGCGGGCATTGGTACGCAGTAGCGCGCCGGCCGAACAGATTCAGCAGGAAATGTATAAGGATCCCAGTGCGGAATACTTCATCGTCGGGGAGATCGGCCTGTCGGACCGTAACCTGAGGTCAAGGGACGGTGGCGCCTATTATGTCGCCGCAGCCGACGTCGCTGTGCGGACCACCGACACCGTCAATCGGAATATTGTTCCTTCAAGCCGCAATGTCGAAGGAACAGGCGAAACCGACGACTTGGCGGTTCGAAGTGCGGTGGATAATGCCTCTAGACTGATCATAGATAAGATGAATGCCCCGGACCTGCTGGAGTCCTTCAAGCTCAATTTCAAACGCGGCATTGAGTGGGAAATAAGGATGTGTACAGGGTGGCGTGGGGCTGGTGCCTTCATGGCCAAGATCAAGGAAAAGTATCAGGTGGTCGGTGGGGGCGGAAACAGGGTGTCTGAAATATACAAGGTGACATCGCCGCCAGGAAAATTCGTTCATCCATACAATATTCTCGACAACATCAGACAGGAGGTCGCTGAGACACTTGGTTATCGGGAAATCCAGATACTTCCCCAGGTTCTCGATGGGGTCCGGCGCTTTGCCATTTCCGATGACCCTCGGTGTGTTCAGTGATTTTCGGCGAAAGGAGCCCAAGCATGAAGCGATTTCTTACAGCATGTGCGGCAATGGTTCTGTCGGCATGTGCATCGGTTTACCCAGCGTCGGCCCAGATGGGGGCTGAGGGGACGGACATTAAGATCCTTGTCCTGCCGGACGATTCCTTCGCCCATTCCTTGCCCGGCAGCACGTCGATCTCGGACTACATCGAGACCGCCATCAAGGAGGAATTCTCCAAGTTCCATTACGATGTGAAGGGGAAGGCACAACTGAGTGGTCACCCCGAATTGCGGCAGCATTTTTCCGCCGGCCTTAGCACCGGTGAATTGATTACTATCGCGGAGCGGGTCAAGGCAGTCAAAGACGCAAACCTCAACGCCGTGCGCGCTCTGGTCGTCTACAAGGCATTTCCCGACCCTGAATGGAATGAAAGGACCGGATCCTCCCTGGTCGTTGAGATTTCCGGCGAGGTGCATGATCTGGTTGCCCACCGGTTCATCGGCAAGTTTGGCCCCATCAAGAGCAGGACCGTTCCTATCCCCGAGTCCTGCGTCAAGCGGGATCAGGAAGGGAAAAGCCGATGCGTGAGCGCGATCGCACGAGAAGAGAGTGCCGATCTTGCTATGACGATCTCACAGGAAGCACGGGTGAAACTGGCACTGCTGACCAAACCAGGCTTTGGACAGGCCGCCCCGCCGCCGGTTCAGCCAAGTCAACCGGCCGTGGCGCCTCAGGGTGACGCGCAACTCACCCGTCCGCCGGTACGCAGTGGTGGCCTGATCACGTCATATACGATGCGTTTCGAGAACTTGACGATGCCGGAAGTCCTCAAAATCAAGGGCGTAATGGAGTCCGAGTTCCCCGACTATATTCGCGTCGAAGGATATAGCGGCAATCCACCGTTGGTGACCTTCGGTTATGTCTCGAAGGCGCCCCAGGATAAAATCCTTGAATGGATGTACATCCTGCTCTCCGACATGGGTTTGCGAGATCCTGTGGTCAACATTCGAGCGAGTGGGTCTAAGTTTGTTATCCAGCGCCTTGGCAGCGATCTGCCACCCCCACCGCCTGCGGCCGCCGGGGGGAGGTTCCGTTGATCGGGAGCGGCCCCTGGCTGAGTGCTGGGGGGCGCTTATCTGAGCCATTCCGTCAAGGATGTGTTGGAGGGTGGAAATGATTGCCCGGCGTACACTGATCAAAGTACTGGCGATGCCCATATGTGCGTGCGGCTGTGCCAGTCTTCTTGGGCCGGCCAAGGCACTTGCCCAAAAGAAAATGGGAATTAACGCAAAGAAAGGGTGTTCGTACAACGGACACACGTCGCGGGATGACATATATGGCTTTGCCGCCAGCAAGGACGCCGTAGCATTCATCGATTCCATCTGTGGCAAAGTCGGCCTTCCCCCGAACTTCATAACCATGGCTGCCAATGTCCCGAACGCCGCCGCCGTCATCGATGACGACAGCAATCAAAGACTGGTTCTCTACAGCGAAGTCTTCATGGCTGAGATTACGAAACGCGCAAAGACCGACTGGGCTGGAATGAGCATACTTGCGCATGAGGTCGGCCACCATCTGTCCGGGCATACATTGATTCCTGGTGGCAGCCGGCCGCCGACGGAACTGGAAGCCGACAAGTTCTCGGGCTTCATCGTTGCTCGTATGGGCGGAACTCTGGACGACGCGACAGCCGTGATGAAGTTGGTCCCGCCAGAGGGGTCGGAGACCCATCCTCCTCGTAGCGCAAGGCTTGAGGCAATTGCCGCGGGCTGGCGGAGCGCTATGGCCGACCAGGGTAGCGGCTCTGCCGCTGGCCGCGCCTCAACATCGCGCCCATCGCGTGACGCTGCAACCGACCCGGTAGCGGTGCCGCGAGGCAGTGGGAATGAAATTTTCAGATAGTCGCTTGATTTGGGAGAGGGTGATGAAGCCAATATGCAGATTTTGGTTGTTAGCAATGATTACCGCGGGTCTAAGCGGATGCGCATCGGCTCCGGCGACGACCGCTCCTCCCCCGTATGTCCGGTATGTCGTTGAGCGCGATCTGGTGGTCCGCCAGTCAGCAAATGCTGGTGCTAGCGAGGTTGGCCGTCTGTCGGCTGGGGCCACGCTGACGGCATGGGTTGAGGACGTCGGCGGCAACTGGTTCCGTCTGCACAGCGACAGCGGCAATGTCGGATACATCTTCGGTCGGCCGTTTCGGTTGGCCGAATAGCAGCGACATGAAGAGGAACTCCATATGAATGACGACACTTTGATCGCCGATGCCCCCATTCCGGGTGCAGAATTCTACGAGAACACCAACCAGCGCACACCCTGCGTCCTGGTGCTGGATGGTTCCGGCTCGATGCAGGACAACGGCAAGATCGACCAGTTGAATCGTGGCCTCCAGGTGTTCGAAACCGCACTGAAGGAGGACAAGAGTGCGCGGACCCGCGTCCAGGTGCTGGTGATCCGCCTCGGCGACAATGACGACGTCGAAGTGCTGTCCGACTGGGGGGATGCGATTAATTTTTTCGCCCCTACGGTTCAGGCTAACGGTCGCACGCCGCTGGGCAAGGCCGTCGATCTGGCGCTACGCAAGATCGAAGAGCAGAAGGGCGTTTATAAGTCCAACTCGATCCCCTACACCCGCCCTTGGCTGTTCCTGATGAGCGACGGCGAGCCCACCGATCGCGACTGGGAAGCGGCGGCCGACCGCTGCCGTCAGGCCGAGCAGGAGAAGAAGGTGGTGGTATGGCCGATCGGTGTCGAAGGCGCCGATGTCGCCAAGCTTGGGCGATTCAACCAGCCCGGCGCGCCGGTCCATACCCTGTCGGCGGCCAATTTCCGTGACTTGTTCGTCTGGCTGAGCGGCAGTCTGGCCAAGGTGACCCAGTCGCAGCCAGGTCAGGCCGTCCAGATCGCCGCGCCCCCGACCATGACGATCCCGACGTGAGCGAGGGCGATCGGCTTCATAAGGGGGCGGCAACGTCAGCCTGGAAGGTGGTGGGGGCCGCCGTGCGGGGTCCGTCCCATGTTCGTGTCGGCCAGCCATGTCAGGATGCCTTCGAATTCGCCGTGGCGGGCGACTGGCTGGCGGCCGCGGTCTGTGACGGTGCGGGCAGCGCCAAACGTGGCGGCGAGGGCGCCAGCCTGTTGGCCTCGGGGGTGGTGCTCCACCTGACCGCAGCCATCGAGGCTGGGGGTGACGGGCTGTTGGACTGTGTGGAGGCCATTGTCGCAGGAGCGATCGAGGAGGTTCGCGGGCAAATCGAAGATGTGGCCGATCCGGACGTCCTTCGTGCCCACCATGCAACGCTGGTCGGAGTTCTTGCTGGCCCGAACGGCGGCTGCTTCTTTCAGATCGGAGATGGAGCGGCAGCGGCCGATCCCTGCTGTGGCGAATCGCACTGGGAAGATTGCGTCGTGTCGCGGCCGGAAAACGGCGAATACGCCAATGAAACATTCTTCTTCACGCTGTCCGATTGGCGGCAGCATTTGCATTTCACCCGCTTCCCGGCAGTCGCACACCTTGTACTGATGAGCGATGGTGTTTCCGGTTTCGCCATGCAAACGGACTGTGTTGCACCGGATCTGCGATTCCTCGCTCCGGTCAGCCGGTACCTTGAGGGGGCCGAGCCGGAAATGGGCGCGCGGGCCCTTGCGGCTACCCTTGACGACACTCGGGCTCATGCGGTGAGCTCGGATGATAAGGCACTGGTGTGGGCGTGCCGCCCGAATGGGGGCGGAATTTGAAGCTGGTCGAGCTTGCACCCAATGGCATCCGACGTCCATTCGCAATCGATCCCGCCAGGCCGTTGGGTGAAGGGGGAGCCGGACGTGTCTATGCCCATCCCCTGGAGCGCAACCACGTCATCAAGGTCTACAAGCCGGATCAGGTTGCCGCTCATGCCGACAAGGTGCGGGCGATGCTCGCCAATCCTCCGGATCAGCAAATCCATCAGCATGACAGCCGCTCCTGGGTCCAGATCGCCTGGCCTCGGGCCACGGTGACCGATGAGCGCGGGAACTTTGTGGGATTTTCCATGCCGATGGTGGATTTCGGGGCATCGACCGAAGTCGACCAATTGATGCAGAAGGTGGACCGCAAGGCCGAGAAGTTACCGGAGGCCTATCAGTTCCGTCTCTACGCGGCGCGCAACCTCGCTAGCCTGGTCACCGAGTTGCATTGCCGCGGCCATCACGTCATCGACATGAAGCCGCAGAACATGCGGGTCTACCGTGCCAACGGCTTCATTGCGCTGATCGATTGCGATGGGTTTTCGGTGCGCGGCGAGGCTGCGCGACGCTTCCCGGCCGCCCTCTACACCCCCAACTACCTGTGCCCCGAGGGATTCGGTCGCAATGCTTCGGATCTGGATGAGGACCAGGATCGCTTCGCGCTGGGCGTCTTGATATTCCAACTGCTCAACAATGGGGTCCATCCCTTTCAAGGGCGCGCCAAACCGGGCCGTGGCGGCGAGGTGCCCGACGAAATTCCGCCACGCATTTCGCAAGGGTTGTACGCCCATTCGCGCGGCGGCAACGGCCCGCAGGGACCGCATCCCATGAGCCTGCTTGGCTGGCAGGATGATCTGACCGCCGAGATGTACGAGCGGGCTTTCGGAACTGGTCGCCTTCGGCCGACGGCAAGGGAGTGGCGCGATCACCTGACCGCGCAGTTGAGTGCCCTCGTTCAGTGCCCGAATTCACCCGACCACCAGCATTTCAGCAAGGGATGCGGATTGTGCGCCCTTGAGGCTCGGGCTGGCCGCCGCACCGCCGTGGTCAAGCCCGTACAGATGCCGGTTCCGCAGCCAATTCCAATCCGGCCGACACCAAGACCAACGATGGTGCCACAGTCCGTTCCGCCGCCACCCAAACCCCGCCGAAGAATTTGGGTGATTGCCGCAGTCCTGACTTTGTCGATTGCGGCTGCATATGCGGTGATGATTGGCGGAAAGATCGACACTTCGGTGGAACGAAGCCCTTCACCCATGTCCAACAATCCAGCCGCGACGGAAAATCAACCGATACGGCCGCGCTACACGTCGGAACAAGTGCAAAGCCGTCCGGCGCCCGCGCCCGAATTGCCCCGCCGGATTGAGCCGACCAGGAGCGACGAGCGGCGTGCGCCGTCTGGACCTCGGCAAGAGTCGGAGATTGGGCGGCTTTTTCGCTGATTCCAGGGAGGGAAACATGCACAGGCTCATAGCGTCTATATTCATTGGGTTGATATTTGTCGCCCCCGGCATGGCCCAAGCTGTTTCCCCCCAGGTTATCGCTGTATTGGCTGTCGAACGGGATAAGGACTCCCTGCCAGTAGCGTCTTCTTTGTCCAACGACATTGGCTGGGTCATCAAACAGGAGTTGTTACGAAATCAATTCAATGTTGTTGACGAGAGCGCTTTGCCGAATTCACGCCAAACCGATGGCTCCGCCACAGTGGAACGCCAACTGGCCTTAGCCTCAGAGACTACTCCTCGCCCCGATATCATTGTGCTCGCTGAATCGCGCGTTCGCATTATTCAAGAACGCGTAGCTTCCAGCGGAGTTATAGCTATACAGCTCACTGCTTACAATGGGACAGATCATAGGGTCATCGCGACATCGGAATACAAGAGTGAGCCCTTCATCATCAGGACAGCTTGCTATGCGGAGTGCTTTCGTGTTCCCGCCGAAGATGCCGTCCGAATTGCTTTCTTTGAACTCCGCCCGCAGTTATCAGCACACGCCGAAGTCGGCAGTTCCGGAGCATCAATTGGCGTCCCCGGTGTCGGCAGCCACCCCAGCGGAGGCTTGGTCACAACCTACAGGATACGCTTTGAGAATCTGCGAATGGCGGAGTTGCAGAAAATCAAGCGCGTCATGGAAAGCGAGTTTCCAGAATTCATCCGCGCGTCTAACATGGCTGGCGTAGAACCAGTAGTAGGATGGGAGTACATCTCAAGAGCACCAAAGGAAAAGATAATAGAGTGGCTCCTCATCACGCTCGACGATCTGCAAATCAATGATGCCAAGATAGCGAGCGAGGGGGCGAGCGTCACAGTTGTGTGTCAGGACGCTAACCAATGCTCGCCGCCGACCAATGACCGAGGGAAGTTTCGCTGATGTCCTCTGCGCCATTTTGTAGCCGCTAATCAGGCCCGATTTTTCGACCTCCTCCTTCCATAGACCAGCTAGGTGCCCGAACGGCACACCGTCACCCGCCCAGGCGGAGGCGTCTTAGCTGGAATGGATGAGAGGACCGAACAATGACGATCACGCGAACCGCAAACAGGCCGGCCCAAGGCAAGCGAGCGGCAGCCTTGGCCATGCTCGGCCTCCTCAGTTTCGGCGGACAGGCGATGGCGGCTACCAAGGAAGAGGTTATGAAGATGGTCTCCGAAGAGGCCACCCGGAACGGCCGCGTTCCCGTCGCCCTGGCGCTCGGTGTCGCCCGCATCGAGTCGAATTTCAACGATCAGGCGGTCAGTTCCGCCGGTGCCCGCGGCGTGATGCAGATCATGCCCTCCACCGCCATGGGGGAGTTCGGCGTTCCCAAGGATCAGTTGATGGATCCCCGGCTCAACGTCAAGCTGGGCGTCGCCTACCTCGAACGCCTGTACAATCAGTATGGCCAGAACTGGGAACTGGCCCTGTCGCACTACAACGGCGGCAGTCTGCGGACCGCCGGTGGCCAGTTCGTTGCCCATGACTACACCCGCCAATATGTTTCCGACGTGATGCGCTGGTCGCGTTCCTATCAGGGTGACGGCACGGCGGTGGCGCTGGCCAATGGAGCCGGTGGCAGCGTGCAGATCGCTTCGCTGGCCGAACAGCCGCGCCCGACAACCTATCGCCGTCGGGCCGAGCCCGATTGGCAGGAAGTCCGCCCTACCAGCAACATCCCAACGAACAGCGAGAGCCTCTTCTCGAATTCTCTGGCGCAGTCCAGCCGTGAGCTGCGAGATCGCTTTCGTGCCAGCCTAGTCCAGCGGGGAGATGTGTCGTGGGAACGCTACACCGAGCAGCCCTCGCGGCCGGTCGAAGCCCGTCGCGAGGAGTGGCCGGTGGAAGGCGCCCCCGTCCAGCAGCAGGCTCCCGTTCATACCGGACGCTTCAATTATGCGCCCTACGGCAGCGGGCGGTTCCTGTAACCAGAACCGGGAGAAGAGAGCCCTTCGGGAACTGGCTTCTCTTGTTGTCGGCCGAAAGCTAGAATTGCGCTTCTCGTGACGGAATTTGCGTGGCAGTGGGGCATGTCGGCAGAACATTACATCCTGGAAGCTGAAAAAAGCTCGGAACTGGTCGCCGCTTTGCGTCTTCTCGCCGAGACCGAAGACGGTGGCCAGCCGCGCTTTCCGCCCGAAGCCTGCCGCGCCGTCGCCAAGGCCGTGGTCTGCCGCAATTACGCCTCGGCGCTGCATGAGCTTTGCCATCTGGTGCGCGCCGCCTCGGTTTTCCGGGGCGGCTATGTCGATTTCTTCTGGGCGGTGGGGCCGGTCCGCTCCTCTCGCTTCCGCGGGGTCTTCGGGACTGGGCCGCAAACGCCGCTGTTCCGGGTGACCGGCGACGGGATCGCCATGGCCTATCGCGACAAGCCGTTCTCGGTGTCGTTCGGCCGGATGCCGGTCCTGGCCGCGATGATGGAGTTCCTGATCACGGCAATCGGCTTCGCCCCGCTCGACGACATCTTCGCTCCTCTGGCCCGCCCGGCGATGACAGCGGCCGAGGTGTCCGCCCAGGCCAACGCCCTGTCGCGCGCCCTTTACGACTGGCTGAAGGAGCACCTGCCGCCGCTGCAGGCCCAGCGCAAGCTGGGGGCGCTGGTGGATTTCCTGAAGGCGCGCAGGGGCGGCGATTTCGACCGCGACGCCATCGACGACCAGGCCATCCTGGATTTCTGGCGCGACACAGCCACTACCCGGGAACTCGACGATTTTCGCACCTTCACCTCGGTCTTCCTCGCCTTCGGCCGGTTGCGGCAGGTCATCGACAGCGCCGATTCGCTGCGCGCACTGGACCAGGCCGTTCCCATCGGCACCTCGCGCGAAGACGGCGAGGTCGATCCGCACGACATCGAATCTTTCATCGACGCCGTCGGCGATGACGCCAATCCGCTCGTCGCCTTGGACGACGCTCCGGCCTCGCGCATCAAGTTCCTGAATGCCAAGGAGCGGGAGGCATGCCGTTTCCTGTTCGAGTGCGGGCGGATGGCCGACCTGCTGCCCCTGTCCTTCGTCCGCAGCGAGGTTTTCGGGACGGCGCAATCGCGGATTACCCAGGGGCTGCGCACCGGCACCAAGGGCGAATTGCTGGCCCAGTTGATCGACGGCGCCTGCTCGACCGACTATCGCGCCTATCGGGACGGCCTCGCCGAGCTGTCTGGCCATGGGCGCACAGTCCTGCTGGCTTCGGCCCACATCATGCACAATGCAGGCATCATCAAACGGCCCACGGTGGTCCCGTTGCGGCCGAAAGCGGCCTCTGGCCCGTCCATAGACAATACCGAGGCCGATGCCTTCTTCGAGGAAGCGCGTCGGGCAGCCAAGGGCATCTCCCGCCAAGGCTTCCGTCCCGCCGATCTCGACGACGATGAGGTTCGGGAAGGTTACGTGGTCGGGGTGCCCCTGGTGGCCAAGGTGACCGACAGGATTGAAGCCTTCCTGGAGAAGCTTGCCCGCCACCCGCTGCCAGGCGGGAATTGGGACGCGCAGTTCGGCCAGGACAGACTCGTATTCACCGCCTGTTTCCAGGCGATTTATGGAGACGTGACGTGAGCAACAGCTGGTCTGGTCTCGATGCCAAGCAGAAGAGCAGCGTTACCGCCGCCTTCGAGGCTCTTACCGCACTGGACACCCTGTCCCAGGCGATGGCCACGGAACCGCATGCCCCGCAGATTGCGTTCCGCGACCTGCTGGCCTGGACCAAGGGGCCGGCTGCGAATTTGCCGATTGCATACAAGCAGGCACTGCTGGCCAATCCCGCCCTGCGGCGGGACTTCGACCGGCTGCTGTCCAGGACAGCCGAGTGGCGCTGCGAGCGTGCCGCCGCCGCAAGCTCCGGGCTTCTGGACACGCGAGAGGGCAATGGCTTCCGCCTGCGCCTGAAGCCATCCAAGGCGGCGCCGGGCCAAGTATACCTGCTGGTGGAATTCACTGGCGCCATGCCTGAAACACCGCCGCAGACCCTGGTAGTCAACGGAGCCGACGGCGATTGCGTCCGCCTGGGATTGCCCGACCTTCATGATGGGACCGCGCAGGTTCTGACGGACGAGGATGCCGACGTGGTCCGCCTTCTGCGCGATCCGAAGACGGAGATTTTCCTGTGGTGAGCCTGACCCGCGTCTTCATCGCCACCACCGAGGGGCCGAGCGAAATCCAGCGCATTGCCGAGGACGACCCCGAGGTCAAATCGGTGATCTGCCTCAACGGAACCGCGGAAGCGCTTCCCGTCAGCCTGGGTTACCACTCCTTTGTCCGCAAGCCGACCGGGGTGGTCGAGCGCCTGTTCGGCTGCCCGACCTATCGCATCGACGTGTCGCGGCGGATCTCTAACGGGCAGAGCTGGCAGCTGGGTGTCCTGCTTGCCCACGGCCTGCACGCCCAAGGGCGCCTCGCCACCAAGGACGGCCCGGCCGACGAGGTCTATTGGGTCACTGGTGAGGTTCGCCACAATCTCGATGTGACGCCGGTCGACCATGTCCGCGAGAAGCTGCGGCAGTCGGAATCCCTGTTTGACGGATTGACCCATCTGCCCGCCAAAGTGACGGTGCTGGTGCCGGACGGCAATGTCGCCGAGGCGGAAGCTGAAATCCGTGCCCTGGGGCTGGATGTCAATCTCGAAAGCGTGCGCTGCTGGGACGATTTCGGCCTGTCTGCCCAGGACCTTGACCCGCCCGCTGCTCCGAGGCGGGTCTGGCGCCGGGCGGCCATCGGTGCCTTGGCCCTTCTGCTGCCGATCTCTGCGGCGGCGGTGCTGGGGTCGTGGTGGAAGGCAGATGTTCCCAAGGCCATCGGCGTCCCGCTCCAGCCGCCGCTCCCGGCGGCAACAGTCCAACCACAGGCGGTGGCGCCTCCATCCCTGGCCGAGGAGCCGTCCAAGGCCACTGAGCAGGCCCAGCCACCTGCTCCGGCGGTGACGCCGCCACCCGCCGTCATTCCCGAACCGCCAGCCCCTCCGAGGGAGGCTTCTGCCGCCGCACCGCCGGTCGCGACGGCTCCGCCCAAGGTGCCGCCTGCGCCGCCTCTCGTGGTGTCGGCGATCGAACGAAGGGCACCGCTTGGCTCGGGGTGCGGGCGGCTGCGCCTCACCGGTGGCTCGACAGTGGACAGCGAAATCACCGCCGCCATGGATGCCTTCGACGCACGCTCTGCCGCAGGACTTTGCGAGGTCGAGTTCCGCGTTACCAACCCCTCGGGAGAGAGTCGTCTCATCGGCATCGTCGCCAATACGACGATTGAGGGAGGCGCCCCGTTGTCGGCTTCGGACACCGTTGCGCCGGGCGGCTCAATCAGCCTCAGGGTGGCGCCCAAGGTGTGGGAGGGGGCCAAGTCTTGGGCGGCAAGCCTGACCGTGACCGATGCCCCCGCGACCGCAGGAGCGTCGCCTGCGTCTGCAAGGTCGAAGACCATGACCTACACCGCCGATGCTCCTGTGGAGCCGAGGTTCAAGTGAGCATACCGATCTCTGCCTTTTCCTGGCGCGGCCGGATAGGGCGTTTGCGGTTTGCGGCCTATGTCCTGCATCAGGCGACGTGGGTCGCCGTCCTCACCGTCTGCACCGTGGGCATCACTGTGGACCCTGGAACGCTCGCTTATGCCACTGTCGAGTGGGTGATGCGGATCGCCGTTCTTGCTTGGCTGGCCGGCATCGGGGCGCTGTGGTGCGGGGCCATCAAGCGCTGCCATGACATGGACATGCGGGGCTGGTGGTCGTTGTCGCTGCTGATCGCCGCTCCGCTGGTGCTGCTGTTCCTGCTGCTGGTGCCAGGATCGAAGGGGGAGAACCGCTTCGGCCCCGCCTCATGAGGCCGGCCGCCACCGACCTGATCGACCGGGCTTATGCCGATCTGATCGCCGGCAGCCTCGGCGGAATCGATCCTCGGCGCATTGAGGCGGCGCGGCTGCATTGGCGGCTTGCCCTCGATCTCAATTCGGCGGTGCTTCTGTCCCTGGACGGTGACCGCACAGCCCTGGTGCTGCGCCAGGCTAAGGTCGGCCCGCGCGGCGCGCTGTTGCGCCGGTCGTTGGTGGCGATGGTTCTCGGTCCCGGCGAGAATATTGGCTGGCGGGTTCCACCCAGGCTGCCAGCCGAAGCCTTCGCAAATCCGGCCCGGCTGGGGAATGGGCTGACCGCAGCGACGGATGGTGTCGTCTGGGACGATGATGATCACGCCCCCGCCCATGCCGAGGATCTGTGGCTGGCCATCGAGTGCGATCATCGCCAGCCCGCCGTCGGCGCCGTCCAGGTGAGTCTGCTGCCCGGCACCGGGGCTTGGCGCGAGCAGATGGACGGACGCATCCGCCATACCGCAAGGCGGCTAGCGCGGGAGGCACGAACCATTCTGCTGGGCGAGCCGGAACGCTCCCGCCCCTGGAACCGCCGCGAGGTCGAGGACGATCCGCACATCCGGCACTTCCTTGCCGCGGCGGCGATGAGCGTGGTCGCGGTGCTGCGCGGGCGGCTGGGACGGGCGACGGCCCAATTCCTGTCCGCCCTCGATCCCCAGGTCATCGGTGCGTTCGCCTCCCTGTCCGCGCCGTCGGTGGAGGACTATCTCTTCTTCGCTGCCGGGGGTGATGACGGGCGGAAGCAGCGGCGGCTGCAGGCGCTGGCGGTCTATCCCCTGCTGGCCTGGGAGATGCGGTCCCGCCCGGAACTGGCAGTCGCCATCGACAAGGGGCGGCGGCTCACTCCATTGCTGCGCCAGGCCTTCGGCGGCACGCCCTCGGCCCTGAAGGCGGTGGTCGGCGTCACGCCCTCCTTGCTGGGAAGCCCGGAGCCGGTTGCCGCCACCGACCTGCTGACGGCGCTGGCGGCCACTCCCGCCACCTGGCATCCGAAGACCCCCAATTCGTGGCGGGCCTTCCGCCGTCTGCTCGACATCCCGGCTCATGTCGCCGAAGCCGGCTGGAACCTCTGCCGTATGCGCGAGTTGGGACCGGATTGGGTCGGTGCCCTGGCGAAACTCGGCGCGTTCCAGCGTCTCGACGACTTGGCCGATTACCGCCGAGCCCTGCTCAATCAGGTGATCCAGGTGCCGTTCCTGGCGGCGGTGCCGGATTGGGCGCTGGCCACCGCCCGTCCCGAGACCCTCAGCACCATGGCCGCTGTCCTCTGCCAACTGGTTGATGGTCAGCCATTGCCCAAGCAATTGGCGGCAAGCGAATCGTGGCACCGCCGCCAGGGGGAGCTTGCCGCCCTGATCGGCCTGGAGGGCGGCTGGAGGCGCCAACTGGTGTGGGAGCCGCTTACCGATCCCGTCACCGTCGATAGCATTACCATCGTGCCGCTGATTAATAGCGCAGCCCTCCGCGCCGAGGGCGAGGCGATGGGCCATTGCGTCGGCACCGGCTGGTACGACGAACAATGCGCCTTCACCGGCCATCACGTCGTTTCGATGCGCGATGCCGCAGGTCGCCGCCTGTCCACCGCCGAACTGCATTTTGACGAACGGGGGCGGCTGGAGATCGTCCAGCATCGCGGTCCCGGCAATGCGGTGCCGTCGGTGCCCGAGGTCGAGGCGCTGGAGGACTACGCCGCCGGCATAGAGTCCGGCGCCATCGTCTGCGATCATGCCGGATTGGCCGCGAATCTGGTCCGCCGCCGGCTGGCGCGGTCGGGCCGCGAGGGCACCGGCATCGACTGCATAGACGCAAGCGCGGTGTCGGTGCTGTGGGACTTCTACCGCCCGCTGCTGCCGCACCCGTGGCGACGGATGGGCGTTGGAGAATTCCATCGCCAATCCGGCCTGACCGAGGCGGCGGAAGGTGAGCGCGCCAATGCGGGCAACCGGCCGGTTGGGATGACATGGCGGCAGACCTGGGACGGGTTCGAGACGGATTATCCCTGGGATCTCGTCCCGGAAACCGAGCCGCTGTGGCGCCGCTTGCTCGGCACCAAGGCCGGCGGCGATGCCAAGGCGCTGACCGACGCCTATTCCGCGCTGGGCAGCTTCCGCCATCGCCGGGTGGTACGGCATCAGGCGGAACCGCCTGGGGAAGGGGCGGACGGTGGGATGGCCGGCATTTTGGCGTCGATCCGACGGGTTCTCGATGAGGGGTAGCTCATTATCGGCGGACCAAATTCCACGCCGCGTTCAGGGTGTCTTCCGGCGCTTCATTTGGCTCGATCTCCTCCGTGCCCTCGGACACCACGATTTGCCCACTGGCTGCCAGGGTCACGGCGATCCGGGCGACATGGGCGCGGGCCTCGGCAACCGCCTGAGGCGGAGCCGTTCCGCGCAGGCGGGCAATGTCCGCGGCCAGAATGGCTGCGCGTCTGCGGGCCATATTGCGCTGAACCACCTGGATGATCCGCTCCGGTCCCTCCGCCAGGGCCAAGGCCAGAACTTCGAACTGCACCTGTCCGATCACGGTCTGCAACCCGGCACTGTCGATCCGGGGGAGATCTTCGATGCTGAAAATCCGGGCCGGTTCGGCAATGACGACGGCCGGCGGAGTGAGCGCCGCCAGGAATGCCGCGCCCTCGGCCAGGGCCGCAGCTTCGTCCTCGGTGGCCAGCGGCTCCCCCGCCGCCGCCAGCGCGGCGCGCAGAATGGTAAGGTGGGCCTTAAGGGGATCATCGACGAGCATGGCCTGTCCGGAAACGTTCCGACAGCTCACCGTATGCCGGGATTTGCGGTGACGCAACGGTGCGTGGCCGGTTCCTTGTGATGGCAAAGTTGGCTATTCTCCGATTGGGAGCCGTTCCGGTTTGCTGCCGGGGCGGTGACGGACCTCATTCAATCACGGGACTTGGTGTCCCATTCCTGCTGCCTCTCCTCGGCCCGTCGGTAGACCGCCGCGGTGAGTTCATCCAAAGTCACCGTCTCGGGTTGCCGCCCCTGGCCAACCATATCCGCCAGCATTGAATGCCACGCGTCAGCAAACCCGCCGGACACATAGGGTGAAAATGTGGTCCTGGCGAGGCGAACGAGGAAACCAGCCGCATCGGCAAGGTTCCCGCCCTCGGCCTCAAAGGCCAGCAGTTCATGACCGATGTGCCAAAATTCGTTGCGGTAGAACTCCGCCTTGTCGTTGTCTCGGTCATAGCCATCGTAATAGCTGCCTTCGGTCGAGGTGACGCGGTGAAAATTGGCGACGTCAGAGCCAAGGAAGTGCAGTTCCGTCGCCGCCATCAACAAGAGGGCGCATCGACCAGCCGGGGTGGAACTTCGCAGGTCGGACAGCAACTCATTCTGTGGGTGAAAGCGATGGAATTGGGGAGCCGACACCGGCCGGGGCCTTCTTATCCTCCCGAACATCGCATCCTCCTCGAATGTCGCCGCAGCAGGATAACCGGTTCTCCGGTGTCGACAAAGGCGTCACCCCCTGATTTGAACTGGCTACGCGGCCTCGCCTTGCATCATCCCCGCAATCTCCCCCGCCACATGGTTCGCCGCCATCTTGACCGGATCGGCGGCGAGGTGGGCATAGCGGGCGGTGGTCTGGACCTGGGAATGCCCCAGCAGCTTCCCGATCATCGGCAGTCCCTGGCCGTTCGCTACCGCGACGGAGGCGAAGGTATGACGCAGATCGTGGATGCGGACGTCCTCGATGCCAGCGCGCTTACGGATGCGCTGCCATGGCGGCTGGAGATCGGTGAGGCGGGCGCCGGGCAGGGTGCCGGTGATGACCCAGGGGTTATCGGGCAGCCGGTCGATCTTGGACAGGGCGTCCACCGCCGGTGCGCCGATGTGGACGGTTTTCGCTCCGGTCTTCGAATCGGGCAAGTGCAGGGCGCCGTTCTCCAGATCGACGAAGTCCCATTTCAAGGTCATGATCTCGCCCAACCGACAGCCGGTGAAAATCAGCAGGCGGATGGCGTTGATGGCCGGCTGGCTCTCGATCCCGGTCAATTCGCACTGGCGCAGCACCTCGCCGAGTTTGGCCAGTTCCTGCTTGGACAGGTAACGCTCCCGCTTCTTCTCCGGGTACTTCTTGACGTGGCGGCAGGGGTTCGAGCCGTCGGGGCGCAGGCCCCAGATTTCGGCCAGATTGAACATCTTCGACAGAAGCTGGAGGCAGCGGTTGGCCTGCACTGGAGCGAATCGCAGTTCGTGATGGAGGCGGGCGATGTCGGCTCGGGTGATCGCCGCCACCTGGAGCTTGCCGGCGCGGGGACTGATGTAGGTCTTGAGGTAATAGCGGTAGCCGACCACCGTGCCCGGCTTGCAGTGATGCTCGGCATGATCGGCGAGAACCCGCTCCCCCAGTTCATGCAAGGTTGGGTCATTGCGGGCCTTGTCGCGGGCGGCGGCGGGGTCGTTGCCGTCCTGCACGGCGGCCAGCACCTTCATGGCCTCGGCCCGGGCCTTCTCGGTGGTCAGGGTGCCGTGCATTCCAAGGCTCATCCGCCGGAACGTCCGGCCGGCGCGGTACTGCACCATGTAGGAGCGTTTCCCGCTGGGCAGGATGCGGATGCCGAAGCCAGGCAGATCGCTGTCGAAGATGATGTAGTCCTTCTCCCGCGGTTCGGCCGCTTCGACGATTCGCTTGGTGATCTTGGGCATGGGGCTGGGGCCTTCAGGTGGTTACGGTGGCCGGCGCGCGGCCTTCTTGCGGACCACACTGAAGGGTGCGTGAATGGATAAGCAAGTAGAATCAATGGGTTGGCGAAGTGGCGCGGAGTCTTTAGAAGCCGCTCGCAATCAGGACACAGAGACCTGGTGATGATGCGATTGGAGATCGCTTATCGCCATTCATCCATGGACTCCCTATGGACTCATGAGGGCACAAAATGCTGCGGTGGGCTGCGAAGATGCGAGGGGGCTGGAACTTGGCTATCGCTTTGATATGGCGAGAAAAAGCGAAAGCGTGAGAGGTGTTTTGAAGTCCCGAGAAACACAAAATATAGGTCTCATAACCTGAAGGTCAGAGGTTCAAATCCTCTCCCCGCAACCAAATTTCTCTCAATGAAATCAACGATCTAGGCCACCTTCGGGTGGCCTTTTTCGTGTCGCACGCCGTATGAGCTATGCTCATAAGATTACCGAGGGAAATCAACGCATTCCCAACCATTCCTAATCAGTCCATGCAACACGGATGCGACACGGAACGGGTCGCAGTTCATCGAATGTTCTCGCCATTGATCGGGCCGGTTCCGGTGTGCCATCATCATGCCGCCATCCTCCTGAGCCCCCCGAGGATGGCGCCGCCTCTCTTCCCAGGGTGGGTGAAACGCCCACCCCCATCAGGTGACGGCATGGGCAAGGAACCCGATTTCGACAACATGACCGACGAAGAGTTCAACCGGCTGGCCGATGAGCATGTGAAGAAGCTTGACGCCATGCCGCGCCCCAAGCGCACCCGCGAGGATGCGCCGATGGATGGCGTAGTGGTGAAACCGCCCCGGAAGAAGTGATCAGCTTCGGCGGGTGCCCTGTCTGGGTAGGGAGTATGTGTCCCGCATCGCGCCGTCGAGGTGCCCCTTCCGAATGGCCTGATCCACTGCGTCCCGAATGAAAATTTCCACGGCCTCGGTCCCGTCCGGAGCGGCGCGCCGCTGAACCTGTACGGGTTCGGCCCCGGAACTGGTGCGCTGGTCATTGATGATGACCTGCATTCCCCCGCTGCCGCCCGCCGGCCGCTGGTTCCAACGGTGGCGAGGATCGTCCCGAGTGAGGACTTCCTCGTCGTCCTTGAGGATGGCAGCCACCTCACCGGGGTAGAGCGACGGTGCCTTGCCGGTGTGGTACCGGGGCGCCCCGATGAAGATGCTGGGATCAACGGGACGGTACAGCCCGCCCATGCCGGCCATGCCGCCGAAGTGGTTGAGCGGGGATACGATGACCGGCTCCGGAGCGGGAAAGCCACCACCGGGAAGGTAGTCGATGGTGCTGGCACCCATCGGACTGACGTCGCCCACCCCTCCGCCGCCGAACAGGTTCTTGCTGATCCCCGCCGTGAAGGCGTCGAACAGTCCCCCGAGGGGACCGATGATCATCTTCTGCGCCTGAATGCGGATCAGGCCTTCGATGATGGTGTTGAACAGGTCGGTGAACTCCAGCTTTCCCGTGCGCACCGTCTTGACGATGCTGTCCTCCATCGACTGGAAGACGTCGCGGGTGAAGCGGTAGGTCTGGCGGGCCGCGTTGGTGGCCTCCCGCTCGTACTCTCTGAAGGCGAGGATGGCGCCGTCCTGCCAGTTGTCGGAAGCCGACAGCATGGCGTCATAGGCATCATCCCACGCGGCGGCCATCGCCTTGGCGCTGGCGCCTCCCTCTTGCTGGAGGGCCCGCAAGGTCTCCATTTGCCGCTGGGCGGCCTCTGCCGCGCGCACGTCGGCCAGCCGGGGCCCGTACCCCATGAACCCGTCCCGGACCTTGGCGAGCTCCTCGTCGACCATCTTGTCGGACACCATGTCGGGCGCGGCAGCCTGGAGCTCCTTCATCCGGTCGTGCGCGGCCCGGACGGCGGCCGATGGATCGTACCGTTCCAGGAGCGCCTGAGCCTCCTTCCGCGCCCGCGCGTCGGCCTCCAGTTCCTCCCGGAACTGCCGCTGCAGGTCGGTGGCTTGATGCAGCGACAGGATGACGCCCGCGAGCGCCCGCTCGTGACCGTTCAGCCCCCGGACAACCTCCCCGGTGGCGCCGATTTCATCCCCGGCAAGGTGAACGCCAGCCTGCCGCAAGCCGTTGAGATACCGTGTTGGCTCGTCAAGCGAGTTGGAACGGGCGCTGGGACTTTATGACTGCGGATTCCGACGCATTCCGGCCACCTATTCCGATTTGATTCCGGCCACTGATTCCGACCGCAATCCGGGCACCCATTCCGATTTGATTCCGGCCACCTATTCCGATCGCAATCCGGC
>Ga0172373_10001014_pt1 | contig 45713 bp, 35 predicted proteins | sample Lak10m_2_FD_114546 | JGI IMG/M metagenome (GOLD analysis project Ga0172373, IMG submission 114546) | Freshwater microbial communities from Kabuno Bay, South-Kivu, Congo - kab_092012_10m | ecosystem: Environmental > Aquatic > Freshwater > Lake | place: Democratic Republic of the Congo... | reverse complement strand
TATTAGTAGGATTAAAAACAATTTTGACATTTAAGGGGTATGACGTTGTTTCCGCCAGCAGCAGCCAGGAAGGGGTAAGACTCGCAAAAGAAATCCAACCGGACCTCATCATCTGCGACATTATGATGCCAAACTCAAGTGGTCATCAGGTAAAAGATAGTTTAGACAGCAACGAGAGAACTTCAAAAATACCATTCATCTTCCTGACTGCAGTCTTCAATGAAACAAACAAAATTACGGGCTTGGGTCAAGGGGCGGACGATTATATAACCAAGCCATTTAATATTGAAGAATTAAATTCACGCATTGATTCGATCCTACGGCGGTATGAAACTGGGCGTCAACTCGGAATACGCGAAATGGAAGCTGCCATGGAAAGCGAGCTACGATTCCGCTCGCTATTTGACCAAAACAATGACGCCGTATTCATTCTGGGATTAGACGGAAAACACCTGGACGCAAATCGACGCGCTTCGGATTTGCTTGGATACACAACGGAAGAAATTACAGGGTTATCAGTAAATGAAGTTTCGATGGAACAGGAAAGCAGCCAGCGTGCCATGAAACAATTGCTGGCAGGAGAGCACCTTCCTCCTTACGAAAGGTACTTTCGAAAAAAAGATGGCCAGGCTGTACCAGTTGAAATAAACGTAGAGCTCATATGCAACAGTGACGGAAGCCCCAAGTACATACAAAGTGTGGTGCGTGATATCAGCAGTCGCAAAAATAGTGAAGAAGCATTACGCGAAAGTGAAGAAAGGTTCCGCGCCGTTATTGAGCTTTCAAGAGATGGAATTCTATTAATCGATGAGCAAGGTCGGATTATTGAGTGGAATCACGCAATGGAACAAATCACCCAAATTATGCAAAGAGAAGCGATTGGCCTCCCTGCCTGGGATGTTCAATTCCAGGTCATGCCCGCATCGCTCCGCAATGAGGCTACAAAAGAAATTCTCAAGCAAAGCGTATTACATGTATTAGAAACTGGGGAAAATGCCCCCAGCGACACCGCTGAAATAACGATCGAGAACATACACGGTGAACCTCGTACCATATTGCAATACACATTCCGTTTTGAAACAAAGAGAGGTTCCAACATTTGCATAGTACTTCATGACATTTCCAGACGAAAACAGGAAGAACTTAAATTGGTCAACGCCAAGGAAGCACTGGAAACAGCAAACCTCAATTTACAGGCAGCGTTGGAACGCGAGAAATTATTGTCGCGCACTGATTCATTAACAGGGGTCAATAACCGCCGGCACTTTTTTGAACTCGCTGAAGATAAACTTGCCCTTGCGTCTCGATACAAACAGCCTCTGGCAGTAATGATGTTTGACCTGGACCACTTCAAAAAAGTCAATGATAGTTACGGACATGATATTGGAGACAAGGTATTAGTACAGGTTCTGCAGGTAATCCGTGAAAAAGTACGCACCACAGATGTGATCGGGCGGTATGGGGGTGAAGAATTTATCATCCTTTTACCCATGACAAATGTAGTACAAGCTCATATTCTGGCAGAGCGCATTCGCACAGCAGTGGAACAATTACGCGTACCGTCATCAGAAGAAGGGGATGTGCGCACATCCATCAGTATTGGTATTACCGAGCTGGATCACGACTCCAGCATCCAAACCGTCGACGAACTATTCCGCCGTGCGGATAAAGCGTTGTATGGCGCAAAACACGCCGGACGTAATTGTACTGTCGTATTTCATCCAAAAGGATAAAAATACACAAATATCACTGCCTCAATTGATCTCTTCCTCCTTGACCTTTTCTCAAGTTATGTCATAATCACTTTGAAAAGGAGAGAATATGTTTAAAAATAAATCCCTATTATCGTTATCTGTACTGTTAATCATTTCACTAACGGCTTGCAACCTCCCAAGTGGACAAGGCACTCCAACGCCGGATCTGGCATTAACTGTCACCGCACAGGCGCTACTGTTGCAACCCTCGGCATTTACTTCAACGCCTGAGTTCACATCAACTCCGGGTCCAAGTTCCACACCGGAATTCACCCCCACGCCAACCGTTCCCCAAGTGACGGTAAGCACGAATACCAATTGCCGCACCGGCCCCGGTACGCAATATGACCTGATCGGCGGGTTGCTCGTCGGCGAGACTGCGATCGTGGTTGGCAAGAATACGTCTACTGGATACTGGATCATCAACAATCCCGGTAAATCGGGCACGTGCTGGCTTTGGGGTCAGTATGCAACCGTCAGCGGGAATACCGCCGGCCTGACGGAGTATGCTGTTCCGCCTACACCCACGCCAACTTCTACTTCCACCCCAACCGCCACACCGACGCTTGCCCCGCCTGTTTCCGTAGAAAACCTGACTGCCGCAAAGGTTTGTGTCCCGCTTGTCCCTCCGCTATACCAATATACCGGAACCATCACATGGGAGGACAAATCCAACAATGAAAAAGGCTTCAACATCTACTTGAATGGAGGTCTGTTTGGAGCGGTCGGCCCGAACGTAACAGCATACGCCATTCCGCCCCTGCCATTCGCAGCGGGAACTCCCATGAAACTTGGAGTGGAAGCCTTCAACGATGCGGGAAAGTCTGCCACAAAAGAAATACTGATCATCTGTCCGTAAATTTGATAACTTTTTAAAATAAAACAGCCTCGTGGAAATTTAATCACGAGGCTGTTTTCGTAAATCCAGATCAAAATCTGAGATCGGGCTAAGTGCCCTCTTCCCAGGAATTCAGGTAGTGAGTCTGTTCTGGGGTGAGGATATCGATCTTGACACCCATCGCTTCGAGCTTGAGGCGGGCGATTTCGTTATCAATCTCAGATGGCACGGAATACACCTTCTTCTCGAGCTTATCGGCATTCTTTGCCATGTATTCAGCAGAGAGAGCCTGATTGGCGAAGGACATATCCATTACGGATGCAGGATGACCTTCGGCAGAAGCGAGGTTGATAAGACGGCCTTCGCCGAGAATGTTGATCTTGCGGCCGTCCTTGGTGGTGTACTGGTCAACAAACGGGCGGACAAGGTTGGGCTTGCCGACGCTCATGGCTTCAAGTGAGGGGATGTTGATCTCAACATTGAAGTGACCCGAGTTGGCAACCAAAGCGCCATCCTTCATTACTTCAAAGTGATGCTTGTCGATCACGTTCAAATCGCCTGTCACGGTGCAGAAGATATCACCGATCTTGGAAGCCTCTGTCATTGGCATGACCTGATAGCCATCCATGACCGCTTCGAGAGCCTTCATTGGGTCGATCTCGGTCACAATGACCTGAGCGCCCATGCCGCGTGCGCGAGAAGCGAGACCACGTCCGCACCAGCCGTAGCCAGCGACAACGAAGTTCTTGCCAGCCAACAGCACGTTGGTGGCACGGATAATGCCGTCAATGGTGGACTGCCCCGTACCATAGCGGTTATCAAACATGTGCTTGGTCAACGCATCGTTCACCGCGATAACAGGGAATTTCAAAACTTTGTCAGCTTCCATCGCCTTCAAGCGGATCACGCCCGTGGTGGTCTCTTCGGTGCCGCCGATGACGTTCTTGAGCATCTGCTTGCGTTCTGCTTCGCTGAGACCCTGCGCCCATGAAGCCAGGGATGGTTCAAGTTTTTCAAAACGTCCCATTTCGATGAAGAAGAGGGATGAAACGAGGTCAGCGCCATCGTCCTGGGTCATGTGAGGCATGTGCTCCAACGCGGCGCGGATGTGCTTGAAGTAGGTAACTTTGTCTTCGCCCTTGATGGCGTATACGGGAATCTCATATTGATTCACCAAAGCAGCGGCTACATCATCCTGTGTGGAGAGCGGGTTGGATGCAGTAAGGACAATATCCGCACCGCCCTCCTGAAGGGTGATCATCAGGTTCGCGGTTTCGGTGGTGACGTGCAAACAGCAGGAGAGGCGCAGTCCCTTGAGAGGCTTTTCTTTCTTAAAGCGTTCGCGGATGGAACGAAGGACGGGCATTTCGCGTTCCGCCCAATCAATACGGCGGCGTCCGCCTTCGGCTTGTTGTAGATCTTTGATGTCGTAATTATTCATTTAATGCTCCTTTATTTATATCGATCAATTGGTTCTTATTTTACTTGAGAAAAACATCCAACCTGCCGCCATCATCAAAGTGCTGGCGGAAACGTTTTACGAACTCTGCAGAGGTGTAGGAGTGGTTTTGCGTGCCGCGCTGTTCGAGGCAATACACAGCGGAAAGGGAACCGATCTCGCCGCACAGTTTCCAGTCAAAGCCGTGGGAATAGCCGGTCAGGAAGCCACCGCGGAAGGCATCGCCCACACCGGTGGGGTCAACAATTTCATCCTCTGGGACTGTAGGAATATGAACCGAGTTGCCATCGGAATACAGGTCGGCACCGTCTTTGCCGCGTGTGATGACAAGCACCTTCACATGCTCCAGTATCTGATCAAGGCTCCAGCCCGTCTTTTTCGAGATCAAGCCGAATTCGTAGTCATTGCAGAAGAGGAAATGCGCGCCTTCCATATCACGGGCCAGTTCAGTTCCTTCGAGTCTCAATACCTGCTGGCTGGGATCATACAAATATTTGATTCCCAATTCACGGCATTCTGCGGGGAATTTCATCATCGCATCCGGTGCGCTTGGTGAAACGATCACTAGGTCAGGTTTGGACGGCAATTCCTTGAGGGATTGGGTTGCTGAGTAGGCCATTGCACCAGGGTAGAAAGATGCAATTTGAGCAGAATCAAGATCGGTCGTGGCAAAGAACGAAGCGGTGAAAACGCCGGGGACAACTTTCATCAACGATGTGTCCACACCCTTTGAATCGAGCCAGGAGCGATAGTCGCCAAAATCTTCGCCGACGGTTGCCATCACGCGCGGCTTTTGTCCGAGTAGCGCCATGGTGTAGGCAATGTTCGGGGCGATGCCGCCGCGCTGTTTGGACATACCATCCACGAGAAATGAAAGGCTGATAGATGCCAAACGTTCGGGGAGGATCTGTTCCTTGAACTGACCGGGAAAGGTCATCAGGTAATCGTATGCAACGGAGCCAGTGAGCAAAATATCCATAGTTATTCCTTGTCGCAGTAAATGGCGCACTCCTACGAGTGCGCCATAGTTATTCGAGCGGGGAAAAGTTTATCACGGGGTTTTGTGAATGTAAAGTTTTTGAACAATCAGTTTTCTAAGGCTTATTCTGAACTAATTTCTTCAAACTCACTTCAAATGGCGGATACGCCACGCCATTTTCGGTCACGATGCCTGTGACAAGCCTGTTTGGTGTCACATCGAATGCAATGTTACGGGCTTTTGCGTTTATCGGCGTAACACGCTGGCCTTCAAACTCCAGCCCAAGCACTTCCTGTGGATTGCGTTCTTCGATTGGAATGAGATCGCCATGCGCGAGCGAGAGGTCAATTGTCGAAGTTGGCACGACTGGATAAAAGGGGACGCCATTATCAAACGCAGCCAGAGCAAGCATGTAGGTACCGATCTTATTTGCCACATCCCCATTCGCTGTGGTGCGATCTGAACCGACAAAACACTTCTGCACTTTGCCAGCTTTCAGGAAATATCCTGCCGTGTTGTCGCTGATGATCTCGTAGGGAATTCCGTATTGCTCCAACTCCCATGCCGTGAGACGCGCGCCTTGCAAGCGCGGGCGGGTCTCATCTACAAAGACATGGATCTTCTTGCCCTGTTCATGTGCGGTGCGGATGACACCCAACGCAGTTCCCCAATCCACTGTGGCGAGCGCGCCTGTGTTGCAATGATGGATGATCGTATCGCCGTCATTGATGAGCGCCGCGCCGTGTTCTGCCATGCGCTTGTTGATGGCGACATCTTCATCCGCGAGCTTTTGGGCTTCATCCAAAACCAGTTGACGCAGATTGTCCGCGCTTCGTTCTGCGCTGGCAGCGGATGCGACTTCCATAAGCCGGTCAACCGCCCAGGCAAGGTTCACAGCCGTGGGGCGCGCTGCTTTCAAAGTAGCAGACGCTGCCCCTAGGTCAGCAACCAAGCCCGAGCTTGAAGAAGAAGCGGATTCGTATCCAGCGAGGGCCAAGCCGAATGCTGCAGCTGCTCCAATGGCAGGCGCACCACGGACAACCATATCCGTGATGGCGAGGGCGACATCCTTATGCTTGCGATATGCAAGGACTTCAAAACGACCAGGCAGAATGCGCTGGTCAATCATTTTCAGTTCATTGTTTTCCCAAAATACGGTTCGCATGGTTTATCCCTTAAAGTATTTTTCACGAAGTGCGATCAATTTTGCCTGCGCCTCAGGCGGGACGCGCTTCACTTCACCGAGCATTTTCGCACGCCAATAAATTTCAGAGACGTGTTCGATGCGCTCCAAATGGATGAGCGCCTCGTCGAGATTCTTCCCGTAGGTGAGGCTGCCATGTTGACGCAGCAACATGGCGTTATGAGTCTTTAAAAACGGACGGATAACTTCGGCGTCTTCGTGGGATGCAGGTGTTGCATATTTTGTGGTGGGCACGGCCCCCAGTGTGAGCAGCACCTCTGGCAACACATCCACAGGGAATTCCAAGTCTGCGATGGTGAGCGTGGTTGCAAAAATAGGATGGGCGTGCAGAACTGCGCGAACATCATCACGCGCTTTGTACACTTCAAGATGCATGGGCGTCTCGGAAGATGGCTTGCGGTCTGGACGTGAGGAAATAATATTGCCGTCCAGATCAACGACAAGCATATCGCTGACGCTCAAGCGCCCCTTTGAAATACCTGAAGGTGTGATGAGGACATTCCCGTTTTCCATGCGCACAGAAATATTCCCGTCGTTGGATGTCACCAAATGACGTTCATACGCCACGCGCCCGCATTCAACAATTGCAAGGCGCAGTTCAGATTCGTTGATTGTTGTAGAGAAATTTAACATGAATTCCAATTCTTAACCGCTCTATCGAGGACTAAGCCCCGATAGAGTGGAAGCAGTTTTATTGTTTTATCTCAGTCCAGATCTGGTCATACAACGAAAGCGCAGGGCCGAGGTCTTTCACTTCGTGTCCGCGCTTAAATTCCTCAGCGGGGGTGTTCGTCACTGTGGAAGCCATGTAGGCATCATACACTTCAGTTTGATTCGCCTTGGCGTATTCCAAAGCCGCGGTATTTGGGCTGGTGTAGGGATAGTCCGCCAGCGTCAGCCATGAAAGATCGCCTTGCAGCATGTAGTTGAACCAGGCATAGCTTGCATCAGGGTGTGGAGCGCTCTCAGGGATCGCCATGCCATCATAAAAGATAATTGAACCTTCAGACGGGAAGACATACTTGAAAGCAGGGTTCTCCTGTTGTGCCAAAAACGCCTCGCCATTCCAGACAATGCCCAAGTCCACATCGCCAGCCAGCAGCGGGTTCTTCGGGCTGTCACTGTCAAACACGCGGATATTCGGCATCAATTCGAGCAATTTTTGCTTGGCTTCTTCCAACTGCGCCTTGTCGGTCGTGTTGACGTCATAGCCGAGCGTAAGCAAAGCAGCGCCGATCACCACACGGTTATCGTCCACAGAAACAATGCGGCCTTTATAGTCTGTACTCCAGAGATCAGCCCAGGATGTCGGAGGATTTGTCACGGTCTCGCTGTTGTACACAATGGCCTGCGTGCCCATCTGATACGGCACAACATAATTCACCGCATCACCGTATGCGCTTATCAAATCAGCATTTAAATTTTTACTATTCGGCAGCTGGCTTTGGTCCAATTCCTTCAGCAATCCTTCGCGGATCAACACGCCTATCATGTAATCGCTGGGATGAACCACATCATACGGATTCACGTTTTGACCAAAAGACATCTTGGTGTAAAGCTCTTCGTTGGACGAAAAATAATCCGTGTTCACTTTCACGTCATAGACAAGGCCGAAGCAATCGATAATGTCGGCTGGCACATATTCCGTCCATGTGAAAATGTTGATTTCCTTGCTCTCAAATTCGATCCGCGGATTCGGCTCCGGGCAGACAAATCCACTGGAGGTAACTTTTTCAGCAGACGCATCGCTGTTTCCCGTCGCGCACCCTGCAATGCCAAACAACATAAAGGCCGTCAAGATCAAACGGCCTAAATGGTGATTTTTTCTCTGTTTGTTCATTTTTCCTCTTCTTATTTTTATTGACTTGCACGGCGATTATATATCACACACAACTCGAATACAACCTTGCTTGACGCTCCCGTCTTTTGCCAGTATAAAAATGGGATGAAGAATACCCGTCCTTCGAAACAGCTGCACCGCCCCATATTTCGCCTCATTCTTGGGCTTTGGCTTGCTCTTTCCATTGCAGGCTGTTCCATACTCCCGAACATCCCCACCATCCCCCCCGGCTGGACGTTAACACCCAGCGCATCCCCCACGCCCGAAGCGACATTTACCCCCACCATTACGCCAACGCCGCTTGTCGCCGCCCGCGTCACTGTGGGAGAGAAGTCTTTTTTCAATGGTGATTACGAAGGCGCGCTGGCAGATTATCAGATCGTGCTGCAAGATTCGCCAGATCCTTTTCTACGCGCTTCCGCCAAATGGGGCGAGGCGCGCATCTACTACGAGGGGGAACGGTACAACAAAACACTGACCGCCCTGCAGTCTCTGATCACAGAATACCCAGATTCGCCGTATTTTGCACAGGCATATTTCCTGCAAGGATTTGTCTTTTACCGGCTTGAGAATTATCCCGCCGCCGCGGATTCATGGCAGACCTACCTTGTGCTGCGCCCAGGCTACCTGGATTCCTATGTACAGGAACTACGCGGGGATGCACTCTTCGAAGCCCAAAATTTTGCAGAAGCCCTGTCTTCATACACAGCCGCCATCCAGGCACCGTCGCTTGGAGATGCCATCGATCTAGATTTGAAAGTAGCGTCCACTCACACAAAAATGGGCAATTACGATTCTGCGCTTGGGATTTATGACGGCATCACAGCCCGCGCGCCGAATGATTACATCAAAGCTCAGGCGGCGTATGAATCTGGGCTGGTATATCAGCTTCAGGGGAAGAACGATGCGGCGTTCGAAAAATTCCACCTCGCCGTGGAAAATTATCCTCTCTCCTATTATGCCTATCTCAGCCTCGTCGCGCTTTTGGATGCAGGCGGCACTGTCAACGAGTTGGACCGTGGCCTCGTGGATTTTTTCGCTGGGCAATACACAGTTGCCATCGCTGCTTTTGACAGGTATCTCGAATCAAAACCTGCTGACAATGATGGCACTGCATATTATTACCGCGCGCAGGCACGGCGCAACCTGAGTTTTTACGATGAAGCCCTTCAGGATTACGAAACCTTTATTGCAGGATACCAAAACCACCCGAACTGGGGTGATGCCTGGGGTGAGAAGGCATTTATTCAATGGTCGCAAAAAGATGATTATTCGGCAGCCGCGCAGACTCTTTTGGATTTTGCAACAGCGGTTCCAAATACTCCGCTCACAACAGAATATTTAATGAGTGCGGCGCGCATTTATGAACGTGACGCGCAATATGACAAGGCCGTGGAAACCTGGGCGCGCGTTGCCAACGAATCCCCCGGCTCCACGGAGGCACCTGATGCCACATTCCTGATGGGCGTCATTTATTACCGTCAGGGCAACTTCGCCATGGCATTGGATTCATTCGAACGCAGCCGCGGATTTTCAACGGCAGCCTCTGCACAGGCACGTGCTTATTTATGGATCGGGAAAACAAAGCAAAAACTTGGTGACAACGCAGCCGCACTGGACGCATGGAGGGTTGGACAGAACCTTGACTCAGGCGGTTACTACAGCGAGCGCGCCCGCGACCTGCTCATGGAGCGGCCGCCATTCGCACCTGCCTCCTCGGTCAATTTCACACCTGACCTGACCTCAGAGCGCCGGGATGCAGACGCGTGGATACGATTGACCTTCAACCTGCCTCCCGAAACCGACCTGACTGGCCTCGGCTCGCTAAACTCAGATCCGCGTGTGATCCGCGGGAAAGAATACTGGGACCTTGGCCTGTATGAAAAAGCGCGCCTTGAGTTCGAAGACCTGCGCACCGAGTTGGAATCAACGAGGGATGCGATTGGAAGTTACCGCCTCGCAAATTATCTGGTTGACCTTGGCTTGTATCGCTCCGCTATTTTTGCAGCACGCCAGGTGCTGACGCTGGCAGGTTTGGACGAACACACCGAATCGATGATGGCACCTCCCTACTTCAGCCGTCTGCGATATGGATTGTATTATTCAGACATCATCATCCCTGAATCACAAACCAACGGATTCGATCCCCTGTTCACATTCAGCGTCATTCGGCAGGAAAGTCTCTTCGAGGGGTTCGTCAGCTCCAGCGCAGGCGCGCACGGGCTGATGCAGATCATCCCTTCCACAGGTGCACAGATCGCCTCAGAATTAGGGCAGCTCAACTACAAGGAAGCCGACCTCTACCGACCATCCATCAGTATTAAGTTTGGAACACACTATCTTGCCAAAAATCTCAGGCTGTTCAATGGTGACCTGTACGCCACTCTCGCTGCCTATAACGGCGGACCTGGCAATTCACAGGAATGGAAGAATCTCGCTGGCGATGACCCCGACCTGTTCCTTGAATCCGTCCGCTTTGAAGAGACGCGCAATTACATACGCAACATTTACGAAATTCACATCGTATATAGGCGCTTGTACGGCACAGCGGAATAACAAAACCATCCATTCGTACTTAGTGATTAGCCACAGAGAGCTCTGAATTAAATTAAAAAGGGATGAAGGACCGCGGTCCTTCATCCCTTTTTATGATCAAAAGTCCAATTTAATCCATGTGTGCCACGACACGCTGATGAGCTGTCTCCACATCCATGTCCAGTACAGAGATCAGCTTATCCCTGCCGTTCTCGCCAGCCACGATCTCCACGCGCGATTTTGGCACACCGAGAACTTCCGCAAGATACGCCACCAATTCAACATTGATCTGGTCTTCCGCTGCATCGGAAGCGAGGTGTACCTTGATGGTTCCATCCTCCAATATGCCGACGATCTGGCTTTGGCTTGCTCGCGGAGTCACACGAACGGCAAGGGCAGATCCGCGCTTTCCATTATGCAGGTTAAATTTTCTGTTCATGGGTCACCTCGTTATAGTGAAAGAAGTACGGAGATCAAAAGCCGCGATACAAGCTCGACCGCAAGGATCAAGATCAGAGGGCTGAAATCAAGCATTCCATTTTGAGGCATCAAACTACGGATCGGATTCAGGAACGGATTTACGATGCGGTCCAGCGCTTCACGGATTGGGTGATAAGGCGGCAACACAAAAGAAAGCAGGGACGACGCAATCACAATATAAATAAACAGCCGCGCAATCGATGAGACTACCACTACAAAAATATCAAAATTCATTCCGTCTCCGTTTTATATTTTCTAGCGCCTACAATTGCCGTCCCCACCCGCACAAAGGTTGCGCCTTCTTCCACTGCTACTTCAAAATCTGAACTGGTCCCCATCGACAACTCAGAAAAATCCGCCTGAGGGAACTGCCTCATAAGATATCCCTGTAATCTCTTCACTTTTTGAAAATAAAGCCGTGAATATTCCGCTGTTTCGCCAAGCGGAGGCATTGCCATCAATCCGCGCACCTTCAAATGCGGCAGGGTAAATAACTCGCTCAGATCAGCGGATAATTCCTGCCAGCGAGTTTCATCCCATGCAGGCCAGCCGCCCTTACTTTCCTCACCGCCAACATTAAACTCAAGCAAGACCGAAAGCGTTCTTCCCACCTCGCCGCAAAAGCGATCCAGTTTTTTGGCAAGTTTTGCGCTGTCCAGCGAATGTAAATAGTTAAAGTTCCCAGCCACGAGCTGTGCCTTACGGCTTTGCACATGACCGATCATGTGCCATTCTACCGCAGAAAATTCACGCAGGGATTGAATTTTCATGACACCTTCTTCGGGATAGTTCTCACCCAGTATCTTCACCCCAGCATCAATGGCCGCGCGTACAACTTCCTCTGTTTGTGTCTTCGTCACGACCACCAACTTCACAGACTGCGGATCGCGCCCTGCCTTTTTTGCAGCAACGGCGATGCGATCCAGCGTTGCCAGGTATTTTTCTCGTATGGAATCAACTAATTCGCTCATGGGTTTATTTTACCGCTTGTAGCATACTCTACTAAACAACTGCAAATATGCACAGGATCAGATCAGAATTGGATGTTCACTGCCTATGCGACACTCTGTAACCGAACCGCGCTTCTTTCCTGCCTCAAACCTGCTCAGGCAATCCAAACCTTTGCCACGCTGACAACTTCAAGCCAGCGCCATCAACACGCCGAAACGACCTGTCTTCCCCTTTTCGGCACGGTGCGAGAACCAATCATCCAAATGGCACGCGGTACAGACGCCCGAAACCTGCACCTGCTCCACGCCTGCGTTTTGCAATTGAATTAGATTCGCCATCCACAAATCCAGATGGGTGCTGCCATTTCGAACCTGAATAATGCGCTCGGCATCCTTGCCGTATGCTGCGCGGAACTGAGAGACAACATCCTCGCCGACTTCATAATGGTCCACGCCAATAGATGGACCGACGCCAGCGACAATATCTGCGGGATTACTGCCATAGCGAGCTTGCATGGCTTCCACGGTAGTTTTAGCAACACCTTTTACCGTTCCCATCCAGCCTGCATGGGAAAGCCCAATGACATTTTTCTTTGGGTCGTGAAATAATAAGGGGACGCAATCCGCGAAACGCATGTACAACGTGACTTCGGGATTATCCGTCAAAAGGATGTCGGCGCGTTCGGGATGATTTTCGAGCGGGCGGGGTGCGTCAGCGTAGACAATATCTGTGCCGTGAACCAGCCACACGTCGTGGATGGAGGCGTGGGCACGTCCAAGCGCATCAAATGTGCGGATGCGATTCGCTGCCACATGCGCAGGGTCATCCCCCACTGATCCACCCAAATTCAAGGAATGCCAGGGAGCGGGGCTGATGCCTCCGCGGCGAGTAAACACAGCCTGCATAATTCGGTTTGAAAAGACATCAAAACTGTAATAACGCAGGCCATCTTTTTCGTGGAACGGCATTATTCTGAAGCCTGATAAGCTGCGAATTTTTTGGCGTAATACTGGCGTGTTTCGCGCATCGACTCTTCAATGCTGGGATAAGCGAACCAGGCCGTCATCAGGCCGAAGAGCGCGCCCGTCAATACCCGCAGGTAGGGCGTGCTTTCGCGGTAGGGAATGATCGAGGCAAGCCACGGCCAATCAAACTGACTGAACAATTGCGAGAAGCCATCCAGGCCAATGGGACCAATACCGATCAACAACCAGATCAACCAATGCACAGATTTGATACGGCGGCCCGTCAGCCCAAAGATGATGCCGAAAAGAAGAATGGCAAGGTAAATAGCCGAGTCGCGTTCGCACAAGGCAACTTTGTACCCAACGGTGGAATCGCCAATGTAATTACGGGCATCGAAGCGTGTAAAGCTGTAGGGATCGTTGAGATCGGGAATACCAGTTGCCTGCTCAAAGGTCTTCACACCAGGCAAGCCCGCCTCCTCCAATGGATAAAAAGCCTGTTCTCCATAAAGAAAGAAGGAGCGAAACCCGAACTGATGACAGAAGGGTTTGTACATTCGGTAAATGACCTGTGCAGGCATTTCGATATTAAGCTTCATCAGGGTCGGCGCGAGAAACGGAAGCCCGACATAAAAGAACATGAAAAGATTCAGCAGAAGCAGATAACGTCTTGCGATCCAATACGAAACACGGTCTCCAGCGTTCACAGTTTTTCCTTTTTCAATGCGCATTTTATATTCAGGGTCTTCCAGCTTTTCCAGCTGATTCTTTCTGTCAAATGCCGCGCCGACGGTCATTTGCAATTTCTGGCGTGTGATGGGAGCCTGCAAGGAATACGGCCCAACCTCCACAACGGGGATGGTCTGCCCATACTTTGCCACCAGCGCAGAATCGGAATCGATATCCACTTCCACAAGGCGGTGTGGATATTTGGATTGAAGTTCAACCAGGTCGGCTTTGACTTCCTCACAGAGATGGCAGTCTTTGCGGGTGTACAGGGTTACATTGAGCATGGAAGTTTCCTATTAAATAATAAGACCCTAAAGGTTTCTATTGAGGTCACTCAAACAGTTTTGATGAAAAACCTTTAGGGTCTGCTGTGTACTACCGGGCTAAATCCCAAAATTGAAATAGAAGAACTGGCCTTTTTGTGCGATCAGTTCAAAAACGCCCGTGAAAAGCATGATGCCTACGATCACAAGGATCACACCCATGGCGATCTCCACATACCGCATGACCTTATTGTATTTTTTCAGAATGGTGGTTACCCAGCCGATGCCCAACGCAGCCAGCAAAAACGGGATCGCCAGACCAGCCGAGTAAAAGGTCAGCAAAGTTGCGCCTTGGGAAATGGAACCGCCGTTAACTGCAAGCGTGAGGATCGTTCCGAGGACGGGTCCCACGCATGGAGACCAACCCGCGGAAAAAAAGACACCCATCAACGCCGAGGAGAGATATCCCATCTTAGGGTCTGGGGCTTCCTGTACACGGGTGTCATACGCCAGGAAAGGAATGTGGAACACGCCGATCATGTGTAGACCGAAGACGATGACAACAAATCCGCCGATCTTTGCCAGCCAGAAGCGCAGTTCATACAACAGACCTCCCGCAAAGGAGGCCGCCACGCCAAGCAGAACAAAGACGATGCTAAAACCAAGCACGAAGGCAACGCCATGGCTAAAAGTCAGCCAGCGATTGGGTTGGTCACCAGAACCTGCTGCGCGTCCGCCAAGATAACCGACATAAGCAGGCACGAGTGAAAACACGCAAGGAGAAAGGAAGGAAGCCAGGCCGGCCAGAAAAGCGAGCCAAACGCTAATTTGAGAAATTTCCATGAATATTTAATACCTCGAGGTAATTAGAATTTTCGCTCGTCTGTCAGTACGATCGTGCCATGCTCAGGCAGAGACATGCGTAATTCGCTTTGAGCCAACGACACATAGGGCGTTGTCCAACGGAAGATCCACTTGGCATTTTCTGGCGAGACGTTAATACAGCCATGTGATCGCTTCTCGCCAAAGGCATTATGCCAAAATGCACCGTGAATGGCGATCCCTTCGCCGCTAATGAATGTATTCCATGGAACCGCAGGAGTGGAATAACCCGCCTGCGCGGAACCAGCCGTCATGTTCTTGGAAACGATTTTCCAGTGAGTGATCAAATTCCCGGCAGGGGTTGCAAACTCATCTGTGAGCTGTCCATCCGCGCCGATCTTTTTTCCACTGGAAATACGGCAGAAAAACACTTCGTTCTTGCCTTCCATACAGGATAGGGTCTGGTAATCCAGATCCACGGCAATCGTTTTTTCATCGGGGTTGAAGTCCGGGCTGATGGGAGCAAGTTCTTCTTCGGTGAGTATCTTTGCAGCAGCGCCATCAAACCAGAAAAGCTCTCCGTAGCCGCCATATCCATACCCGTGGCCGGTGCCATCTTCATTCCAACGATATTCCACAAATCCATTATTCTGACGCACCTGATCGATCCATACCACCTGGCTGTAATACAAGCGCGGTGGGAATTGATGTTCAATATTGCTTTGCAACCAGGGAGAAGCAACGATACCTTCGAGGGTCAGGTCAACATAGGGCACGGTTATTTCCGCCCAAAAGCCCGCCTGTCCTGCAGGCATTGCGGTAACTGGTACATTGGGGAGGTTCCGAGTCGGCTGAACTACGGAACCGTATACATAGCCCTGCGGAGTCTCCACATAGCGCTGATTGGCTAGACCGCCGATCACATTACCGACCACCTCGCGATTCCACTCCACAAGAGTATCCGCACCCAATTTACCTATGGACGTATTCAAGCCCGGGTCATTGGTGGGGCGATTTCGAAGGTCTACATCCGGGTCAGTAACCCGGCCGATGATCTCGCTGGCAGGGAATTGAGGCAAACGCTTTGGCGAATACAACGGCTCAAGCTCGGGAGAATAATAATAAGGCTTGAACGCCATTGCACCCAACCCAACCCCAGCCAATTTCATGAAATCACGCCGTGAGACCTGTCTTTTCATACTTCACCTTTATTAATGAATGATCGTACTTTCTTTCAAAAACAAGCGCAAGATAAATCTTGCGCTCCATTTACTTTACAAGCATACCTTCAAATAAAAAGAGCGTCAACAGGCGGGTGAGAACAAGATTAATTTCAACTCGCCAGATAGCTTTCCAATGCGCGCAAACAATTTGAACTTAACTTATGGCCTACTTCATCTTCACAATAGGTGATCTGCGCCCCAGCACGCTCCAACTCCTGCATAGAGGCACGCGCACGATCCACGGGAACCATTTCATCCTGCGTGCCGTGAGCCACAAAAATATTTTTTCCAGCCAGCGGCTGTTGGGCAATAACATCTTCCAAACCCGAGGGAAGGAAACCCGCCAGCACGCCCATCTTGCGAACACGCTGCGGAAATAGCAACCCAACCACATTGACCATCGCCCCGCCCTGGCTGAATCCCATTAAATCAAATTGCCGCGCTTCGACCTTAACCGAAGCTGCGTACTCGTCAACGAGCTGGATCAACCCCTCAGCAGCGGGCAATAGCGTTTCGAGACTGGGTCTGCCAAAAGTCGCAGCCTGAGGCGGACGCCAGGAGAAGCCTTTCGATTCCGCAGCGTGAGGCGCCCGCGGCGCAATGATCCAATAATCGGAAGGAAGTCCACGGGTGAAAACCCACATGGAATTTTCATCCCCGGTCCAGCCGTGGATCATAACCAATAATCGAGGATTTTCAACGGACGTGGAACGGATGCGTAATGTCCAACCGTTGAAGATAATCAGGTCTGTGTTAATCGCGGTTTGCACGTTTTACGATCCAGTCCAACCCGTAAAGGGAAAGGAAAATTAATCCGATCGGGACAGCCGCACCAAGCAGACAAAGCAATGCCGTGACTGCTGCGCCAAAGCCGTAGATCGCCCAGATCAAACCAACGCCGATGACGAATAACATAATAAACGCGCCAATTAAAATGCGCGTGTTGGTGTCCTTCACGTACTTGCGAAGATCACGACTCATCGATTTGCTCCAAGAAAAATTTTGGTGAAGCGTGCCCGCCAGGAGACTGCTTTCTTAAGCTGCGGCAACACTTCCTCAAGCGCCTGCTCGCCAAGCTGGGCAAGATCTGCTATCACCACTTTATCAAGCAATCCAAAATCATGCACATCAGGGCGGACAATAACCTCAGGTTTTTCCAGTTCAAGGCGGTTGTGAGCGAGCGCGCGGCTGCTCACATCTACCGCACGCAGGAAAATATCAAGGGATTGGGCCAGCGAGATGCGAGTGATACGTTCTGCAAGTTGACGTGGAAGAATGCTTGGGACGGGAATGGTGTATGGTCGCACAGGCTTGTCCATTGGGTCATTTAGCACCACCGCCACAACGGGCAAGTCGGGAGATAACATCCGCGCCACAGAAACCGGGACGGGGTTAAGCACGCCGCCATCCACCAGATCCCAGTCATTTATTTTCTGCACGGGAAAAATCCCCGGCAGGGCAATGGTCGCAAGGACTGCATCCTTCAGCAGTCCGCTGGAAATCACAACCTCGCTCCCGGCATTAATATCCACGGCGGTCACTGCACAGGGAATGCGAAGATCATCAAATGTTTTTTCTCCAAGCATTTGATCGAAAATCTTCCGCGCGCCGCCAAGACCAAGGATAGAGGGGCCATCCAGTGCATCGCGGTTATAAAGATTCTTTTGGTCAACCCCTTCAAAGGCCGTTTGAATCTCCTGCGGAGAGTAACCAGCGCAATACAAAATGCCGACAATACCGCCAAAGCTGGTGCCAGCGACCGAGCGAATTCTGTATCCTTCTTTTTCAAGGCGGCGCAAAACGCCGATGTGTGAATTTCCCTTGGCGCCACCCCCGCCTAATGCCAGTGCAATATCCATGTTAATTGAAATGCCTTTCTTTATTTCACAATTCCAGACATCGTGTACAAAAAAAATTGTACCTTTTGAAAATTTATTTTAATCCGGGTCACGGATCAACCAAACCGCAACCCCAGCGCCAACAATTGCGGCAATAATCAAAACAACCACAAGAAGCTGGGACGATCTCGGTTTTGCAGATCCTTCTTCGGCTTGATCTTCAAGCGTGGATGTTGGAGCTATAACCGCAGGAGAAGCCATCTCCACGGTCGGCGTGATCGGGACGAGGGTTTCTGTGGCAGGCGGCGTCAGCGTTGCTGTGGGAAGGTCTGGTGCAGGCTGTGTGGCTGCTTTCTGTACCAGCAGCGCCTGCCCTTGATATACGACAAGGTTTTCCCCAAGGTTGTTCAACGCCTGAATATTCTTGATGGTAGTTCCGTATTCAATGGCAATACTCCACAGAGTTTGCCCATATTGCACGGTGTGAATCACATCCCCGCTTGGGAGTGCAGTACTTTTCACCACTTCCACCATGTATTGACTCACTCCCGCCGCCTCACCCGAACTACTCGAACTGCCCACAACAGTAGAGGCACTTTCCTGCATCTGTCCATTGCCTGTGACGGCGGCTGTATCTACCGCATAAAAATATCCGCTGGAATTTTGCGAAACGCCCGCGCCAATATGCGTGAAATTCTGGGATAGCATGGTGTTCATATGGTCAGAATCCTGCCATGCAGACGGGACTCCATCCCACACGATCGGGCTGCTGGTATTCAAAATATTTTCAGAACGAAACCCGCCGCGCGAAAGGTCACCCGCCAGCGGAAAACCAAGGGAGAGCAACTGCTGGGTATATGTTGTGCCGCCCGGTCGCGAGTGCGTCACATACCCAATCGCGGCCATATAATCTGCTTGAGATTGAGCCGTTTGCATCAGGATGGAATGCCATGTCAACGCGGGCAAGCCATAGGAGGCCCGCAATCCATTAACCGCACTGATCAACTGGTCTGCGGACGTGATCTGATTTTGCGGGCTGGCAGAAACTCCTATTGGTTTTGTGAAACTCAACCCTGCCAATAGAAGCAAAAGGAAAACAAGGTAATATGTTTTTTTCATGAACAAGCCTGTCTACATGACCAACTGAATTTCAATATGAGCCACACTGGTATGGCTCGCGATCCATCATCGGCCACACCACTACAAAAATAATGTTATATGGCAACCTGATGCAAAAGCGACTTTAATGCATGCGCCAACGCATCCATATCTCCCTGAGAATTGTACCCTTGCACCGAAATACGAACAAACTGCTTATCCTGCCATTGGATCAAAGGAACCTCTATTCTGTATTCATCATATAAGCGGCTTTTGAGCACGGCAAGGTTTGATGGAGGGAGCGGAGCAATACCCATTTGGCTGTAAAGGTCTGAATCGAGAGGATACAACGGGGACATGTTTACCAGATTACAAATCTGATCGATCCCATGACGCAGAAGTTTATGGCATTCACTTCGTACTTCATCCCAAGCATGCTCCTGCATGAAATGGATGGCAGTTGGAACCGTTAAAGCTGCTGACGGGTCTTTGGTGCCTGTCCATTGCAGGATGTCAATAAAGCGGGAGCCAGTCGTTGTCTCTGGAGCTGATTTGTATCCCCAGCTCACGATCAATGGGTCGATAAAGCGTTGCAGTTCTCGTCTCACGTACAAGAAGGCAGAGCCTTTTGCATTGAGCATCCACTTGTGGCAATTCCCAAAAACGACATCAGCATCAAGGGTTTGAAGATCAACAGGGATCTGCCCTGGAGAATGGGCTGCATCAACCACTGTCCATATTCCTGCCTCTTTTGCCCGTTTGCATATCTGTTCCACTGGCAAGCGCAAGGCTGTCGGGGAAGTAATATGACTCAGATAAATAACCTTTGTACGTGAAGTGACGCCCGACCAGAGTTGTTCAACGATCTCCTCTTCGGATTTAACAGGCAATGGGATGGGCTGATGAATATATTTTGCACCCGCTTTGGCACAGATGAAATCCCAGGTATAGTCACAAGCGCCATACTCATGGTCCGTGGTCAAAATTTCATCGCCAGCCTCAATAACCAGGGAACGAGCGATGATATTAACACCGTGTGTTGCATTGGGAATATAGATCAGGTCATCTGCATCAGCGTGCAGGTATGTCCCGAGTGATTGGCGGGATTCTTTTAGAAGTCCATCAAGCTCGCGGCCAAGAAAAAGGACAGGCTGGCGCTCCAGACGCAACTGCCAATCTTGATAGGCTTCAAAAACAGGCTTGGGGGTTGCGCCAAAGGATCCGTGGTTTAGAAAGACCACAGATGGGTCAAGTAGGAAGTGCTGTTTAAGGTTAAGCATAGAGATATTATAAGAGATGTCCTGCTTGTGCCCATCAACTATTTTTGCCCATCATGCAATATCGAACACTGACAACAAGCTCATTGCTCTCTCCCACACAGCAAGTGGCAAAGATAAAATCATAGAACCAACAAAAAACCGACTTACTCGGTCGGTTTTTTGTTGGTCTTTGAAAGTTTCACACTTCCGCACAAAGGCTATCTTTCACGATCGGATAGGGATGTTTCAGATTCAGATGCGACATTAACAAGCACGGCCTGAACCGCGACCCGACTCTGGTATTTGTCAGATCTCTCTATATACTTTTTGCAAGTGATCAGTGTAAGCCAGGGTTGATCCTTGTGCCCAAGGACAGTGACATCATCCGGCGCGACAACCTTGTTCTCGCGCACCTCGTATGTGTAGGCATTTCCGTAGGAGTGGAGGATAACTTTGTCTCCATATTTGAGTCCGCTGAGGTTTATAAACGGACCTGGCTTCCCGTCAGCTGTATACACATGCGATGTCAGCACACTGTTCCCATTCCATGTTGGGAAGGCGGTACCGTTCAACCACCCCGCCTGCTTTGTCAACCAGCTTACATCCCAGGCGCCATTCACCAGCGGGACGCCCACCAAGGGGATGCTCACCCCAAGGCGTGGGATTTCAAGCCACTGCCCTGTGGAAGAATAATTTTTATCTGAAGGCTGGCTTGGCAGGATTGTCTGTTTGAAAGGCGCAAACCCGGTTTTCGGCAAAGTGGACGGAAGGTCCACCTCGTCCGCAGTAGAAGATGCCGTACGGGTCCAGGTCGCCATATTTGACAAGATCATGGATGTGCCGAGCACGCTATTGTCTGTAAAATCGGTATTTCCATTCACGTCCGCTCTGGAGGTGGCGAAGTTATAAACAGTGTTGACCCCGTCCGCAACCCTCACCTGGAAGGTCAGGATGACTTCATTAGCTGCATCCGCCTCGGTTAAATTTCCGTCATCCGGTCCAATGCTGCCCTGCCATTGCACCTGATTCGCGGCTGGGTCATAGGCACAGTAGGAGTTGGCCAGCGTTGTGTTCAAGGGGAGTGTCGCCGCAGCGGCATTCGTGGAAGAACCTTGGGGTGAACAAGTAAAAGTCCCTGGAACATACGTTGTCCCAGCAGGAATGGCGTCTGATATTTGCACTCCTATCGCTGTCGCGTTTCCGCTGTTGATCCATACCATGCGATACTGCATGACAGGAAGTCCCTTATCGTCAAAGGTTTTGAAACCGATTGGCGGGTCAAATAAAGCGCCGAGACTGACACTCGCTTGATCATTCTCCGCCGAAACATGGTTGCCCGGAGTTGAGTTTGGATCTGACTGATCAGACGCTGTGACCTCGGCGGTGTTGACGATCGTTCCTACATCTGCCACAACCGCGGTGATCTTAAGAGTCGCGCTGCTGTTCGCGGACAGGGACGCAATGCTCCAATCCCCGCTTGTGCTGTTGTATGCTCCCAGGCTGGGCAGATCTGAAGAATAGTTAAGTCCGGACGGCATGAGGTCTGAAACAACAACATTTGTTGCTGCAGTGGTAAGACTGTGATTGGTTAGGGTGATCGTAAAAATAACTGTGTCGCCATATTTTGGAGAGGAGATGTCAACAGATTTTGCAAGAGACAGATCTGCCTCCAGTTGAGTCACATTTACAGTGACAGCCGCAGTATCGCACAGGGTACCATGGGCTTTATCACAGATCTTGTAATTGACTATATAGCTTCCGGAAGAGGCACCCGCTGCGACATTCACCGATCCGTCGGCGACGTTTAGTGTGACGTTGGGATTGGTGGTTGATTCCTGTGTCAAATTGACACTTGCCAGCGGGACCGGGGTTGTTCCGTTCAAGCTGTCGTTGCTCAAAACATTCACAAGGGACTGCCCACCCGTTGTCCCGTTGACCGATGCGCCGCTATCATTCACTGCGTCAATGGCTAGTACCGGGACTGTCACAGTAGCTGTGTCGCATATTGCAGCATTGAGCTTGTCGCAAATTTTGTATGTTACGACATAATTTCCTGCCGGAGTGCCAACAACAACGTTCACAGAACCGTTCGTGACATCTAGAGTAACCCCAGAATTCGAAGTTGATTCTTGAGTAAGGTTAACGTTAGCCAAAACGACCGGAGTGACCCCATTCAAGCTGTCATTGGCAAGTACATTTGACAGGGACACCCCACCTGTAACGCTAAAGATGTCCGCGCCAGTATCATTCACCGCATCGATCGTGACTACAGTAACGGATACCGCAGCTGTATCGCAGACCGATGGGTTGGCCTTGTCGCAGATCTTATATGTAACGGTATACGTTCCGGCTGGAGTCCCTGCTGTTACATTGATTGAGCCATCCGTCAAGCTGAGCGTCACACCGCTGTTTGTGGTGGATTCCTGAGTAAGGTTTACGCTTGAAAGGACTATGGGGCTTGTTCCGCTCAGGCTGTCATTGGCAAGTACATTTGCCAGTGCCTGCCCGCCTATTGCACCGTTGACGGCTATGCCGCTATCTGCCACAGCATCTACTGAGACCACGGGGACAGTAACTGTTGCCGTATCGCAAATTGTGGGATTGGCTTTTTCACAGATCTTGTATGTGACCGTGTAGGAGCCGGTGGGGGTGCCCGCGGCTACATTGATCGAACCAGTTGCCGGGTTAAGTGTAACCCCTGAATCCGTGGTTGACTCTTGTGTAAGGTTTACGTTAGCCAAAAGAACCGGAGTAGTCTCGTTAAGACTGTCATTGACGAGCACATTGGCAAGTGCCTGCCCGCCCACAGCGCCATTGAGAGTTGAAGCTGTATCATCAGCTGCAATGATTTCAGTTGAGCTTAACGTATCACTGTCGGTACCTGTGGTCAGGCTGTTAATGGCACTAACCGTAATTGAATTATTCAGCGCGCCGTAGTTGACCGCTTTGACCTTGACCGTGATCGCGCATGATGAGTTTGCTGCAAGCGTTCCGCTGGAATAGGAAATACTGCCTCCTCCAGCAGCAGCCGTGAGCGAGCCACCAGTGCATGTGTTTGTGGTGGCAAGCGGCGTGTCATTTACCAAACCAGTTGGATAAGTGTCAGAAAATGCGATCCCAGTTAACGGCCCAAGCAAATTGGGATTGGTGATCGTAAAGGTAAGCGTTGAAGTTCCGTTGATCGCGATGGCCGTTGGCAAAAAGCTCTTCACGATCTGCGGAGCGGAAGACTGGGTGATAAAGTCAACACTGCTTTGATCTGCAGGAAGGGGATCTCCATTAATATCGTATGCACTATCTATGGTGGCGCTATTCGTCCCGGGATTGCAAGGACCCTGCACAGTAAAAGTGACCTCCACCTGTTTTGTGCCGCCGCCTGCCAGAGGGCCAAGGTTACTCCAGGAGATCACGCCGCCACTGCCTGAACCACCATTTGTTGCTGATTTAAACTCCATGCAGTATGCACTGTAATTGTCAATCAGCGGCAGAGTGGTGATGCTAGTGGTACCGGTATTCGTAATGTCAATCGTAAATGTAACATCCTGCCCGATCTGTGAGGGATTCGGCGACCCGGTTTTCATTGCCTTTGCCACAGATAAACCAGGTTGGGTGGTGGTGATGTCAGCGGTTGCAGTTACTGTGCCAGAACCCGGTATGCGATTGAGCAGAGAATCGATTGCGTAGGCGTCTGCCTGATTGGTGACCGCCAGTGAGCAAACCGCACTGGCAGTGAAATATACACTGACCGTTTTATTCGCATGGCTCGCGATCGGTCCGAGGTTTGACCATACCAACGGATTGGCTGCCGGGTTATCCGGCGCAATGCTCGCGCTGCTATAGGTAAGGCATGCTCCCGGATAGGCATCCGTCAGGTTGACCGTGGTCATGGTGTTGGTATTGGGATTAGCAATTACCAGATCAAAACGGACTGTCTCTCCCACCACGGCCACGGCGTTTGACGGGACAACCACCTGCTTTAGCAGGGTCAATGTGGATGTGCTGCTTGTCATGACCGCCGTGGTGGATGAAGTATCAGCCGGGTCGTTCGGGTCGGTGTAACTGGCGGTGAACAGATCCCCGGCTAATGCATAGATCTGCCCATCCGGCTCTGTCCCTGCAGCACCTGATGTGATCTCGCGTGTGACACATTCTACAAAAACACCAGTGTTTATGTCTGTTTCTGTAAGGGTCACAGATTGCGAGTCACCTTTGGAACTATTCAAAGTCACCGATATAGTTTCCTTCGTAGCGGGGTTCTGGTTTTGGTCAAAATCTGTGACGCGCAAACAGATCTGATCTGTGGGGGAAGCGACAGGGTCATAACTGGTTGCTACGGTTCCGTTCTTTGTAGATGTGAATTCAATGGTACTGGGTGTGCCTGTGTCCTGAAATGCAATTGTGATCAAGGTAGAGCGCGAATCAGATACAGTGTTCTCATGCCCTTCTTTACCGGTGAGCTTGATGGCATATGTCCCTGTAGTTGACGGGATCACCCACGGGAACTCAAATACACTTGTTGCGCCGCTGCTAGATATGATATTGGCGCCCGTAGAGGTTTGGGAGATTGTTGCATTGGCGGGGTCTGTAATATCGAGAACAGCGGAGGTAATATCCGCATACCCGAATGGGTCGCTGATGGAGCCGCGAATATAAACGGTTTGTCCGCTGGACGGGTTGGAGATCAAGACACCGGCTGGAGATGGAGCATCATAAATATCCAAGGAATCAACCTTGATCACTGTGGTCGTTGGAAGATTGATCTTGGATGGATAGGTGCTGCTATCGTAGCGGACAGTAAATGTGACACCACTTTGCGCGGTGGTCACATCAAAGTAGATAAACTCATTCGGCGCAAGGTTAGTAACTGCACCCGATGTTGTGCCGCTTAAGTTCAATAAACCGCCGCTATAACTGGCTGTGCTCAATGTTGCAAAGGTTGTGGCTGAAGCGTACGTTGTGCCGTGCTTCAAAACGCCCGTGATGCTGGGATTGACGGGCATTGACCCTGAAGTTACGTTGAGATATACGGGCACAGTTACTGTAGCACTGGTAGGCACACTGAGGGTTTTGGTAAGCGCCGGTGTCAATGCGTACGTAGCGGTTGGGTTGCTAGATGCACCAGATGGTTTGATGGCAACTGCGCCGATGGTCCAGGTGCGATTACTGACATTAGTATAGGTTGGTGATACTAAGGCCGCGCCTGCAATGGTGCTAGTGGCGGCATCCACATAAGTGTGGTTCGAAACATTCCAAAGCTCTGTTTGAGCTCCTGGGGTGGAGATAACGCGGGAGGTGGACCCTTGTTCAATACTGCCCACAGAGTACAGGACTTCGCCAGTGGCAGATACGTAAGCCGCTGCGAGGCCTAGGGTTCCAGTTGTTCCTGTGTTTGAGCGATAGGTACCCAGCGGCGTGGTTTGATCGACGTTGGTAAATGTAGTAGCTGAAGCAGCGATCGTTGAAGATGTGGCTGTGATTACAACATTGGCTGCGCCCGAGGTGGGGATGGTGGCATTATTCATCATATATATATATGAATTGGTGTTCGTGCCGCCAGAGGAACTGGTTACGCCGCCAACCAGTGTCATTGCCGCTCCGCCAAAAGTAACATTGCTTATTGTTCCTGCTGCATTGTTATTATCCGGGCTGCCGGTAGCGATCGATACAAGCAATAACCTGTTGCTGCCGCTGCCAGGTGTATGAGGGAATGTAAGAGAAGTTACGGCGCCCGTCGAGGATGCGCCGGTTGTTGCGGCTGCGGTGATCGTGCCTGAACTGCCGGCAAACAAGGCCGCACTTTCTGCAGTGGTCAAGTCTCCTGTCGTCACAGGATCCACGCGGTCAAGGGCTAGTGTGTCACTCAGATACAATTGCTTTGTTTGAGTTGAAGCAGATATGGACGCCGAAGCGTTACAAGTATCACCGTATAACGGATCCGTATATGAAACCTGAATACTATTACCTGTCAATGCATACAACGTGCCATCATCGGGTAATTGTCCGGCTGTTGAGGAGGTGGGGAGACTGGCTCTAAAAATCCCTGTAGCAACACCGGTCTCAGTTAGAGTGACAAGCTGCCGGTCCGATGTGGAGGCGTTGACCACCTGCGCGGAGATGGTTTCTATGACAGCCGCATTCACGTTTTTATCCAAATCGGTCACTTGTATGTAGGCAGTTCCGTTTTGCTGGTAGAGCATTACAGAGCCTGAATAATCTGAACTCATAAAGGAGGCTGTGCATGTGGTGGCGCTGGAGGTAACAGGCGTATGCAGGGTAATACTTAACATGTCGCCATTGATATTGGCATTCGCCGTATTGACGATCTCAGAATAGGTCGGCGGGGTGGTGTCGGTTTTCATTTTATAAGTTACTTCCACCGACCCACCTATGTTAATCGATGAGATCAGCAAACCTGAACCCAACAATGGAAAAGAGGGGTTATCTGCAACCGGAGTGCTATTCATCCGTGTGCTTCCCGCCACATAGGTAGTATGAACTGGAATGGGATCGGTAATAGCAACATTGAAAGCAGTCACTGCGCCATTGTTGCGGACCGTAAGGGTGTATTGAAGAGTATCACCGGGATCAGCCTGTCCATTTGAATTCAGGTCAATGGCTAGATCTGCCTGCTTTGAAATGACGACCTCAGGCAGTGGCGGGATGGTATAGCCGACATCAAGATAGGGCGTTCCCGCCGCGGCCGTCTTTGGGTCCTCACCCCAGGCGCCAGTGATGGATGTGCCGTCCGCAGTCCAAAATTTTATGCCAGTTTGAGTGTTGCCCACACCAGTAATTTGTTTTGATTCATATTGTCCGATCGCATAGGAAACATCATACGGTCTGCCTTTGGGATCCAGATTTGTCCCCACCGGACTGGGTGCGCCATAATCCACATAAATTGTAGTCGCCTTTACTGCTGTCACCCAGATCGGACTGCCGTTCCCGGTGTAGGTGGCGTTGCCCGGCGCCCAGCCAGCAATGAATGCTGTGGTTAACCAGGTATCAGGGACAAGTGAGAAGCCCCAGTCGTAGGTTTGGTCAGCTCCGGTCAGCGAGGCGTCCATACCGCCAACCGCCTGAAACGGAATTCCGCTGGTGAAGAAGTGCGCGCCCGAAAGGAGCGGCATCTCAAAGCGATATGTGCCATTGGCTGGAACGCTGAAAGTTCCAGTACCTAATTTGGTTTCGTAATTGACCACCATGGCTGTGGAATCGCTGGGGTTATAAATGAAAACAGTGGCTGGGTAGTTGGTGACAGTTGTGCCCACCGAAGTCCAGAGGCTGTCGGTCCAGTAACTCTGCGGGGGAAGCGAGTACCAACGTGAGGCGTAGGAGGAAGCGAGTTTTCCAGTCAGCAGATTTGCTTGCACTGGCTTTGTGGATGTGATCGTTCCGCCCATTTTCATTCCACCGTCCACTTGATATGCATCACCCTGATTAAGGATCACAGTGGCGGGAGCAGTTGCGCCCGGTCCATCCTTATCGATCGTGACCGACGTTCCATTTTCAGCCGCAATGATCAGCACTGAAGAATAGTTAAACATGGTGGTCACAGTTGCGTTTTGCGGATTATTGGTTGTATTTTCTCCAATGGGTAATTCATAAGAAGTACCCCAACGTGTGGTGTCGTACACTTCAACCGCATCAGCCAGCACGGTGCCAGGCGAGTTGGCCCACACAGAGCGCGTAACTGCGAGAACAGTGGTGCCTCCCAATTTATCCCGTCCATCATAGAAGACAGCGCTCGTTCTCGGGAGGGGAACATCATTTTCCAGAACGATCACGTTCCCAAGAGAGAGAACATCATTCGCATCAGAACAGACGAGTGCAGTTCTGCCATCCACGTTGGGTGGGCAGCCATCGGCAGCGAGATGATTGCCCCAAATCTGGGTCCCGCCAAGATTCAATGAGGAATATACATTGACAGGGTTCGCCAGGTCTGCCTCATAGCCATTTTCCCACTGGTCATAGTAAATCTGGGTATTGGTGGTTGTAACGGAGATCCCTGTGACGCTGTGCATCGGCGCGGAGGGTGCTGCAGAGGATATCTTTTTGAAGGAGGCGAATACCTCATCTTCCGGCATGCTTAGATAAAAAACTTGAATGGGTGCGGGGTTGGCCGCCAGGGCAATGCCAACTTTATTGAACGCCTGTGATACGAGAGTTATCAGAATCAATATCGCTAAAAATAGTTGTCGAAAATGCGAAAATAATTTCGTTTTCATTGGGACAGTTCCTGTCTAAATAAGGTTTTGGCGGGTGGAAGGGCAAAAAATGATCTTTAGCCTTCCAGAGATCAAAGCTCAAGTACTTTTATCTAAGAAAGCCCATTTATGAATACCTATAAAAAAACTAAGTAATTGTACAGAATTGCACATAAAAAGTAATGGGTATAAGTACCCACTTACTTGGGCGTTACAATTTAATATTGGGGAGCACACTGAAAAGCTACTGACCGATTTTGTTTAATTTAATGCCATCAACTCAGTAGAAAGAGGTTTTTTACAACGAGAGCCATTAGGCTGCGCTCCTCAGCATTCCTCTGCTCGCAGTCGAAGTAGGTACATAAAGCGGGGTAATAGATAAGGCTCAGGCTGCCGCGGCAGCCTGAGCCTTTGAACATCAATATCTCCATGAGATATATATGGAAAGCAGAGATTTAATATCCTTCGGGTAATTTTTTCGCCCAATCCTGCCCGATACGAATTTCAAGGTCAACTGTCTCAGAAGTTACCATCTGAATTCTGATCAAATGATCAGCGATCCCGAATGTTTCCGTCAAATAGCGCAGGGTGTAGAGTTTAGGGGCATACAGGAGCAATTTCGTTTGGCTGGTTGTGCCGCTGGAGGTGCCATATTCCACCACCTGCATTCCCATTTCTTCAAGGAAGAATGCGGTGCGTTTATCCAGATCCGCAATAGAAGAATTATTTGTGATTCGTATGCGCGCCTGGTCCGCCTGCATCAGGGCCAGCGAGTTTCCCTGTGCCAAAGGAGAGAGCGGTCCGCCGGGCACAAAGATCTCATCCCGCAAGATACGGATCTGGTCCGGTACAGGCCGCAGGACGCTGGCTTTCACTCCATTGACCATAACCATGGATGGGACAGCCATGTTGACATTAATCACGCCCTGCTTGATATTCTCAACGGGAATGTCATTTACAAGCGCGGCAAGCTTCAAAGCATCCTCAAGTGGCATATTGGTATGGATGCCGTTTGAAAACTCCGCATACAGTTGCGGAGCCTGCACCAGCAGTTCAGAAAAGTACTCCGGGGACAGTACCTTGTCGCGGATCGCCATAATGACTTGCTGCTGGCGCTTCGCGCGCCCAAAATCTCCGCCGCTACAACCTTTGGATTCGTCACGGCAACGCGCATATGCGAGCGCGCGCTGCCCATTTAGGTGGCGAAAATCACCGGGGGTAAGCACAAAGTGATCCTGGCCGGGGCCGGTTGGATCCAGAACCATGCGATCCTCCACATACACGTCGACTCCTCCGATCATGTTGATGAAAGATACAAAGGTCCCAAAGTCCACTTGAACATAGTAGTCAATCGGGACGCCGATAAATTGCGATATGGTTTTCAACGCCAATCCAGGGCCGCCGCCCGGCAGGTCGGAAACCTCCCCGATGGTCCAAGCCGTATTGATACGGGTATACCCATAGCCTGGAATATTGATCCACATGTCGCGCGGAATAGAAAGCATGCCCGCAGTTTTCGTGACCGGGTCCACGGTCATCACAATGATCGTGTCCATACAGGCCGGGCAGTCTCCATTGTTGATCTCTCCGCCCCGCAACCCGATGAAGGCGATGTTGATGCGGCTGCCGCCATCCCATTGTGGAATATCCAGTTCCGATGCTGAGTTGTTGGATGAAATATCATTCCCTGCCACGCCATCCATCTGCAAATCAGGCATTTCATGTGGGGATTTAGAATCGATCGAACAAGAAGCAGGCGGAATGCCAGGCAGGGCGGTTAGCTGCCAACAGGCTGTTGTGCGGCGCACAAGGAAAAACACAACGATAGACATGCTTAGAGCAAAGCCCCAAAACAATTTTTGTCGCCACGAACAACTTGGTTTGGATACTTGATTCATAAAACTACATCCAGAGAAAGCTGAAAGACAGCTCGAGGAAGAAATGTTTTGTGAGTCTACACATGGAGCGATTATAAAAGATTACAATATATAAATCCTTTGAAAAGTTCCTGAATCGCCAACCCTCTTGCTCTGTTCAAGGAGTCCCAATGAGTTCACATCTTCGTCCGTATACCAGCCCCGACGATTACAAACGCGTGGATCAATTCCTCAAAGACCTTCACCAAACAGGCAACGCGGACGGCAACTGGCTTGAGCCCGCCTGGGAATATATGCACCATCACCCCGCGCTGGAAGAATCGTCCCTTGAAAGGATAGGGATCTGGGAAAATGAGGGAAAAATTGTTGCTGTAACACACTATGAATCAAGCCTGGGGGAAGCGTTCTTTCAGTTCCATCCTGCGTACAGGCACCTGAGACAGGAAATGCTCGAATACGCCGAAGAAAACCTGTCGGGACATTCCGAAAAGGATGGACGAAAACTTCTTTCTGCATATATCAATGACTATGATGAAGAGTTTATTTCTCTTGCACAATCACGCGGCTACGAGAAGGACGAGAAAAGCGCCCGTCCCCTGTATAAATTCGTGATCCCGAATCCATTTCCGATCATTACACTGCCCGAAGGGTTTCACTTGACGAGCCTTGCCGAGGATTGCGACTGGAGAAAGGTCAACCGAGTGATCTGGCGTGGATTCAATCATGAAGGCGAGCCGCCTGAAAGCGCAGAAGACCTTGAAAGCCGTCAGAAAATGTTCGAAACGCCAAGCGCGCGTCATGATCTGAAAATTGCAATAAGAACGCCTAAGGGAGATTTCGCCTCTTTTTGCGGAATATTCTACGAGCCCTCTCATTGCTTTGCGTACGTTGAACCCGTCGCTACAGACCCCGATTTCCGCCGTTTGGGATTGGGCAAAGCTGCAGTTTTAGAGGGTATCCGTCGCAGCAGCGAACTCGGCGCAACTGTCGCTTACGTCGGTTCCGATCAGGCTTTTTATCAAGCCCTTGGCTTTCGCAAAGTATTTAATAGCGAGTGTTGGGTCAAACACTTTTGATACCGTAGTGAACAAAAAGCTGATCATCACTGGGATCGCCCTGGCAACAGGCGCCCTACACTTTATCAAAGGTGAAAATTATCAGGGACCGTTTCCAGCTTTCGTAAACGGTTACCTTATTGACATCTTGCTGCCGATGACGCTCTACCTGCTGCTCAGTCTGTTTGAAATCAAGTTCATACGCTCATCCCTTTTTCGCATCTGTACTGTATTTGGATTCGGATGCATAGTTGAAGCATCACAATATTTCGGGTATCCCATCTTTGGCAGCACATTTGACCCGCTTGATATTCTCGCTTACGCAGGCGGAGTGTTTCTTGGGATTTTGCTCGAATTAATTCTGTTCGCTCAGAAGCCTTTCCTGCGCAATTCATGATATTGTTATAATCATTCCATGCGTTTCAATTTATTTAAACAATCCGACATCCCCGAGAAATATCGTTCCAACTTCTCAAACCTATATTTAGACATCGCCTGGTATGGCGTGCTCAGTGGTACCGTTGTCAACTTTATCAACGTCTATGCCACACGCCTTGGTGCAAGCGGCTTGCAGATCGGCCTACTCACCGCCATGTCTGCCGTCGTAAATCTCTTCCTCGCCATCCCCGCAGGTCATTGGATCAGCAAACGACACACAGGGCGCGCGGTCTTTTGGTCATCAGTTGTCTTTCGCATCGGCTATTTGCTATTTATTCCGCTGCCCTGGCTCTTTTCGAATCAAGGTCAGATCTGGGCGCTTATCATCCTCACCTTTCTCATGGCCATCCCTCTCACGCCGCTCGGCGTCGGCTTCAATGCCCTCTTCGCCGAATCCGTACCAGAGCGTTTCAGAGCGCGGGTGGCGGGCACACGCAACGTCACCTTTGCGATTGCCTACATGTTCACTTCCCTCATCGCAGGGTACATTCTAAAGAACGCCCCCTTCCCCGGCGGCTATCAGATCATTTTTGTGATCGGGGCATTTGGCGCGGCGATGAGCAGTTACCACATCTACCACGTCACTCCTGTGCAGGATGACACCGCTCCGCTTCCCACTCCGCCGACAGTTGACCCAGACCAAACAACAGAATCTTCCCGCGGCATCAGATCCCTCCTCCGCCTCGACATTTGGAAAACTCACTTCAGGAATGTTCTGGTCGCCCTTTTCTTCTTTCACTTTTCACATTATTTATCTTCCCCTTTGTATCCGTTGTATAACGTGAATGTACTAAAACTCAACGACAGCAACATCGGCAACGGTACAGCCTTCTACTATTTAACAGTCCTGATAGCGTCCACGCAGCTTGGAAAGGTCGTGCAAAAATACGGGCACAAAAAAGTGACGGGCTGGGGCGTGGCGGGTATGGCCGCCTACCCGATCATGTTGGCATTCTCTCAGAATGTATGGCAGTTTTACGCGCTCTCCTTCCTTGGCGGATTTCTGTTTGCCATGGTCAACGGCGCATATGCCAATTACATGCTCGAAAACATCCCCGCCCATGACCGTCCCTCCCACCTCGCGTGGTACACCATCGTCTTCAACCTCGCCCTGCTGACCAGTTCCATCATCGGTCCGCTTACCGCAGATGTGATGGGACTCGCCCCTGCGCTCATTCTCTTCGGCGTGCTGCGCATCCTTGCGGGTCTCTACCTGCTCAAATGGGGCTAGCACAACACAAATCCCAGTCTCAATTCATGCTAAAATCATCCTGTGACTGAAGACATCAAAGTAATCGCACTCAACCGTAAAGCCAGCTTTGAATACTTCCTTATGGAAAAATTCGAGGCAGGCCTTTCCCTCGTAGGTTCGGAGATCAAATCCATTCGCGCAGGGCAGATCAGCATTCAGGAAGCTTACGTGGATGTCCAGGAAGGCAGGGAAGCCTGGCTTGTCGAAGCGCACATCGCACCATATGAACAGGCAGGAACCCACTTCAACCATGAACCAAAGCGCAAGCGCCGCCTGCTCCTTCATAAAAAGCAGATCGCCGAGTTGTGGAATAATGTCCGCATCAAAGGCATGACAGTCGTACCTCTCCGTGTCTACCTGAAAGACGGACGTGCCAAGATCGAGATCGCCCTTGCCAAAGGAAAGAAAGCCTACGACAAACGCGCCACCATCGCAAAAAGAGATGAAGCGCGCAGCAATGAAAGAGCGACTCGAATAAGATAGTTTTTTATTCTTTCATCTCTCTACTTCAAAGGGAAAAGATGAAAGAAGAAAGATGAATAAAATGCCCCCATCAACCATAGGCGGAATCAACCTGCTTCCCGAAGCAGAAAAACGTGCCATTTACTCACGTTACATCCCCACACAACTCCTGGAAAAATATAACCTGCCCCCGCTCACTTCTGCATCAGGTTACAACCTTTTGCAATTTCGCTTCGCAACAGGTTCCACAGATGTGGAGATGAGACTCTTTCACAAGGCTGATTTTCCCGACCCCATCCTCTACGCCCATCTTACCGATACGCTCAACGGACAGATCCACGTTCTGCTTTACATCCTCAACGACCCAGCCTCCCCGCGCTACGATGTGGATAAAATGCCGAACGGCACGCCGACAAAGTTTGGCACCTTGCAAAGAAATGTTGAAGCGGAAAAGACTGCCCTCGAGGCTGGTTTAGCCCCAGGTCAGGTACGACGCGGGTTGAGGTTACTCGGTCAGGCCATTGATGCATTCGAAGTCTTCGTGACCGAGCTTGGTCACGACATGTATTTTGTCGAGCCACTGTACTACCACAATGCCGTCATCTTTGAACGCTACGGCTTTACCTACCAAATGGGTAAACGCCTGATGAACAGCATTCACGAAGGCTTTCAACCTGGTGGAGATCTGCATGTGCATCTGAACGGATCCACGCCATTTCGCACAGCAGAAGCAGCGAACAGCATCCGTAAACGCTCCTGGGCTATTCACGATGGAATTCTCGGTGAACCATTCACCAACGTCACCATGTATAAACGTGTGGGCATCTCTGCAGGCGTTAGCACCACTCCAAATTGCACCTGGTAATTTTTTCAAACAGATAAAAAGAAAAAGACCATGATAAATCATGGTCTTTTTAGTAGCGGGGGCAGGACTTGAACCTGCGACCTTCGGGTTATGAGCCCGACGAGCTGCCACTGCTCCACCCCGCACCGAGTAGTTGAGCCCGCCGATATTACCAAGTAAACACAAAAAAGTCAAGTTGAGTTGACAAAGGGACAAAATGAAGTTTAGCAAACTGTAATTCAACATTAATAATAATAGTACCAATGATTGAAAGTATTTCTTAAGATTTGGTGTATAATGAACAAACCTTAACAAACTTAAATGTAGAAATTAAACGTTTGCAGAAATATTTTCAAGAACAGGTATTGTAAAAATTATTATGAAGACCACCACACTTCTGGTTATTGAAGTTAAGCACGCAGAAATCCCTTCCTTTGCTTCCGACTTGCAGAAGAAGGGATTTGATGTACATATTGCTCAAAACGGCAGCAAAGCAGTTGCTTTACTTAAAGAAGTAAGCCCCAGCCTTGTTGTCATCAACGCCGCTTCTTTAAGAAGCACTGGCTTGCGCATTTGCCAATCCATCCGCGAGAAAGACTTGAAACTTCCCATCATTTTGATCCTTGAAGATGACAAGGAAGTAAGCAAGGACGCAGCAGATGCAATTCTAACCCTGCCATTCACCGTTCAAAAACTTGTTAACCGCATCAAACCTCTGTTGCCAGGTGATGGAAAAAATGTTTTACATGTCGGCCCCATCCGCCTCGACCTCGAAAAGCGCCGAGTGCGTTGCCTTGGTAAAAGCACAAAGCTCACTCCGCGACTTGTCACCTTATTGCATTTGTTAATGGATAAACACGGCGAAGTAGTAGAGCGTGAACCCCTCTTCAAAAAAGTATGGGAAACGAATTACACCGGAGATACACGCACACTTGATGTGCATGTATCATGGCTGCGCCGCGCGATCGAGCTTGACCCCGATAATCCCAAATTCCTAAAAACTGTCCGCGGCGTTGGCTACCGCCTAGATATTTAGCTGAAACTGTTTTCCCTGAACCGTCACCAATCGGATGCATGCTTTACGCTTGCTTCCGATTTTTATTTTTAACTCAAGAGGAAGTTCGCCGCTTCGCGCGTGGCGTTGAGCCTGTGCCGCGCTCTTGAACATTTTCCCATCCCAATCAGGGTCCACCTCCCAGAAATCCACATCGAGTGAGGTTTCCAGGTTGATATAACCGCCAATGATCTTGGCTTTTATTTTTTTTGATTTATAAGCGACTTCACTTTTGACAGCAGAGTCTCGCTCATAAGAAAAAACAGATGCAGTTTCCGATAACCGCGAACGTGCTGTTTGGACCGCCCGCACCGATTCGTCACAGGTGATGAATTTGCGTCCATTTTTTGCCGCCACAAGGGCCGTTGTGCCGGAACCACAGAAAAAGTCTGCAACGAGGTCACCTTTATTTGAAGAAGCACGAATAATTCTTTCCATGAATGCTTCAGGTTTTTGGGTAGGATATCCTGTACGCTCGTTATGCAAACGCGCCACTACGGGGAAATACCACCAATCCTCAGGGACTTTACCCCGCTCCAGGTCTGGGACTTTACCAAAGCCCGCCTTGCTTGAAGACTTGAAAGTGTTTACGGTATTTGGACTGTACGGCTCACGGACATCATTCGCATTAAAGACATAATCCTTATTTTTCGCAAAAGACAGGATCGTGTCGTGCTTGCGGTTGAATGCGGTCTTGATCGGAGAAGGGCCATGATACGCCCAGATAATCTCATTAATGAAGTTCTCTGCGCCAAAAATCTCATCCAAAATTAAACGCGCATATGCATCGGCATGCCAATCGAGGTGGAGATACAAGGTCCCGTTTGGCGCGAGCAGGCGATACATCACAGTCAAACGCTCGTAGAGGAATTGCAAATAGGAATCGAGATCAGCCCACGAATCGTGGTATCCCTCTGCTAATTTCCATTTCGAGGGCTTGCGCGAATCCTCTCCCCTGCCAACGCGGGCGGAGAATTTTCGGTTGGTGAAAAACGGCGGATCGGCGTAGATGAGGTTGATGCGGCCTTCATACTCAGGTAGGAGCGCAGTCATAACGGCGAGATTATCCCCAAGAATTACTCGACCATCTGGTTTAGCTTTTGGATAGCCAAGTCCATTCGGGTAGAGAATTGAATCTTGAATAAGAGTGGCAGGCGCGGGCGGGGAAAGATGCTTTCCGTTCCAGTTCAAGAGTGGCATGGGCGAAGCGTATCCTTGGGATGAAGAATCGAGATTGGGATGAGAAATCAAAAAGCTGCTAATTAATAATGAACTTCGACCATGGTGCCGAGACCACGGTTGGCAACAGCCTCACTGGAATGGTCAGGTTTGACCCAGCGGAAGATCCAATTGGCTTCTTCGGTGCGCATGTTGATGCAGCCGTGACTCATAGGTGCGCCGAAGTTCTCATGCCAGTAGGTGCCGTGGAAGGCATGTCCCTGCGTGGTGAAAAAAGATGACCAGGGAACTCCGGGCAATACGTAATTATCCACATCCGCAAGAAGGTTGCCAGTGGTCTCGCTGCTGAAATAGCTGTTTCCCATGTGTTTAGCCGGGACCTTATCCATAATGGAGAATTTCCCGGTTGGCGTGGATGTTGGAATCCCTGTGCCACCAGTCGGGTCACCGGGCACACCGGATGAAATATTCGTCTGGAAGACTATATTTCCATACTCATACGCATACAGTTCCTGTTTTGACAGGTTGATCTCAATGAACTTTTGCTCGTAGGGCACATCCGGTGAGATGGGCGCCATGTATTCGGGAGGAAGGACACGCATATGTATGGCAGGTACATAATATGTGACGTTTGAATCAAGCTCGTCAAAGATGCGATACCAGGGGCCTTTGTAATCAGCCATTGGAGGACCTTGCTCCAAGGCAACTACCCAATGCACAGAACCATAATACAACGGGGGGGACATGGGCTGCCAGCCATACGTTTTCGAAAAACGATATGGTGTAGTGTAAGGCACTGACACATCGGTAATAAACTTTGTGCCTTCCGGGATGGTGTTGAGCGGTGTTTGGTAGAGTGTTTTCACTCGGTGCAATCGTCCGCGATGCATGTATCCTCCCCACACTTTATACCAAACCGGGTTATGAGGCGGCTCTTCCGCCGTCACCTGCCCGTAGATATGCACCAGTTCATCACGATACCAGGTAAGTTCAATGCGGCTGTCATCGGTCGGTTCTTTGCGCACAGGCATTTGAGCCGTGGCGATTCGCACAACAAAACTATCGTCAAAATCGGTCTGACCAGGCAAAAAGGGCGAAAATGCCAATCCGCCAAGAGTAAGGCTGCCGAGCTTTAAAAAGTCACGCCGTGAAAGTAAGGATTTCATGCCGAAAATTTTACCCGATAATCTTTAAGAATTAATGAGAATATGCCAAACAAAAAACTGCCATCCGTTCCTGGATGGCAGCTGGAATATTCAATTGTAATTAAGGCTGTACGGTTTCAACGATCATATCTTTGAGCAGGATCTCAAGCGCCATGGAATGACCGCAGCGCCGGTGAGTGATGAAAAATTCGCAATCGCAGTTAAAAACGCCGTTATTGTAGGAAACATGGTGTTCGCTATTGTCGCCATGAAAATCTAATTCAAACTGATTGAAGTGAAAGCGGTGCCTGTCTTCAGCGTATCGTTTTGCCTTTTCTACCTTACCTATCAGTCCAGAATCCATTGTATTAATCTCCTTTTTAGAGGGAATATAAAAAAACACACGCGGGAATATCCGCGTGTGTTTAATCAACGAGCTTGGGTACTTCCTGAAATAATCGCATGATGGCGTTACCTCGATGTGATGAGTATATTACTTTTCAAAATGCGAGTCAATGACAAATGTCAGAATGTTATGGAATCGTATGGCATTTGTAGGGTTAGGATGGATGATGATCATATTACCCTGAAACGCCTACACGCAATCGTGGCGTACTCGCATCATCCTTAATCTGGGGCTTGCTCCTGAGTGATCTACATTCGCTACTAAACAAGTTAAACCAAACTCACCCGCGAAAGGTAATTTTCGGGGTGAGTCAAATAAGCTTACTTTTGCTTTTTTACAGCTTTCTTTTCTGGCTTTGCCTTGGCTGTAGTCTTCTTTACGACTACTTTCTTCTTAGCGACAGCAGGTTTGGTCACTTTCTTCGCTGCAACAGGTTTTGTTTTGACAACCGCCTTCTTTACTGGTTTGGCTTTGGGCGCGGGAGCTTTCTTGTCTACAACTTTCTTAGCCTTTGAAGTTTCCTTTTTTACTACTTTCGCTTTAACAGGTGCCTTCTTCGCCTTTGCCTTGGATTTCACTGCTGCCTTTTTCGTAGCTGGTTTCTTCACAGCCGCTTTGCGGACAGTGCGTTTTTTCTTGGCGGGTTTTTCTTCCACGACCGCTTCGGTTACTGCAAATAATTTCTTCCACTCATCCTGCATGGACTGAACCCCTGCCCCATTCAATTTATCGCAGATGGTTTTCCATTCGGCATCGCCGACGAATCGGAAGTCCATGAAGGCATGGGATTGGTAGGCACCAAGTTCCACGTACAGGCCTTTGTCCCAGATATCTTTGCAGGAGCGGATGTATTCAAGCTGGGTAACGTAATCTTTGAAGATAACGTGTCCCACGTGGGGCAGACCCAAACCTTCTGCAAGGTTTCTGCGCCTGGTTTTGCCAGATGACTTGTCAATGTAAGCCGCGGAGGTTTTGATCCAGCCTTTGGTGTCGGCGAATTTGTTGTGATAGATGACCAATCCGCGCTCATCATTGAAGCGGTTAGAGTAGGCGAAGACTTCTTCGTCCACGCCGCCGGAGGGGCGGTAAAAGTCATAGAGTAAGAACTGTTCAACGTCAGCGAACAGGTAACGGCGATGAAGAAGCGGGAAGATACGCCATTCGTGACCACGGACGAGTCCATCATCACGGGTTTCATCCCATTTGGGGCGGCGGAATTCCATCCCATATTTTTCAGAGAGGCCTTCCACCTGACCGTGGCCGAACATGGGCAACCCAGGCAGTGTGGAGAGGACAGTGGCAATACCGAAATATTTATCGCCCTTGCCGAATTGCTCGACGGCGGTTTTCTCGTCTGGGTTGTTCATGAAGTTGACGTAACGCTTGAGGATCTGCGGGTCGAACTCCAACGTGTTTTTGATGGCCATGCGATATTTAGCGTTGTCTTCATCGCGGAGCATGTGCATGAACGCGGAGTTGTACACACGGTGCATTCCCAGCGTGCGGACGAAATAACCTTCCATGAGCCAGAAAGCCTCGGCGAGCAAAAGCGTATCAGGCACTTCAGCTGCAACACGGTCCACGACCTCGCGCCAAAATTCTTCAGGGACTTTGTCGTCGAACTCGGCTTTGGTCATGCCGTATTGTGAGCGGGATGGAATTGCGCCGCCCGCCCCTGGCTCGGGGAACCACAAGCGCTGCACATGTTTCTTGGCAAGGGTCATTGCCGCGTCAAAACGAATGACCGGGAAATTGCGCGCCACATGCAGGATGACTTGAATGACCGCTTCACGCACGACTGGATTTGTGTAATCCAATTGAGCAGTATCGTTCCACGGGAAGGAGGTGCCGTCGTTGCCGTGATAGATATAGCGTACATCACCTGTTTGGTGATCGCGGCGCTGGAAAGTTACTGCGGCATCGGTTTTGTCGTAATAATGATCTTCGAGATAAACGCCAACTCGCTGATCATCAGAAAGATTTTCAGACCGAAACGAATAAGATGGATACGGGGAAAATGACGAAGAAAGGAACCAATCAGGGTGTTCAACCACCCAGGTTGAATCAATGCCCATGTGGTTGGGAACCATGTCAGCAGAAAGACGAATGCCACGCGCCCAGGCACGGGTGCGCAGACTGCTCAAAGCATCCCAACCGCCGAGGTCATTGGCGATGTCGTAAGAGTGGAGCGAGTATGCGGAAGCAACTGCATCTTCCTGCCCCATGCGCTGTTTGATGCGCTGAGAGGCGCGGCTGCGTTCCCACAAGCCAATGAGCCACAGACCCGTGAATCCACGGGATGCGAGCAGGTCAAGTTCTTCATCTGGAATCTGATCGAGAGTGGTGATGTTGCGTTGATATTGTTTGGAAAGCTGGTCAAGCCAGACGTAGGTATTTTTGGCAAGCAGAACCAGACGCGGCATCCAGTCTTTATCTGTGCTGTAGCGCTCAAACTCAGCATATTCAGCAGAGGCAAAAGATGGGACGTAAGTTTCAGGATTGGAGAAATCCACAGGCCCATGCGCGCGAATTGCATCTTCTTTCAAGTAATCGACGGCGCGCAGGATGCGGATGGAGAACGTCTCGCCGAGCAAGTGTCCCCATTTTTTGATGATGAATTGCAGTTGGCCTTCCAACGAATCAGGAGAAGCCTTGATAGGCGCTTCGAGAATATCCGTGAGAGATTCGCCAAGCGATGATTCCCCGTTTCCAAACCCGGGCTGCTTTGAGAAGAAATCCAGCAGCAATTGCATCGACTCTTTGTACGCAGAACCGCCCATCACGTTTTCATCGAACAGATCCTTGTATCGATTAATCGCAGGATTCTTGTTGAAGTTGTTGATCAACAGCATCTCTTCAATGGATGCCGCGCGCACACCACGGCCAAAGTCGCTTGCATTTGGAACCTTGGTGGAAAGGTACACTCCAGCTGTCACGTCGCCGCGAAAAACAGCAAGGGGAGGGAATTCTTCTGTAAACTTTATCAAGGTCAGGTCATACTTTGAGCCAATGTTGGACTGAAGCATGCCCATGGCACGTCCCATGACACCTGTGTAACGGCTATAAAAATGCTTGAGGAGGATGTGATAGGCCTCATCAAGCAGGGAAAGTGCGAATAGATCAGTGGCAGGTACAGGGTCTGTGCGAAGCGCTGACATTTGGACGGCGAAGGCTCGGGCGGATGCCAAATCCGAAAAAATGACATGCCCATCCAGGCGGAAAAAGTCCAGTGAGAAGTTGTACTTTTGACGGGATGCGCGAGAGGTTAGCATACAACAATGATAACCGATTTGCGAATTTTTTCGAGTAAAATCTTCGGAAGAAATTATGAACAACACATCGCTGACTCAATTCATTTATTTGCTTTTACTTGGTGCGCTATACCTGCCAGTCATCTTTTTTGCCATGCAGCGGCGCGACGAAGGGCACGAGGCATCCACCTGGCTCGTGGCTTTATACGCCCTGCTGGCAATGGTATTAAATGTTACCGAGGCGATCTGGCCGATCGGCAAGGATGCACTTCTTTTTCAGGAAATACAAACTTACATCTCATTCACTCTGGCCGTTATAGTTATTATTGCGCTGAAAACTTTTATCAAGCGCGAAACCTGGTGGGTGTGGTTCGGCTTGTGGACGATATGGGTACTTGGGCTTGCACTCATTCTTACCAATGCGCTCCACCTGCCTGATACGCTCTGGACGAACGGGACGCTGGTACTGTTTCGCTCAAGGCTTGGCCCAGCCTGGGCAATTTTGGGCTGGCTGATCGTTGCGATCGGATTGATCCTCGCACTTGCCAACGCAGGGCGGCAGGCACGCCAGCAATTATTCCGTAACCGCCTAAATTACTGGTGGCCCGCGCTTTTCGTGATGTTCGTAAATGATGTGATTCTTTTTTCAGGGATCACGATCGTCGGTCAACCCTTCCGTCTGGCGGTTGCGGTCATCATGGCGTATGTGATCGGAACACATCACGTCCCTGACCTGAAAGGCATTTTACGACGCATGATCGTTTACATCGCGATCATCATTACTGTCGTTGGTTTTTACGTGGCGGGGTTTTTATTAATACAAGCTATTTTCGGCACCCGACCAAACTTCAACGCCCTGCTGGCTGGGGCGTTCATCTCTCTGCTGCTGGCGATAATTTTTACGCCACTCGCATCACTGATCTCGCGCCTTATCAATAAATGGATGAAAGGCGATCAGTACGATGCCAGCCTAACCATTCATCAATACAGCGAAAGCATCAGCAACATCCTCGACATGGACAGGCTCGCCAGCATTGCTGTCGGCATCATTCTCGAAGGTATGCAGATCGAGCGCGGTTTTCTCTTCCTCGTAGATGGTGAGCGGCAGGCAGACGGCCACAAAACGTACAAACTCCGCTCTGCTCGCAGCCCTGAGGAAAGACAGATCGTGGCAGTGGAATTGGATGAAAATGGGATTATTGCCTCCTACTTCATCAGGGAGCAACGCCCGCTTCTTCAATACGACCTGGATCTGCTCCCCGCCTTCAAGCTGACCAACCCCTTTGAGAGGGATTGGTTCAACCAGCTGCGCGCTGAAGTCTACATTCCGATCTTTGCAAAGAAACAGTGGATCGGACTTTTAGCATTTGGCTCCAAAGTAAGCGGAAACCGCTACACCAAAGATGATTTGATCACCTTGAGCTCTCACGCCAGCCAAACCGCTGTGGCGCTGGAAAACGCCCGTCTTGTGGATAATCTGATGCGCTTGAACGACGAACTACGTCAGGCGCGCCGCGCTTTGGAGAAAAACAATCAAAGCCTTGAACGTCTTGATGAGGCAAAATCCGATTTCATCAGCATTGCGTCGCATGAATTGCGCACACCGCTGACCGTTATCAAGGGCTACACAGAAATGTTGATGGAAGACACCAATCTCGACAAGAATATCAAAATGATGATGAAGGGTATCCATGACGGGACGATGCGCCTGCACGAAGTTATGGACTCGATGTTCGACATCGCGCAGATCGATGCACGCTCGCTCAAGCCGCACCTTCAACCCATAGAATTCGGACACCTGATCAAGGAAGTCTGCTTGGAGCAGGCAAAATCCATCAAGGAGCGTGAGCAAATCCTAAACCTTGACCTGCCCGCCCTTCCGCACGTCAAGGCAGACCCGAACCTGCTGAAAAAATTATTTCACCACATCATCCGCAATGCAGCCAAGTTCACACCGAACAATGGAAAGATCAGCATTACAGGGCATCACATCCCTGCCATTATCAATCTACCGAACGGCGGCGTGGAAATTATCGTCAGCGACACAGGTGTGGGCGTGGACCCGAACCTGCGCGATATCATCTTCACCAAATTCTATCAACCTGGAGAGTTGGGCAAACACTCTACCAGCAAGACGCGTTTCAAAGGCGGCGGCGCTGGTTTGGGACTGGCACTCTCCAAGGGTATTGTGGAAGCTCACGGCGGCAGGATCTGGGTGGAAAGCGCTGGCTACGACGAAGTCAATTTCCCTGGCAGCCAGTTCCATGTCATATTGCCGTTGACCAAGCTGGAAAACGGTGAGCAGCAACGCACAAGCGAAGAGATGAAGTTTGAAGTAATTGGAGTGAAGAGCGAGAAAAAAGAAGAAAAAGAAAGTAAAAAGTAAGAAGTAACGAGCGGATGATTTTCATCCGCTCGTTTTTTATTTTCTTATAGCAAAGCGTGCAAGGGCGGTTATCAAGCCTGTTATCAGGAGAATGAATTTGATCGTCGCACAAACAGCAGCAAGCTGCGGAAATGATGGATCCAAGCTTCCAGTGAGCACTTGCCAAAGCGAATAATTTTCCACGGCGTCAAAAAGGGCGGCGGCGAACGCACCCCAGCCCAGCCATACTGTAATACTGCGATACCAACCCGCTTTACCATTCCCTGCAAGCAGGAGACCGAGCGAAAGCGCTAGAGCGTAAACTGGCATGAACAGGTAATCAAATCCAAGCCCAAAGGCGGCGGTGAGGCGCGCATCTGAATCCCAGGAATTGATCATTGCCTGCGACGAGTCAAATGTACGAGCCAATTCAAACGAGACGATCCCGCTCGGTGCCGCGGATGTTTGCAGCGGCACGTCCAATGGACGGAAGACGCCGAAAATCACAAGCGTAAAGGCAAAGAAGAAATAAAACAAAGGCTTTCGTAAACTTAGAGGGACGAACTCAAGAGGGTGCATGGAAGTACCTTGTTGAAAGTTGAAAGTTGAAGGTTAAAAGTCAAAAGTTGAATGCAATGACTTTTGACACGTTAGAGCTTTTTCCGATAGACGCGGTTGTTCTTATATTCCACGCCGTTCAGGTTTTTCAAATCTGCCCGCATTTGCTCGGTAGTCTCGGCGACCTGCGTCATTTCCACATGCACGAACTGACCAAATTCCAGCAGGGTATTTCCCATCGCGTAATACAACAAGGCATTGCCACCGTGTCCCTGGAATTCAGGCAAAATCCCCATGCCGTTGACGGAGACGGTCTTCGTACGGCGCATCTCCAGCAAAATATCGATCAGACCGAACGGGAAAAGCTTCCCATTTGCGCGCTGCATCGCGGCGGAGACATCATAGAATGCGAACAAAAACCCAACCACATCTTCGCCATGCGTGATGATCTTGATCAGGCGGTGGTCGGCGATGGTCATAATATTTTCTACCACAAAATCAATTTCCTTTTGCGAGAGCGGATAGTATTCCCAGTTATTCACAAAGGCATTGTTGTATGCCGCGCCGATCCGATCCGCCCATTGCAGCAATTCTTTTTTATTTTTGAACATCTTTATTTCAAGGTGACCACGTTCCATCACCCGCTCGGAGATACGCTTTACACGCTCGGGAAGTTGAAACTTGTCCGCGGGAAGATAGCACGAGACAAAATCCACTTCCTTGACGAAGCCCTGCGCTTCCACCAATGACTGGTAGTAGGCGTGGTTGTAATTGAGCATGGTCATCGTCTGACGGTGTTCGTGTCCGAAAACCAACGTCCCATATCCGTCGAGCGGACCCATACCCTTCGGGCCGATCACAGTTTCCAAACCGCGAGTCTTCGCCCAATCAAAGACCGTGTTAAACAAAGAGGTCGCAGCTTCCATATCGTTCTCGCATTCGAATAAGTAGTAGTCCGCGGTCTTCTCATTATGATATTTATTGAAAGGTTTGTTCTCGATCGCGGCAATACGTCCCACATCCCGCCCGTCACGCACCGCTAGAAAAAAATCCACATTCGAATGCTCGTGGAAGGGGTGCTTTTTACGGTTAAGCTGGTTGTACGCATCCACATTCAAAGGCGGCACCCACTGCGGACAGTCCGCATAGATGCGATAAGGCAGATCTACAAAACGCCTGACCTGTTTCTTATTCTCGGTGTCCACTTTTTCGATGGTAAGCATAAAAAGTCTCCTACGAAAAGGAATAATAGCCTGCGCCAAGTATATAACCTTTGGTGCTAGTTGAGTCATGGGGTATCCTCAGAGGTGCTCAAACCTAACGAGGAGACACCCCATGACTACAGACGACATTATCCTACATATTTTCTATCATGTTGCGACATCT
>Ga0172373_10001011_pt1 | contig 45765 bp, 35 predicted proteins | sample Lak10m_2_FD_114546 | JGI IMG/M metagenome (GOLD analysis project Ga0172373, IMG submission 114546) | Freshwater microbial communities from Kabuno Bay, South-Kivu, Congo - kab_092012_10m | ecosystem: Environmental > Aquatic > Freshwater > Lake | place: Democratic Republic of the Congo... | reverse complement strand
CCAGCAGGTAAGGTAAACTCAAAATTGAGTGTATGAACATCGCCTGTGTTTACTACAGCTGGGAAACTATTGGTTTCACCTGTAAATGATGGAGAAATCGCACGTGCAACGTGATTATAATTCATTTGCGCCGCAGGAACTGGATTTGGCAAAGATTCGAAACCACCCATAGGACCATTCGCGTTGTTGGCATAGGCATTAGATTGATTATAACTTGATGAAGTGCCTGTTACACTATCTTCCACTAGCACACAAGCTAACTTGTACGCATTCGTTGCACCACTTTTAAAATCAGCCGATACAGAAACATTCAACTTTCTTGAGGCAGCGTCCCAAGTTGCACCATTGGTTATAAATGCTTTTGGAGCCTGTTGTAAGCGGGTGATAAACTCACTATACATACCTGATGGATCTACATCTGTTCCGCGATCTACAACTGCACTTGGCAAACCAGTAAATAATTGTCCTAAGCCAGTATCATAAGCGGTTACAGTCATCGGATCGCCATTGTGTACTGCAATACCCGTCCAGAATTGGTGAAAGTTTTCTTCATATAAATCCATATAAACAGCACCACGCGGGCAGTATTGACACCAAGTACCAGTACCCTCTTCAGATACGACCATTTTACCAGGAGCTGGCACCACTGGAGAAGAAGTAATTGATTTTGAATCATCGGCTGCATCTGCGTCTGCTCCCGCCCCATTCACGTTAGACACTTTAACAGTTAAGGTACCCGTAGCAGTTGCAACTTTAGCAGGGAACGTATAATCATAAGTAGCTAATGACTCTAAGTTCAAACCTGAAATGGTTTGTTTATCGGTTAAGCTATTTAAGGTATATTCGATATCGAATGACTTGATGGTATCTGCACCCAGGTTACGAACGGTAGCCTTGATATCAGAGTTCATACCAGCAATTGGCCCAAGTTGTTCAACAAACGTCACACCACCATTGCGTTGCGGTAAATTTGGAGAAATGTAGTTGTAGGAAACGTCGTCAACATAAAATCCTGCATTCCCATTACCTCCTTCGCTTGTTGGATTTACAGGATAGATATCTAAAATTCCTATTTTACCTGTTGGATTTGCAAAAGTACCTTGACTTACATTGTTGACAAACAACTCCCAAATATTCGAAGTCAGGTTCATTTCAACACGTAAATTAAACCATTGCGCTGGCGGGTAATTTGCTGTTAAATAAGAGGTGGCTTGATTTTTCAATTTCAAGGTCCCATTGTTTAACATGTAACAATCCAAGGCCCAAACTTGTCCGGGAACATTCGTACCTTGTAAATTAAAATATGCTCCTTTATTTGCTTCAACATAGAAGTTGGCTTCGAATGTAAAATTCCCTGAATTGTAAACTTGATCAAATGGCAAAATAACATCTTGTGGTCCTCCGTTAGCCAACGCAGAAGCAAAATAGATGGATTTTGTTCCGCTACTTGCTTTGGTATCTGTTATTTTCACGTCCTCAGAAGCTCCTTGTTGAGAAGCTGTCCAAGTAGTCCATTTTGGAGATGACGTCCCTAAGTATGCTCCAACCGTATACGATTCGAAATCATCTGAGAAGGTTTGAGCAAATACCTGCGTAAAAAAAGCAGTAGCTCCAAAAAGTAATAATTTTCTCATTTAGTTATTTTTTTGTGAATAAGAATCCAATATTACAACATATTTAACAAACCCAATAATTTAATTCAGTTGCACCTAAGCTTAACTATTGGAATCCTATCGTGAATATTTTTTCAGCAATCTGCCGTATTCTGCTATTTAATGTACCTAAAATCTTGACCTTGTTCAATTGATTGAAGGGTATAATAAATCAAACGAATGGTATTCTCAACATCTTCTTTACGAACCATTTCCACTGTGGTATGCATGTAACGCAATGGCAAAGAAATTAATGCACTGGTAACCCCATCATTGGAATAAGCAAATGCATCCGTATCTGTTCCCGTTGCTCTACTTACTGCAGCGCGCTGAAACGGAACCTCATGTTTTTCTGCTGTTTGAAGGATTTGTTTTAGAAAATTGTTTTGCACAGCAGGACCATAAGTTAAAACCGGACCTTCGCCCGATTTCAAATCGCCATTTTCTATTTTATCGACCATAGGCGTGTGGGTATCATGGCAAACATCTGTCACCAAGGCCACGTTCGGTTTAATGCGTTGTGCAATCATCTCGGCCCCTCTCAATCCGACTTCTTCTTGAACTGCATTCACAATATACAAGCCAAAAGGAAGTTTAACTTTATGCTCTTTCAACAGGCGTGCGACCTCAGCAATCATGAATCCACCCACTCGGTTATCTAGTGCGCGACCAACATATCGATTTTTATTCAAAATCATAAATTCGTCTTCAAACGTAACGACGCAACCTACGTGGATACCTTTTTCTGCAACCTCCTTATCTGAACTGCATCCACAATCCAAAAAGATGTTCTTCATGCTTGGGGTTTCTTCCTTTGCTTGACGCATGTGAATGGCAGGCCATCCAAACACAGCTTTAACGATACCTTTTTCTGTATGGATGTTGACACGTTTTGAAGGTGCGATCATGTGGTCTGAACCACCATTTCTTCGCAAATAAATAAATCCGTCTTTGGTGATGTAGTGCACAAACCAAGAAATTTCATCGGCATGGGCTTCAATAACAACTTTGTATGCTGCCTCTGGATTAATTACCCCTACAACGGTTCCGTAATTATCTGTAAAATAAGTATCGATGTAAGGTTTGATGTAATCAAGCCAAAGTTGTTGGCCAGGTGACTCAAAACCTGTTGGGCTAGCATTATTTAAATACGATTCTAAAAATTTCTCTGATTGCTTTGTGATGACTTTTTTCATATGTTTTCTATTAGCGCAATAAAGTTACGTTTCCTTTTAAGATAAATTCAAATCCGCCTACACAGGTGCCTTGAAGGTAATAATCATATACGTCAGGATCCATTGGCTTTCCTTTAAACGTACCATCCCAACCTACTCCACGGTCTTGCGTTTCAAAAAGTAATTGCCCCCATCGAGAATAAACCCGAAACAGCAGATTTTCCAATACCTCACCTCGAACAATCAATTGGTCGTTTTCATGATCTCCATTTGGACTGAAGGCGTTTGGAATAAAAATGTATGGGTCACCGCAGACAAATCCGTAGGTTTTGACCCAAACGGTATCTTTTTTCTTACATCCCTTATCGGTAATTTCCACGGTGTAGCAGGTTGTTTCAATTACTGTTGCTGCTGATTGCTGCTGATTGGGTTGTTCGACTCCTGCTGTTGGTGACCATGCATAAGTGTATCCCAATGGTTCGGCAATCAACGTGGTTGTACCGCCCTGGGGAACAACAATATGGGAAGCTTTTGCATCGATCAATGAGGTGTCAATATCACCCACTACAAGTTGCACCGAATCATGAATTACACAACCGTTAGGCAAGGTAGCGTATACATGAACAAACTTTCCGTCTTGGGCAAGAACCTTGACCTGGTCTAAATTTGTTGGTCCTACGATGAGTTCTGTTGGCTTCCATTCAAGTAAGGGCGGATTATTAAAAGCGGCATTGATGGCTAATAAAAAAGTATCACCGAGGCACCCCGAAGTGTCTCCAATTAAATCAAATTCCGTTGCGGCTACTGTAATTTTTACCGAGTCAACTTTGGAACACCCATCATTCCAAATTTTGACGTAATAGGTGGTTGATTGTTGCGGCGAAACAAGAATTGTAGAATCTAGATCACCTGAGTTCAACAAGGACGTAAACGACGCAGTGGTTGACCAACTGAAATGAGCAGAAGTTCCGAAAGAATTCGCAACAAGTTCTACCTGTTCTGGAAAACAAAAATCTATATCTGCAGGCACCTCTAATTTTAATTCCGGATACACCGTCACAGCAAGTGTTGCCGTATCTGTTAGTAAGCAAACACTGTCCAACACAAACAAACGAATCAGATAATTCCCTGCAGTGTTATAGGTTATAATTGGGTCAAATTGATTTTGTATCGGGGTTCCGTTTCCAAGATCCCACGTGTAAGATTTACCCAAGGTAGACAGGTTTGACACGTCCACCGTCAAAGGAGCACAACCGCTTACAACATTGGCATCAAAAGAGGCTTTTGGTAACAATTGAAAATCGAACTTAAACACCACATTATTGCAATTACTGCTCAAATTTTGTTGCGACCAAGCAGTTGGTGTTGTTGGAAAATCACTATGACCTCCACAACCTCCACATACCGATTGATATACTACACCATATTTATCAAATCGGGAAGTTCCTCCATCCACATGTTCTTGAGCTTGATTTCCACCCAAATAGGAAGCATACTTTAACGCACTGAAATCGCTATTTAAAACAAACAAATAAAAATCAAAGCCATTTGGCGAATTAGGTTGATAAGCATCTGAAGTGGTGGGCATGTTACTCAATTGCGTCCCTTGTAGAATATTCGCACCCCAACCGGAAACATAGATATTCCCGCACACATCAACCAAAAATGCAGCCGGTGAAATATTTACCCCCCCATTTCCATTTCCAAATACGGTAGCATGCACTGGTTGACTTAAATCGGGGTTAAATTCTACAATGAATTGCCCTGAATTTGGATTGCTGTACGCTGCGTTTACGACAGGAAATTGCCCACCATTGGATTGACCGAGTACAAAAACATGGTTGTTGCGGTTTATTTCCACAAAAAAAGCTTGATCATAATTGTTTAAACCCACATAGGTAGCGACGTCCAACGTATAATTTTGTGGCGTCAATTTAGCTACGAAACCATCTGCCTTTCCTCCACCATAATTTAGCTGCCAACCAGTCATTCCCGATATATCGTTTGACCCTGTCCCTCCACAAAAAACGACAGCTTTACTGCTATCGATTTTAACCGAATAACAAGCATCATTTTTTGACCCACCATAGTAAGTTGACCACAACAAATTAGAAAGCGACGAATTCAATTTAAATAAGACACCATCCTGTCCTCCCTTATTATTGGCTTGCAATGGATTAACCACTGGGAAATTCGTTGAATGGGTACAAGAAGCCACCCAGCAATTTTCTTCCTGATCCAACATGATCTCTCCGCGAAATTGATCACCATAATTCGATGTTAATGAATCGTATGCATTTACGCTGTTATAAATCCCTGAACTCAAATGATAATTCACCCCATCATTTCCTGAACCACCGAGATAGGTAGATGCTTGAAGCTGATGTCCATTGGAACTGATTTTGGCCACATAAATATCTGTACCTTGTTGTGTGAAATAAACCCCATTGAACACAAAATTGGATCCGGCTACACCGCCCGCATGAGCTCCTTGAAACCCTCCAACAACTGGAAAGTCAATACTTGATGTAGTACCATAGATGTACACATTATTGTTTCGGTCACAAATCAAACTTTGCGCAGTTTCCGTGCCGGTAGAGGCATTTCCACCACCAAGGTAGGTCGACCACAACATGGTTTTTCCATCAGATGCATACTTGGACAAAAAAACATCTGTAATTCCACTTGGATTCCCAGTAGGTAAGGTAAAATTCGACGTGATGTCAAATGCATTTGGATCTGGTACCGGATAAGCATTTCCAAATACAGTTCCCGCTGAGTATGCCGTTCCATCATGACCGTAAGTGGCTGTCATACCAAAATTATCCGTTACCGAACCAGAATAGGTAGCAAACACCAATATAGGATCTATGACGAGTGGCAATTGGGGATCATAAGCACCAAGTTCAAACATAACCTGAAAGTCAACCACTTTATATCGACAAGGAATTTCGATGAGTTTACCATTTTTTATCTGATAGGTATAGGGTGCTTTATCCATCATGGAACCTGCTGCAGTTTTAATGATCAAGTTTCCTTTTTTGTCTACAAACAATTCCTCTGCACCAGCAATGGACAGTTTAATTTGATTTGGATCAGCATGAGGAGCCAGGTGAAACTCGTATTTCAACGCTTCACCTTGTTCAATAAGCTTGAGATCGATATGCGTGTACAAATCGCGCAAGAAGACCTCCGAATAACCGAATACATGAGATGCCCAACGCGAGCGATCATTTCCGATAAAGTAATTTCGGTATGACTGAGACGCATCAATCCTTTCAATTCGATTGACTTCATTAGATCCTTCAAAATTCACATGAACCAGGGCCTGACGTAAATTTATTTCCTGCCCCTGATTTTTTAGTGGGTGCTCATGTATTTCGTGGAATGGTGAAAAATCCTGAAAATGAACAACAAACTTATGTTGTTGAATCCAAAGATTACCGCCAGCAAATTGGCTTCTGAACAAGACATCCTTGTGCCATTGTCCTTTATTTTCCCAAAATTTTGCATGTTCGTTATGCTGATGAATTATTTCCTGCGCTACCAGCAACTGGGCGAAGAAAACAACAAAAACAAATCGAACAATAAACTTCATTCTAAATACGTAGGAACCAAAATAGTAATTAAAGCTGAGTTTGAGGTGGCTAAAACGTCGGAATTAAGTAAATTCGAAGCAATGAAAAATAGAATTACTTCCTTATTTGGAATCGATTATCCCATTATTCAGGCGGGTATGATTTGGTGTTCTGGTTGGGAATTGGCTTCGGCGGTGTCCAATGCAGGCGGACTTGGGATCATCGGATCGGGCTCCATGTATCCTGATGTTCTGGAAGAACATGTCACCAAATGTAAGGCTGCAACGTCAAAACCCTTTGCAGTTAACCTACCCATGCTTTATCCGGATATCGATAAACACATAGAAACCATCATTAAGCACCGCGTTCCGATTGTATTCACCTCAGCTGGAAATCCGAAGACTTGGACGAGTAAACTAAAGGAACATGGTATCAAAGTGGTACACGTTGTATCGAGTTTAAAATTTGCACTGAAGGCACAGGAAGCTGGTGTAGACGCTGTTGTAGCAGAAGGATTTGAAGCAGGCGGTCACAACGGAAGAGATGAAACAACGACATTTTGTTTGATCCCTGCGGTTGCCCAAGCCTTGACTATCCCCTTGATTGCTGCTGGTGGTGTGGCCACAGGAAGAGGTATGTTGGCTGCCATGAATTTAGGTGCAGACGCCGTTCAGATTGGAAGTCGATTTATCGCTACACCCGAATCAAGTGCACATCAAAATTTTAAGCAACGGATTTTAGAAACCCCTGAAGGAGGGACACAATTGACCTTAAAAGAACTCACACCAGTTCGATTAATCAAAAATGATTTTTACCAACAAGTAGCAGATGCCTATACAGCATGTGCTTCAACAGACGAATTGAATAACCTTTTGGGTCGTGGCCGTGCGAAAAAAGGCATGTTCGAAGGAGACCTGATTGATGGCGAACTTGAGGTAGGACAAGTTGCAAGTATTATAGACACCATTAAGCCTGCAGCAGCAGTTGTTGCAGAAATACTCGCTGAGTATCAAACTGCCCTAGCGGAGCAACACTCAGATAAATATATATTTTCATGATAAAATTTGATCGATTTAAATTAGCCAATGGCTTAACCGTAATATTTCACAAAGACCAAACCACTCCTCTGGCAGTTGTTAACACGCTCTATGACGTAGGAGCAAGAGACGAGAAAGAAGATAAAACTGGTTTTGCGCATCTCTTTGAGCATTTGATGTTCGGCGGATCAATACATATTCCTGATTTTGATGCTCCACTTCAGCACGCAGGTGGAGAAAGTAATGCCTTTACTTCGAATGACATCACCAACTATTATGACGTATTGCCGGCCTCAAACATCGAAACAGCGCTTTGGCTAGAAAGTGACCGCATGTTGTCGCTTGCTTTCACACCCAAAAGCCTTGAAGTGCAACGAAATGTGGTCATTGAAGAATTTAAACAGCGTTACCTAAATCAACCTTATGGAGATGTTTGGCTCGAACTGAGACCACTAGCATACAAAACGCATCCCTACAAATGGGCAACAATTGGTAAGGAGGTTGAACACATTGAGCAGGCCACCATGGAAGATGTTAAATCATTTTTCCGCACCCACTACAATCCATCCAACGCAATTTTATGTATTGCAGGAAACTTTGAACTTGAAGAAGTGAAATCATTGGTGGAAAAATGGTTTGGTGATATTCCGGCCGGAAAGAAACCCGTTCGTATGCTTCCTGCAGAGCCAAGTCAAGAAGAGTATCGACAAAAAACGATTGAACGTCAAGTTCCAGCAGATGCCTTTTATTATGCTTTCAAGATGCCAGAACGTAAAGACCCCGGTTACTACGTTGCCGATTTGATCTCGGACGCACTGGGCAGAGATAAATCATCACGATTATATGTAACACTGAAAAAAGAAAAACAACTGGTTTCAGAAATTGGCGCTTACATCACCGGATCTTTAGACCATGGATTATTAATCATTTCAGGTAAATTAAATGATGGAGTTACTTTTGAGGAGCTAGATTCAGCTTTATGGGAAGAATTGAATGCGTTCAAAGCGAACACACTAGAGGAATCTGAAATTGCACGGTTATTAACTAAAATACGCACAGCAAAAGCGTTTCAAGACCAAGGATTACTGAACCGTGCTATGAACTTATGCATCTTTGAATTATTAGGAGATGCTGAAGGCGTGAATGAGGAAGACCTCATCTATGAAGCCATCAAACCCGAGCACATGCAGCATTTAGCACAATCTATCTTAAACCAGACTAATTGTTCAGTTCTTAATGTTAAAGCCATTCAATCATGATACAACCAAACGATACAACCAAACATACTAGCACATCACTTGATCGTACTTTACAACCCGAAATCAATCAAATAGGTAAAATCGACTTTATAAAACCTCGAGTTTTCGATATTTCGGGTCAAACAAAACTTTATTTCACCCCAGATGTTCCCAATGAAACTGCACGCATTGACCTCTATTTTCATGCAGGATCGATACACGGTAACGTTGGCGTTGCTTCGTTTGTAAATGGTTTGATTTTATCCGGAACAGCAACAAAATCATCTACTGAAATCAACACAGCCATCAACGATTTGGGCGGTTATTATGAGTCTGGTCTTTCGAATGAAAATGCAGTCATTACGATTCATGCTTTGCGAGAAAACTTGGTTGCCATTTTGGAAATTTTGTCGGATGCACTTACGCATGTCGCTTTTCATGAAAAAGAAGTAACTGAATTGTTAGCCGATCGAAAACAAAAATTTAAAGTCAATCTTGAAAAAGTAAGTTTTTTAGCACAGCGTTCATTTCAGCAGCACTTGTTCAATGATCAGCTATATGGTCGCGTTGTTCAAGAAAGTGACTTCGACGCTATTGATATCAGCATGTTAAAAAAATTTCATCAAGCTCATTATTTAAAAGGCTTACAAAAAGTTGTTGTCATTGGTAACCTACCGCAGCAAGAAATAGATCAAATTCTTGACATTACAGGCAAATGGACCGGAGACTTAAATCCTGTTTTCGCAAAAGACTTATCCAACCTGAAAGGAGTAAATCATCAGGTTAAGGCAGGCGCACTTCAATCGGCAATCCGCGTAGGACGCATTTTATTCAATAAAACTCATGCAGACTATGCTGATTTCTTGGTATTAAACACCATTCTTGGCGATTATTTTGGTAGTCGTTTGATGTCAAATATAAGAGAAGACAAAGGATATACTTACGGCATTGGCTCGATGGTTGCCGAATTGCACGAAACAGGTTATTTTGTTATCGGAACAGAGGTAGGAACAGATGTACGTGAAAACACCCTCAAGGAAATTCAATTTGAACTCAAGAATTTACAAAATACACTTGTTGACAGAGAAGAACTTGAGTTGGTCAAAAATTACATGTTAGGTCAGTTGCTAAAAAGTGCAGATGGACCATACAATATGACAGACTTGTACATGGGGCTTGAACCTTATGGTTTATCCATGGATTTCTACAACCGCTGTATCGAATCTATTCAACAGATTTCACCTGAGCGTATCCAAGCCTTAGCTCAAAAATATTTGAACTGGGAGGATATGACCGTTGTATCTGCTGGCTAAAATAAACAACCGCATTGCACGTTAAACGTATTACGGTTATGATTAGAGTGCTACTCATTGGAATCTTGGTTGCGTGCTTTACGGGTCAAATGCGTGCTTCCCATGTTATGGGTGGTGAACTTACTTGGGAATATGTTAACAGCGCTTATCAATTCACACTTGTTTTTTACCGGGATTGTAATGGAGCAGAAGTAAATACTGTTTCAGAAACAATACGCGTTTGGAATCATCCAACGCTAAACTCGATTACATTACCCTTTATACAACGTATTGATATTTCACCCATATGCACACCTGTTTCTAATGGACCTCCACAATTTGCCTGCGGTTCAGGTAATGCGGCTGGTAATGGCGTTGGTGCAATTGAAAAAATCATTTATCGAAGCGCGCCAGTGCAAATTAGCGGAACGCCGCCAAGCCAAGGATGGGTATTTACATTTGAAAATTTTTCTCGCAGCAGCAGTATCACTAATATCAGTAATCCTGCTTCATACGGAACCACCATTGCTGCCAAAATTTACCCCAAGTCAAGTGCTTCTGAGCAAGATAATTCACCGCAATTTCTTCAAGAACCCTATTTTGTAGCCTGTGCTGGAACACCATACCAATACAACATGAATGCTATCGATCCAGATCTCGATTCGTTATATATCGATTTTGGTGTCCCCTATTCTATTTTCCCTACAGGCACGTACAATCCACCAATCAATCCAATACCTGTTCCGTTTGAAGCCGGGTTTAGCGCTACTTCCCCTACTCCTGCACAGAATTTAAACCCTGCAAATATTCCAGCAACGATTAACCATGCCAACGGGACCATCAACTTCACCTCATTTACACCCGGTAATTTTGTGGTGAAAGCCTTGGTAAAATCTTATCGTCGTGCCCAACTAATTGCTGAGGTTGAACGTGAAATGCAACTCATCATCAACACTTGTCCTTCAAACAACAATGCTCCACTTATTCAAGCTCCATTTCCCGGGAATTCATTTGAGCAAACGATAACGGTAGGTGGATTAGTCAACTTTCAACTAAAATCAACCGACTTAGAGACCTTACAAGATGGAGCTCCACAAGTTAACCTCCTCACCGCTTCTGGGCCGATGTTTGGAACAAATTACATAGCTCAGACCGGATGCAAAACGGCTCCATGTGCTACATTGGATCAACAACCAATTATCACAGGAACCCAAGGAGTAACCACTAATTTCAGTTGGCAAACAAGCTGCGATCACCTCATCAACCCTATAGGAAATGGATTAACATCAAGTGATTTCAACTTTGTTTTTCGGGTGCAAGACAACTTTTGTACTGTACCTAAGGTGAGTTATGCCACCGTCAGTATTCATTTAAAAAATACAGGCTTTACACCTGCAACAACATGGGGATGTATTCAACACACTGCAACAGGACACAAATTGATATGGCATAAGGTGGCTGACCCAGAACAATCATTTGCAGGATATGAGGTGTATAGTGTAGAAAATGGATTACTTGCGAGTTTAACCAATATTACAGACACCTCATTTATACATCTCGGCACGAATCCTAATCAACACTATTATATTGTTACAAAATCAGGATGCAACGGTAAATTGAAGGCCTACAGCGATACCCTTGAACCAATTTATCTCAATTTAATCAATCCGAATGACGGAAAAATCCTACTCAACTGGAACAGACCAAATCCTCAGGACCTCACTACTCCATTCGAAATTAAACAAAATACAGGCAGCACTTGGGAAATCGCTGGGAGTTCCACAACTACATCCTTTGTTGACACAATAACTGTTTGCGATTCGCCCATGACCTATATAATTGAGCAAGCAGGCAATGGATGTCTATCTATAAGCGGGGGATTCATTGATCATGTTTCCGATAAAATCACACCCGACATCCCTGTCATACAGGCAATAAGCGTCGACACTATTTCATCCAAATACACCTTAACATGGGACGTTAATAAACAGCAGGATACATATGGCTATGTCATCTACCAACTGAACACAGCTGGTCAACTGGTTGCTATAGATACCGTTTTCGGAAGAACCAATACCACCTATGCTATCAGTTTGGATCATTCCCAAGGTCCGTACACCTTTTCAGTGGCCGCTTTTGATTCGTGTAAAACAAATACTGCGGCAGCGAACTATCAAACTTCAGGTAAAGCAACACTTCATAAAAGTATTCAACTCAACGTGCGCCTTCAGCGATGCGAGACAAATTGTCAACTCAACTGGGGCAATTATGTCGGCTGGCCAACAGACACCATTCGAATTTGGATGCGCAAAAACTTAGGTCCGTGGACACTTGTTACCTCAACGAAAGCAACGGGTGTGGTTATACCCATTGAATCGGGCAGCCATTATATCTTTTTGGCAGAAGCGATTAATAAATCCGGTAAAGTTAGTTTTTCAAATTTTGACACTTTACAAGTTCCTGGAGCATTGGTTCCATCCACCAATTATTTGAAATATGTTACAGTTACCGGTGAACAAGTTTACTTGTGGCATGAGGTTGACATTAGCTCCGGTGTAAAAAAGCTGATTGTTGAACGTCAACGAAATGCGGAACCCTTCGAAGAATTAAACACCTTGTTAATTTTCAATAGTTTAATTGGCTACGTCGATGAAGAAGTCGAGGTTGACCAGGACAATTATACGTATCGGATCCGTGTTCTAGATAGTTGTGGGCAGCCCAGTGTTGCGTCTAACCTCGGAAAGACAATTCTACTCGAAACAGCTGTTGATGAATTGAGCGAGGAAGTCAACTTAAACTGGAACACCTACGTTGGATTTGATGGTGGCGTTGTTGGATTTGAACTATACCGTTCCTTTGACGGAAATTTCTCAACTCAACCTTACAAAACATTTTCTGCTACCCAACAATCATTTTTAGACCAACTTACCGGTACCGCATTTGCTGGCAAGGTTTGTTATTACATCCGTGCCATCGAAGGCTCCAATAAGTATAACGATCCAGCTTCAAGCAATTCGAATCAGGCCTGCGTGGTGTTTAATCCATTGGTTTATTTGCCGAATGCAATCGTTATCGGTGGCCATAATCCGACCTTCAAACCAGTAGTTACATTTGAACAAACCAACCAAGTCTACCTTACGATTTATGACCGATACGGACAAGTTATCTTTCATACAGCCAATCCCGATGAAGGATGGTCTGGTCAACTTAAAACCTCAGGCGAATTTGTATCTCCTGGAGTATACCCCTATGAATTGCGTGTTTTGGACTACAACAACAAGGAGTTCGTCACACGAGGTCATGTCTCAGTTATTCGCTGATTTTTTCAAGTTCAATAAGCAACAGTGATCCAAGTGTTGAACGAGTGGGTTTAAATAACCTTGCCAGTGCTGTGGCTAACTTGAATGAAACCAATGCTACTACGGGCAACATAAAATGACTTGAATGCACAGCGTTACACCTAAAATTGGAATCAAATGCTGGATAAATTTGCGTGATTTTTCTTTTAAAATTGAACATCGAAAATTTCGTGAGGTGCTACTCAGCATAATTTAAGCCAGCGACACGATCAACCAGATATTCCTGTATGCACCAAAAACTCAAATAGTTCGGTGTAGTTAGTAATACTCGACCACCTTTAGGAAGTATCTTCACGAGTTCTTCGAATAAGGTGTTCAGTTCGTTGCTATCTAAATGTTCTATAACCTCTATTAAGGTAATTTGATCTACAACTTGACCAACACTTCTAGCAAGGTCTTGAATAGATGCAATAAATGAGAATTTACGGTGTTCATTACCATACTGCTGATTAGCTTGATTTATTTGTTCAGACAAAATATCTACACCAAACTGCCGAGGAAAATCAACCGTATTTAACTGACCGAGAAAGGTTCCTGAAAAACAACCAATATCGAGCACCGCATCACCTTTTGTTAGTTTTCTGGCAACAACATCAAACTTTAACCAATGCCAAAACGAACGAACACCTTTGCGACGCTTATAAATCGTATCATAATAACCCAATGGAATCTTATCGTAATCGTACATGCCAACGCGTTGTAAATGAAAAGTATACAAAAAGACCGAGTCCAATGAAATAGGAAAGGAACAAAAAACGCTTTTGCTGACCTCCATAGTACAAGGTTATTTCACCATGAAAATCATAAACATCTAATGCTAACAAACCCCGATTATTAATTACGTTCACCTGTTTTGAAAACGTATGCCATCCGGCCAAATAGCCCGTATTGAGCAATATTCTTGATTTTTTCTTCGTACGAATTTTCAAGCGAATTTTCCCCGGTATATATTCAAGTAACTTAACCTGACACAAATTCTTCTGATTACCATTTACTTCGCCATGAAAAAAAGAAGCGGTTTGACCCAACAAAACACAACGATCAGGTTTTGCAGGGTCATACGTATCTTGATATGCAGTATTTTTCGCTTTATACCCTAAAAATTCGTACCCCGAGTTTTTAACGGTTGGGTAGTAATCCGAAAATGGGTAATATTTTGTTTGGTCTATTCGACTTGAGGAAAGTGAAAAATTCAATGCTTCAGAGGATATCGTAGATTTGGCGTACCCCATTACACGTTTATATGCAAAAGCGTACACACCGCGGAAGTTCAGTACAAGCACCAATACGAGAACCGAAAATATAATGCGATTTAAACGCTCTTGCAACCACGTTATGGAAAGACTCAAGTAAAACAAGAGTATTACCCAGACTAAAAATATGAAACGCATTGGGATGTGGATGTTTTTGACTAGCGGTAACTGTTTGATCAGTACTATGGGATTAAACCAGCCACCAATACCACTTGCTATCCATAAAAACAAAACAGCCAATACGAACAAGACAAGATCTTTTTTTTCTTTTCGTTTATAGATCCAAAACAACACCAAAAGAAGCATACAGAACCAACCCATATAACTCCCAACTTCATGAAATGAAACTAGTTTTGGGCTATCAAAAACACGAAAACCTTCCTGTTGCTGACTAAATATAGCTTGAAACAAAATGGATAAATTACTCGCTAGTTTTTCTGATTCTGGAACACGATCGCCATACAATGCAATCATAAACCAAATTCTTGGCAAAACGAGCAGCAACGTTGCAATTAGGAACCAACTAGTTGACCGGTTTAATCGAATTGTAATCTGCTTTAAAAACCACTCTTTGCCGAAAATAAAAAAACTCGATACAAGACCAAAACCAATGAATACCTATTGAAAAACAAATACATAGATAGCGCCATCCAAAATTAACAGTGCTTGAATCGCAAAAAATATCAGTTTGAACCTGTTGTCGGTGAACCGTTGAATACTGAGTAGCGCTAGGGGAAATAAATAAAAGGCAGCAAACGTAATGTGACCTTCAGCCAAATGCAACGAAAAAAAAGTGCAGTGTAAAAATACAAAGACACTAAAATAAGACGCAAGGCTCGAAGCTCCGTTGTATTTGAACCATTTGTACGCACCAAATGCACCACAAACCATATATGCTGCAACACGCAACACAACAGAATAAGGGATTCGGAAAAACAGGTCAAATAAAACAAATGGACTTAAGACATTAGCTTGTGGGTTTGCCAACAAATCCTGACCACCAAACATATAAGGATCATGTAAGGGATAACTCCCAAAATGCCAAAACACATCGTGATTGAATAAGCTTTTCCCATAGAAATAACCCCAATCCCGAACAACTACCTGATCCCCAAACATCTCCAGTAATGCAATCAATGCACTACCTGTTATGATTATTAGCACACAAGCATGCAGTATATTTCTTAGGATTGGATTAGCGCAGTTCAACTGAAATAAACGAAAATCAAATGTGCTTCACTACAGATTCGGAACTTGTTGTTTCAGCAGATGTGGTCATGCCCAATACACCCCACATATTCACCGCTTCAACATGTAACTTTTCACAGATCGCTTGCGACAGGTTTACACCGACAAGACTGCACCGTATAAACGTAGCTTGGGTCAAATCAGCCGCGCTTAAATCAGCCATAGTAAAATCACAATCCGTGAAGACGGCATTATTCAATTTTGCTTCTGCAAAGTTTGCTCCAGAAAAATTACATCCTGAAAAGCTCGAATTGGTCAAATTAGCCTTCCAAAAACCTGCGTTCACGAAATTACTGGCGGTAAAAATTGAATCAGCTAAGCAAATCATAGCAAGATTCGCACCTTTGGCATGAACTCCGTCTTGTTGTGTTGCAGACATATCCTTTCCTACCAAATCCGCTAGACGCCAATCATTTTCTACCATAGCTTTCCAATTTTGTGATGAAAGTATAAATTATCTCTCACTTTACCTCAGGTCAGTCCCATTTGATAACTTTACATCGTGAATAAGGCATTAATAATCCAAACCGCATTTCTAGGTGACGTAATTCTAGCGACACCAGTAGTATCCGAATTAAAGCGGATTTACCCGGACATTTCGATCGATTTCTTGGTAAAAAAAGGAAATGAGGAATTACTTGCCAATCACCCCAGCATAAACAAAACCTATACCTTCAACAAATCGACGGGTAAACTTCGAGCAATCTTATCCCTAACCAAGACTTTTAGATCCAACCGTTATGATTTGGTTATCAACTTACAACGTTATGGTAGTTCTGGTTTGTTGACCGTTTTATCTGGAGGAAAAGAAACACGTGGTTTTGGCAAAAACCCTTTCTCATTTTTATACCACATCAAGAAAACACACCAGATTGGCGATGGCACCCATGAAGTTGAACGAAACTTATCACTGATTACTGATCTCGGTGCGCAAAAATTAGTTCGACCAAGCATCAACCCTACTGCTGAACACGCGAAAGCCATAAAACACCTGACAGGTGAATCGTTCATATGCCTAGCACCTGCTAGTGTTTGGTTTACAAAACAATTACCCGTACACAAATGGGTTGAATTGATAGAAAAACAACCGACAAATCAAGTGATTTACCTCATTGGTGGACCATCAGATTTTAACCTGTGTGAAGACATAAAAAATCAAGTTGGATCGTCATCCGTGTTCAACTTAGCTGGTCAATTAAGTTTATTAGAATCTGCTGTATTAATCCAGCATGCCTCTCGTGCTTATGTAAATGATTCTGGTCCCTTACATCTGGCCTCCGCAGTCAATACGCCTACCACTGCATTTTTCTGTTCCACTACTCCTGATTTTGGGTTTGGACCACTTGCAGATGAGGCCGTTGTTGTCCAATATGAAAAAACTTTAAATTGTAAGCCCTGCGGTCTCCATGGACATAAAAGCTGTCCTGAGGGGCACTTTAGATGTGGTAATGACATCAAGATTTAAGGTCATAGCCCATGACAAAATCTTCCATAAAATAACCTTCGCCAATAGCAATATCCTCCGTATACAAGATGACAAAACCAATGTGCTTGTAAAATTCAACCGCCCGATTAAATCGGTTAACATTCAAAATGATGCGGTCACAGCCTAAATGTGTTGCGAGTTCAATCGCCTTATTTACCAATAACTTTCCAAGGCCACTGCCCTGTTTTGAAGGTAAAACATAAAGCTTGTGAATTTTCAATTGTCCATGTTCTGGAAAATCGGCTTGGACCCCAATAAAACCAACAGGTTGATCCTGTTCTAACACCAACCAAAATTGATGTTCTTGTTCCATGTTTTTCAGCAAAGCACTTGGATCATACATCCATTTCAACATATAATCTATTTGCGCTGAAGAAAGAATTGCTCCGAAAGTATCTGGCCAAATAGCATGTGCCAGTTTCTGAATAACTTCAACGTGTTCGCTGCTTGCAAGACTAATTTTTACACTCACAATTTGATAAACTTTTGTTCTTCCAACACCCCGTTTACAAGTAGGCGAATGGTATAAGGACCCGGACGCAAATTAGAAACATCTATTCCATTACCAAAGATTTTCTTCACGAAAACTCCCCCCTTATCATCAATGAATTCTGCATGTGATGGCAATTCATCTATCAAATTCACATACAGTGTACGTTGAACTTGTTGCGGATATACATGCCAAACCGTATGTTTTTCCAAAAAAGTGCTATCATTCATTTTTAATGATTTACACCAATAAAAAATGGAATCTAATTCAGACACCGAACCACTTAAATTTGCATGGGCAGTTTGTGGCAGTTTGTGGACACGACCCCAAAAATTATGCATTTGACCAACTGAAATAACGGGATATTCCTCAATCATCCACGCATAAACAGCCAGCTTTTCGTTCAATCGTTTCCAGCTATCATGCGCTATGTTAAGCGTGTTATCACAAGCAACAGGCAAGAGACTTTGCTTTGTATTACTTATATCGTTGGTCCAAATCGTATCATAAACTGGTAATTCACCTTTGTGATACATGCATGGATTTAAGAACAAATAGCCACTAGTATCTTTGTTATCAAACCAACAAGTCAGGTTCAATTCAAAATCCGTTCTGAACTCAATTAACGATGAAAGTTGTTGTTGATCACTTAATGCAGGTTGATTAAACATGCGCAGGCGAAAACATGACGAACCAAAGTCCATTAAAGTATCCAACGATTGCTTTTGTTGCAAAACAACATGACGATGTATCAGTGAATCTGATAAAGGAACTGGATAACTGTATGAAAAATGAATGCGCATTGTTGAATCACAAGTACTTACCATGTAATTCCTTGATCCCGCCGAAGACTTTCGATTCAAGGAAAGTGATACTGCCGATTTATTTGTTGGTGAGTGCACATAAACAGGAGCTTCCAGGTGTGTTTCTTGAAACATGACCACTGTGCCCGCGGCTGTTAACTGGCTGATAAAAACAGAAAAGAGGGTATGTTCTATGGGATAAAGATCTTCTCGATAAACAAAAGTAAGGGGGACTATTAATCTACGTTCCGACTTACTCGCAGATGTATGCATCCAAAACAGTGCATCAAGGAGCGCTGATTCGTGCGGTAGATTCACTGCAGCCAACACATCTGTTTTAGGCAGCATCCCATTTTGGCTTACTAGATCATAAAATCCAACTGGTTTTTCGGATATGCTTGAATGCGATAAGTAAGTTTGATATTCCGGCAGTGAAGATGACTCTACACCATATTCAAAACCATTAGGTGATGGTCCAACAGCAGCTGTCTGATCCCAAAAGCCAATTAATTTCGACCAGTTGTTGGCAAAAGCTTGTATACAAGAATTGCCAAAAACACCTAAAACTACCCCTTCACCCGAATGAACACCATTGTTATTCCATTCAGAGGCAACCGTTGCAGGATTAGCTTGTTGTTGAATATATTCAGAGAACTCTATCAATTCTACCCCTTGAATATGCTCGAGCGTTAAGAGTTGATCAATCGGAAACTTAAAAGTTGCAATGGAGTCAAATACAGAACCTACCAATATACCTTGATTTCTAAGCGCTCCCGCAGTAAAATGTGTGTTGATTTTAGCCAAAAAATTGACATATATACCCCCTTCAATTTGTTCAATCGAAAAATTCGATTTCAACGCAGAAATGGATTCTTTTTTTTGAACAGCTTGAACCAACTCAGCATAACGCATTTTCGTGTAAGGAGACATCGTCACTTGAGCGTGACTCCCCAAGAAAATAAACATACACACTATGAGAATGAGCTGCTTGATAGTTTTGAATTTTGACAAAGATACATTTGCAGCGCAAATAGTCATGCATACTTGTAAAAAGCCTTTCAAGCATACACGTTGAAAAAAAATATTTTTTTTCCAGATTTTTCTCCTTAAATTGTGTCATCAAACAACGAATGGCATGAATACAGCAGTAACAAAAGGCGTAGAAATTACCGTACATACTCAATTCAGAGAAGACTTATCCTCCATAGAAAACAGCCAATTCTTTTTCAATTACCGTGTAATTTTGGAAAATCACAATGACTTTGAAATCCAACTTATGAGTCGTGATTGGTATATTTTCGACTCCCTCAATGCCCCAAATTTCGTGTCGGGTGAAGGTGTGGTTGGCGAACAACCTGTCATAAAACCAGGAGAACGCTACACCTATATTAGTGGTAGCGAGTTATTTTCAGAACTAGGTCTTATGAAAGGCTTTTATACGTTTCAAAACTTGGAAACGAAAGCATCGTTCCAAGCAAGGATCCCAACCTTTTCTTTGATTTACCCTAACCGGATGAATTAAATTAAATCCATTCACACAACTGATCAGGCTGAGCACCTCTCAAAACGTGTTTATTCCTTAACAAGTCATTTGCCGTACGAGAGGATTAATTACTTTTGCCCAAAAACTATTTATGTCAAATGCTATATTTCATGTTCCTGTAGCTGTAAACGAGCCAGTAAAGGCCTATGCTCCAGGTTCAGCAGAACGCGAATCACTCCTAAAAAAATATGCTGAAATGTACAACCAGGAACCAATTGACGTTCCGATGTACATTGGTGGAAAAGAAGTTAGAACATCAACTAAAGGGATACTCGCGCCGCCGCATGACCATCAAAAAGTACTTGGTCATTTTAATGTTGGTGATGAGTCTCATGTCGCAGCAGCAATTGATGCGGCTTTAGGAGCAAAACAAGCTTGGGCAGCTCTTCCATGGGAAGACCGTGCAGCGATATTCTTAAAAGCGGCAGATTTATTAGCGGGTCCGTTCAGAGACAGAATGAACGCAGCAACCATGTTGGCTCAATCCAAAAATGTGATGCAAACGGAAATTGATGCGGCCTGTGAGCTAATTGACTTCTTCCGTTTCAATGTTCAATACATGACCCAAATTTATAAAGAGCAACCGGAGTCTCTACCAGGCATGTGGAACAGATTATCATACCGACCACTTGAAGGATTTATTTTTGCACTTACACCATTCAACTTTACATCAATCGCCGCAAACTTATGTGCTGCACCAGCAATGATGGGGAATGTGATTGTTTGGAAACCTGCAGATTCTCAAATTTATTCAGCCCAAGTAATCATGGAGCTCTTCAAAGCAGCAGGAGTACCTGACGGGGTAATTAATATGGTAACGGTAAGTGGACCTACAGCTGGAAAGGTTATTTTCAAACATAAAGATTTTGCTGGTCTACATTTTACAGGTTCTACTGGAGTATTTAGACAATTGTGGAAAGATATCGCGACAAACTTAGAGACTTATCGCTCTTACCCGCATATTGTTGGTGAGACAGGTGGGAAAGATTTTGTTGTCGCACATAATTCTGCTCATCCAGCGGAGATTGCCACTGCGCTTTCTAGAGGTGCATTTGAATTTCAAGGACAAAAATGCTCCGCAGCTTCACGTGCTTATGTGCCGAAAAGTTTATGGCCTGAAGTGAAACGTATTTTTGTTGATCAAGTGAACTCATTCCAAATGGGATCACCTGAAAACACGTCTAATTTCATTAATGCTGTAATCGACGAGCGTGCATTTGACAAAATAGCGGGATACATCGATTACTGTAAAACGCAGGATGATGCTGAAATCATAACAGGTGGATCTTATGATAAGTCATGTGGTTATTTCATTGAACCAACAACTGTTGTCACTACAAATCCAACGTTCAGAACCATGTGTGAAGAAATATTTGGTCCAGTTTTGACTATTTATGTATATGAAGATGAGGCATTTGAAGCAACACTCGAACTGGTTGATCAGACATCTGAGTATGCATTAACTGGTTCAATCTTAGCAACAGATCGTTATGCCGTGAATCTGGCTACACGTAAATTAGAACATGCAGCAGGTAACTTTTACATCAACGATAAACCTACAGGAGCCGTTGTTGGTCAGCAACCATTTGGCGGAGCAAGAGGTTCTGGAACAAATGATAAAGCCGGAGCTTCGATGAACCTGTTGCGTTGGGTATCTGCACGAACAATTAAAGAAACGTTTGTACCACCGGTAGATTACCGTTACCCATTCTTGGGATAGGTACAACCATCCATACTGATTTAAAAAAATGGCTGCTTTCGAGTAGCCATTTTAGTTAACCCAACTCGTATATGAAACTAATCTCATTTATCCTTTTAAGTCTATTGTTCTTGGGTTGCTCCAAAAAACGAGCAGCAGAACAAGCAAAAATGGACGATGAATTGATTCAAACCTATTTGTCGACCCACCAAATTACAGCTTCAAAATTAGCATCAGGCTTGTATTACCGAGTAGAAAACCAAGGATCAGGTGTTGGCTGTAATTCCAACTCTACCGTTCGTGTTGCTTACAAAGGTTATTTCACAAGCGGTGAAGTTTTTGATCAAAGCGATAACACCGGAATCACATTTAACCTTCAACAGGTTATTTCAGGTTGGACCGAAGGTATACCACAATTTAAAGTAGGTGGAAACGGTCAACTTTTTATTCCATCCGCCATGGCATACGGAAAAAATGGAACACAAGGAATACCTCCAAATTCGGTATTGATTTTCGATATTACATTAAAAGAAGTTTTGTAGACCTTTATTTCAGGCATTTGAAATAATCAAAAGGCTCAAGACATTCGTTGCATTGGTACTGTGCCTTGCAAGCCGTGCTTCCAAATTGACTAATCATTCGGGTGTTTTTTGTTGCACAACGAGGGCATGGCACTTTAATAGGTTCAGCAAATAAAACAGATTTATCGGGTTCATGCTCAGGAGGTGCAATACCATAGGTACGTAATTTTTCTTTACCTGATTCAGTTAGCCAATCGGTTGTCCAAGCCGGAGCTAAAACCAGTTCAACACTACATGAATCAATGCCTTTTTCCGTTAATTTTTCGATGATTTGTTCTTCTATCATTTTCATTGCAGGACATCCGCTGTAGGTAGGTGTAATAACTACATGACAATTGGAAGAGGTAACCTGTACATCTCTAACAACACCTAAATCAACAATAGTAAGCACAGGGATTTCAGGATCTGAAACCTCCTCCAAATAAGACCAAACTTGGGCAGTTGTTACCATTCCATGTTTGGATAGGAACGTTGCATGTATTGCATTTCAGCCAGCATGTAACCCAGGTGTTCTGAATGCATACCTTTTCGTCCACCGGCATATTTCCAATTATTGGTTGGAATCTTTAGCGTTGCCTCTTCAAAAATCCCCGTAACTGTTTGATACCATATGGTTCTAATTGTATCCATTGCTGGAGCAATTCCAAGTTGAATCAGTTCCTGATCAATTTCATCCTCAAAAAATAACTCATCCGTATAACGCCATAGATCGTCTAAAGCCTCTTGAACTCGGTTATGTGATTCTTCCGTTCCATCGCCCAAACGAATAACCCATTCTGAGGAATGTTTGAGGTGATACCTTGTTTCTTTCAACGACTTTTCAGCAATGGCAGCCAATGTACTGTCAGTTGATTTTTGTAAGGCTTCAAAGTATGGTTTTCTGAATGCATCAAATAAAAATTGACGCATAATCGTTGAGCCGAAGTCTCCATTTGGTTGTTCAAGCAGTAACAAATTCTTGTATTCGCGGTCGAATCTCAAAAATGCCAATGCATCACCATCTCTTCCCTTACCCTCACACTCTCCTGCATAATTTAACAGGGTAGTTGCTTGGCCAATTAAGTCTAAAGCAATGTTCGTTAGCGCAATATCTTCTTCAAGTATTGGACCATGTCCACACCATTCAGATAAACGTTGACCAAGGATTAAGCTATCATCTCCGATACGAAGTGTGTATTCAAAAAGTGCTGTCATACGATTTTCTTACATGTGTGACACGCCATCTGGCACATCATAAAAAGTTGGGTGACGATAAACTTTCGAGTTTGCTGGTTCAAACAAGGCATCTGCTTCTGATGGATCAGAAGCAACAACTGCATTGGATTCAACCACCCAAATACTTATTCCTTCAGAACGTCGAGTATAAACATCTCTGGCATTATCGATTGCCATCGTTGCGTCCGCAGCGCGCAAACTGCCTACATGTTTGTGGCTCAAACCTTGTTTACTTCGTATAAATACCTCCCAAAGAGGCCATTCTTGTGTTGACATATTCTTCTGCTTTATGCTGATTTACGTTGTGCACGTTTTGCTGCATATGCATTGGCTGCTTCACGCACCCACATACCATTTTCTTTTGCTTTACGACGTGCGTCTATTCGGTCTTTGTTACATGGTCCGTTTCCTTTAACAACTTCCCAAAATTCATCCCAGTTTATCTCTCCAAACTCATAATGACCAGTCTGCTCATTGAATTTCAAGTCTTTATCTGGAATAGTAAGACCCAAAATTTCGGCTTGTGGCACGGTAACATCAACGAATTGTTGTCTTAACTCGTCGTTTGTATGTCTTTTTATTTTCCAACGCATCGATTGCTCTGTATGTTTGGAATCAGCATCATTTGGACCAAACATCATCAAGGCTGGCCACCAAAATCTATTTAGTGCATCTTGAGCCATTGCCTTTTGTTCTGGTGTGCCCGCAGATAATTTGGTCATAATTTCAAAACCTTGACGCTGGTGAAAAGACTCTTCTTTACATACACGCACCATTGCTCGAGCATATGGCCCGTAAGAACAGCGACATAAAGGCACCTGATTCATGATGGCAGCACCATCAACCAGCCAACCAATAGCTCCCATATCAGCCCATGTTAATGTTGGGTAATTGAAAATGGAAGAATACTTTGCTCTACCGGTGTGCAAATCATCAATAGTTTCTTCACGGTCAGCACCAAGTGTTTCAGCTGCACTGTATAAATATAATCCATGACCAGCCTCATCTTGAACTTTTGCTAATAACACTGCTTTGCGTCGCAGGTTAGGCGCTCGAGTAATCCAATTCCCTTCCGGCAACATCCCCACAATTTCTGAGTGAGCATGTTGAGAAATTTGACGAATTAAGGTTTGACGATATGAATCAGGCATCCAATCTTTTGGCTCAATCTTGATATCGTTGTCTATTTTCTCTTGAAACCTGCGCTCCAATTCGTTTATATTCAGGTCTTTCATATACAAACTATTTGTTCTTTTATATTCACCACGAAATAAGTTATCAATCCTCAACATCTCAACACACGCTATATTTCGGTATGCCGACAAGTGTTAACACGGCTTTTTCACAAACTGTTAATCAAAACAAATTTAATGAATTTACACCACTTTTGAATAACTATTCAAAATCAAATATGTTCGTTTTGTGCGCTTGAATTAACTACCTTTGCTCACCGAAAAAAAATGCATGACACCAAAATTTCACACCCTTAAAATAGCTGATGTTCGCATTGAAACAGAGGACACAGTTTCCATACGATTCGACATTCCAGCATCACTTGCAGGAGAATACAACTTTAAAGCAGGGCAATATTTAACATTAAAACACGAAATCGCAGGCGAAGATGTTCGTCGATCATATTCCCTTTGTTCTGCACCATTTGAACACGAATGGCGGGTGGCTGTAAAACATGTTTACGCTGGAAAATTTTCCACGTTTGCCAATACAACATTGAAATCTGGAGATGAACTAGAGGTCATGACTCCAATGGGTAATTTTAAATTCGAACCACAACCCAGTGCCAAACGATTTTTTGCCCTGTATGCAGCCGGCAGTGGAATAACACCCATTCTATCCATTGCTAAAACCATACTGAAAGAAGAACCATTAAGTGAGGTTGATTTATTTTATGGAAATAAAAACTTTGGTTCAATTATTTTTCGAGAAGAAATCGAAGCCTTAAAAAACAAGTACATGGATCGCTTGCGAGTTATTCATGTATTATCAAGAGAAAATCTTGGCAACCCATTACAGAAAGGACGAATCGACAGAGAAAAAGCAGACCAGCTTCATAAAGGATTTTTGGCGTCACTTAACATTGATGGCGTCTACATTTGTGGACCAGAATCCATGATTTTGGATGTAAAAGACAGCTTTATCGCACAGGGACTTGATACAGCAAAAATTCATTTTGAATTATTTACTACACCAGGTAAAAAGCAAGAAGAGAAGTCCTTAGAGCCCGTTGAAGAAATCAGCTCGGCAGTAAAAATTATCATTGACGGCGATACGTTTGACATCCCGCTAACTTCAACAGGAGTAAATATTTTGGATGCGGCACATCAAGCAGGGGCAGATCTTCCTTATGCATGTAAAGGTGGCGTATGTTGCACATGTAAAGCGAAAATCATTACTGGCACAGCGCGCATGGATGTGAATTACGGGTTAGAAAAAGATGAAATAGAAGCGGGATATATACTGACCTGTCAAGCCCATCCAACGAGTGAAAATTTAATTGTATCATTTGACGAATAACATTATGGCATTATTTGGAATATTTAAAAAAGATAAATCAGGCTCAACTGCTCCAAGAGGATTTGAAGCATTAATGGTTTCTCAACTTGATCGTCTTACCGACGAGGCGGTTCAAATCACCTTCGAGGTTCCTGAAGATTTAAAACAAAAATTTGATTTCATACCGGGTCAATACCTTACCCTTGAGATCACGATTAACGGACAAACAGTGCGCCGATCGTATTCTATTTGCAGTAAGCCTGGAGAAGGACTTGCAATTGGAGTAAAGGCTGTTCAAAACGGACTCGTTTCTAATTACTTGACCAAAGAATTACAAACAGGAACAACTGTTTACGTTGCTTATCCTACGGGAAATTTCAAATTGATTACCGACATTAAACACGTAGTTGCTTTTGCAGCCGGAAGTGGTATTACGCCTATCCTATCCATGGCGAAATCTATTGAAGGGTCTGATCAGCACATGCGCTTATTTTATGGTAATAGAACACAGAAAACGACTTTATTTTTACCCGAACTTGAACGCCTAACTGCCACTACAACGCAATATTATTTCACTGGTGAGGCGATTGAAGGAGCACAGTCTGGACGTTTAGATAAAGCACAAGTTACAGCAGCTATAAAAGCGGATTTATCGCTATTGAAAGCCGACGCATTTTACATTTGTGGACCAGAGCAAATGATCTTGGATGTTAAGTCGGCATTAACATTCTTTGGCGTGAGCGAAGAAAAAATTCACTTCGAACTTTTCACTACACCGACATCGGAAAATAAAGAAACAACTACTCCATTAACATTTACAGGTGAGAGCCATGTAAAAATGATTTTAGATGATGAAGTTGTTGCGTTCAATTTAAAAGCGTCTGGAAAATCTTTATTAGACGCAGGTATTGACGCTGGACTTGATGCGCCTTATTCTTGTCTAGGTGGAGTATGTTGCTCTTGTAAAGCAAAGGTATTATCAGGGGAAGCCATTATGACCCTGAACTATTCGTTGTCGGATGAAGAAGTAAAATCAGGATACATTTTAACCTGTCAAGCACACCCAGCAAGTTCAGATTTAACCGTAAGTTTTGATGTATAAACAAACAATCGTAGTTGTTGGGGCTAGCCGAGGTATTGGAAAAGAAATTGTACTGAGACTTTGTCAAAACGAAAATTTTCGCGTTTATGCTTTATCCAGGGATATCGAACGCATGAAAAGTAACTTTGAAGGCTTGTCTAATGTCATACCTTGCGCCTACGACATGAGTGATTCTTGTCGTGAAGATGCCGAACGCATTTTCCAAGAAGTAGATTCGATTGATATTCTCATCAACAATGCTGGAAAATTGGTAAATAAGCCGTTTTTAAGCATCACGGAAACAGATATGTTGTCGTGTTACGCAACAAACATTATTGGCGTGATGCAAACTGTGCAAGCCGCTGTACCTAAAATGGAACAGCAAGGGGGGCACATTGTAAATATCAGTTCTATGGGAGGCGTTCAAGGAAGTGTCAAATTTGCTGGATTATCTGCTTATTCTACCTCCAAAGCCGCACTTTGTAGTTTCACGGAACTTTTCGCAGAGGAATATAAAAGCTCCAAAATTAAAATGAATTGCTTGTGTCTTGGTGCCGTGCAAACAGAAATGCTTTCAGAGGCTTTTCCAGGATACGAAGCTCCCGTTAATGCGGAACAAATGGCTGAGTACATTACCGACTTCGCGTTAAATGGTGCTAATTTTTTCAATGGAAAAATACTCCCTGTATCACTTTCCACTCCATAATTCAGCTGTCCCAATAGACATACATAAAGACAATTGGAACAAAAACATGGTTGTGAAAGCATAAACGATAAAGCAGTATATTCGTTAAACCGAATGGTGTAATGACGAGTAAATTGGAAAAGAGTTTTTCGATACAAAAAACACTGATAATTTTAATCGGTTTGTTTCTTGCTCTTTCCGCAGAGAGCCAAGATATTCATTGGTCTCAGTTCAATGAAAACGAGCTATTTTTAAATCCCGCAAACACCGGTAACTTCAAAGGTGATATTCGTTTACATGGTCAATTAAGAAACCAATGGAGAAGCGTCACACTACCTTATTCGACTTATTTGATTGCAGCAGATAAACCCTATGCCAGCGATTCTTCGTTCTCCATTGGCGGTACGTTTTTTTTTGATCAGGCTGGTGATGGTAAACTGCGCACACTTGAAACCAACGGCATACTCAGCAAACACATCTTTCTAAACAAGGGGAAAGCTGGAAAACTTACAATGGCGGCTCAATTGGGAGTCAATTACAAATCCATTAATCACGCCGCATTTTATTTTGACAATCAATTTAATGGGATCCTTTTTGACCCTGCTTTACCCACCAATGAAATTCCTTATTCAGCCCAAAAACTAACAGCAACAATAGGAATAGGCGCTCGCTTTGATAAACAATTAAATAAAACAGATGGAGTATCCGTGGGTATTTCTGCATTCAATTTGAATAGACCAAATCAAGGTTTTTTAACAACCAAAAGTCCACGAGATATTCGCTATTGTTTACATAGTACCTATGTGAAACAAATTGGTACAGGTTTTACTATCATCCCGGCCTTGCAGATTGCTTTGCAAGGTAAATACAACGCTTTTCAATTGGGAAGTGATGTAAACTATGCTTTGGACATTACCAAGAACTTCTATGTTATAGGTGGAATCAGCACTCGAGTGAAAGATGCCTTAATCTTTAAACTCGGCGCAACATATGGAAGTACAGCATGCTCATTCAGTTATGACATTAACTACTCTTCATTAACCCCAGCTAGTCAATTTAGAGGAGGTTTTGAATTTGCGATTACCCATATTCTATGGAAGTTTAAACCTGCAAAAGCCATATATAAAAGATGTCCAGACTATTTATAATCCTATGGTTTACAGCACCACTGATTTGTTTATCCCAATATAAACAGCGCGATTACGTACGATACGCCCAAGATGCATTTCATCAGGGCAACTTCAGTTATGCTATAGAATTATACGAACAAGCGCTTGGTTTGGATTCCACTTCAACAACCTTAATTTGGGAATATGCCTCAGCCTTGTTGCAATATAAAGACTATAAAACAGCGGCAAGAGTACTAAAAAAACTAGTTGATCAAGAAGCCTATGTAGTATACCCAGATCTCAAAATTAAATTGGGACAAACCCAAAAACTCATGGGGGATTACAATGCTGCTCAATCGACTTTCTTAACAGCATTAAAAGATTTCAAAGCATCAAAAAACAAAGCATTACAGATACTCACTCAGCACGAACTTGCATCCTGTGAATGGGCTATTGCTCATCAATCAGATACATCATCGTATATATGCATCGATTTAGATGACCTGAACACGACACATACGGAATTTGCTCAAATGATTTTAAATCGAGAGTTGTGGATAACAACTTTACCTGTTGACTCATCGAGGTTGGACGTAGTCTACACCCCACATTATCAAGCACAACTTGTGAGTTACAACCTAGATTCAATAACACGTAATTATATCAAACGCCTCAAATTACAAAACATAGATGTATCAAATCCAACGGTATCAATTGATGGAAAAAGGATCTATTTCAGCATGTGTGACAGGCAAAATTCACTGTCTCCATGCAAGATTGGTGTTGGACTTATTCAGAAAGGAGAAATTTATCAAGTAGACACCTTAGGAGAAATCATCAACGCAACAGGATCAAACACGACTACTCCAATGGTTACCGAAATGGATGGCAAGGAGGTTCTTTTCTTCTCATCAAATCGAACAGGCGGAAGTGGTGGAATGGACATTTGGATGTCAGAAATAAAAAATGGAAATCAATACACCAAACCAACAGCTATTAAAGCTATCAATTCCATTGGAGATGAAATATGTCCTTATTTCAATTCCAGAAGCCAAAACCTCTACTTTTCTTCAAATTGGCACGATGGCTTTGGCGGATTTGATGTGTTTAAGAGCCCTTACAAAACATCATTCAATCAACCTGAAAATATAGGTCAACCAATCAACAGTCCAACCAATGATGTTTATTATTTTGAATATGGCGACAGCCTATTTGTTAGCAGTAATCGCGTTGGTTCCAAAACAGAACGTGTAGAAACCTGTTGCTCAGATATTTTTGCCTACCTCAAGCCACCTGTTAAAACTCAAGAAGTGGATTCAACTTCTGAAAAAATTGAGCAAGATAAAAATGCCTTCGTTTTCACTGAGATATCTGATTCCCCAATCATCTTATTTTTCCATAATGATGAGCCTGACCCGAAGACAACACATGCTACAACAAAACAGACCTATGGTGCTACCTTTCAAAACTATATCGCTCTAATCGATGAGTACCGCACGAATTATTCGGCATCATTAGCAGAAAACGAACAGAAAATAGCAAAAGAGGAGATTGATTCGTTTTTTTTGAAACGCGTTCAAGTAGGTTTTGATCGTCTGAATACATTTTGTCATTCTGCATTTAAAATACTGGAAAATGGTCAATCTATCCTTGTAGACATTCAAGGATTTGCGAGTCCTTTGGCCCAATCACGTTACAACGTTTACCTAACCCAACGTCGCATTCAATCATTCATTAATCAGTTAATCGCTTATGAAGACTCGTGTTTAGCTGCTTATATTTTCGGTACAGCCCAAAATGGTGCTCGACTTATCTTTCATGAATTACCCAATGGAGAGTTTAAAGCGGATCAACACATCAGTGACGACCGCAAAGATACCCGAAACTCGGTCTACGCTGTTTCTGCGGCGCAGGAACGTAAAATAGAAATTAAATCTGCTCGTTTTCTTGATAGTCTGGATATTCGTTCAAAAATTTACCTGGAACACGATGTTCAAGATATCGGAACATTTGTGATCAATCGGCCTAAATTGACACACTTCAATTTTACAAATTGTTCCAAAGACACGTTAACACTTAAATCAATTACGGGTATACCCGGACAACAAGATGACCATTCAACAAAAACCTTATTACCTGGAGAACAGCTCAATTTGGCAGTCAAAATTCAGCTTGGTAATAGCCACATGAACAAAGAATTCGACCAACCTATATCGTTTGAATTTGAAGGCTACCAAACACCTTTGACATTACGGGTTATCGGAATGTGCAAAGAATAACTAATTGGCCGGCTTTTCTCTATATTTGTACAAATGGAAACAGTATTAACCAAGCCTAAAAAGACTCGATTACAATTTATTGATTTGGCGCGTTCTGTTGCGATCTTGTTGATGCTCGAAGGCCATTTCATTGATGATTCATTGATGGAGGTTTATCGAGATCCAAACAACACAGTTTATTTCATTTGGCGATTTATTCGTGGTTTTACAGCCCCAACATTCTTAACCGTAACCGGAATTGTCTTTGTTTACTTGTTACTTGGAAACGAACATGAAAAATTTAAGGATAACATCAGAGTAAAGAAAGGGTTTAAACGCGTTTTTGAGCTCTTATTCTGGGGTTACCTGCTCCAATATTATGCCTTTCACGTTTTGCAATGCATCGCAGTAGGCATTTCATTTATTCTGTTTATTTACGGTTTATCACGTTTAATTAAAATCATCCCAATTTGGATCATGTATGGCCTTATGGGATGTGGATTATTTGCCACCCAAATTTATTTAAACACCCTACCTGACAACCAATACCTGCCCGCAGGTTTTCCAGAATTTATTCAAAACATCATACGTGGAGAACACTCCATGTTCCCAATAGTACCTTGGATGGGATACACGATGTTCGGAGCTATGTTAGGTTCCTTGTTTTATAAATATAAGGAACAAATAAAGAATTGGTTAGCACCTATTATTATGCTGAGTATCGGTTCATTTTTATTCTTCTTTCTAAAAGAAACATTGGTATATATCGATGAAATATTGGCCCACAAAAATTATTTTCTCTATACAATGGATTGGCTTTATGAGCGCTTAGGTATGGTATTCATTATACTTGGGTCATTGATGATTATTGAAAAACTTGCAGGTGAAATCAAACAAAATTGGTTTTTAAAAATGGGTCAAAATACCTTAACAATTTTTATTCTACACATGGTTGTTTTGTATGGAAGTATTACCCGTTTGGGGCTAACAAAAATATTTCATGAACGCTTAAATCCTTGGGAAGCAGCAATCGGTGCCATTTCATTTATAGCGCTTTTCGTGTGGATTATATGTTACATCGAACTGATCCGAGAAAAAGCATCCTTTTTGACCAAACCAATCAGCAAAAGGGTATCGAACTGGTTCGGAATATCTTAGGCGCGCTTTTTCTTTTTACGGTCAGGAGGCAACGCAAAATGAAGTGGATAGAAATACGAACGTACTCCACACGAATCAAATACTTTTAAGGTAACAACATAATCTCCTGGCAGCGCATAACTGTATCTAAAAAACGTGTCCGTTATTTCGCTTCCATTACCCATATTCCAAGCTAAAGAATCAGCTTTCGGAAAATTGGCTTTACAAAGTATGTTAAACGGTTCAAAATGCTTTGGTTCTTTGGTAATGTAATAACTGTTGAGTTTTAATTTACAATCCTCCACATGTGTGAGCACATAATTATAAGCTATATCTTGAACAATCTTCACTTGTGTCATATCCAAAATACCGCTGTAAGCACCCTCCATAGGTTTCTTAAACAAAGAGACATAAAATGTTGATGCAATCAGGTATGAACCAAGTTCATTGGGGTGTGACCCATCTTCTTTGTATAAATCAATACCATGTTCTTTTAGTACTTTATTCCAAACTTGACCTACAGGAACTATACCGATATTGAACTGATCTGACAACTGGTGTACGCGGAAATCCAAACGATCAGTCATTTCCTCATACGTATCAACGGATTCCAATTGATCAAACCCATCACGATAACCCCATGTTTGATACAACAATACATTCGTACAGGTATTATTTTTATAAATGGAATCCAAGATTAAACCAAAATAAGGCATGGTAGCTTCAGCTAGCGAATCATCATCAAAAACCAATTCCCTGCTGTACGGTTGGATCACCACAAAATCCCATTTTCTGGATTTTATGGCTTCAAATAATTCAGGACGTTGTGCATGCATGTATAGGGTGTGATTGCTTTTCGCATTCATTTCCACATACATGGGTTGATTCAAGGACGTAGTTATTTTTTCAAAAGTTTTTGGCATCGCATTCATGTGCGTATAACTGTTGCCAATAAACAAAATAGAGGGCTCTGTTTGTGCGTTTAAAACACTTGCAGTAGTAAAAATTAAAATTAAAATAAAAGCCCTTTTCATTGAATATACTCAAACAAATTTCATTCCAAGAATGAAATTTTAGTTGAATATAGCAGAAATTTCTTCAAATTCCTCTTTTTTCAATATTAATTTAGGTTTTGAGAAATCCATATCGGCTATGGAATTGATTGGAATCAAATGAACATGTGCATGGGGAACCTCCAATCCTATGACAGTCACACCAATACGTTTACATGCAAAATGTGGTCGAATTTTGTTTGCAACTTCTTTTGCGAAAATCATTAAACCTGACAAAATTTCATCTTCCAGGTCGAAAATATAATCCACTTCTACTTTTGGCACCACCAACACATGCCCCTTTACTAAGGGATTGACATCAAGAAATGCCAAATAATTTTCATTTTCTGCTACCTTATAGCAAGGAATTTCTCCGGCTATAATTCGTGAAAAGATCGTTGGCATATTATCGGGTAATATCAAGTATTTCAAATTTCATGACACCGGCAGGCGTTGAAACATCCGCTACATCACCTTTTTGTTTACCCAATAAACCTTTACCGATTGGAGAATCAACAGAAATTTTCTTAGCCTTCAAATCAGCTTCATTTTCAGCAACCAAGGTATATTCCATTTCCATTCCGTTTCCAACATTCTTAATTTTTACACGTGAAAGGATAAATACTTTTGAATTATCCATGTGCGTTTCATCAATTAAGCGTGCATTTGCAATAATCTGCTCAAGCTTAGCGATTTTCATTTCTAAAATTCCTTGAGCTTCTTTTGCAGCGTCATATTCAGCATTTTCAGAAAGATCTCCTTTATCACGTGCTTCTGCAATCTGATCTGAAATTGATGGACGTTGCACTGTCTTCATTTCGTGCAACTCATCTTTTAATTTTTTTAATCCTTCCTCTGTGTAATAATTAATCTGTGACATAGCTTTCGTATCTGTATGAACTAAAACAAGAGAGCCGGTTAGACTCTCTTGTTCGACAAATAAAAAAATAAATTTATTTCAAATCAATCGTTGCTCCGATCGTATGAATAGTACCAAAAGAACCTGCAAACCTTGTTGCATATTCGATACCCAAAGCACTTTGATTCTCTCCAAACAATGCATCAACCGAGAACCCAGCCGTTGGACCTAACAAGGCATTTGAACGATTTTCAGCCGAGTACAGATCTTTCTCATAAACGAAACCACCTCTCAAGCTAAACGCTAATTTACCACCGGTCATGGCATAATCTAACCCCAGACGATATTGGTCTTTAGAGAATGAATTGGCTGTAAATCCAGCTGATACATTTAATTTATTTGCTTCATTGAAAATAAAATCATAAGAACCGCCTATTGCAAGTAAGGAGGGCATCTCATACGTTGCTGAACGCTCTTCAAGTGACCCATTGAAACCAGTTGACAAATAGGTTACTTGTTGGGCCAAACCATCACCCTTGAAACGCATTACAGGGCCTACATTCTTTAAAGTAATACCAAACTTAACTTGGTCTTGCTCGCCTGTTACATAGCGTATACCAGCGTCAATTGCTATACCACTCGACTTTAGGTTTGAAATACTTTCAGACAAAACTTTGAAGTTAATTCCACCATAAATAGTTGACGAAAAAGCTCGAGCATATCCAATGTTGAACACATTTGAACGTGGAGAGAAGAAACCAATATTGCCCTCTGGATTGGCAACTGTAGTAATTGGAATCTCCCCATAATTCATTGACTGAACACTAACTGCAAATACATCATTGTCGGAAATACGTTGAGCAAATCCAGCACTATTAAAAGCAATTCCGGCATTCCCCATCCAATTACTGTAATTGAACTTGATCTGAGTTTTACCAGTAAAAGCCAAACCGGCAATATTATTATACGTTGCTTCAATTCCATTTGAACTCGCAATACCTGCATCTCCTAATGCACCACCTCGAGCCCAAGGATTAACCAGTAAATAAGATGCTCCAGCTGAACCAACGCGGTCTTCATTTCCTGCATGACCAGCTAAGGCACTTACAATCGACCCAGCTACTAAAAGTTTATTTATATATCCTTTCATAATTCCCAATCTTTATAACTTATATACCTTGTAAGTCAATTTGTCTCATTCCTCCAAAGAACTTGATCACTGTTTCACCTATTTCAGGTACTTCAACATGAATAAGGTAAACACCTCCAGCTACAGGAATTCCTTTGGCGTTATTTAAATCCCAATCAATTGAAGTTTCTGGTCCATCTTTTTTGAACGTACGGATAAGCTTACCATTTACCGTATAGATGCGTACCGTACACTTCTCTGGCAAATTGGTGATTTTAACGCGGGTATCCAAACGATTTCTTTCGTACTCAGAAAAAGCATAGTAAGGATTTGGCACTACATTAATTAATTTCAAGGCATCATTCAAAGCCTCTTTTGAAGCTGTTTGTGTGAAGATGTCGTCAGTAGACCAGCTGTACATTGGCTTACCACCATTGTCACCTGTAGCTACAAAGTTTTTATATTCTTTATTCACACGAATTCTAATCGTTGCCTCAGTAGCCAATAATTCTCTTCCTTCTGTCAACAAAGGATAGCCAATCCAACTTAAGTTACCGTAAACAATTTTCTTAGCATTGTTGGATGTTGCAGCATTAGATGACATCACATCAACATAACGCTGGTACAAATAATTACCTGCTACTGTTTCTGCATCAGCCTTTACATAGGCAGGGAAATCAGTTCCCGAAGTAAATTTGTTTACAGTCTTATAGTTGACACTGTATACATAAATCGGCTGCACACCACCCATAACTGGTGTTCCTACACTATTGAAAACACGGCTTGTAGGATTCCAAATCATGTCTGCCCCCTGTTCAGCCCCTAAAAAGGAGTTTTCACCAAAAGCCATATATAACCTCGCACCAGATTCTAAATCAACCGCATAACCTGGGAACCATCCCATACCAGTGGTACCAGAATTATCAGGTAAACCATCTTTACCAACAGATGCTGATTTACGTAAACCACCGGCTTCAGCTTGACCAACATTTAAGCCTGGAGTTCTACCTAATTCAATCACCGGACAACGCGTCCACAATGAAGTATCAGGAGTCAACACAATATTTACACTTGGTAAATAACTGATTGAAGAATACAAGCGACTTGTACCAGGGTTAGACAATTTATAATAAGCCAGTGGCATGTAATCAGCTTGATACCCTACAACTCTATGCGGTGCAAAACCACCACCTAAAATTTTAGCAAAAACTTTATCATCATCAACGCCTGCGTCATCCGGATAATTACAAGGATTCAAGAATGGTAGATTATTTGGCAAACAATCCGTCGCTTGATCCGGTGTGTAGTCTCCTGAACGAATCCAGTTCATTGGATTAAATCCATCCATATCTGGAATAAAGCTTAACCACTGCTTAGATGAATCTTCATAATTCAGTGAAGAACTTATGTAATCCGTATTTTTAGTGTAGCCCGGTCCACTTGCACCTGGAAACTCATACACACGTTGCGCAATTTCAACAGAAATACCCCATTCAGGAATAATTTGTTCATTACTTACTTTTATGGTTTGATCAGATTCAACAGAGTCCTGAATTTCACCGCCTTTTTGATCGTAACGGTAAATTACCCAGCTCGCTGTATCTGCTGCATTCGTATTGGTAGCAGTATAATCTCTGAACTTACATACAAAATATCCTTTCGCTAAGTTCAATGGATCCACAACCTTTACATTAATAGGTCCTTGTCCGTAATCGTATTCTGGATCTTTAACATAACCTGTTGTTAAGACTTTTTCCAAAGTCTCGTCAGTAAACTCCAACGATCGGTTACCGTTACCAAAACCATCTTGACGTGTAATACGCGGTGAAGTTCCATATTCCTTTCCAATCACAGTACCACCTGCTTCCGGTGTTGGATTGTGAGGTATAGCAGGTATTGGAGTAATCGCTGTTCCATCATAATTCAAGCGTGAAGAAATATATGGAATCTTTTGTCCATCTAACAACAAAGGATCAGTAGGGTCATATTTCTTGAATTGATTGTATGCATAAGCTACTGCAACATAATAATATGTCTTGTGATTAATCAAACGTCTATCACCAGATGCGAAGGCATCTTCTTTTAATTGAAATGAATGACGTATACCTTTGTTCTCTCCGTCAACTTTCTCAACTGGAACTGAAAAACCTAACGCTTCATCAAATTCGAAGTTAATTAAACGACTAATACTATTCTCTACATCGCATTGTGCTACTAAGCGGGCTTTACTAGGATCAGCAATATCAGCTACCGAAACATCAACACTTTTCAACTGGAAAATTTGATATCCTTCAAAACGGTATTTGTTATCTCCTACTCCATCTGGGATATTTATTGCATCCTCTTCCTCATAGTTCTCTTGATAGTTGTTAGATGAAGCCGGGTTATCAATCATCAGAATTAGTTCATTGTTTAACTCTTGAATTGTCAATTTTGGCGCATCTGGAGGGGATAAAATTTTAAAACAATTGTCAAATAAAGCTTGAGCTTTAGTATCTGCTCGTTTCATAGCACGCACAGAAGAAAATAAATCACCATCTGTACCCCTACCGTAGACAATACCAACTGTAATGTTATTGACAGCACCTGGTTTCAAAATAAATGGTCCAGCAGATTGCACAAAACGACGGTCACCTTTTGGGTTGTTATTTGTGGCTTCATCCCAACCATTAGGGAAAGAAGAACTCATATCTTCACCTGCTGTCGACCAATTTAATGGATCTGAGTCTCCAGGGAACATATAATCAGATGGTACAGTTGTTACACCACTTGAACCTTCATAACCTAAACCTCCAAAGAACATTTCAGACTGATTTGCCCAGCTTCCACTCATGAAGTTATAAAATTCAGCTGCAGTTTTTGGGTCATTATAAGGATATTGAGAGGTAGACGTATAATACGTAAAACGACGCATACCAAAACGCTCATTATCAACAATACCATCACTGTATCCAATACCAATACCACGATAAACAATACCTTTACCATTAATTGCATCCAAAACAGAAGGAACTACAAGATTTCCTTGAGCATCTTCATGTGGACCTATGTTGTCAATTCCATCAGCATCTTGATAGGGACCTTCAAAGAAGTCACATCCTACAGCTGGAGGATCTTCACCATACCCTGGACGACCACCATCCGCTTCATCCATTAAGTCACCATTAAACATATATCCCAAACCACGAGAAACATCACATCCTGCATAGTCATCTGCATAGTTTCCAACATCAGCATCTAAGTACTGAGAGAAATACGTATTATACAAGGTTTGAGTTCCTCGGTTAATCAATTCATAATTATAGAATGTCATGCGGTTTACTTCATCATTGGTAGCAAAAGCAAATGCTTGCGCACGAATTTCCATACCAATTGGATCACCGTTTGTTTCTGTATGAATATTTCCTTTGTCGTTGAATACCCACCAATGCGTTTCATCACCGTACAAGGAGATTCTTCGGTCGATACCACACTCGATATCGTCTTTACCTAGAATATCATCATACCAAGGATAATCACCATCGGCTGCGTTATAAACACCATCAGAATTTCTGTCATAGAATGGCGCTAACCAATAATCTTGACCTAAGGAAACGTCGCCGTGAGCAGGCCAATTATTGATTCGCATCATTTCATCCGCAGATGGTGATTGAATCTCAGGATCTGTACCCCCACTCTCCCAGTATGTTATAAAACGAATAACCTCCGCTTTTCTAATTGTAAAGAATTTATCGTAAGCAACACACTGATCAGGATCAATATTAGCTTCACCAAAATCGCGCACAGCATCATCACCTACTGGAAAACCTGGATTGAAATTACCAGAATTTGGTGTTACCGTTAATGGACCAGGCCAAAAATCATTTCCTTGACGATAACGCAAAGCTGCCAATTTCAACTGTCCATTTACGTCTGTACCACCCATCCATAGAGCTCCTGCATAAATCACATGCAAACCACTTCCCTTAGGTACCTCGTAGGAGGACACACCCGCTGAACGGTTTTGAAACATACTACCACCTTGTTCAATTAAACACTTCACATCATTGAACTGCATAATTAATTTAGCGGTTGCTGGTGCACAATTAGCCTTGTTTGTAGGCTCTGGTTTTAACTTATCATTCGGTCCTAAATACGCCAAAGCGTTGAAAGAAACCAATGAAATTAAACCGAATACTAAACCTTGTACTTGCTTTTTCATAATCGTAATTCAGCTATGAATTAAAAATCAATTTTAACCCCTAAACGGATAGTTCTTGGAGCAGAAATGTTAAACGGATTCTGGATTTTCATCAAATAGTAATTTCTAAATGCTTGTTCATCCAATTGGTTCTGAATTGATGTTTGGTTAGCAGCAGCAGCCAAATAACCATCATCATCCCAGTTACCTGTAGCACGATATACATTCAACACGTTAAACTGATTGAAGATATTCGTAATACGACAATATACATTTAAGAAAGCTACCTTTTTCTTATCAACTCCTCCACCAAAAGACAAATTGAATGTTCTATCCAACTGCACGTCCGAACGATAAGACCAAGGCAAGCGTGAACCATTCAATGTTCCACTTAAACCAGCATTTAAGTTACCGATGGCTTCATCCGTAATAAATGTTTGCGCTGAATAAGGTGAACCAGAATATATATTTGAAACAATATTTAAACCTGTATTCTCCAATAATTTCAAGTCGCCGATTGTTGGCCCATTGTACTCCTCTCCTTCTCCGTATCTGTAATCCATTGTAATTGCAAACGCATGGCGTTGGTCGAATGAGTATGGAAAAATAGTTCTTAGGTTAGGTAAACCAGCATTTACAAGACCTGCTGCAGATGTAGCATCTGAACCTGTTCCATCTGCAAATTGTAAGGTATAGGCAGCGGTCATTCTGATATTACCTGTTCTTCTTAAATCGTAGGCAATGGTCATCCCTTTTACTGTACCGAAATCACGGTTTCCATATGTACGGTAAGTAGCTGGGTAGGCTTCAAAAATATTCACTAACTGAACATTGTTTCGTTGCTCACGATAAAACGCTGAAATTTTTAATGAGGACGTTTTTGATAAAACTTGTTGGAAACCAAGTTCATAATCTACAGTAGTTTCCGGTTTTAAATTCGAGTTGTTGATGATTGCACTTCTAGACTGAATGAATTGATATTCAAAAGGATCAAAGCGATAACCATCTGTTGGACGCTTAGTCAAGATATCATAATGCGCAAAGAAAGATGCTTCATCAGAAATCGGGAAAGAGAAAGCAACACGAGGCATTACATTTACCTGAGCTTTGTAGTCTTTAAAAGCATCTGCTGAAGGAGTATCTTGACCAGGGTTCAACAACCATGGTTGAATTCCAGTAGCACCTCTTAGTACTTTTGGATCTTCCACTTGTACACCTGTTGCATTATACCAATTACTTCCAACACGGAAGCCATTGATTGCACTTGGATTAGCTGCGTCGTTTACATAAACCGTATAATCATCACCCATTGCATCAGGTATGTTCACCCAAGCGTATTGACTCGGATTAGCAGCAACCATTTCTTTTACCTCCTTCACCGTATGTGCGTTATAGAAGAGGTATGGATCTTTCAACACAGGTTGATTCGCATCAAATACGTCCACACGCACACCAACGTTAAATACAATATCTTTGAAAGCGAACTTGTCCATCAAATAACCTGCAATGTATGTAGGTTGGAATGCACCAACAAAACGTTTGTAATTTCCATTTTGATCAAACTCATTAAAGTACTTATTGATATCAGTTGTCCCTTTAACTTTTTTGCCTGTATGATCAAATCCCCAGTAAGAAACGAACGAGTTACCACCATTTAATAATTCATCTGGTGAGAACATATCAAATTTGTAGATGTTCGGATCATATTTATCGATATCGATAAAATCTGTTCCTGCACCTCCTGCACCAATTAAACCTTGACTGTATAAATAGTTACGTAGGTTATAATCAAAAAATGACTGATTGTCTGAGTTTTTCTGTCCACCATATACTCCCGTTCCAGAAGTATAAGCATAACCAGAATTTAAACGGTCGTAGGTAATCATTTTGAAAGATCCTGTATCAGCAAGGACTCCAGAATTTAAATCAAGCTCTTTGATGTGGAAGTTTGTCAACTGACGAGCGATTGACCAAATACCAAGTGGGCCATTTGACCCTCCACCTGTTGTAGTACCTGAAGTCCAACCACGGTCCCAACGTTGCTCCAATTCAAAACCAAAAGAAAGTGAGTGATCACCAATATTCACAGAGAAAGATCCTGTACCACGTAACTGATCATTTTCTGATTTTCCAAAGAAGTTATAAGGTGAACCTGCATTTCCCCATATCTGATAAACCGATGCAGGAGCGTCACCGTTTCTCAACGCGTTACCTTGTTGAATCTGAAACAGGTTTTCATAGTTACCTAATGGCTGACCGGCAAATAAATCATAGTATTGCGTAGTAATCGCTGCTAATGAAGAATTCGTTTCTGAAGGTTTAAAATCAACCTGAACATCTTTAAATCCATCATGGATATACATTTGTGTTGCAGGATCGAATGAGTATGATGGTCGACGTGTAGTTGTGAATGTACCCACATGTCCATAATTAAACATATTGTACTGATGTTTCGGATCAAAGATATCGACATGCGACTTCGAGTAGTCAACCATTAAGGAGTAAACAAACGATTTTAATTTAGAAGCACTTCCTTCATCATCATTCACAAAACGTTGTGTTAAACGACCATATACCCTCCAATCTAAACTTTTACGGTTTCCAAAATTCATGAAGTTTAACAAGGAGTTATAGAATGAATAACTGGAACCATTTGAATAGTTCAAGGAACCACCAAAAGTTAAGTTCATGGTTGGTCCTGTATTCACGTCAATTTTACCAGAACCAGAAACAACTGTTCTGCGCGCGTTCATTCTGTATGCCGTTTTTTCAAAATCATCTTCATTTAAAAATGAGGCATTGTAAAATGTTCCCATTCCTGTAGAAGTTGGTCTTAAAGGATTTGTCAACAAGTTATCCAAAGACTCGCGTTTGATTCTGTAACTACCATTTGCTAATGGTCGGTCATCAATCTCATCCGTTAAGTTTCCTGACACCAAAAAACCTAAACGCGGACGAACTTTTGCTCCTGTTGAATCTCTTTGCATCCAAAGTGGACCTGATAACATCCCTTCAACCAGGTTGTATCCGTATTGATCTAATCCGACTACTTTATCTTTGTAACCATAAGGATCATCACCTTTAATCATAAACCCAGAAGAAACGGCTTCAACAGATCCAAAAAAGGTTGATGATGGTCCTCTCGTAGTAACTGAAATAATACCTCCTGTAGCATCACCATAGTTTGCAGGCAAACCACCGGTAATGACATTTACCTCTTCAATAGCAGATTTAGGTAGGTTGGAAGATCCTCGAACCTTAATACCATCAATATAGAAATAAGTACCATCTGAACGCGAACCACGAACAGAAATCTCTCCTGTACCTTCATTGGAGTTCACCCCACCTACTGTTTGTGCTACTCCAGCTGCAGAACGCACTGGCATCCGTGTGATGTCTTCACGCGTCACAGTGGCACCCGAAGCACCCCCATCTTTATTAATTAATGGAACTTTGTATCGAACAATTTTCACCTCTTGTATTTCTTTAACCTCTTTGGCTTTGAATAAGGTTAAATCTTCCAAGAATGTAATTTTCTCAGAAGAGACTATCACTCCTGCCATGGCAGTAGGCTGATACCCTTCTGGTTCGTTACGCACTTCAACATCGTATGTACCAGCAGCAACTGAATTGATTTGGAAATTACCATCAAAATCCGTTGTTGCACCACCTTTGATGTTTCCACTCTGAAAAAGAATGACTTTACAGAATGCAAGTGGTTCTTTCGAATCCCCATCTGTTACCGTTCCTTTTATCGCTCCAAGACCCGTTTGAGCCGAAACATAAGAAACTGAAAACAAGAGACTTAATACAAAAAAGTAAAATTTTCTCAACATAAGTACAGTTTAATTTTTCACTACTTTCCTCGCAGAAAGCTGGTAAATATAGAAAAAATCGTCCGTATTACCACATTGTTAATAAATCACAACGGGACACTCGATTAACTTTCCTTAACAAATCTATTGTAAGAAAATTAGACTTACAAAAGCGGATGGCATGTAAAATATTAGGTCACAACAATTCTAACTAACCCGAAATAACCTAGCTTTACACCATGATTCAAACTCATCTGTTAAACTTCAACTCCACACAAATACACTTGGCCTATTTTGATGAATTGGAGGAGGACAAAATGATCAAATCACTTACTTTACAAGAATGCGAACGTTTGCAATCATATACTTCCGCTCATCGTAGAAAAGAATTCTTGGTTACGCGATGGTTATACCAGCAAGCTATTGGAGGACCAAGCATAAGTTATACAGAAACCGGAGCACCGCAAGTGGAGAACGCAAACATTTCTATTTCACATACACGTGGTGCCGTTGGTATCGCATACAACGCAGATTTCCGAGTGGGAATTGACCTTGAATACCCCTCTTCACGTATCCTGAAGTTAGCTCACAAATTCATTTCTGAAAGAGAGGCCGATTTGATTGAACTCACTGATTATAATACCTTGACTCAAATCTGGTGTGCAAAAGAGACCTTATATAAATTGGCTGGCATTCCTGGTTTGGATTTCAAGAAACAACTTGAAGTGAATTTTCATAATTCAACAACGCTTCTAGGAAAAATTTATCATCAAGGAAAGACTATGAGCACCTCGCTTACTTGCTCGCTTCATGATGGCTTAATACTCGTTACGAATACCGAACCACTTGTAGGATGAAAACATTATTTGAACACATCAAGACAATCACCAATGGTATTGCTGTCTTAATTGATCCAGAGGAAATTCAATCCAGTGCGCAAACCATTCAATTAATTGATGCCTGTCATGCTGCGGCAGTTGATTTCATTTTTGTTGGAGGTAGTACGGTAACACGGAAGCAATTTACACACGCCGTACAACTTATTAAATCACACACCACCATTCCACTCGTTATTTTCCCTGGCTCACCTCAACAAATCTCAGAAGATGCAGATGGAATTTTGCTGCTCTCTTTGATTTCTGGAAGAAACCCCGACTTTCTTATTGGTCATCACATTGAAGCAGCACAAGAATTAGCCGAATCTTCACTTGAAATCATTCCTACATCATACCTCCTTATCGACGGAGGAAATCAATCTACTGTAGCATACGTGAGTCAAACTACGCCCATACCGCAGCACCAACTTTCTATTGTTTACAACACCGTATTGGCTGGTAAATTACTTGGGTACCAATTGACATTTTTGGATGCGGGTAGTGGCGCAAAAAATAGCGTTTCACGTGAAATAATCGCATTTTTAAACCCTATCAACACCCCTATTTTAGTTGGTGGTGGTATCCGAACAATTGAAGAAATTGAAGCGTGTCATCAAGCCGGAGCTCATGTTGTAGTTATCGGAAATGCCTTGGAAAAAAATATTGATTTCTTACTCGAAATTCGCGCTTACAAACAAAGGACACCCCAAATTAAATAATCGACTTACCCTTCGTGGTGATAAGGTTCGCCGCGTAAAATTGTCATGGCGCGATAAAGTTGCTCAAAGAAAATCATACGGATCATTTGATGTGAAAAAGTCATCAGAGACAAACTCATTTTTCCCTGTGCTCGCTGATAAATAGCAGGAGAAAACCCATATGCTCCACCAACCAAAACAACCAGGTGCTTCACTCCTGTATTCATGCGTCCTTGAATCAGTTCTGCAAACCCTACCGACGAGTATTGTTTTCCTCGTTCATCAAGTAACATTACAACATCGTGATCTGCTATTCGCTTCAAGAACTCCTTCCCTTCCTCCTCTTTAATTTGATCAACAGATAGGTTTTTGGCTTGTTTTAAATCTGGAATCTCTATGCGCTCTACAGGTAAATAATGTTTTAAACGCTTCAGGTACTCATCTTCACCTTCTTTCAGGAAGGATTTGCCCGTTTTTCCAATACAAATGAATTTAATTTTCATGTCATTGTTTTTCCAAAACTAGGCTTTCAATGCGGAAATCAGAACCGATTTTTTTGAAATGGATCGTCACTCGGAATTCACCCGATTTCGACTGCATCAGGGCAATCGCATAGGAATTATCTCCACTTTCCTTTCCTTTAAAGGAATAACTAAAACCTGTGCAAGGATTCTTGGCAAAGAAATCTTTTAAAATCAGAACCGCTTGTGGATGGCCATAAACACCT
>Ga0172373_10001010_pt1 | contig 45785 bp, 49 predicted proteins | sample Lak10m_2_FD_114546 | JGI IMG/M metagenome (GOLD analysis project Ga0172373, IMG submission 114546) | Freshwater microbial communities from Kabuno Bay, South-Kivu, Congo - kab_092012_10m | ecosystem: Environmental > Aquatic > Freshwater > Lake | place: Democratic Republic of the Congo... | reverse complement strand
TTTTTCTCCTATTATAGTATAAAGAATATAGCATAAATGGGTGGTGGTCTTCTTCAACTTGTCGCTTATGGTGCTCAGGATGTTTATTTAACTGGTAATCCCCAAATTACTTTCTTCAAAGTTGCTTATCGTCGTCATACTAATTTTGCTATCGAGTCGATAGAACAAACTTTTAATGGTAATGCTGGTTTTGGTTCTCGTGTAACTTGTCAAGTTACACGAAATGGAGATTTAATAAATCGTGTTTATTTACGTGCATCTTTTAATAATAAAAATACTACTGTTGCTGGTGCTGATTCTGAAAACAGCGGTATTGCTCTTGTTCCTTATTTCGGTCTTAAATTATTAAAATCTATTGAATTAGAAATTGGAGGACAACGAATTGATAAACATTATGCTGAATGGTTATATATATGGAATGAATTGTCATTACCTGCCGGCAAACGTGATGGTTATTATTTAATGGTTGGTGGTGATAAATATAATCATTCAATATATGTACCTGCACAATGTTCTTATCGTGTTCATGTACCCCTTGAATTTTGGTTCTGTCGTAATGTTGGTCTTGCTCTTCCTTTAATTGCTCTCCAATATCATGAAGTAAAAATAAATATTGAATTTGAATCTGCTAGTAATTTAGTTGATAAATCTGCTAATTTTTGTGATAAAGCATTTTCATTAAAATCTTCAAATGGTGGTACTGTTGCTAAGAAAAATGATGGTACTACTACTAAAGCATTACCTTATTTAAATTCTGATTTAAATGGTTCTACTTCTGATAAATTAGAGTTATCAGAAGTTGCATTATTCGTTGATTATATATTCCTTGATACTGATGAACGTCGTCGTTTTGCTCAATTATCACATGAATATTTAATTGAACAATTACAATTTACTGGTAGTGATACCATCTCTGGTAGTAGCACTACAAAAAGTATTCGTATGAATTTTAATCATCCTTGCAAGGAATTAGTATGGTATGTAAAACCTGATAGAGCTGTTAGTAATACAACTATTGATATTTATTGGAATAACTTTAGCACACGTAATACTGATAATAATATGTTCATGGGAACAAATCCTATTGTAAATGCTAAAATACAATTAAATGGTAATGATCGTTTTGCCGAACGTAATGGAAGTTATTTTCATTTAGTTCAACCTTATCAACATCATGAAAATACTCCTGATTACTTCCATGAAGGAATAAATGTATATTCATTTGCTATTAAACCAGAAGAACATCAACCATCTGGATCATTAAATATGTCTCGTATAGATACCGCAATATTATCTGTATCATCATCTGTTTCTGGTAATATATTTATATATACAACTAATTATAATGTTCTTCGAATTCTTTCAGGTATGGGTGGTCTTGCTTATTCTAATTAAAAAAACAATTAGTTTTAATATTTCCATTTTCAAGTTCTTCTTTTTTCTTTTTATTACTTAAAGATATACGTAATAATTCTATTTCTCTTTGACTTGCCATTTTTTGCATTTTAATATCATGATCAACTTTAATTTTATTAAATTTAAGAATATCTCCATTTCTTATATTTTCAAATATACTTATATCTTTAATTTCTTTATTATATTCTTCTATTGTTTCTCTTAATTTTTCATATACTTCATTACTTAAAATATTATTTATTTTATGAAACTTTATTAAATCTCTTTGTTTATCATATAAATTTTTATAATTAAATAATGAATCATGAATACTTTTTAATTTGTCCATATTTTCTCTATAACTTTTAAATTTAACTATTGAACTTAATATTGTTAAAATAGTACTTAATGATAATGATAATACATTTATTATTAATGATACTGTTTCTTGTGATATATATCTTTTAATACTTGAACCTTCATATTGTGTATCATAATTAACAATTGTTAATCTAATTGCCTCTATAAATGTAATTATTACAGATAAAATTAAAATTAATAATGATATTTTATTAAATCTAAAATATATTATATCATATTTAGTAGATACTATATATAGTTGATTTGTAATTTTTAATTTACTTTCTTTTATCATTTCTAATAATCTATCTGCTTTATCTAAATTATTATCAATTATATCTCCTGTTTGTGATCCTTGAATAACTGTTACTAATTGAGCACTTGTTGAAGGATTTCTTAAAGGTATATCTATAAATACTTTATCATTTATTCCATGTATTTTAGGTGATTCATTATTATTTATAAATAATTTAATATTACCTTCTTTTTCATCAGGATTACTTAACATCTCTTTATTATTTTCTATGATATTATTTTTATCAAATATATCAATTATTACTTCTTTATTTTCATTATTATTCTGATTTTCATTATTATCAATTATTACTTCTTTATTTTTATTATTATTCTGATTTTCATTATTATCAATTATTACTTCTTTATTTTCATTATTATTAATTATTATTTCTTTATTATTATTTTGATTTTCATTATTATCAATTATAATTTCTTTATCATTATTATTATTAATTATAACTTCATTGTCATTATTATTTTCATTATGATTATTAATTATAACTTCATTGTCATTATTATTTTCATTATTATTAATTATAACTTCATTGTCATTATTATTTTCATTATTATTATTATTAATTATAATTTCATTGTCATTATTATTTTCATTATTATTTTCATTATTATTAATTATAATTTCATTGTCATTATTATTATCAATTATAAATTGATTATTATTATTAATATAATTATTTAATTGATTTTGATAATCAAAAGTGAATTCACTTCTCATATTTTATTATTATATCTTATAATTAATAATAATAAAATTATTGATATTATAACGATAGTTAAATCTCTTAAATCAAAACATCTTTTAATTTTATCATTTTTATTAAAAATAATATTTGATAATTTAATTGAATTACTTATAGCAGATTCTAATGATGTAAATGAATTTTTTTGTTTTCCATTATGAGTTCCTAGTGAATAAATATTTTTAATTTTTTTACTAGTAAAATCTAAATATTCATAATTAGGTATTTTAACAAAAGCACATTCATTTGAATGCCATTTTTTTTTTGTAGAATCAAAATAATTATTATTAAAAAATAGAGTAGGTCTAGGAATATTTTTATAAATTAACCTTAATTGTTGATATACTTCTTCAAATAATTCTTCTTCTGAACATTCATTTGCAGTTTTATTAATATGTCTACCTTTTACATCTGTTAAAACAATAGCACAAGATATAACTGTTTTAGATTTTGTTTCTTTAAATTTCATTATTTCAGTCATATTATCTGTCATAAGAAACCATTCAGTTTTAGTATTAAAAATACTTAAGTCATCTTGTAAATTTAATTTATAATCCCAATGTAATGTTATAGTAATAGATTCAAGATATTCAGTTTTTTCAATATAATCTTCATTTAAATTAAATACTTCTTTTAAACCTTTAATTTTATATTGATTAACAGGTGGAATTGCAAAAATAAATTTATTTCCTTTAATTATAGTTCCATCTTTTAAAGTAATAGATTCAACTTTATATTTATTATTTTCATTAAAATTAATTTGAATAACAGGTGAATTTAATAAAAAATGAACATTTTTTTGAATTTCTAAATATTGACGCCAATAATTAAATAATCCCTCATCATTTGGTATTTTTGGTATATAAAGAGAATAAAGAAATGTTTGAATTGTAGTATTTATAAAATTATTAAGAGAAATCATTTTACTATTACCACCATCAATAGAACTACATAAAAAATCAATATTAATAATTGCTTGTTTTGAAAAATTATTTAAAATCATGTAATCATACATACTAATATTGATACCATGTTTATTATTACATAAAATTAAAATAAAGTCTCTGGTAATTGATAAAAATTCAAAAAATCCTAACATATTATCTTGAAAAACAGATTTAAATAATACAGAAATAACAGAATATTTTTTTCCAAATAATTCTTTAAAATCAAGTTTCATTGTTTTAAGTAAACTTATAAAATTTACATAATTGCCAATATAAACTCTTGGTCCATGTTCGCAAAAATAAAATTCATTATCATGTTTTTTTCTATTTACTTTATGACATCCACCAATAACACTATCTTTTTCAATTATAATTATTTTTTCATTTGGATTATGTTTTTTAGCATAATTAGCAAATGCTAATCCTGCAGGACCAGCACCAATAATTACTGAATCATATGACATTATTAATTATTAATCTCTTAATAATAATTAACTTTTCTTTTTAATATTTACTTTAATTTTATTTTTATTTTTAACAAAAACAGAAGGATCATATGGTTCTTCTTCCTCTTCATCTTCATAAAATAAAGTATTCTCTTTTCTTTCTTTTTCTAATGCACATAAATTCCATAATTCAGGAGTACATAATTTAAAATCTTTTTCTTCTGCCTTATACCATTTAACTTGATCTTCTAATTTATTACTTTGAACCTTATTATCAATAACTAAACATTCATAATTATCAGTACATTTATCCATAACATTACAAAAAGTTTCAAAATTATTAAAAATACCAGCATAATGTTGATATATTTTTTCTCTTTCTTTAATTAAATTATTTTTAAAGATAAAAACGTAATCAATATTTGCTCTTAATATAGGTGGAAGTCCTAAACAATATTGCATTGTAATTAAAAAGAATATTTTATAATGTCTTCCATTCATAAAAATACTTCTAATATTTTTATCTGTTGGCCATTTTTTATCATAAAGACAATCATCTAAAATCATAAATGCTCTACTATCAATTTCAGATGAACCATATTTTTTTAATTGATCATTTTTTTGTTTATTAATATTAATTTGTCTTTCTAAAAATTTTTTAATTATATCGGGTTCATATTCATCATAAATTAACATATTTGGAATAAATTTTTCAAAATAATTATTCGCAGTTTCTGTAGGACTAATAACTATACCTACTGGTAAATCTCGATGATAACTTAAAATATCTTTCATACAATAGGATTTACCAGTATTACGTTTTCCAATAAAAACAACTACAGAATCACTTTTAATACTTGAAGGGTCAAATTTACGTAATTCTAACTTCATTTTAATAATTTATTATACTAATATTAATTATAATAATGCGTATATTTATATATAATTAATCATCTATTTATTATTAGATATCAAAAAATGGAATATTATATAATTTCATTAATTACTTCTATTATCATATTCATAATAATACAAATAGTAGAATATAATAATTATAAAAATAATTCAGAAAATCAAGAAAATAATTATGAAGAAGAACCTTATAATTTATTTAAAATTTCTAATATTTTATTATTTTTAATTATATATATAGTATTTACTATTGGGTTTTTTTATTTAAAACCTTCTTTTCCTTCATTTTTAAATTTTACTTCATTTAATATTCGTAATAATTCTAATAATAATTCTAATAATAATACTAATAATTCACAAATTGGAGGAAATATATCAGAAGAAATAGATCCAACTGTTATATCAAAAATAACTGATAATTTTGAAACTGGTTTTGCACCATTTAATAGTGATGATGATTCATTAAGTTCAATAAGTACAGATAATAATTCTTAAGTTATAATTTTATTAATAATTTCATTATAAGTAAAATCAAAAATACGTGTAGATGGTGCTTTTTCATAATTATCACCTAATGTATCATTATAAATAATTTTATCAATTTTAATATCAATATCATATATATCTATAATTACAATTGAAATAATTATATATATAGAATATAAATAAATAAGAATAAAAACATCTCTTGAATTAAAATCAAGATAATTAGGAAAGAAATGTAAAAGTGGCAAAACTTTCATTATAAATAAAATAAATAAATATCTTAAAATATTTGTTTTATTTATTTTATTCTTTTTTATTAATATAATTAATACTATTATATTTTGAATAAATGTTATTAATAGTGCAAATAATGGATTTCCTTTAATAATTCCTATACGATATAAAATAAACCATAAAAATATAATTGTTGAAAATGCTATCTCATTTAATAATATTAATAATACTTCCTTAATTCCTAATGTAATATTCATTTAATCTTCTATTTACACTAATTAAAAAGATTTAAGAGTTTAAAGATTATAATTAATGACATTTAAATTATAAATTTAAAAATGATAATTGATGACTATTTAGATAAGGAAATTGAATATAAAAATAAATATGGTGAAAATACATTAATTTTAATGCAAGTAGGTTCTTTTTATGAGTTATATTCAATAATTGAAAATTGCCCTTTTATATATAAAATAGGAGATATATGTAATATTCAAATATCACGAAAAAATAAAGCAATTAAAGAAGTGTCTAAAAACAATCCATTAATGGCAGGATTTCCAATATGGGCATTAGAAAAATTTATTCAAATTTTATTACAAAATAATTATACAATTGTTAAAATTGATCAAATAACACAACCACCTAATCCTACAAGAAAAATAACAGATATTATTAGTCCTGCAACTAATTTTAATATTATTTCAAAAAAAAGTAATTATATTCTTGTTTTTTATTTTGAAGAAATTGCGGGATTATTAATGGTAGGTATTAGTGGTGTTGATTTAACAACAGGTAAATCATTTATATATGAAAATGGAACATCTAAATCAGACCCTCAATTTACATTTGATGAATGTTTTAGAATTTTAACTACTTATAATCCAACTGAAGTATTATTATTATCTGATAAAATAAGTGATAATAATAAACAACAAATATTATTAATAATAAATGGTAATTATTTAATTCATACAAAATGGGAAAATTATGATTTAAATATTCATATGAAAAAATTGGAATATCAAACTAAAATTCTTGAAAAAGCATTTGAAAATAATACAATGCTTACAATTATTGAATATTTAAATCTTGAAAAATATTCAATAGGTCGTTTAAGTTATTGTTGTCTTCTTCAATTTGCTTATGAACATAATTCTGAAATTATTAAAGAATTAAATTTACCAGAATTACTTGAAAATTCACAAATATTAACAATTGAATATAATAGTTCCTTACAATTAAATATAATTAGTCATAATGATAATGAAAGACCTTTATTAGAAATTTTAAATAGATGTTCGACTGCTTTTGGTTCCAGAAGATTTAAAGAAAGATTATTAAATCCACTTAATAACAAAGATGAATTAAATGATAGATATAATAAAATTGAAGAAATTTTAGTAAATAATAAATTTAAATTAATTAATAAAAATTTAAATAATATTATTGATTTAGAAAGAGTTAAACGTAAAATTCTTTTAAATAAACTTAATCCATCTGAATGGGGTTCTATTATAAATTCCTTTGAAAGTGCTATTGAAGCATTTAAAGTTATTGAAGATAATAAATCAATATTAATTATTAATGAAATTTTAAATGATTTAAAAATTTTAAATATTGATGAATGTTCTAAATATAATTTAAATGATATTAAAAGTAATATATTTTCAACAGGATTTTCAGATAAATTAGATAATTTAACAATTATATATAAAAAAACATATGATTCTTTAGAAAAAATAACAGATACTATTAATAATTTTGATGATTGTATATGTAAATTAGATTTTAATTTAAATGAAGGTTATTTTATTACAATAACAAAAAAAAGATTTGAAAATGCTTTAAAAAAAAATAAAAGTTATATGAGTAAATTTGAAAAAAAACTAACATCTAACAATAGTAATTATAAATTAGTTTCAAATGAAATTAATGAAGCATCAAAAATTATTGAAACAACTTTAAATGAAATTCAAATAACTGTTACTAAAGAATATTTTAAATTTTTAAATTTTTTTTTAAATAAAAATAAAATTAATTTATCTATTATAATTAATAATTTAACTGATTTAGATATTAATAGTTGTAACGCACGAAACGCATTTGATTATTGTTATTATAAACCAACTATTGATAATGATTCAAATAATTCATATATAAATGCTCAAAATTTAAGACATCCTATTATTGAACGAATTTCTACTGATGTTGAATATATTGGTAATGATATTTATTTAAATCAATCAGGTATTTTATTATTTGGTATTAATTCATCTGGTAAAAGTTCTTTTATGAAAGCAATTGGATTATCTATTATTATGGCACAAGCGGGAATGTTTGTTCCTGCAATTGTTTTTAAATTTACCCCTTATAATCATATAATGACACGTATTTGTGGTAATGATAATATTTATAAAGGTATGAGTAGTTTTGTGGTTGAAATGACTGAATTAAGAAATATTCTTCAACGTGCAGATAAAAATAGTTTAATTATTGGTGATGAAATATGTTGTGGAACTGAAGCAATATCAGGTTTATGTATTGTATCATCTGCAATTAATGAATTAATAAATAAAAAAGCATCTTTTATTTTTACTAGTCATTTACATGAATTAACATCTATATCATTATTAAAACCTAAAATAGGAAATGAATTAATGGTATATCATATGCATATTGAAATAATAGATGATAAAATTATTTATGAAAGAAAGTTAAAAGAAGGTCAAGGATCTAATATTTATGGAATTGATGTTTGTAAATCTTTAGATCTTCCTTTAAGTTTTATGAAAAATGCTGAAATAATTAAAAAAGAACTTCAAGGTATAAATAATACAATTATAAATACTAAAACATCTAATTATAATTCAAATATTTATATTGATATTTGTCAAGTTTGTAAAATAAATAAAGGTACTGAAACCCATCATATAAATTATCAAGTTAATAGTGATAAAAATGGTAAATTTGAAAACTTTAATAAAAATATCACACATAATTTAGTTTGTATTTGTGAAGAATGTCATAAAAAAGAACATAATGGAGAAATAGGAATAATTGGTTATAAACAAACTACAAAAGGTGTTAAGTTAGAAATTGATAAACAAGCAAGAATATTTAATTTAATTAAAAGAGGTAAAAATAATTGGTTTTCACGAAAAAAAATAAATGAAAAATTTAAAATAACATCCCCTGAAGAAATAATAACATTTTATAATAAACAAACTAAAAGTCAAATTAAAAATATAGAAGATTTAGAAAATGAAAATAAATTTTATGACCCTACTATTTTTTAAATTTTCTTATTTAATTCTTTTCCCTTTTTTCCATCTGCTTTAACACATCGTCCTGATATTGGATTGTATACTTTTCCAGGTGGACATTCTTTTACATTAGATTTTTCTTTTTTTGGTTTTTTTTCTTCTTCTTCAATAATACTTCTTATCTTAGATTTTTCTTTTTGTGTTATTTTCCTTTTTGGTTTTTTTTCTTCTTCTTCAATAATACTTCTTATCTTAGATTTTTCTTTTTGTGTTATTTTCTTTTTTGGTTTTTCTTCTTCTTCTTCAATAATACTTCTTATCTTAGATTTTTCTTTTTGTGTTATTTTCTTTTTTGGTTTTTCTTCTTCTTCCTCTTCTTCAATAATTTGTGCAAGAGGTGTTTTGATTTTTAAATTAGTTTTTTTATTTTTTGGTAAAGATGGTGATGATTTTTTTTCATATTCTGATATTGTTGTTAATTTTTGAAAATTTTTATATTTATTTACATTTTTTTTCTTTTGTATATTTGGATTATATATTTCATTTATTATTGGTTTTTTTCCTATTTTAGTTATTGTACGACTATTTGGAAATAATTTATGTAATACATGTATATTTGTATCAGGGAATGCTTCAAGTATTTCTTCTGTAAATATTGGTTCTTCATATTCATAATTTACAGCATATTTAGATTCTTGACCAAATTTATAATTAGGATTTTTTTTAAATGGTGGTGATATTTTATTATTTTCAGATATTATACCTGGTTCTTTAATTTTTGTTATTAATTCTTCTATTTCTTTTTTTGTTTTTTGTTTAGGTTTAGGTTTAGGTTTAATATTAGATTTTGTATATTCTTTTATTACATTTGAAATACTATATATACCTTTTATTATTTTTTGTTTAATTGTTGGAGGTTTTACAGGTGATGGTTTTTTAACTGGTTTTTCATAATGTGCTAAATTTTTTACATTTTGTGTAGGTACTAATGATGGTTTATATTTATTTAAAGTTATATCTTTAACTGTTTTTAATTCTAATTTTTTAGATGTTAATTTTTTTATATTTTTAATTGGTGATGGTTTAAGTTTAGTATATTCTTGTTTTATTAATTTTAAAGATTTTTTTTTAGGTTTTTTTTTATAACCAATTTTTTCAGCAACAGATCCATATATATTTTTTAAGAAATCCATTCTAATTATAATAAATTATTATAAAAATTATTATACCATATCCAAAAATTTTCAACTGAATCAATTTCTTCACTTTTATGTCTAATAGTTATTTTATTTTTTGTTATTTCAAAACCATATACAATATATTTATTATTTTCTATTCTTAATGATGTTATTATAATATTATCTCCATTATACATAGAAAATCTTATTTCAGTATCTGTTAAATAATAAATATCTTTATATGAACTATTTCTAAATGAAATTTGTTTAAAAATATCTCTTAACATTTATAAATAAATAATAATAAAATTTTATATATTTGAAAAAAAATTGATTTAATTTAAAAATATATATTTATAATTATAGTCATACGTCCTTATGATTACGTATAATTATATTAAACCAATGATGTTGGAACCAGCAACTGCAAGTATTGCTATTTATTTATTAGCAAAAACACCAACAAATATTAATAAAACTCATAAAATTATTTTGCGTCGTCCTAGTCATGTTAAAAGAAAAGTTTGTAAATGGTTACTTCATAATAAACATGAATTAACTGAAAGAGTTATTGATGAAACAAGTGATTATATGATAGATATATTAAATCTCATTAAAATTGTTAAATTTAATCCATCAATATTTGTAATGATTTATATAATGTTATTAATTGTTGTAATTATTTTTTAGTATAAATTAAATTATTAACAATTTAATACTATTGGATTTATTTTTATAACATCTGAATTTTCTGCTAATGGTGATAATAATGTTGAGTCTAATCTATCTTTATATGCATTATCACGTTTAACATATGATGTTATATTTTCTTCAGTTATTGGTATTGGTGAAATTTGATATATTTTTCCAATATTTCTTAATGTACCACAAGTTTCTTGAATATCATATTGACGTTTAACATCCATATTTATATCTTTTTTATCAAGAGTTTTAAAGTCACCTGCACCATTTGGTTTAAATTGTGATGCTTTCTGTTGCATTAATTCTCTTGTATCATCTATTTCTGCATTCATTTCTGCTTCACGATCAGGAGGAATAAATGTAACTGTACTTTTCAAACCACCATTATATTCAATATGTGAATATTGTCTTTGAGTATTTTTATTTTCAACTTCTTTAATTACATAACCACCAATAATACTATTTAATAAACCTCCTATAAAACCAAATTGATTTGGATTTGAATTTACAGTAGTTTCTTTAACTGTTGTTTTTGCAATAATTTTTGGATCATACACATATGTACTTTTATATCTAACATTATTAATATTTCGTGTATTATCTTGTATAGGTAATGTTTGTTTAATTGTAGTTCTTAATTTATCATTATTTTTAACATATGAAGATTCCATTAATCTTATATTACCAGTTGAATTATCATGAATAGTAGTTTCTTTTGTAGTTGTTTTTGCATTATCATATAATCCTGAATAAGTTTCTTTATCACCTGTTAAATTAAGATTTTCATTATCATGAATAGTTGTTTCTTTTGTAGTTGTTTTTGCTTGATCATATAAACTAGAATAAGTTTCTTTATCGCCGGTTAAATTAAGATTTTCATTATCATGAATAGTAGTTTCTTTTGTAGTTGTTTTTGCATTATCATATAGTCCTGAATAAGTTTCTTTATCACCTGTTAAATTAAGATTTTCACTATCATGAATAGTAGTTTCTTTTGTAGTTGTTTTTGCTTGATCATATAAAGCAGAATAAGTTTCTTTATCACCGGTTAAATTAAGATTTTCACTATCATGAATAGTAGTCTCTTTCACAGTAGTTTTCATAATATGATTATCTGGATCATAAGTTGTTTGTTTTTCAGGAATTTGTGGAACAGCATTACCATATGAACGTACAGAATCAATAAAATATTCTTTCATTGTAATTTTGAGAGCATCAGTTATAGGTGCAACAACTGCTTTAATAATTGATGTTAAATTCGCTACAGGTGTTGCAACTTTTGCTAATTCATGTTTTTCAGTATTATAAACAATAATAGATTTTTTACCATAATCTTCATTAGGATTTATAAATTCATCTTGTGTTTTCAATGGTCCATAATAATCTTTATGTGTTCCAATTCTAGTAGTATCTTTAAGATTTTCTTCAGGTCTAACAGTATCTTTTTTTAAATAAGATTGTCCTTTAAACCAATTATCACAAGTTTGTTTATAAACAGTTTCTGGTTTATTTTTAGCAAAAGGAGTAACAAACCCTCTTTTATCAATTGGATTTTTAATGGGTCCTTGTACAGGTATTTCAAAAATAGAACAACGTTGGTCTGTTTTAGGTCTTAATTGTTCAATTGATTTTGGTTGTATAAAATTACGAGTTTCAGATTGTTGAAAACCGCCAGTACCTTCAGATGTAAAACCTTTATTTAATCCGGGACCAACGCGAATACTTTGAATTGGATTAAAATTATTTTGTTTTTCAGTTATATTTGTTCTATCTAATAAAAATTGACTAGGATCAGGAGCACCTCTTAAATAACTATTATCGGTAGTAGGTTGAAAAAATGTTTCAACTTCAGTTTTTTTCATTTTAAAATCATTATAACCAAATTTATCACTAAATTGGGGATTATTATCTAAATCACGTGATTGTGTAACACCTTTTGTTAAGAATTGTTGCATATTTCCATGTTTAAAATCTTGAACTTTTATTTTATTTCCAGTTAAACTATGTATATAATTATCATTTTTATTATTATATTCTGATGTTTCCATAAACATATCAGAATATGCAGGTAAAGGAACAACACCTGTTTGAAAAGGATTTTTAGATTTTTCATATGATTTATTTGCTAAATTTAATTCATAATTTTTAGTTTTATTATAATAATCAGAATTATATATATTATCCATAGATGGTGTTTCGTTTCTAATATAATCCATATCTATTATAGATAAATAACAAAAAAATAACAATAATAAAAACAATAATAAAAAGTAATAATTTATTTTGAATAAATAAATCCTAAATCATTATAATCTAAATTATTATATTCAGCATTTATATCATCATCATAATTATCATCATCTTCCGTTTGTTTAACATATTCATTTTCAAAATCTGCATCTTTTTCTTCATCAGTTTTTTCTTTATTTTTAATAATATCTTTATCATCTAAATCATTTAATATATCAATATCTAAACCAAACTTTTTAAGGTCTTTAATATTTTTTTTTTCATCAATAGATTTATTTTGATATTTTTGTAAAACCTTATTTTTATTATCTTCACGAAAATCATCAATATATTTTTTAATTTCATCTTTATTAGGCATTTTACTACCAATTATTATTTCTTTAATTTTTTTAATAATTTCATTATTAATATCAATAAATAATTGTTTATTAATATCAATATTTAAATATGATTCTAATTTAATATTTTTTTTATTATCTGGAAATGATGGTAAACAAAATGCTTTTATTATTATTATTGTTTGTATTTGATTAATTCTAACACTATTATCATCATTAATTATAGAATTTAAATTATCAAGAACTAAAATAGTTTTATTTATACGTTCTATAATATTCATTGCTTTTGTATTTAAAGTTTTATATAAAATAACAGAAATAGCAATTAATAATTGTCTATAATTTTTAAAATAAAAATATTCTTTATTTCCATTAATTAATTTAAATAAATCTTTATTTATTAAATTTAATGTTTCATTTATATTTAAATCATATGTTTCTTTTAATTTTGTTCGTATATCATTTATATTTGATTTAGTTAAAATAGTAGTATCATCTAATTCATTAAACCATTTTTCTAAAGGTATATCATAAATAGGATATTCTAAACTTTCATATTTAATACCTATAAAATCTGTTTTTTTGGGAAGTTTTTCAGGTTTTGATAAATGAAAACGTAAATATCTTTTTTTATTTAAAACACGATCATTTGAATATTTAGATTTTGCTTTTTCTAAATCAGTTCTATTTGTTTTAAAAAATTTATCATTTGAAAAATCACTATCTATTTTTTCTAAACAACAACCTAATAAATATTTATGAATTTTTTTAAATTTTACAGATGGATAATATAAAAGAGATTCTATAAAAGTATCAAAAAATTCATCTTTATCATATTTCTTTTCTTGTAAAAATTTAACTAATTTTTTCTGTGCTTCATAACCTTTTTTAACTTTAATAACTTCACCATGTTTTTCATTATATTCTTTAAATTTATCTAAATCATTTTTATAATTTTCATTTATTTTTTCTAATATTTTAGTTTTATATTTACCATCAAATTCTATATATTCATTTAAATCTATATTTTCATATTCTTCTTTTATTATATCTTTAAATATACATGTTATATAATGAAGAATACCATCTTTAGCATCCATTTTATAAGGTGCTCCATATTCATTCCATAAATCTATACAATTTACATATATAAAATCTTTTGCATATATTAATGTATGTTCTAATAATTGATTTTGTAATTCAATTGACCATTTACATATTATATCATACATCATATTAAATATATTATTCATATATTCAACATTTGCTTCTATTAATTTATTATCACTATCATCTGAATTAATAACATATTCAAATGTTTTTTGTGCTTCTTCTTTACAATAATTATCATCATATTTACCATTATATTTTTGACTAATAATTATATATTTTTCAGGAATACCACTATAAATATTTAATAAATGACTACAAATTATATCTAAATTAATTGGAAGACGACATCTTTTATGTAATTCAAGTGTTAAAGGTAAAATAATTTTTAAAACTTCAGTAAATCCTTTTTCATTTTTATATTTATTATAATATTTATTTAATTCAATATTTTTAAATTGTTCTTGTTCATCATTATCAAAATCAAATTCAAAATCATTATCATCAATTTTAGAGGTCTCATTTATAATTTCTTTTTTAATTTCAGTATCAAAACCTTCATAATTACTAATATCAGTTGCTAATTTAATTTCATGTTCATCTTTTTCAAAATTAAAACTTATTTCATATAAATCTTTATATTTTTTTGTTAATAAATTAAATTTATTTTCTAATTTTTCAAAATGACGATTAATATCTTGCATATTAATTTTTAAATAATTTTCAAGTGCATTTGTACAATTATCAATTGATAAATTTTTTCTAATTTCTCTTAAATTTTTAATTACATCTGAATAATTATCATTATTAATATTTAATATTAACAATGATAAATCTTTATACATTGGTAATTCTTGTATTATATTTTTTTCACCTTTAATATCATCTAAATCTTTTTGAATTTTTTTAGCAGATTTAAGAGTAATATCAATAAGATTAAATGTTTTTTTTAAAATAGAAAAGAATAAAAATCTAGTATTTTCTAATTTAATTGGTGTTGTTTTAATAGTTTTATATACAATATTTGAACGTTTTTCTTTTTTATTTAAAATTTGTAATTGATTTTTTAATAATGAAAAATCGTCTTTATTAATATAATCAAGACTTTTATTATATTTTTTAAATAAATTATTTAAAGATAAATAATTATATTCATCTTCATCAATTTGTTCTAATGGTAATTTAATTTTATAATTTGAAATTAAATCATCAAAAGATTTATAATCGGAAATATTTAATAATTCTCCTTTTTGTCTAGAAGTTATTAAATAACTAACAATTTTTTCATTTAAATTATTATTATCATGAACAATTGGTTCATAAAAATAAACACTCATAATTGGAATATATCTTTCATCATCTTTAAAAATAATATAATAATCATTTTTACCTAATTCAATAATAGTTGTAATAGTTGGTCTAAAAGTAATATTTATTGAAGTATTTTCATCATAAACTAAAGGAAACCAAATTTTATTTTTATTTTTAATAGCAGATTTAATATCTATTTTATTACTATCTTTAATTTTATTAACAAATTCATTTATCATAAAAACAGATTTAATTTTTTGTTGTGTGTCTTCATCTTCAATTTCATATTCTGAAAAATCACCTCTTTTTGCATTTGCAACAACAATAAAATTATTTGTATCTGTTTTAGCAACTTGTCTATTTATAATTTCAGTAAAAAGAGTTAAATAATTTCTTGCTTTTATCTTATCAGGTTTAAAGAATTGTAATAGATTATTATAAATTTCTTCATTAGAAAAAGCAACAAATGTTGAATCAAATTTACTGATTTCTTCTAATGTAACAATTTCATAATATTCTATTTCATCTAATTCTTCGTTTTCCATTTTTCTATAGATAATAAAAAAATAAATTTTAATTTCCAATTTTTATTAATTACATGAAGTTAAATTTCTATTACAATTTAAATTAAGATTTGCTTGAGGTAATGGATAACCAGGTGAATATGACTTATTTTCTTTATAAATTTCACTCCATTTATTTAATTCATCTGAATATTTAAGATTTACATTATTAGTTGGATTAAATTTTATTTGACAATCTTGTTCTTCTATTAATGGTGTATGATTATCTTTAGCAACCATTCTATAATTTATACCTATTCTATCAAATGTTTCTAATGCTTTTGATTGTGGATCCCAACATAATGGATCAAAACGATTTATTCCTGTTTCTTTAAGAGTACATGGTGGATTTGAAAGACGAGTTGATTCAGTAGGAGTACTACATTTACGAATATCATTATCAACTTTTGGTATACATCCTGTTGAAATATATTTATTTGGCATATATGCATCATCATTACATTTTGAATTTTTATAATTTAATCCATATAATTCACTTGAATCATCTATTGCTTTTTTCATACTACAACTATTATGACCATAATTTTGATATCTTATTGTAGGATCATTAGGAACATATTGACTACAATCAGTACAATCATTATATGGTGTATTTAATCTATAAATACCAGGATATACTGAACGTTCTAATTGTTCTTGATATGAACCACTATCATATCTCATTCTTGTATCATTTGCATTTAACATTAGATTATTCTTCTATTAGAATAAAAATAAAAAAAACTTAACAATTATTTATTTTCATTGGCGGAGGTAAAGGTATTGAACGATACATTATAGATTGACAACTTGGTAAATGTTTCATATTTGTATCAATTGGTTCTGTTCTATCATTTTTTACAACATTATCATCAGATGGTATATATTTATTTGATGGACATTTTGTTAATATTCTTGTTTGTCCACGTAATTCACTATCTAAATCAACTAAATTTCCTTGAATATGAGAAACAGAAGTACCACCAACAAACCCTAATTGATGCATACATTTATCTTTATGTTCATATCTATAAGGAGATAATATATGACTTAAAGTTTCGACATTTGTTTTTAAGTCTGTTGCATAAGAACAATTATCATATTTAGTTCTATTAAAACTCATTCTATCTATTATAAATAAATATTTAATTATTGATAATTATTTTTATTAAAATTTAAACGATTTATATATGAACGAGTATCTTCACCGCCATTTGTCCAAATTGGAACAATATGTTCAGGATTTTGAATATCTTTCATACAATCAACTAATGGTATTGGATGTTTTAATTGAAGTTCCATTAATCTTTTTTTACAACCACTTATTTTAAATGTTGTATCTGTTCCTGATAAAATATCTAATTCCTTATCTATATCTATTTCACATCCTTTTAATTGTGGTACACCTGTAAATATTCTTTTAGTTAATTGTATTCTACATCTATCTCTTGTCATCATATCATCATTTTTTACTAATTCACTATATATATCAACTAAACAAGGGTCTGATAATCCATATCCAGCACGACCCCTTAAATTAGGATGATCTAACATAAATTGTGGTACTCTTACATTTGGTTCTTCACATGGAATTAATTGTGAAGATTTATCATAAGTTTTATAATTCATTATTTTTTCATTTCCACTATTTTTATAATCTAACCAGCAACTATCTGAACATAAATTATTTTGAAAATCATAAAAAGTTGTTTGTTCCATTATATCTATTTAATAATTACATTATATTATAATAACATTGTTCTCCATTATTTTCTTTACAAGTCTTATCCCTTGAATATAACCATTTTATATATGATTCTTGATCATTAGGTATTGTAGTTGCAGGCATTGTATAAAATTGACGTTCAGAAAATTTTCTATCATAAATATCTATAACATCTTTATAAACTGGAGTTTTAAAATAATCATCTATACCATTTCTTATTTTTGTATTATTAATATCACATGCTGTATAATTTAAATTACTAACTTCTAATATATTTGGATTCATAAATGGATTTTCTTTTGTTGGTTTTACACAAATTTTATTTTTAATTATATCTCTATGTTGATTATTTAATTTTTCTTTTATTTTTGTTTTTATTTCATTATTATAAAGATATATATAAAATAAAAATATTGTTATTATTATTGCAAATAATAAAAATGCAATATTTCTAAATATCAATGTTGCTATAAATGATATAAATAAAATGAAACCTGAAATTAATAATAATTTATCTTTAAATATCATAGTTTTTTCTAATAGAATAATTGAAAAGAATTATTTATTTATTTTTTCTGTTTGCCAATTTTTTCTGGAGTTCTGCCTTCTTCGCCATATTTTTTAATCCTTGTTTATTTATTGCAGTTTTTGTTTTTTTTCCTCCACCTCCTGGTGCCATTCCTGTATTCATTGCACTCATCATTTTCATCATATCTGCCATACTAAAACTTCCTCCTTCACCACCATCTCCTTTTCCAAACATTGATGGAATAAATGATGCAAATTTCATAGCATCTTTCATAATAGTATCTTGATTTAATTCACCTGATGAAATTTTATCAGTTACTTTTGAACCAACTGTTGAAAATAATTCTCCTAAACCATTTTCTGGATTAGCAAGTGCTTTAAAAATATCTCCTTCATTATTATATATAGATTGTTTAAGTTTATCTATATTAACATCATCAATTATTTCTTTTGCAATTTTTCCAATAGTAGTATCTTTTAAATTATCCATTCCTTCAAAATTAGAATCCGCTTTAACTCTATCCGTTTTTAATGAATTTAATCGTTCAATTATTTTCTTATAATTTTCATTTTCTAATTCAAAATTTTCATCAAATGATTGTAAAACCTTAAGAATTGCACTTGCTGTTTCATCTGTCATTTCATTTTTAAATATATATAATACACTTAAATAATGATGACACATAAAATTATCACGAAGAAGTTTTGTTATATCCGCAATTGTAATATTTTTAAAAATACACACACATTTAATTTCATCTTTTTTTAACCAATCATCACTATCTTCTTTAGATACATCAATATATGATTTCCAAAATTCTTCATTACAATTTTCATTTAAAAATGTCACATAATCATTTGAGGATTTATCAAATTCTTTATAATTATCCTTCACAATATCAAGAACTTTAGTCGCTGTTGTTGAATGTTCTTTATGTTTTTTTGCTATAGTTCGTATTTTTGTTAATAGATCATAATAATATTGGTTAAAGATTATTATTGATGAACTCATTATTTTTATATATATTTAAAATTATTTAATATCCTTAAATAGATTTTCTCGTTCTTTTGTTAGTTCTTCAATTGATGGTAATTTTTTATCAGATTTATTTTCACGTGTATTTGTACCACCTCCTATTTCTTGAATAGGTGGTTTATTTTGATTATCATTTGTTATTAAATCCCATCCATAAACTTTACTATTATTTAAATTTATTGAATTTACATTATCATCATTTATATCACTAAATTTATCACTCATTATACTCCCTAATGAAAATGCTAAAGGTTCATTTAATTCTGTTTGATTATTTAATGGTATTGGTGCATTTAATGATGAATGTTGATTTATATCAGATTTATCACGAGTACTATTACTTGAAAATAAAATACCTCTATTTGGTAATAAAAGATGATCAAATACTGCTTTTCCATATATAATTTCTTTATTTGGAAGAAACATTAATGCAGGTACTTTAGAAATTTTATTTTTAATTGATGGAATTCGTGTATCTATACAAAGTAATTTAATCATTTTTTTTGTATCATGTCTTTTTATTGTATCTAATAATACAGAACAATGTTGGCAACTATCACTATAAAATAAAATCATTTATTTAATAAATTATAAATTAAAAATTAAAAAAATGACATAAAAATTATTAATATTTTAAATAAATAAAGATAAAAATGTTTTCAAGTTACAATTATAATAATAAAGCAGAAAGACACTCATTTGAAATTAATAATATCGATCTTGCTATTATCAATTCAATTAGAAGAATAATTTTATCTGATATCCCTGTTATTGGTTTTTATGGTGAAGAAGAACCAACTGTAGAAATTCCATTAAACACTGGACCACTTCATAATGAATTTATGATTCATAGAATTGGATTAATACCACTTCATATTTCTGAACAAATTACAGAAAATTATGAAGATGGAGATTATAAATTTGAATTTGATATTATAAATAAAAATAATGAAACTATTAATATTACTACTAATGATTTTAAAGGTACTTATAAAGATAAAGAATTATCTAAAATAGAGTTAGCTAAAATATTTCCTTCTAATAAAATTTCTAATTCTAATATTCTTATTACTCGTCTTAGACCAGGTGAACAACTTCATATTATTGCAACTGCTATTAAAAGAACTGCTAAAACTCATGCTTCTTTTTCACCAGTTTCTTTAGCTAATTTCTTTTTTATTGAAGATCCTAAACAAAAAAAAGATAATATTTTAGATACTCAAAGAGGTTATTTTAAAAATCAATTTGGTGATCCTTCAAAAATTAATTTTCAATTAGAATCTATTAATGGTTTATCTTATAAATATTTATTTAGAAAAGCTATTGATATTATTATCGAAAAATTAGAAAATCTTATTATTAATCTTAATGAAAATAAAATTCCTATTGAAACTGTCTCTAGTTGTGAAAATTCATATAATTTTCAAATTGATGATGAAGATGATAGTTTAGGTAATTTAATTCAATCTTTACTTCATAATAAATATGTTAGAAATAATGAAAAATATAAAGGGTATGATTGTTCATATGTTGGTTATATCTGTCCACATCCATTAATTAATCGATTAATTGTTCGATTTACATTATCTACTAATGATATTAAAATTTTTAATCAATTCTTTATCGATAATTCTAAAGAAATTATAAAAATAATGGAAAATATTAAATCTGAATGGAATAAATTTGTTAAATAATTCTTTGTTTATAATGTCCAACAAGTGACAAATTTAATCCTTTTATCATATCATATAAATATATCCACATATTAGTTGGTGTTGTTAATACAATTGTTCTATTCTTTTTTTCTGATGTTACTTCCTCATCCCAATATTTTGAAAGATTATAAAATGCCGTTCCATTAGTAATTCTCTCTAGAAATACTTTTGTTTTTTCATCATATTCCGGTGTTAATTCTCCTGTAATTGTATATTCAAAATAAGACATCTTTCTGATAATAAGTAATATAATATTTATTTATATTAAATCCTTAAGTAATTTATAATATAATGTTAATTCAACTTGAGAATTATCTAATTTATCATTAGTATCATAAATATAACTATTTAAATCATAATTAATATATTCTGTTGGTATAAAATAACTATAATTTCCACTTATATTATTAATATTATAATTACTTATAGTCGTTTGTAATTGACATTCTGGAACTACACCTACTACTTTTACCATTAAAAAATTTGTATAAACATTATTACATAAACATAACACTTTTAAATGTTTTGCTAGTGGTCTTTTATCTCTATATATTAAAACACTTATTTCTAATATATATGTATTATTATTTTCTTGTGCTACTTTATATCTATTTAAATAATGTTTTATTATTATATATGATGTATTTTCAATTTTAAATATTGGATCTTTTAATGCTATATTTAAATCTTCTATTACATTCATATAATAATTATACAGTTTTCTTGATTTATTTAATTCATTTATTTGTGACCATTTAGACCATGATAAACCTTCAATTAATGCTATTACTTTTGAATGATTTATTTTAAATTTTTGTCTAAATAATTCATTTAATTCATCATTACCAAAATCATATATTTTATTTTGTTTATTTTTACTAATTATATCATATGGTAAATATGAATAAAAATTTATATATTCTTTAGGTATTATTTCACTATTTGTATAATTTTTATTTGAAAAATCTTCAATTTGATATGTAACAAATACTACAAAAATAATAATTATAAATGTTACAATTATTAATTTACCTATCATTTATTCTATAATTAATTTATAGAATAATAGTTATGATACTAATACCTATATTAATATATATATTAATTTTACTCTTATTATTTATATTTAAACCATCTATTATGTTTAATAAAGAAGGTAATTTAAGGAATTATTCAAATAAAACAATGATTACACTTGATATTATTTATCCTATTTTTGCTTTATTATCTTATTATATTTATCTTATTATAAAAATAATTATTTAATAATTATTTAATAATTTAATGAATATAATTAGTGACTGGATTATAAAAAGTTATGAATTAAATAAAAAATTATCTTTTAATTCTTGTATCTTTATAAATGGTAATAGTGGTATTGGTAAAACTTTTACTATTAATAATATTTGTAAAGAATTAGATTTATTTATTTTTAATATTGATAGTTTTAATTGTTGTTCTTCTGCACAATTAACTGATTTATTATTTAAAAATTTTGTTTCATCTTTAATTCAAATTTTAACTAATAATACACAAAAAAAAATTATTATTATTGATGATTTTGATATTTTATTATCATTAGATAATACTATTAATATTAGTCTTTATAATTTTATTTTTAATAATACTGGTAAATTAAAACACATTCCTATTATTTGTATTATTAATTATAATATTGGTAAAAAATTAGGTGATATTAAAAAAAAATGTTTATCATTTGAATTTCCTAAAATGTCCGATAATGAAATTTTTGAAATTTTAAAATTATATAAATCTGATATTAATATTAAAGATATACATAAATTAACTAATGATTCTAATTTTAATCTTTCTAATGCTATTAGAATAGTAACAAATACTTATTATAATCATAATGATGAAATATTAGTTATTGATGATTTGTATTCTAATAATTTCAATAGAAATAATTTAAGAAGAATTATAAGTAAAGAACAATGGTTAATTCCTTTAAATTTTCATGAAAATTTAATAATTGAATTATATAATAATCGGAGAGGTATTAAAAAAGATAAAGAACTTTTTTATAAAAATTTTTTATTGAATTTATGTTATTTTGATGTTATTATGAATAAAAATAATGAAATTGGTATAGAATTTTTTATTTGTATAATTCAAGGTCTATTCAATATTCCTAATAAAAAATTAAAAAATCTTAGATTAAACAATTTCACAAAAATGTTAAGTTATCTTTCTTTACAAAAAAAAACTAATAAATCTAATTATAATAAATCATTTCCATTCCAATTTATAGGAAATTACCACCTAACCTTAATTAGTAGAAAATATATTTATTAATATTATATAGATAATTAAATGAATTTTTTGTCTAGAAGTTCTAGCCCTTTAAGTGGTTTAACTAGTTCAATCGGTAGTATATCTAATATGGGTAGTGGTTTAACTAGTTCACTTAGTAATTCAATTAATGGTATGTTTAATAATAAATCTATTTATGTTGGTCTCATTATCGTTGTTATTGTATGTATTGGATTAGCATGGACTCTTTATTATATTATTACTGCTAAAATATTTTCATTAGCTAAAGTTGTGGCAAATGAAACACTAAAACCTTTGTTATGTAATCAAAAATATAAATATGCATTTAAATTTGATAAGTCAAGTAATGGTGAAAGACGTAGTTATACTTTCTGGATTTATTTACATGATTTAAATGTTGGTCGCAGTTTATATAAAAATGTATTTAATGTAGCACGTGATAAAGAAAATATTAAAATTGGTAAATGTTCCCCTTATATCTTCCTTGATAAACAAAATAATTCATTATATATTCGTTTTGCTAAATTAGCAACTACTTTTGATGGTAGTTTAGATATTACATATACTCAATTAAATAATGATGGTATATTAAATACTTTTATGAAATCTGGAATAGTTATTCCTTATGTTCCTCTTCAACGTTGGGTTCATATTGCTGTTGTTTGTAATGCTAATTCATATAAAAGTTATATGTATGCATATGTTGATGGTGATTTAGTTAATATGAGTAGTACTGGTGAATTAGAAAAACAATCAACTAAGTTAAAACAACTTACTAAAGATTATAGAGATTTAGATTTAAATATTGATGGTTTTTTAACTATTGGTGGTAATTCTTCTGATTTAACTGAAGGTCCTGGATTTTCAGGTTTAATTTCAAAAATAACAACTTTTAATTTTGAATTAAATCAACAAGATATATTTGATAATTATTATGAAGGACCAATTGGTGGTTTATTAGGAAAACTCGGATTAGCAAATTATGGATTGCGAAATCCGATTTATAAAATTAGTTAAATATAAAAATATATATAATTAAATAGAAATGTTAGACATAATTATTCAAGTAATATTAGCAATTTTATTATTATTAATAATGGCTTTTCTTGCATATTCAATATATGATAATGAATATATTAAATCTATTAAAATTTATAATACTAATAAAAAAGAAACAAAAATTTTAGATGGTATTTATGAATTTGATCAACCTACTTATACTGTTGATACTATGAATCGTTTTGATCCGCGTTATTTAGATATTAATCCATCTGTTAATCAAACTGGAGGTGCAGAATATTCATATAATTTTTGGTTATATTATAATGTTAAAAATCCAAATAGTTATTTTATTGATGGAACTAGTAAAGATAAATATATTGTACTTTTTTATAAGGGATTGCGAAATTTAATTAATTATAATCAATTTGAATATAGTTGTGATACTAAATCAAAAGTTGGTAACCCACTAAAATATTTACTTGTTAAAAATCCATTAGTTAAATTAAGTAATGATGGAAGTCATTTAGTTGTTGAATATAATAATATTAATACACCTGATACATTTAATTCAAGTTCTAGCAAAAAAAATTGTAAAATAACAAATTTATATGATAATATTGAAAATAAATTAGGTGTTAAAGAAATGGATAATCGTTTATTTAATAAAACTTTTAATATGATTACTATAGTTATGCAAGAAATACCTACTAATGAAGATGAATTATTTGTAAATAGAACTAATTGTAAAGTATTTTTAAATGCAACCTTAATTTCTAATCGTTCAACATTAAATAATGATTTAGCATCTGAAACAAGTACTGATAGTTATTCAACTGTTATGAAAAAAAATGTTGGTAATTTATATATAAATCCATATAAACATTTTGAGGGTATATCAGAACACTATGTTAAAGCTCCTATAAATAAAATTACTGAAACTGATGATATTACACAAGATGTTCCTTTAAAAATGGCAGATTTATCTTATTTTAATTATGCATTAACTGCAGATGATGTAACTAATCTTTATCTTCGTAAATTTAATACTGAATATGTTAAACCAATTTCTATTGTTAATCCTAAATCAATTAATGTTGGTAATAAATTTAATAAAGATTTATATGATAGTGATAATGGTAATGTAATGCCTGTTCGATCAATTTAAATCTTATATTCTTTATTTTTTTTATTTTTTTATTTTTTATTATTAATATAAATATAAATATTTATATTAATATTAATATTTATTAAAAAAATGGGTATAGGTGTTATAGCACAATTAGTTAAAACTAATGAAAGTAATAGAAGTGAATATATTATTAAAAATCCCGATATTAGTTATTTTAGATTTGCATATAAAAAACATACAAACTTTGCAATGCAAACAATAAAATTAATTTTTAATACAAAACCTTATTTAAATAGAGATAATAATAAATTTAGATGTCCTATTAATAAAAATAACGCTGATATGGTTACAGATTTTTACTTTAGATATGAATTACCTGATATTTATTCAAATGATAAATATAAATTTAGATGGATTCCTAATTATGGTACATTATTAATTAAACGTGCTGATTTATGGATTAATAATATAATAATTGATACTATTACAGGTGAATGGTTAGTTATTTCTAATGAATTAACTGAAAATTTAAAAGATAATTATAATAAACTTACTGGAAATTTAAGTGCTTATACTGACCCTAAAATGGATGTTCCTATTATTACAGTTAATAATAATAGATTCTTTAATACATATCCATCTGGAAATAAAAATAATAATATTCCTTCTATTAAAGGAAGAGAAATTATAGTTCCTTTATCTTTTAATTTAACTAAAAATCCTTCATTAGGACTATTATTAACAAATATTATTGCTGTTGATGGAGTTACTAATAATATTTTTATTGAAATTACATTAGAAGAAATTGAAAATTTATATCAAGTTTATTCAAGTGATTTAAATATGTATATTAGTCCTACTTTTTATAATGATTTATATCCAGATAATAAAATAAATTTTGATTTGTTTGTTAAAACTAAAGAATTAAATCCATATATTGAAGCAAATTATATTTATTTAGATAATAATGAAAGAACTTTATTACAAACTACTTCTCCATTAGATATTGTTATGGATCAAATATTTATTAGTTCTGATTATACTTTAACACCTGGTAATAATTTATTAAATTCAGTTGTTCTTATGAAATGTAATACGCATATTAAAGAAATTATTTGGACTGTTAAACGTGATGATTATTTTAAATTTAATACACCTCTTAATTATACTAATAGTATTCCAGAAAATAATGATAATCCTATTATGAGTAAAGCACGTATTATGTATAATAAATCTATTGAAAGAGTCGATGAAAATAATTATAATTTCTTTAATTTAATTCAACCATATAAACATCATGCTAATATACCTAAACAAGGTATTTATTGTTATTCATATGCATTATTTCCAGATAAATATCAACCATCCGGTAGTGTTGATTGTGGTAGTATTGAAACTTCTTTAGATATTTTTACAAATAATAGAGACAATTCATTCATAAATCAAAAATTAATTAAATTTGGTAAATTATCGCCATATGAATATAGTTTTAGAATGAATTATTATGTTAGAGGTATAAATATATTAAGATATATTAATGGTAATGTTGCATATTTATTTTCATCTTAATTTTTTTATTAATAATAAATAATGGATTTAACTTTATTTATTGTTTTTATTATAATGATTATTACCTTTTATTATTTTATTAAATCTATGATTAATCTTCAGTCAGAAGTAATATCTCTTAAATCAACGTGTGCTAAATGTACTAGTTGTCAAATTAATAATACTAATACTAATACTAATACTAATACTAATACTAATAATAATACTAATACAAATAATAATACTAATAAAATTAATTCAAATATTAAATTAGATGTTTCAGACATTAAAAATATTATTAAAGAAAAATTAATGAATTATATAAGAAAATAACGCGTTATATTATTTTAATATGCCAAGAAAAAAAGTTATAACAGAACAAACAATTAAAAAAACAACAAAAAAAAATATAATTGATTCTATGATTAAAGAAAATGATTCAAGTGGTGTTGTTATTCAAATACCAATATCACAAACAAAAATTAATTTAATTATAAATAATGATAAAAATGAAGATAAAATTGTTGAAGAACCAACACCATATGAAAATAATTGTTATTTTATAAATGATGTTTCTGATATTTCTTGTGATAATGAATTTTATTTTGATAAAAATCATTATAACCCATCACAAAATAAAATTAATTCTCATTGTCATTGGTGTTGTCATCATATTATAGATAATGTTTATGGATTACCTTATAATTATGATACATTAAATGACACATTTTACATAATCGGATCTTTTTGTTCATTACAATGTGTAAATGCTTATAATTTTTCTATAAATTCTGGAAGTGATAAAGTCTGGGAAATTAATAGTTGGATTCAAATGATTGCTATTAGATGTGGTCTAAAAGATATTATTAGACCAGCACCATCTAGATATTTATTAAAAATGTTTGGTGGAAATTTAACAATTGAAGAATTTAGAAATGCACATTTAAATAATGATAAAACTTATATGTTAAATATTCCTCCTATGATTGCTATTAATAGCACTAGTGAAATTCTAAATACTTCATATCTTAATAAAATTAGTCGTAAATAAAAAAAATGATTTAAAGATTTGAATTCTTTATATATCGTTAAAAAGATTTAAATAAAAATGGAAATTTATTTTACTCCATATAAAGTAAGTACTATTACATGTAATGTTGATTTAGGTATAAATATTGATTTAATAATTTTATATAATAATTTTAATATAGATAATAAATCTAATTTTATTTGGATTTATTATCCAAAAATAAGTGAAGGTGAAAATAAAAGAGGTTTTTATCCTAAAAAAAAAAGAAATGTAAAAAATACTACAAAAAAAGCATCATTTGATAATCAAGTTACTGTGTTATATAAAGCAGATAATTATCCTAATTTAAAAATATTTAAAAATGGTAATATTCAAATTACTGGTGTTAAAAATAAAGATGATGTAAATATAATTGTTAATCAAGTTATTGATGAAATTAATAGAATTTATAAAATTAATCCTAAAATTACCGCAACTGAAGATTTTGAATCAAAAATTGGTTTTACTAATTTTCATATTAGAATGATTAATACAGATTTTAAAAGTTTCTGTAATCCTGAACATACAGACAAATTTATTATTAGACGTAAAATTTTACATAAAATTCTTATTAGTAATGATTATAATAATAAATGTAGTTTTGAACCCGGAAAATATCATGGTGTTAAATTAGAATTTTTCTGGAATAAAATTAAAGAACATCAAGATGGTATTTGTAATTGTTCAGAAAATTGTTTTGGAAAAGGTAGTGGAAATGGCAAAAATGATTGTAAAAAAATTACTGTTGCAATTTTTGAAAGTGGTAGTGTTTTAATTACTGGTGGTGTTTCATTTGAACAAATAAATGATGCATATTCATATATTACTAATATATTTAAAAAACATAGTATTGAACTTAAAAAAGCAGATTTAACTTTGCTAGAATCTCCTCAAAACCTATAATTGTTTCATTATTATAAAATAATTTATATTCTGTTTCACCTATTACTTGAAACTTAAGTTTTATTATTTTTTCTTTTTTTTCTAATTCTGAATTTATATATATATGTCTAATACATATAAATTCTTTATTTATATCATCATAATAATCATTATAAATATCTTCTATTCTTGCTTTATTTATTGATTTTTCAATTTTTAATTGTAAATATATGTCAATATATTCTATATTTTTATAATCAAATATATCAAATAATATTAATTGAATTTCATTAAAATTATCATAATTTTGTTTATTATATGTTAATGTTAATTTTTCTTCCTCTTCCTTAAATAATAGTTCTATATCAGAAAATTTATATTTATATAAATTATAACCTTCTCTATATGCAACTGATAATTTATATTGATTTTTTGCAATATTTTTAAAAAATAATCTAATATCATCCATCATTTTTCAATTGTTATCTATCGTAAATTATTTAAAATATATAATCATTTTTTATAATAAGTTATTAAATATATAATGAGTTATTATAGACATATTTATTATAATATTTTAGCAATTCAAAATAATGTTATATTAAATTTTTTATTAATTGCAAATTCTCTTATTCCTAATTATTTCAATAATCAAATTATTAAATATAAACTTAAAGGTGACGAATATTATAAATATATTTTAATTTTTAGTATTGGTGATGAAATACAAAATAAATATAATATTGATATGATAACAATTGGGTTACAGTTATATGATAAATATAAAAATATAAATTTATTAAAAGATACTAATGATGATTCTTTAAGTCAAATTAGTAATATTAGTGACATTAGTGATATTAGTAATATTAGTGATATTAGTAATATTAGTGATATTAATGAAATTAATGATATTAATGATATTAATGATATTAATGATAAAAAATAAATTATTTATATTTATTTAACAATTCTTTTTTATTTTTATTGTCATCAAAAATATACCATTGTTTTTTATTAGGGTCCCATCTAGCACCTTTTGATTTAGCATCATCTTTATTTTCATATTTAACATTTAAATAAATCTTTGGTGATGTTTTAATTACTGCTTCTTTTTCATAATTTTCTATTGATTTATTTGCTAATAAATCAGCATAATAATTACCAATTGAATGTCTATCTTTATTTCCAGTATGTGCTAATATATGTTTAAATTTAATTTCATATTTTTCTACCAATTCATATAATTCTTTTACTAATTCTAAATTTGGAATTATTTTATCTTTTTTTGGTTTCCAATCTTTTTCTGCTAATTTACTACCATAAGTAGTTGCACATTTAATAGCATATTCAGAATCTGTAACTATTATTTTATTTTTAAAATTTCTAAATTCTTTATTTCCCTGAATAATTTTAATTGCATTAATTATTGCTGTCAATTCTGCAACATTATTTGTAAGTTTATCACCCATTAATTCTATTGATTGATTAAATTCACTCTCTTTTGAAAAATATATACCTATTCCTGCACGTGCATTACTACTACCATTATTATTACATGCACCATCTGTATATACATATAATGTATTAGAATAATCTTCAATAAATTCTGTTGCTTCTTCAATTGTTGCAAATTTTTTATATATAGCACCTTTAAAATCTTCAATATTTACTTTACATTCATTCCAATTAGTATAAATACCTGGTTTTTTACCTACTGCAACAGCGTAAAATGAATTCATACTTATTATAATTATTAACTTTAATAATTATATATCATTTTTTATAAAAAATGATATAAATTTATATATTAATTAAAATAATTAATGCAAACAGGAATTATTTCATTTGGTGACAGGGTCGCTTGGAATATTAAATGTAATAATACTAAAGATTTAATTTTAGATGAAATTTATAATCTTTATGGTATTAGAATTATTCAAAAACATAATTTTAAATTAGATGAAACTAATATTAAACATTTATCAAAAGTTCCTCATTTAATGTCTTTGAGAAGTAATGGTAATCGTTATTATATTTATTTTACTAAATATAATGATATTGAAATTATTTACTTTATTGATATGAAAATTCATACTGGTTATGATAAACCCAGAATTATATTAGGAAGAGGTTTATTTGCATCTTCTTTATTTAAAAATACTTTAATTGAAGGTGAAATGGTTAAAACAAAAGAAGCAAAATGGATATTTATTATTAATGATATTATTGCTTATGAAGGAAAAAAATTAGATACTTTAATTTTACCTAAGAGATTAGAATTAATTTATAATCTTTTAGACACTAAATATACACCTGATAAGGTTTGTGATATATGTTCTTATAAAGTAAAAACTTATTATTATATTTCTAAAAAATCATTAGATGAATTATTAAAATATTCCAAAAAATTAAATTATACTTCTCGAGGTCTTTATTTCTATTCATATTATCTTAAACATAAACCTAAATTAATGAATTTTGATGAAAATGTAATTGTTGATGTTAAGAAAAAAATTAAAGATATTACTGAATTTAAAACCCAAACATCTTCTATTATTCAACCCAATATTTCTAATTTTATTATAACATCCAATATCTATAACTCTAATATTAATTCTAATATTAATTTTAATTCTAATATTAATTCTAATACTAATTCTAATACTAATTCTAATACTAATCCTAATATTAATGTTAATTTTTCTGTTAATAATAATTATAGAGAATTATGGGTTGCAAAAACAGATGATGCTGATATATATTATTTATATGATAATTTTAATGTACTTACATCAAATAAAATAGGTGTTGCATTAGTACCAACAATTAAAGATAGTATTAAATTAAGAAATCAATTTAAAGATAAAAATTTAACTTATACAATTAAATATAATTGTTTATTTATCGATAAATTTAATAAATATCAACCAATTGAAATAATAAATACTTAAGATTTAATTATTATTTATTATTATTAAATCTTAATATGAATGAAAATAATAATAATGAACAAGAATATTTAAGTTTATTAAATTTTATTTTAAAAAATGGAATTAGAAAAGAAACTAGAAATGGTTATACTTATTCTTATTTTGGTTCTTTATTGAGATTTAATATTAATAATGGAAAAACATTTCCATTATTAACAACTAAAAAAGTATTTTTTAGAGGTATTGTTGAAGAACTATTATGGTTTTTAAGAGGTTCGGTTAATTCTAAAGAACTTGAAGAAAAAGGAATTAATATTTGGAAAGGAAATTCAACACGTGAATATTTAGATTCTATTGGTCTTAATAATTATCCTGAAGGTTATTTGGGACCCATTTATGGTTATCAATGGAGGTCTTTTAATGGTCAAATTGATCAATTAAAATATGTTCTTCAAGAACTTGAATTAAATAATAGTAGAAGAGCATTAATATCTGGTTGGAATCCTGTTCAATTAAAAGAACAAGCATTACCACCATGTCATTTAATATATAATTTTTATAAATCAGATGATAATAATTTATCTTGTATGATGTATATGAGATCTGCTGATTTATTTTTAGGAGTACCTTTTAATATTGCTTCAACAACTTTATTAACAATGATTATAGCAAAAGTTATGAATATGAAAGTTAAAGAAATTTGTATAAGTATATGTGATATACATATTTATGATGAACATATTGAACAAGTAAAAACACAAATATCAAATGAAATTTATGAATCACCACAAGTAATTATTAAAAAAGAAATTGATTATAATAAAAAATTATCAATTAATGAAAAAACAAAATGGATTGATGAATTAAAATATGAAGATTTTGAATTAATTAATTATAAATATCACCCACCACTTAAAGCAATTATGAAATAATACCTATATCTGATAAATAAGGATTTCCTGATTTTGATTTAATATAAAAAAGATTTCCATTATAATTAGGAATTTTTTTTATTGATTTTATTTTAATCCATACTGTTTTATTATAATTAAAATAATTATAATACATATTTGTTATTTTTTTGGGAATTTTAATTATAATTTTAGTATCTTTATATATACCTGATACTGACATTCCTAATAATAAACAAGTATATTTAATAATTAAAAATGTTAATTTATCTGTTTGAGGAATAATTATATCACGATTTAATTCAATTAATCCATAATAAAAATCTATTAAATTTTTTTTATTTAATGAAAATAATAAATTTAATGTCATTATATTTAATTTTGAAATATCTATTTTAAAATTAATTAAATTTTTATTTTCATTTTCTAAAATATTAAATTCTATTTTATTATCTGTTAGATAATTTGTTATAAATTCTATTGTTTCTTTATTTTTTATATTATCTAAATTATTCATATCTGTTAATAATAAACCCATAAAACGCATTTCTTTACTTAAACTTATATCATCTATTTCTGATTTTAATATTTCATTTGATGCTACAGGAAAACCATAATAATCAAATACTGATAATTCTCCTAATTTTGTATAATCTACACAATTTTTATAATAATCATCCAAATAATTACCTATTTCATTTAATTCTGTATTTAATGGTATATTTTTTAAACTTAATAATTCAATATTATCATTTAATAAATAACCATCTATTTTATTTAATTTATATTTTTTTTTATAAACCTTTGTTATACTTTCTATTTCATCAAATACAAAAGTTCCGTTTTTATTTAAAGTTAATATTAAATCATTATCCGTTATCTCACTTGCCTGTTTAAAACCTTTATTTGTAAATAAAAGTAAATCCCCCTTATATAATTTTAACATCCGTTTAAATAACTTTTATTATACTGTCTTTAAATATAATTATTTTTCTTCATATTTTTCACAATTTAAATCTGACCATGCAATATTACATGCTTTTGCATATGCACATCTATTTAAATTTGCATCATAATTTGGATCATATTTATGTTTTATATCATCTGCTGTTGCTAAATAAAGAGGATATACTCTATCACATACTATTGGAACTCTATTAAATGATGTTCCATTTGTTACACCTTCTTTTGTTGAGCCATGTTTAAAATTATATGATATCTCATTTTTTTGTGTATTAACTGTTAAATCCATATTTAAATATTTATTTGCATTATTCGTTGGATCATTATTTTCAGTTGTTATATCTGTTAATTTATATTTTATTGGTCTTATATTTTGTTTTTCTGCATCATTTTTATTTGTATTATCAATATTATATTGATAAGTTAATGAATATTTATGATTACCATTTTCATCTTTAGTAGAAGGAGGATTATTAATTAAACTATAATTATTCATAATTAAATTATGATTAATTAATTCATGAGGAGAATAATTTTGTTTTACTGTATATTTATTAAATTCAGTATTTTTACTTCTCATTATAACATCAATTGGTGTATATAAATTAAATTCATTTGTATTAAAATTATTACCTATACTTGATATAATTTTATCACCTGGAATATTATTATTATTTGCAATTCTAAAATCAGTATTATCAGATTTTGCAATTTCACCCTTATTAAATATTTTATTATCCATTACACAACGATAACTAAATAACATAGGATTAACATTAGAATCAAATACATTAGAAGTTTTTTCTACATCAACTTTTTCTAATCTCCAATAATCTGGACAACTTAATGAATTATAATTACTTGCTCTATCTATTTTAATTGGTTTAAAATTACGTACTTGATTTGATAAATATAATACAATTAATACTGTTCCTACCATAAATACAATAGTAAATGGTAAAAATCGAGATAATAATATACTTCTAATTGAATATGAAGTATAACATGCAATTAATAATAAAAATGCTATAATACCATATAAAAGACATATTGCAATTGTACCCCAAAAAATTTTTTCTCGTTTTTTAGTATAAATTGTTATATCATAATCGGATAATTTTATTTTTTCTTCTTCTTCACAAGATGATGAAGATGGAAAAAAAGATTTAATATAACCTAATATATCTATAGAAACTTCACTTTCATCAGTAGACATTTAATTTTACTTTCTATATTATATAAATGATTTTATTTCAAGTGTTTTAGTTCCTTTTTGAGATGGCAATTGTGCTCTTTCCATAGGCATTGGTAAAGTACTAATATTTGTTTTATAATTCATATATTGATTAATATTTGTTATTATTTCATCAACACACCAATTTATAACTATTCTATTTAATTCTCGAACTTGTTCAACTATATTATAATTATTATTTTTTCCATATTGAAAATATATCGAACGCATAATAATAGTTAATTCTTGATCAGATTGACGACCTATTTTATATTTACCTTCACTTTTATTATATACACTATTTATTATTCCTTCTTGAACAATATCTAAATTATTTTTTGAAAAATAAGTTTCAGATAAACAATTAGCAGAATATAATCTACTTACAGAATTTAAAACACCTTCATTATATATTTCTGGTTTTGAAACATCAACTTTATATGTTGTATCATTATTATCAACAATATTTACTAATCCATTTAAAATATATTTATTATAATCATTGTCATTATTATTCATTATTTCTTTTCTTTTCTTTCTTAATTTATAGAAAAGATATGAAAAATATTAATATATATGTAGAACAATTATGTAAAAAATTCAATATTCCTATTAAGGATAATGTTGCTTATAAATGTTTATGTGAATATGTTGAAAATATAATTTTTAATATAGTATCTATTGCGTCTATAATTGCTCTTATAAATAATTCAAAAGTAATTAATACTAAAATTATAGAATTATTAAATAAATATGTTGTAGAAGCATGTAGTTCTAATACTTCTAAAAAAACTAAAGGTGGTGGTGGATCAATTGTTCTTCCTTCAGAATTTTATGGTATTGATAGTGGTAGATATGCTACTACTAATATAACACCTGATTTATTATCAATTGATTTTAATACTGGTATAATGAGACCACAAATTGGAGGAGCAAAACAAAAAACTGAAAATAATTCAATGACTGATGCGATTACAGAAATATTATCAAAACATAATTTAAAAGCATCTCCTGTAATCACAAAAAAAATAGTCACAATAATTGAAAGTTATTTAGGATGTTTATTAAAAAAACTTCAAGAATCAAAAAGAACTATTTCTTCTTCCACTATTAAGAAAACTGTTGCATCTAGTAAGATTTTTAATGTTTTCAAATAATTTAAAATTATTTTGAAATAAAGATTAAATAATTATAATTAAAATAAATGACTATTATTACTATTGATGGTAATATTGGTGCAGGTAAAACTACTATTTTAAATTATATTCATGCAAATCATAATATATATGTAGATCTTGAACCTATTGATAAATGGAAACCTTTTTTAGATGATATATATTTAAATAAACAAAAATATTTTAATTTTCAAATTAAAGTTTGGTTAGATCGTTCATGGATTCAAGAAAAAGATAATTATTCAATTATTGTTATGGAAAGAAGTCCTTATTTTATTAGAAATACTTTTAATAAATCAATGATTAATAATAATTTAGTTAATCCTCAAGAAGGAAATATTATAAATGAATTATATGATAAAACTGATATAATTTGGAAATCTAATTATTATATTTATATTCGTTCATCCCCTGAAAAATGTTTAAAACGTATTATGGATAGAGGTAGAGAAAATGAAATGAATATTAATATTGATTATTTAATAAATATTCATAATTTACATGAAGAAACTTATAAACAAGCAAAAAAAGAAGGTAAAAATATAATTTGTATTGATATCGAAAATAAAGAAATTGAAGATATTGCAAATGAAATTATCAGTTATATTAAAAAAATTAAATCTTAATTTTAATTATTTCATGTTCATAATCATTATAATTATTAAGATTATAAATTATTGAATTAAATTCTATTGTTTTTTTTACTAAACGTAATGATCTTTTCTCTGCATTTATAATACATTTATCTTTATCATTTTCAAATAATATTAATCTAATTTCAGATTTATTTAAAAATTCTTCAAAAATTTTCATGATTTTTTGAAATGTTTGATAATTACATAATCTTGGATCCGCTATACAAATATCTTTTTCCTTTTTTTTAATTTCCTTTATTAATTCTCCATCTATCATATTTGTAATAAAATCATCATAAAATTCATATTTATTTTTTAGATTTTCATTAAAATATGTTGTTTTTCCACTTCCTGGAAGTCCTATTATTATTAATAACTTCATTTCTTTTATTTATTTTTAAATTTATATAAAGTCATTTTTTAATTATAAATATAGATATTTATATAGATATTTATTTATTATGTTAATACCATTTAAAAATATTTATGATAATTATGGACTTAAAATTACTGGTATTTTACATGTTGGTGCTCATGACTGTGAAGAATTAAAAGATTATGAAGAAATTATTTCAAGAGATAAAATTTTATGGATTGAAGCAATTCCAGAAAAAGTTGAATCATGTAAAAATAAATATGAAAATTTATTAATTGAAAATGCTACTGTTTATGATGAAATTATTGATACTGAATTTAAAATTGCTAATAATGGTCAATCTTCTTCTATTCTTAATTTCGGATTACATCAACAATTATATCCACATATTATATATACATCTTCCTTTAATGTTAAAACTAAATTATTAAGTGATATTATTTCTCATTATAATATTAAATTTAATTTTATCAATCTTGATATTCAAGGCACTGAATTAAATGCATTAAAAGGAATGAAAGATTATTTAGTTAATATTGATTATATTTATTCTGAAGTTAATTCTAATTATGTTTATCAAAATTGTGCTCTTGTTAATGAATTAGATGATTTTTTAGGACAATATGGATTTAAAAGAATTCAAACAGAATGGGTTAATGGTTGTAGTTGGGGTGATGCTTTTTATATCAAACAAAAATAATTTATATATATATATGATTAAAATTATTAATTTTACTGATATAAATGAAGATTTAGAATCTAAATTTACAAATTTTATTTTATTATCATTTCCTGAATCTAGATTATATACTTATGAAAGTGTTGTATATTATTCAAATGATTCTGATGAAATAATTGGATTTTGTGGAATAAATATTTATGATAAAATAATTTTAATTAGTCAATTATGTGTAAATACAAAAAATAGAAATCAAGGTATTGCAACCAAACTTTTAGAATTTGTTGAAAAACAATTTAAAAATAATAATAGTTCCATTATTCTTTTTGTTCGAAAATATGGTGATAATGTAAACACAAAATGTTTATATGATTTTTATACTAAAAGAGGATTTTCTGAAATATATAGTGATAAATATAAATATAAATTATCAAAACAAATATAAAGTTATTAATATTTATATTGATTTACATACTACATATATAAAGACTATAGATAGAATAATTTGAAGAGGAAAATAAATACTTCTCTTAAATAAATAAATTTTTTTCGTCCATTTGGGCAAAAAACCACTTCTTTTTTATATTTCAAATGCGACTTATAACAATCAAAATTAACATTATTATCAAAATTATCACAAAATGAAAAAGAATCATAACACTTTTTTAACATTGTATGTTAAATTTAAAATGATATTTATAAATCATTTTTTTAAGTTTTTACTTGTTTTTCTTTGCATGTTTTTAAATGAACTGATTTAGAATTATAATGTGCAAATATTTTATGACACAAATGACATTCTAATGGATTAGAAACACCTTTGCAAATTTCTAAATGTTTCATTAAATAATTTTTAGATGATAATATTTTACTACATTTGCGACATTTATTTTCATTAGTAAAATTAAAACCATTATTTTTATTATAATCTTGTTTTATTTCTGTAAAAATTATTTCAGTCATTTTTCACAATCTCCTTCAAAATATTCAAAACCAATATCTGATCTATGAATAAAATTTCTTTTGAAAATATTTATTAATTTTTTTTCCATTGTATCACAATTTATACATCTACTTTGATATAATAGAATAGTTCCATTTGGATAATTAGTAATTCTTTTTAAGTTTTTTTGTCTAGATTTACCAATTTTATAAATATCTTCATTTATTCTTACAAATTCTCTAGGTTTTATTAAATATATATAATGTATATCATCTTCATTTTCATTTTTATTATTACTATTATTACTATTATTTGTAGTATTATCTATAGTAATAGATGAAGTCATAATATTATCGGGAATTTTATTAGTATGTTTACTAATGAAATGTCGACTTACATTATGTTTTTTATTACTTTGATAATTACAATAATTACAATTATATAAAACAGATGACATAAATAAAGACTATAAATTTATATAAATAAAAATAAATGTCATTTTTTAATTAAACGTATTAAATAGTAATTTTAGTTGTTCAATATTTTTTTTGTATTTATTTTTGTAACTACTTGTATTACAATTTGAATAACCTAGTGATGCCATTATTTGTAAATAATCATCTAATTGTTTTGATTTTTTATTATTAGTATTAAAAAAAATAATCATTTGTTCTGCTATATGTGACATTATTATTGGATATATATAATTATCCAATATTTTTTCCCAAATATTCATACCCAAATGAATATTTGAATATTTGTTTCTTAAATTACTTTTTATTATCATTTGATTATTTTTATTTTCAAATAATTTATCACAAAATAATTTAAAACTTGAATCGGGATCTCTTGTTCTAATTTTATGTTCTAATTCGTTTAATTTTAAATGACTACTATCAAACTCTATTTTTTCATCTTCTTTATTATATGATACTAAATTTATATTATATGTAATATTATTTATATTATTATTTATCATATCACCACTTACAATATTATTCGTAACTTGTTGTGGTTGAAGTTGTAATTGATTTTCATTAATAACAATGTCATTATTATTTATTGCCAATAATTCATTTTGTTTATCTTCTTCCTTAGAATGAAGTACTAATGCTAATTGTTTTTCTTTGCATGATTTTAAATGAACTAATTTTGAATTACGATGTGCAAATATCTTATTGCAAATTGGACATATTAATGCACTTAAAACACCTTTACAAATAAGTAAATGTTTATTTAAATAATGTTTTGATGATAAAATTTTACTACACTTATAACATTTATTTTCATTTATATATTTATTATTGTTTGCAAAATCAATTTCACTGTTAGCATAATTAATATTGTTATTTGCAACTTTATTTTGATTGTTAGCATTAATAATATCTATGTTGGCATTATTAAATTCATTATCAATAATGCCAACATTACTATTTACATGTTTTGCTACCATATGACGATATAAATTATATTTTTTATTACTAAAATAATTACAACATGTACATTTAAAATTTTCTCCTGACATTTTTATTAGTTATATTATAATATTAACATCAGATATTTTTATATATAAAAGAGCAAAATGAGCAAAAAAGAGGAGGTGTGTGTGTTTTTTTTTGAATAAAAAAAAATAAAAAAAAATTTTTAGCAATTAAAATTTACAATTAAAAAACAAAAATATTTAAACTTTTTTTAATTGGTAAAATTATAAAGAAACTGACGATTTAATAAAACTAGTACAACAAGAACAAATGGAATAATTAACAAAGATAAATTTAAAAGCAGTACCGTAATTTAAATGAAAAGTTAATAAATCAAAATATATATGTCTATCATCATCATCATCTTGAATATATTCGGGATATAATTCATCAGGAAAATCATCATAAGTCATTTTAATAATTACTTTTCCAATAAGTTGAGAAAAATCATAATCTAACCATTGTTTAAAAACGCCTGTACAAGTAGTTGAATTATAAGTTGTAAAAATAAATTTAATATTATTATCAAGATATAATGAAAAACCAATATAACCAGAATCATATGTATCATCATGAAACTTAACACTTAAAATTTTATTAGGATACTTAATAAAATCAATATTCATTTTTAAATTATAAAAAATAAATAAAAATCATTTTTTAAATTATTTGTCAATTACTGAAGATTCAATCCATCCATCATAATAACCGTTAGAATAATTTACTAACATAAATTTAAAAATTTCATCTGAATTAGTAAAATTAATTTCATAAAGATGATAACTTGAACAATCATTATAACTATATTCATCAGGTTCCATAGAATCACTAGAAAAATCATCAGGAATATCAATACATTTACATGAACTAATAATTTTACCTTTTAAACTATTAAAATCATAATTTTCCCAAATTCTAAAATAACTACAAGAACAACAATCACCAACAGCGTTAAATACAAAGTTTTTATTACCATTAGTAATTAAAGTAATTTTATTAACATAATTAATATTATCATTATAAATAATATCAGTAATAGTAAAAGGATATTTTTCAAACTCAATATACATAATTTTTAATTAATAAATATAATAAAATAATAATCATTTTTTTATTATAAATTTATAAATAAAAATTGATTATTTTATTTAAAACTAAATAAATAAAAAATAGTAATGACAGATAATACCGTTGATAATAAATATAAAAAGCATGAATTGCGTAGTCATATTTATAGTAGACCTGCAATGTATATTGGTACAATTGAACCAAATACAATTGAAACATATGTAGTTGATAATTCAGATAAAATAGTGAAACGTCAAATTACATATATCCCGGGATTATTTAAAATTTTTGATGAGGCAGTAGTTAATGCAATTGATCATTCAGTGAGAACTAGAAAAGATTTTGCTGAAGGTAAAGCAGATACAATTATTGTAAAATCAATTAGAGTTTTAATTAATAAAGCAACAGGAGTCATTGAAATTTTCAATGATGGTAATGGTATTGAAATAGTCAAACATACAGAATATGATGTATGGATTCCTGAATTAATTTTTGGAGAATTACTAACATCATCAAATTATAATGATGATGAAATTAAAACAGTAGGTGGTGTAAATGGATTAGGTATTAAACTAGCAAATATCTTTTCAAAGGAATTTACAATTGAAACTGTTGATCATATTCGAAAGAAGATATATAAACAAACATTTTCTGAAAATTTAACAATTAAGGGAACACCTGAAATTAAGAGTTGTCAGAAAAAACCATATACAAAAATTACATTTCTTCCAGATTATGAAAAATTTGGATTAACTGAATTATCAGATGATATTTATGATTTATTTAAAAGAAGAGTTTATGATGTTTCAGCATGTACTGAATCGAATGTAACTGTTTATTTAAATGATATTAAAATTAATATTAAGGATTTTGAAAAATATGCCGATTTATTCTTGGATACAAAAACAATTCAACCACGTTTTTATGAAAGTCCAAATGATAGATGGGAAGTTGTAGTTGCTGTTAGTTCTGGAACACATGAACAAATGTCATTTGTAAATGGTATTAATACTATTCGGGGTGGCAAACATGTAGAGTATATTACTAATGCAATTACTAAGAAATTAGTTGAAATGACACAAACAAAGAAAAAGAAAACAGTGAAACCTCAACATATTAAAGATAATTTATTCGTATTTATTAAATCAGTGATTGAAAATCCTTCATTTGATAGTCAATCAAAGGAAACATTAATGACACAAATTACAAAATTTGGTTCAAAATGTGAATTGTCAGATAAATTCTATGAAAAATTATATAAATCAGGTATTATTGAAAATGCTCTTAGTGCGACTGAAGTAGTTGAACAAAAGAAATTAGTAAAAACTGATGGAAAGAAAGTTAATAAAATTATAGTTTCTAAATTAGATGATGCTAATTTAGCAGGAACTAAAGATAGTAGTAAATGTACTCTTATTTTAACAGAAGGAGATTCAGCAAAATCAACTGCTATTGCAGGTTTAAGTGTAATTGGTAGAGATTATTACGGTGTTTTTCCATTACGTGGAAAGATTATGAATGTAAAAGGAGAATCTTATCAAAAAATCAGTGAAAATACTGAAATTACTAATTTAAAGAAAATTCTTGGTCTTGAACAAAATAAGGATTATTCAACAGGAATTAATTCACTACGTTATGGTAAAATTATGATTATGACTGATCAGGATCATGATGGAAGTCATATTAAAGGATTATTATTTAATGTATTTGAAACATTATGGAGTTCTTTATATAAATTTGATGGTTTTATGACATCATTATTAACTCCAATTATTAAAGCAACAAATAATCAAACAAAAGAAGTGATATCATTTTATAATATGAGTGATTATGAAAATTGGAATTTAGAGATTGCTAATAAAAATCAGTGGAAAATTAAGTATTATAAAGGACTTGGTACATCTACAGATGAAGAAGCAAAAGATTATTTTAAAAATATGAAGAAAATTATATATAAACATACAGAAGAATCAGATGAATATATTAATCTTGCTTTTAATAAAAAGAGAGCGGATGATAGAAAAGAATGGTTAGCAAAATATGATAAAGATGATGTTCTTGATTACACAGAAGAAACAGTAAATTATGAAACATTTATTAATAAAGATTTGATTCATTTTAGTAATCGTAATTTGGAGCGTTCAATTCCAAATTTAATGGATGGATTAAAAGAAAGCACAAGAAAGATATTATATGCTTGTTTTAAGAGAAAATTATTTACAAATGAAATTAAAGTTGCACAACTTGCTGGAAATGTAAGTGAAGTAACTGCATATCATCATGGTGAAAATTCATTACAAGAGGCAATTATTGGTATGGCACAAATATTTGTGGGAACAAATAATATAAATCTATTGTGTCCAAATGGTCAATTTGGAACACGTATTCAAGGGGGTGAGGATGCATCATCTCCGAGATATATTTATACAGTTTTATCAAAATTAGCTCGATTATTATTCAAAGAAGAAGATAATCAAATACTTAAATATTTAAATGATGATGGTTTAAGTATTGAACCTGAATATTATGTTCCAATTATTCCAACTATTTTAGTAAATGGTACTATTGGTATTGGTACAGGATATTCAACAAATATTCCTCAATTTAATCCAGAGGAAATAATTAAAATTTATTTGGGATTAATAAGTGAAATTAAAAATAATATTGGAGATGTATTAACAGATGAAAATGTTCAAGAATCAATTAATTTAATAAGAGATAAGGAAATTGATGAAATTAAACCTTATTATTTGGGATTTAAAGGTGAAATTTACAAAAATAATAAAGGGGTTTATGTTTCAAAGGGTGTTTATAAATGGATTGATAATTCAACCATTGAAATTACTGAACTTCCAATTGGAACATGGACAGAAAAATATAAGGAAACATTAGAAAGTTTAATATTAAAAAATAATCAATATATTAAGTCATTTGAAAGTCATTATACTGCTAAAAATGTTAAATTTATATTAAAATTATGTGATAATGCAAAGGAATTATTAAATGATGATGATTTAGTAAAAGAATTTGATTTAATATCATCTAAATTATTGGGTATGAATAATATGCATTTATTTACAGGAAAATGTAATATTAAAAATTATGAAAATGTAGCGGAAATTATTAAAGAATGGTCATATATACGTATTGAAAAATATCAAGCACGCAAAGAAAACCAATTAAATTTAATGGAAAATGAATATTTAATATTATCATCAAAAATCAGATTTATTATAGATGTTATTGAAGGTAATATAATTATAATGAATAGAAAAATAAAGGATGTAGAAGAACAATTGGAAACAAAAGAATATTATAAATTTGAAGATAGTTATTCATATTTATTGAGATTGCCTATTTCACAATTAACAACGGAAAAGAAGGAAGAATTGGAATTAGAAGTAAGTAAATTAAAAACAGAAATTGAAAATTTAAAACAAACATCAATTATGACAATTTGGGAAAATGAATTATTAACATTACTAGAAGAATGGAATAAACACAAAAATGAAATATTGGAAGATTATGAAAATGATTCAAAAGGTGAAGTTAAAAAACAAGTGAAACGAAAGAAGTAATTAAATCATTAATACCCCAAATATTTATATTATTATTTTTTTCAACGAAATATTTCCATCTATAAGGTAATATTAAGGATTGATCTTTTTGTAATTTTATAACAATAATACTATCAGTTTCTTTTGGTGGTGCAGAATAAATACTTGCCTTATAAATAATAACTTCAGTATCAATATTAGCACTTATAAATAAATATTTATATCTATTATAAACCCATTCTTGATTATCATTATTATCATTATTATCATTATTATCATTATTATCATTATTATCATTATTATCATTATTATCATTATTATCATTATTATCATTATTATCATTATTA
>Ga0172373_10001009_pt1 | contig 45892 bp, 47 predicted proteins | sample Lak10m_2_FD_114546 | JGI IMG/M metagenome (GOLD analysis project Ga0172373, IMG submission 114546) | Freshwater microbial communities from Kabuno Bay, South-Kivu, Congo - kab_092012_10m | ecosystem: Environmental > Aquatic > Freshwater > Lake | place: Democratic Republic of the Congo... | reverse complement strand
TAGAGGAAGAATTTAAATCCATATTAGACCATTATTTTCCAAATCATCAATTGAGGCATACACTTACCGTATTGTCAAAACTCATGCTTTTTATGGACGAATTATTAAAAGAAAATATGATCGTTTCAATTAATTCTTCTCACATTGAAGTAATTTTGAAACAAGGTCATTCTGTTTTATTAATAAATCAATATTCAGTTAAAACTCAAGAAGATATTTTATATTTTATATTATTTATATTAGAACAATATCAGCTTAGTCCATTAACAGTTAACATTACCTTAGTTGGAAATACAGAAGCTAATGAAAAATTAATTAGCTCTTTGAAGAAATATATTAAAAATATTCGTTTAGGTATTGGACATAAATCAATAGATTGGACATCAATCAAAGGAATGCCCCAACATTTTAATTATACACTTATAAACAGATTATTTTGCGAATAATAGCAGGAACACATAAAGGAAAACAAATTATTGCACCTAAAAATTTACCGGTTAGGCCTACTACTGATTTTGCAAAAGAAGGATTATTTAACATATTAAATAATCGAATTGATTTTGAAGAGCTAATTGCTTTGGATTTGTTTTGTGGAACAGGTAATATAAGCTTGGAATTTGCCTCTCGGGGTGCAAAAAAAATACAGTCCATCGATAAGCATTCTCCTTGTTTATATTTTTTAAAATCAACTGCAAAGTCTCTCGGATTGAATAGTATTAATACTGAAAGAGCAGATGTCTTTAAGTATCTTGAAAAAGTAAATTTAAAGTTTGATTTAATTTTTGCCGATCCTCCTTATGAACTAGAAAATATTGGAGCAATTTATGATCTGGTGTTCAAAAACAACTTGCTTAATAATGAAGGGTTGCTTATAATCGAACATGGTCCTAAAACTGATTTAAGCAAAAAACCGACTTATATTGAAACAAGAAAGTATGGGAATGTTCATTTTAGCTTTTTTCATGTGCTTAATGAGTAATCTCAATCAATAAATTGTAACGTATATTATATTTGAGGTTATAGATTTTAGTATGAGGTATTTCATTATTTGTATGTTAAGTGTTTTGACTATAGGTCAAGCGCAAAATATTACGTTACGGGGTAAAGCTCATGCGTCTCATATAGGTAAAGAAATCGTATTAAGCGATTATACAGATTATATTACATACGGACGAATTAAGGAAAGTGCAGACACTGTTGATAATAATGGTTATTTTGAGCTTAAATTTCAATCCCACTGTACAAAACCTATTTTGATAAATATCGACAATTTGGTAGGAAAAATATATGTTCAACCGAATTTTGTGTATGGTGTTTATTTTCCTGAAAAAGATTCATTAGCCAATAATCAGGAAGGAACAGAAACTATAGTAGACATTAGTGTTTATGGTAAAGATAGTACGGAATTGAATGCTTTAATTATTGATTTTAACACAGAGTATAATAACACTTTTCTTAAAGTAAAAGATAATTATTTATCTCCTGCAAAATTAAGTCAATTACTAGATACATTTTTGGTTATATGTAAAAAAAGGTATGTTTTAATCACAAATCCTTATTTTCAAAATTATATCGAATACTCTTTTGCAAATTTTTATTCGGCAATTTCAAAAGGGAGAAACTTTCTGAATAAAAATTACCTTTTAGGAAAGTCTATTCAATATGATAATTATGAGTATATGCAATTTTTTAACGCCTACTTTAAAGGATATTTAAATGCATTTGCTTCATCTAAAAATGGAGGAAATATTTATAATAGTATTAATCAATTTTCAGATTATCAGGACTTGAAAAAACAGTTTTCGTCTGACAAAACAATTATTAATGATACTATTCGCGAATTGGTAATTTTGAAAGGATTATTAGATTTTTACTACGATCCTGGATTTGACCAAATTCAGGTAAAAGCTGTTATTGAACAGTTGCATCGAGAGTCTTTGATAAAAGAACATAAAAAAATAGCTGCTAATATATTGCAAACTATTAATCATTTACAACCTGGCGCAAAAGCACCTGATTTTGTAGCAAATAATAAAATGGGAGTAAAAACTTATTTATCTAGTTATTCGGGAAAATATATTTATTTGAATTTTTTCTCAACAGAAAGTGATATAAGTCAAAAAGAAATGCAAAAAATAGTTGATCTAAGAAAAAAATTTAATGATAAAGTTACTTTCATCAGTGTTTGTTTAGATGATAGCGTGAAAAATTATATGGATTATTTAAAAACACATCCCAAACAAGATTGGGTAATTTTACACCAAGGAAAAAACAGTTCGGCAAAACAAGCTTATGATATTAAATCTCTATCTGGCTTTTTTTTAATTAATCCCAAAATGGAACTAGCCCAATCTCCCGCTTTAATGCCTAGTGAAGGAATTGAATATAAATTTAATGCACTATTCAGGCCAAGAAAAAAAAATATGGTTATCGGTGTTCGATGATTCTTTATCACCCTATGTAAGGCAATTATATTCTCATTGTTTTATAAAACTATATTAATTATTTTTACACATATGATTAAACAAATAGATACCCCGGTTGCTAAATTAAGTTTGCAAGAGGATGTATTGACCGTTGTGCTTAAAGAAAATGCAGAGTTATCAACCAATGAATTTGAAACCTTATTAAATCAGGCAATGGAGTTTGTTGAGTATAAAAAACATTATGTCATTATAGATACTAGATTAATATACACTGCTAATTCCGAAACTAGAAGAGTTTATGCAGAAAGTCCTCATAAAGTATATCGTCATGCTGATGCTTTTATTGTTAATTCATTAGCTATGAGGTTGTTGGTAAATTTTTATATTAAATTTCAGCGACCAGAGATACCGGCAAGGATGTTTAATGATGAAAAAGCTGCATTAATTTGGATTAATGAGTTAAAAAAATTAAGCCATCAATCTGTTTTAAAATAGTACATTGAGCTATTCTAAAGAAATACGAATATAATGGCAAATATTTTTGAATTTAATGGCTATAAACCCGTTGTTGATAAAACTTCTTTTATACACCCGAATGCTACTGTAACTGGTAATGTTATTATTGGAAAACACGTTTATATTGGTCCGGGAGCTGCCATTCGCGGAGATTGGGGTCAAATTATTATCGAAGATGGTTGTAATGTTCAGGAAAACTGTACCATTCATATGTTTCCTGGTACCACAGTTTTATTAAAAGAATCTGCACATATTGGTCATGGAGCAATTATTCACGGAGCTACCATTGGAAAAAATGTTTTGATAGGAATGAATTCGGTTATTATGGACAACTGTTTGATAGGAGACAACTCTATAGTTGGTGCCTTATGCTTTGTGCCTGCCGATACCATTATAGAACAACGAAAAGTAGTGGTTGGCAATCCTGCAAAAGTTATAAAAGATGTCAGTGATGAAATGATTGCATGGAAAACAAAAGGCACATCACTTTATCAGCAATTACCAGCCGATTGTTATGCGAGTTTAAAACCTTGTGAGCCATTAAGAAGAATACCAGCTTTTAAATCCGAACAGCAAGAAGAATATAAAACATGGAGTCAAGAAAAGAACAAAAAATAATACTTAGCTATAAATTACTTTTAACGTTATCCTGTCTAGCTTATTTTTTGTAAACCATCACGTTAAATACAAATGGTTGTATTTTCTTGATTTGTTCACTACGTTTTAATCCTTTTAAATTTGATTTTTTTGTACTTAACAATAGCTCCTTTTGTAAAGTATCATTTTTAAGGTTTTCAATGGTTTGTTTAATAAAATTAGATTTAATGGCAAAGCCTGTTCCTTCTGCCGAACTTTGCTTTCCTCTGATAACACCAATAATATTACCTTGTTCGTCCATTAATGGACCCCCACTATTGCCTGGATTAACAGGAATAGAAATTTGATACATGGTGGTGTCATTATTAAATCCTGTCATTGAGCTTAAGCTTCCTTCGCCATATACAATGTCTCTTCTAGGATATCCCAATGTGAAAATTTTATCTCCGATGTCAGAATATTTTTCCTTAAAACAAAAAGGAAAAGCTATGTTTTTAATTGCATCGTAGTTTTCTATTTTATAGATGGCAATATCTAAACTTGGTTCACTAGCAACTAATTTTGCAGACACTCTATCTAGTATATTGTTGGTTACGAATACCGAGTCTGAATTTTTTACCATGTGGTAGCTTGTAATAAAGTAACCCTTATTATTTAGGGCAAAACCTGTTCCCTCGATGTTTGCAGGAGCATATTGTTTTTTTAAACGTTGATTGTTTGCATTTGTGATACCTTTTATCAGGGCATCTTGTGAATATTTAAGTTCCGTAACATCACGTTTTAAATCTGTAATGGCATTGCCTTGTTGTTTTAATAAATATCCACCCGCGCTCAGAACAGTAATGGTAGTCATTACAGCAATAATGGTAACAGAAGCAGCAATAGCAAACATTTTTCCATGTTTTTGAATAAAATTTTCTTTTTTGATAGATATAATTTTACCTTCTTTACCAAATTCTTGCTCGTGAATAGTGGATAATATTTGTTTGAGATGTTGTCTTTGTTCTTGTTGATTAAGAGTGTCCATTAGGGTTTGATGTTGTTCAAATGCTAATGCAAATACACGATCTGTTTTTAAACGATCCTCAAAATTTTTTTTCTCTTCGAGAGATAATTTATTAAAAATATAGTTATCAAATAAATCTGTTGTTCTCATTTCTTTCTCAATTAAGCATGTTAATCATCAAAAAAAGTTCGTTTTAAACGTTGTAAACACTTATATTTTTGCGTTTTTGCATTATCAGAGTTTGTATATCCAAATTTTTCAGAAATTTCATCCATACTCAGTTTATAGATATAAAAATCTTTCAATATTGTTTTACAGGGCTCTCCTAACCTTTCCATGCAAAGATTCATTTTTTCGATATCTGATTCTTTTTTCAGATGATCGGTTAATTCATCTGTCACATCCACTAAATCATCTTCTTCATCTTCTTTAAATCGAATTGTGTGTCCATGGTTTCTTAGTTGTTTTAGCCAAAGACGTTTAGCAATTGAAAATATAAAAGTTTGTAGTTGGCAGTTAAGTTCAAATGTGGGTTTTTGAGCATTTTCATATAGCACAATTAATGTTTCTTGATAAATGTCGGCTGCCGCTTCACTGCTACCACTATTATTTACAACATATTTAAGAACGAGATTGTAATACTTTTTGTATAAAGCACGTAATGCAGCATGATTATTCTGCTTAAGCCCTTCAATAAATTCAAGGTCTGTGTACGTTACTTTAGGCATAAAGTCAATGTTAGCTTTTATACCTTAATTTAGTTAAGGTAACCCAAAAAGCTATTTTTTTAATTAATTAATGATGTGTGTGCGAAATATTTGTTTCAAATAAAAATTAGAACAGGTTTATTTATTCATTAGATCTTCTATTTCATCTGCCTCTAGTGGAATATTTTTCATTAAGTCGTTATTTCCTGTAGGGGTTATAATAATATTGTTTTCTAATCTTATTCCTAGATTTTCTTCTGGAATGTAAATTCCAGGCTCTACGGTAAAAGCCATGTTAACTTGCATAGGTTCTGTAAAAAAACCAACATCATGTACGTCTAACCCTATAAAATGTGAGGTACCGTGCATAAAATATTTTTTATAGGCGGGCCAAGCCGGATTTTGATTTTTTACATCTTCAGTTTTTATTAATTCAAGTTGTAATAATTCTTCCGTCATAAAATCACCAATAGCTTTATTGTATTTTTCAAAGGTATTTCCAACTTGAAGAAGGTTAGTCGCAAATTTCATAACGCGTAAAACTGCATCATATACTTCGCGTTGACGTTTTGTAAATTTTCCATTCGCAGGTATTGCCCGAGTCATATCACTTGCGTAGTTGGCATATTCTGCAGCCACATCCAGTAAAATAACATCTCCATCACGGCATGGTTGGTTGTTCTCAACATAGTGCAAAACGCAGGCATTTTTACCACTTGCTATAATTGGGCCATAAGCAAACCCTCTACTTCTATTACGAATAAATTCATGGATTAACTCTGCTTCAATTTCATATTCCATCACTTCGGGTTTTGTGAAGCTAAGTAAACGGCGAAATCCTTTTTCAGTAATATCGCATGCTTTTTGCATTAATTCAATTTCTATAGGGTGTTTAATAGAACGTATGCGATGCATAATTGGGGCGGAACGTTCAATATGATGCAAAGGAAACTGTGATTGAATAATTTTGTTAAAACGCATTTCTGCAGTTTCCATATTGATGTATCGGCGCGCATGCTCATTACTATTGAGATAAAAATAATCGGCTTGAAAAGCGAAAGATTTGAATACTTTTTCAAATTCATGATGCCAATATATATGTTGAATACCACTGGTTTCTGTTGCTTGTTGTTTGGTTAATTTAGCGCCTTCCCATATAGCAATTAAGTCACTAGTTTCTTTTATAAACAATACTTCTTTGTGTTTTCCATCTTTTACATCAGGATAAATCATTAAAATGGTATCCTCTTGATCAACACCGGTGAGGTAAAATAAATCGCTGTTTTGAACAAACCCCAAAGATCCATCTCCATTAGTCGGAAGAATATCGTTGCTCACAAATAAAGCTAATGAATTTGGTTTTAAATGTTTAATATAATTGGTTCGGTTATCAATAAATAATTCTTTTTTTATAGCTGCGTATTTCATATGTAGATATTTATTATTTTTTAATTGTCATTCTTGCCCTGAGTTTATCGAAGGGTGGTATACCCATGTATCTTCATTTGTTATTGTGTGCGAAGCACATGGCTATTTCATATATCTTAATTGTTTGTTTTTTAATTGTCATTCTTGCCCTGAGTTTATCGAAGGGTAGTATAACCATGTATCTTCATCTGTTTTTGTGCGCGAAGCACATGGCTATTAATTATTTAATGTTTAAGTAGTTCTATTGTATCATGGTTTTAATCATATAATTTTTTCTATAGCTTTTGGTAAATATTCAAATTCTAGTTTTTTTATTTTTTCAGACAACGATAGTGGCGTGTCGTGTTCTTGCACGTCACATGTGGCTTGAAGAATAATTTCACCTTTGTCATATTCTTTATTGACATAATGAATTGTAATGCCGCTTATTGTTTCTTTATTTTTAATAATCGCTTCATGTACATGTTTTCCATACATGCCTTTTCCGCCATATTTAGGAAGTAAAGATGGATGTAAATTGATAATTTGATTAGGATATGCTTTTATTAATGCTTCGGGTATTTGCAATAAAAATCCGGCTAATACAATTAAATCTATTTTTTCAGTCTTTAAAAATTCAATAATTTGATCACTGTATTCTTGCAAAGCGGTTTTACTAATAATTTGAACGTTTTTTTTGTAGCGTTCAGCTTTTTCTATGACAGCTGCTGTATCAGAATTAGTAAATACTAATTTAATTTTCACCCTTTTGTCGTGATTAAAATATCTGAAAAGATTTTCAGCATTAGTCCCTTCCCCTGAAGCAAATATGGCAATATTTTTCATGACGGTTAGTTTAATTTTGTTCAGGATAATTTTTAATTTATTGACTGTGAAATTACACTTTTTATAGTTTTATAAAAGGTTATGTTAAATTCAGCTAATCAATAATATTTGGTATTTAAGAATTTTTCTTGTAATTTTGAATGATAGAAAAAATAAAAGAAAATGAGGGACCGAAAAAAGTCCCTTTTTTGTTTGAATAAAAATGATAAAAAAACAAACGATAATAGATTTAATAGAAGCCCATTTTGAAGGAACTGATAAATTTATTGTAGAAATAAAAGTATTGGCCGGAAATAAGATAGAGGTATATATTGATGCTCCAAATCATATTGCTATTGCAGATTGTGTCGCATTAAGTAGACATATAGAAGGGTCTTTGGATAGAGAAAAAGAAGATTTTGAATTGCAAGTATCATCTCCCGGAGCCACAGAATCTTTTAAAGTACTGGAGCAATATACGAAGTACACTGGTACAAAAGTAAAATCTACTACAAAGGAGGGTGTTAGTTATGAAGGGATTTTATTAAGTGCAAATCAAGACCAATTTGTTATTGAGCAAACGCGCAGAGAAAAAAAAGCCATAGGAAAAGGAAATCATACCGTTGTAGAAAATATCACATTAACCTATAATCAAGTTAAAGAAACAAAATCAGTATTACCATTTTAAAAAACAAAAACAATGGAAAGTGTAAATTTAATAGAATCATTCTCGTTATTTAAAGAAGATAAAAACATTGATCGCGCAACGTTAATGAGTATTATCGAAGATGTTTTTCGTACGATGTTAATCAAAAAATTTGGAACCGATAAAAATTTTGATATTATCGTAAATCCTGACAAGGGAGATATCGAAATTTATAAAAATAGAACCATTGTGGATGATGAGTTTGCTGAAGATTCTTTTGACTTCGATCCAAATAAACATATTAGTTTAACAGACGCTCGTAAAATTGAACCTGATTTTGAAATCGGAGAAGAGGTTACTGAATTAGTTAAGTTAGATGAAATAGGTCGTAGAAATGTATTGTCTGTTCGTCAAAATTTAGTTCAAAAAATTCTTGAACTAGAAAAAACCGGTATTTATAACAAATATAAAGAACGTATTGGAGACATTATTAATGCGGAAGTATATCAAGTTTGGAAAAAAGAAATTATGTTGTTAGATGATGAAGGTAATGAATTGTTGTTGCCTAAAACAGAACAAATACCTTCTGATTTCTTTAAAAAAGGCGATTCTGTAAAAGCAGTGGTTTATAAAGTAGAATTAAAAAACGGTACACCTTCAGTTATTGTTTCACGTACAGCTCCATCTTTTTTAGAACGTTTGTTTGAGATGGAAGTTCCTGAAGTGTTTGATGGATTAATTACTATTAAAAAAATTGTTCGTGAACCAGGCGAGAGAGCTAAGGTTGCTGTTGAGTCATATGATGATCGTATAGATCCGGTAGGCGCATGTGTTGGGATGAAAGGTTCTCGTATTCATGGTATTGTACGTGAATTGAAAAATGAAAACATAGATGTTATTAATTACACATCAAATGCTCAATTATTAATTCAGAGAGCATTAAGTCCGGCTAAAGTTACTTCTGTTAAATTAAATGAAGATACAAAAAGAGCTGAGGTGTTTTTGAAACCAGATCAAATTTCTTTAGCTATTGGTAAAGGCGGTTATAATATTAAATTAGCCGGCAAATTAACAGGTTATGAAATTGATGTATTCCGTGATAGTGAAGATGCTGTAGCAGATATCGAGGATGTTGATTTAATAGAGTTTTCTGATGAGATTGAAGAGTCAGTTATTTATGCACTTCAAAAAATTGGTTGCGATACGGCAAAATCTGTATTAGAATTACAAGTTTCAGAGTTAGTTCGCAGAACAGGTTTGTCAGAAGATGTAATTGAAGACGTTAAACAGGTTCTACAATCTGAATTTGAAGATTAGTAGAATAGCTAAAAGTTAGCTTTCTTTTTAAGAAGAAAAAAAGCACATTTGCAATTTAATAAAGTCGAGGAAATAAAAATATGTCAGACGCAAAACAAATGCGATTAAGTAAAGTAGCAAAAGAATTTAATTTATCTTTAGGAAAAATTACCGAATTCTTGGCTGCAAAAGGTCGCCCGGTTGAAAATAATCCAAATGCCAAAATTGGAGATGAAGAATATGCTTTATTGTCCAAAGAATTTTCTGGAGATAAGTCTGCCAGAGAAGAGGCTCAACATGTGGGACTTAGTCTTAATAAATTAAAGCGTGAATCCATTGTAGTGGAGGACGTGAAAGTAGTAAAAGCCAGAGAACTTCAAGAGCTTCGTGAGAAAGAGTTGGCTGCAGCTGCATTAAAATTAGCTGAAGAAAAAAAACGCGCTGAAGAAGAGAAATTAAAGCCTGAAACAGAGGTAAAGGATAGCGTGAAAATTGAACCTTTAGTCTCAACTACAGTAACATCTGAGCCATCTAAAATAGTTGTAGAAGCAGAAGAAACACCTATTGTTATAACCGGACCTAAAGTATTAGGAAAATTGGATTTAAGCACCTTAAATCAAAAAACCAAGCCGGATAAAAAATCTAAAAAAGAACGAGAGGAAGAAAGAATAGCAGAAGAAAAAGCAGCTAAAGAACGTAAGAAAAAAGTAGAAGAAGAGTTGGCAATGGCTGCCAAAACAGTATTGGCTGAAACGCCTCCTGTTGTTGAAACCCCTATTGTAGCTCCAGTTACCCCCGAAGCAGAGGCACCTAAAGAGGTGTTTCATGAAACGGTATATCAAAAATTGGAAGGACCAAAAATTATGGGCAAAATAGAATTGCCTGTAGCTAAAGACACTAAAAAAACTGCTCCTCCAACAAATACAGGGTCTAATGCCGCTGATAAGAAAAAACGTAAGCGTATCCGTAAAGGAGGGTTGAGTCAGGAAGAAATTAAGAAAGTTGGTACAGAACAGGCTCAATTGGCAAAAGATAGAGCAAAAGAAAAATATGGAGATCCTCGTGCTAAAAAACCAGCTGCCAGAGAAGCTAGACCAGCCTTGACGGACGTTGAAATTCAAGCTCAAATTAAAGAAACATTGGCTCGTTTAAGCAGTAAAGGCGCAAAGTCCAAGGCTTCAAAATATAGAAGAGATAAACGAGAAGATGTGAGAGACAGGATTGCTGAAGAGCAAGAGCAATCTGATTTAGAGAAAAAAATATTGAAAGTAACAGAATTTGTGTCAGCTAATCAGTTGGCCCAGATGATGAATGTTTCAGTAACTCAAATTATTTCTACTTGCATGAGTTTAGGGTTATTTGTATCCATTAACCAACGTTTAGATGCAGAAACTTTGGCTATTGTAGCAGAAGAATTTGGATACAAAACTGAGTTTGTAAGTGTTGAGGTGCAAGAAGCTATTGAAGAACAAGATACCGAAAGTCCGGAAGATTCAGTTGAACGTCCTCCAATTGTAACTATCATGGGTCACGTAGATCATGGTAAAACGTCACTATTGGATTATATTCGAAAATCAAACGTTTTGGCCGGTGAGGCAGGAGGTATTACTCAGCATATTGGAAGTTACAATGTTAAAATGGAAAGTGGAAAATCTATTACCTTCCTAGATACTCCAGGTCACGAAGCCTTTACAGTGATGCGTGCTCGTGGTGCTAAAGTAACAGATGTTGTAATTATAGTAGTTGCAGCTGATGATAGTGTGATGCCGCAAACCAAAGAAGCTATTAACCATGCGCAAGCGGCTGGTGTACCAATGATTATTGCAATTAATAAAATAGATAAGCCGGGTGCAAATCCTGACAAAATTCGTGAGGCTTTAGCTAATTTGAATATTTTAGTTGAAGAGTGGGGCGGTAAAGTTCAATGTCAGGAAATTTCAGCAAAATTTGGTAAAAATATTGATCTTTTACTGGAAAAGGTAATTTTAGAGGCTGAAATATTAGATTTAAAAGCAAATCCTAAAACAAAAGCAGCAGGTTCTGTGGTTGAGGCAAAATTAGACAAAGGAAGAGGACACGTTGTGGATGTCATTGTTCAGAAAGGAACATTGCGTATTGGAGATGTATTAGTAGCTGGTTGTTATAGCGGTAGGGTAAAAGCGATGACTAATGAACATGGCGTACACATAAAAGAAGCCGGGCCATCAATTCCAGTACAGTTATTAGGATTAAATGGCGCACCTACAGCCGGAGATAAATTTAATGTGATGAGTGATGAACGTGAAGCTCGTGAATTGGCTAATAAGCGTTTACAGCTACAACGTGAACAAGGTATCCGTACTCAAAAACATATTACATTGGATGAAATAGGACGACGTTTAGCAATTGGCGATTTCAAAGAATTAAATGTGATTGTAAAAGGTGACGTGGATGGTTCAATAGAAGCCTTATCTGATTCATTATTGAAATTATCTACCGAAAAAATACAAGTTAACATCATTCATAAATCGGTTGGAGCAATTAGTGAAACTGATGTTATGTTGGCTAGTGCATCTAATGCTATTATTGTTGGGTTCCAGGTTCGTCCGTCGGTTACAGCTCGTAAATTAGCTGAAACAGAAGAAATTGATATTCGTTTGTATTCAATTATTTATGATGCGATTAATGAAGTAAAAGCGGCTATGGAGGGCATGTTAGCACCAGAGTATGAAGAGAAAATTGTATGTAATATCGTAGTTCGTGACGTATTTAATATTAGTAAAGTAGGTACAATTGCCGGCTGTTATGTTTTAGATGGTAAGGTAATGCGTAATACCAAAGTTCGTGTTATTCGTGATGGTATTGTTTTATTTACAGGCGGTTTAGGTTCATTAAAACGTTTTAAAGACGATGTTAAAGAAGTAACAGCTAATTATGAATGCGGATTAAATATTGATGGCTTTAATGACATAAAAGTAGATGATATTATTGAAGGATACGACATGGTTGAAGTAAAAGCCAAATTATAATTTTATTTTTAGATTTACGACTTAAGAAAATTTTATAGTTTTGTTCAGTTGTAAATCTAAATTTTTGGGGGATTAGCTCATTTGGCTAGAGCGCTTGCCTGGCAGGCAAGAGGTGACCGGTTCGAATCCGGTATTCTCCACAAGTAAAAGCCTTATAATCAATGATTTAAGGCTTTTTTTTATTTCTTACATTTTTATTACAAAATGGTTGTTTTAGTCAAAAAACAACCATTTACCTGCAAATTTTGGTGCACATGTTTAATCAGTAAGAAGCTGATAATTAACAACATGGCAACATTAAAGCTTATAGTTGACCTTATTTCAGTCTATTAGAAAAGTTTTGTTCGTTTAGTGATTTTAGAATTTCTGCCAACGTTTTTAATTCTCTTTTATCAATTTTTATTATCGTATTATCAAACCAAATCTTTGCATTAGGAATTTCATCTATATTAATAAGGTTTAAATTTTCATCCCAAATTTTTTTTAAAGTTTTTTTTAATCTACCGGGTTCTTGAATCTTATTAAGATTATGAGTAATTTTTTTGGCTTCTTTTCTCTTTTTTAATATAAAAAATAGTATTCCGAAAAGAAATGTTCCAGCAATAAATAAGATTAATATACTTTTCATTTTATCAAATTAATGAAGCTAATTTTTTTCCATAAGCATCAATAGGCATTCCTTGTTGAGCAAACTGAGGTGCAATGTATGCTATCAAACTGTTACCATTAAAACTAAGTACAATCGAAATGATTTCGTATTCGTTTTTTGACCACTCTCCATTTGTTTTTTGTAGTTTAAAAATGTGGTTTTTTTTACTTGTTATGTATGGTTTTAAAATGTGAGAAAATAGTCTACCTCCAAAAATAACACATGTTCTTTGTTCTGAAAAAATGGCGTTCAACAATTGTTTTGTGTATATATCGATAATATCTTTTGGTAGTTTAGTATAATCAAAATTAGGAGAACCAAAAGGAATAAATTCTAATTGTAATTTTTGATCTACTACATTTTCTAAATTACTAAAAATATCATTAGAATTAAGATCAATAATTTCTAATGGTTTTAAAAAACGTATCAGTTTTTGGTCGAAACGAGATTTAAATTTTCTCGATGATTCTTTTCCATAAACCAACTTCCCATAATTGACATAATAATCTAAATACTCATCGAAGTTTTTGTTAGTTTTTTGATTAAAATCTTTGATTTCACGTTTTGGATTTAATTGCACCATGACGATTTTTGATTTAAGGTCACCAGTAAAAAAGTGAGGATTTCCAGTATCAAAAGATGCGTTATTAATCCATTCATTTATTCTAATGGCATCTTTACAAATTCCATTAAGTTTCCATTCGTTGAAAACACTTTCAACAAAACTAATGTAGTCTTTCATAAATGAATTATTGATTGTTGTTTCTATTTCTTAAACAAGAAATTAGTAATTAAATTAACTATGCTTCTTCCAATTTTTCGCTCTAAACCTCCTATTGTGGTAGGAATTCCTGTTTTTCTAGCAATTCTATTTCTGAATGCAGAAATTCCTAATAGTCGTTTCCACGAAAAACTAAAACCAAAATTATTTTTAAATCCAAACAAGTTAAAGAAGTTTACCCAAGATTAAATTTTTTAGTTTCTTTTGCTGTTAACCAACCTTCTTTTTTACCTTTTGTTGATATTTCTTCTATAGTCAAAGAGTTGTTTTTTTCTCCCAAACGATAAGCGCCTGAGGCATCTTTAGGATAATACACTATTTCAATATGTTTTACAGATAATGCTTTTTTCAATTTTTCAATTACTTGAATGATAGTGTCATTTGGTGCAAATGATATTGAAATGGGAAGGCTAGTTAAATCTTTTAATTTAGTGGTGTGAGGATGTCTATTAGATATACTGAACTCTTCGCTTTTATAAAACCGTAAAAATAATGTTGGAAAAACATCATTAAAATCAACCATAAATTTTCCTAAGGTTGCTAGTGGTGATTTAGCTTCTAACTTCATATTAGTCTAATTAAAGAGGTTTAAATTTTGCACTTGCTTCCGCTAACGTAAACTTATCATTTACTAATAAATTTGGTTCTACACGTGCATTAGGTAAAGTTGCTATCTGAACTTTGAGGCCAGTTGCTTCAGTAAATTTTTTTTCAAAATTTCCAACCAATGTATTTGCTCTACATTCAAAGTCATTTATGCTTTTAGAACTTAAACTTGCCAATGTCGCATTTTCATCTGCAAATTTATTTCCCTTATAGATTCTTAAATCTAAACCAAAGGTTTTTGAAAATTCATTTTTTAATCCTTTTACTGTAAGCCTTCCGCTTATGTTTAATTGAGCCATAATTTATATTTTAGTTATTATTTATTTTTTTTAAACCCACCAAGTTTTGTTCTTTTGTCAATCTTTTCGGCTTTTGTAATAGTTTTTGACGTGTATTTAGAACCGGATACTTTATTTGTCGATGTTTTTTTTGAATTTGTCATCTTCATAGTAATTAATTGTTTAATTTTTAATTAACAAGACTTTTAATATAGCTCCGAATTTATTTCGTAAGATCAGTTATTTCGTTTTGGTTATTTTACGAGTCTAACAGTCTTTTTTACTTTATTATTCTCAAAAGTATGTCACAATTTTATTTCATTTGTTTTTTTAGACATACATTTTGTGCTTATTATTTACATTTTGTAAATTTGTAAAAATTCTCATTAACTATCATGAAAACAATTGACTTAAGCACACTGCTTACTACATTAGGAAAAAATTTACACACTATACGCAATGCACGAAAAGAAACATTACAAGCGGTTGCTTCGGATATTGGCATAACTCATCCTGTTATCAGTAAAATTGAAAACGGTAGATATAAGAATTTACAAATAAATCTTTTGGTAAAACTTTGTAATCATTACAATATTTCATTGCAACAAGCATTTTCCCTTGAGGTAGCAAATATTTTTCAACTTACTCAGCATAACAAAGATGGCAACCAAAAATTAATAGGACAAGAAGTTTCATCTGGTTATGATTTATATATACAGCAACTAAACAGTGAGAATAAATTTCTGAAAGAGCAATTAAACCAGCTAATTGATAAGATAGGGACAGGAAAATAGCAGCCCGTGATAATTTGAACGTAGTTTTTCCAACTACAAATGAAGGTAATTTTTATATGCTTTAATTACTTTTAACGCTATTTGATGAGGTTCTTGAAATAACCAAAAAATGCCAAGTGGAAACAAAAATGGTAGGTTTAATTGTTGTGGGGTATGTGGATAACCACACCTTAATTTCATTAGAATAGATCATTAAAATAGGAGAAATATAAAACATTTAATTAAATTCGCTTTCCTAAACGGGTTAAGAGTTTAATTTTTTATGGGCAATTAGCTCAGTTGGTTTAGAGCACTACCTCGACAAGGTAGGGGTCACTGGTTCGAATCCAGTATTGCCCACCCACATTAGATAAACCGCCTAAACAGGCGGTTTTATTTTTCATCCCCCACCAAATATTTATTATCCCTAACATAAATTTCTTGAGTCTATTTTAGGAGTTTGATTCGGCTTTGCGATTTATGAGGCTTTTTCGTTTACTTGTCTTCTTCCATTGCATAGGTCAGGTATTTTTATGTTCATTTTTAATTGGTCTCACGCCCTAATTTTTAATACCGTAAAATAATTGATACCTTCTTTATAGAGTACATTTAATGAAAACAATGCCGCTTTTTTGCATAACTTTCTCCTTTCATAAATTACTAATAATGGTTGATAAAAAAAGTTTATCCGAACGAGATATTTGTACCAAGTTTATTACTCCTGCCTCCTTTGAGAAAAGCCATAAGTCATTGAACCAACTTAAACAAGCTGTGAAATGAATTTACCGTTAAAAATATCTATACGTTTTTTTAGCGACCACGAAGTACGTGCCGTTTGGGATGAGCAACATGCCAAATGGTGGTTCTCTGTACTGGATATTGTGGGTATTCTTAACGAAGAAAGTGACTATAACATAGTATGGAATTATTGGAAATACCTAAAAGCTAAACTAAAGAAAGAAAAAAATGAAGTGGTTAGTGCCACTACCCAGTTGAAATTACTTGCCCTAGATGGTAACAGCGTTTAACCGATACCTTGGATAGTAATGGTATTATTGCATTAGCAAAACATTTCCCTAATAATAGGGCAATGAAGGAAGGAAACGGTAAACGAATGAAATTTACCGGTTTAAATTAACGAGGGATTTTTTAAATTAAAAACCAAACACACCAATGAATAAGTCGGAAATAAAACAAGCTTTACATAATGCCTTACTTGCTGATGGCAAAATGGAACAAGCGCTTTATGAGTTTGAATTACAAGAAAATGTTGCCGATTGGAAAGAAGGATTGATAGATTATAATGAAGATTTTGTTTTTGCTTTAACCGCAAATAATGGCAGCGTTGCTATGATTTTAATTACTAAAGAGGACGAGATTTTTATTAATGAAAACGCTCGAGAGAAGTTAAAATTTTTCTGGAAAAAACAATACAAAACAAATATTGAATTGTTATTACCAAATGCTGTAACCGATTTATCAAATGGCTTTTTTTCATTAACAGGAGTGAAATTTAAAGAACAATAAGTACAATTATGCCCGAACAACAAAACATAGAATATAAACAAAGTTGGCACGATGATTACCTTAAATGGGTATGTGGTTTTGCCAATGCACAAGCAAAGCATCAAATTATTTTTGAGTGCTGCCGAAAAATCCGGTCGTTTACCCGAACATGATGGACTATCTGTAAAAGATTTATTGGAGAAGTTACGCCTTTCGAAAAATGGGCAGTTAAAACGTGCTGCAATTGTATTATTTGGTAAAGACCCACGTAAATTTTATCCGAATATGTTTGTGAAAATTGGGCGGTTCGGAAAAGATGATGCCGACCTTGTGTTTCAGGAAAACGAAGAGGGAAACTTGTTTACCTTATTACAAGGAATTTTAAATCAATTGAATCATTAATTTCTTATTCGTAAAGTTGAATTTTCGGGGATTAGTCGCATTGAAAAAAGTGAGTATCCTATTATTGCCTTGCGTGAAATTATTTTAAACGCATTAGTTCATCGTACTTACATGGGAGCACTAGTTCAAATACGAGTGTATGATGATAAAATAATTTTTTGGAACTAAGGAACGCTTCCTGAAGGATTAACATTTGAAGCATTAAAAGGATTTCACACCTCACAGCCCCGAAACCTCTTGCTTGCCGATGTTTGTTTTATGGGAGGTTATATTGATTCGTGGGGACGTGGTACTTTAAAAATATTTGATGCTTGTAAAGAAGTTGGATTGCCTGAGCCCGAAATAAAAGAATTTCAGGGAGGTGTTTTGGTAACGCTTTATAAAAACAATTTAACAGATGAACAATTAATTAAGTTAGGACTAAACGAAAGACAAATAAAAGCAGTAGCTTTTTTAAAGGAGAAAGGAAAAATTACGAATAAAGAATATCAGGAGTTAAATGAATGTTCGAGAAATACAGCAAGTAACGACCTTGGGGACTTGGTTCAGAAGAAAGTCCTAATAGGTAGTGATATTAAAGGAGCGGGAGCATTTTATCAGCTAAAATGAATTGCACATTAATTGCACATTAATTGCACAAATTGCACAAATTGCACAATGATTGCATAACAATTGCCCAAATTGCTTAAGCTTGCGTCATAATTGCGTCAATTGCGTCAAGGTTGCGCCATAATAGCTCCAATACTATATTCCTTTATTTGTTGCAAATGCAACTAAATTTAATAACGCAACGTAATTACCTGATATATAGCAAATTGTTATTTCATTTGAAAATCCCTCAGGATAAAACTCAAGGTAAAACAGGTCTTCTCCCTACAAAAACTTAACATGCTCAATCTTAGCCAAATCCTTAATAATTTCGTTCGATTCGGGCATGGCTACTCCCACCTATAGCAAAAAAACCGCCTATTAGGCGGTTTTGTCGTTTTGAATTAATGGTTGATAAGAAACAGGCTTAATAGAAAGTGAATTTCAAAATGAAAAACTACGAAAAAAAGTTTTGCAGTATTAGTTGAGAAAGGTTCCGGTAAAAATAATGGATTTTATTTGTTAAAATTGAGTATAAAATTCACGAATGAATATAACGCGTTAATCCGTCTTTTAGTAAACTTATAGCAAGAATGATAACTAAAAAACAATAATTTAGACAAATGAAATTACCTTCTTTGAACTATTTGATATCAAGTGCAAAAAAATCTTTTTTAAGATTTCCTATGAGCGTTATATCATCTTTAATAGCAAGTGTATTAGGAATATACTTGCTTGAAGACAAAAACGAAAGTTTAAATATTTTTCCTTACGTTAATTTAATGCTTTGCTTTGCCATTGGCATTCCGTTATATTTTTGTGTAACCATATTGGTGAACAAAGAAAAATTAAATAAAAAAATCGCTCTTCTCCTTTTTTTAGTTTCTAGTATTATTTTGGGTTTAATCTATTTGTCCTTTCCAAATAGTCAGTCTGCCCAAATAACAAGCCAACCTTATGTTAAATATGTTATTTATAATGTTAGTGTTCATTTGTTAGTTTCCTTTATCCCATTTTTATCCAAACAAAAAATTAACGGCTTTTGGAACTACAATAAAATTCTATTTTTAAGGTTCTGGACCTCGTTTTTATTCTCTTTGGTTATCTGCTGCGGTCTTTGCATGGCGCTATTTGCAGTCAATCAATTATTTAATTTAAAAATGAACGATCGGTTATATTTAGATATTCAAATATTGACCTATGGATTTTTCAATACCTGGTTTTTTGTTTCTGGTATACCGGAAAATTTCGACGAATTAGATGAAATTTATGAATATCCTAAAGGTTTAAAAATTTTTAGTCAGTATATTTTATTACCCCTATTGATTTTATACCTAACCATATTATACATTTATGGAACAAAAATTTTGTTTTATTGGAGTTGGCCAAGTGGTTTGGTATCCTACTTAATAATTTTCGTTTCAATCATTGGTATTCTTACCTTTTTGTTAATATACCCTTATGGAAATTCAACTGACAACACATGGATTAAACGCATTTCCAAAATATATTATTTTACCTTATTACCATTAATTGTCCTATTATTTATCGCCATTTTTATGCGAATTAATGATTATGGCATAACCGTTTCTCGTTATCTAATTTTGATGCTTGGTGTATGGTTAACGGTAGTTTGCCTTTATTTTATAACAGGCAAAACAAATATTAAATTTATACCTATTTCCTTAGCGACCTTTTTAATAATTATTTCTTTTGGACCATGGGGTATGTTTTCGTTAAGTGAAAAACAACAAGTATATCGCTTGCAGAAACTTTTAGAGCATAATAACATGCTGAAAAATGGAAAAATATGCCAAGAGGCTATTTTAAAAAATGACACTACTGATGGCTTCTTATTTAAAGCAGAACCTACAAATGAAGGCCTATTATCAGATTCTTTGCACAACGAGGTTAGGTCAATTCTTAAATACCTTGATAATCACCATGGTTTCGGTTCAATAAAATCATGGTATAAACAGAACATTGATTCAATATTTAACATTTCAATTCTTAATAAGGAAAAATGGGGCTATTATAGCGAATCCGAATTATATACTATGGCACTTGGACTCACTAACGAATATCGTTATCAAGAGGAGGAACTGGTAAATGCTTATTATAACTATTCGTCCACCGCAAATAATGTAACCGCAATTAAAAATTATGATTACCTAATTTATTTTAGTCAAAATAGAGATGATATACAACCAAATGATTCAATAATTAATTTTAAAATAGATAATTCTGATTATAATTTTATGTATTCTTTTAAACCTGCTGATACCCTTTGGATCAAAACACACAGTATGGCTTTACCATTGTTATTAAATGATTTAGTTGTACGATTGAATAAAGAATTTGGTATGACAGATCAAACAATACCTGAATATAAAATGCGAATAGAAAGCAATAATGATATGATGGAGGTAAAATGTGAATTTAGTAATATTGAATTTGAGAACAGAAAAGACACACTCAAAATAAATTCTATTTCTGGAAATCTATTTATTAAAATGAAATAGTCATGTGCTGTCTGCGCAAACACAAATGAAGATACATGGCGTATACCACCCTTCGATAAACTCAGGGCAAGAATTACAATTAAAAAATAATAAAATCTACATATAAAATAAGAAGTTGTTTTTTATGGCGTGATTTTCAATCCTCCTAATATCATGTGGTATTTGTAATGAAATGATTGATAATTCTCTGTTTTATGTTCTAGTTGGTATAAGCCATACAAACTGATGTGCTCATTGAGTGTAAAGTTTACCAATGCCGAATATCTAGATGTAGTTAAATCGATGGAATTATTTACCAAGTAGCCATTATCTTCTATCAAATTATAAGTTGAATTTTGGAAATAGCTTAGTCTTAAAGATAATCGATTAGTGGCTTGTACATAAATAAAAGGTGAAAATGCTGTATATAAAGACGTTTTATGTTGAACATGATGAAGGTATGCACTAGTCCCAACAATAAGGTTTGGATTACCAAAAACCGAGTATGACATAAAACCACTATGTATAAATTGTATTAGTTCGTTAGTACTATAAAGGCATGTTCCTAAAGAAAATACATAACGTTTATAGTTTTTCTGAACGGCCAATGAACCTACTTGGTTAGTTGAATTAAGATGAGAGGTTGAAGATAAAGAGTGTGTTGTTATTTGTAAAGGGGGGGCACCGGGAGGCGGTAAAGTGTGTGGTGGTGCACCAGGTGGCCATAAAGTATCGGTTTTATATGTTATTGTTTCAGAAGAGAAATTTGATTGTATGATATGTAAAGCAGGAATTAAAAGCCAATTTTTGGCAATAGGTATACTAGATTTTACAAAATACTGTAATTGCTTAATAGTACCTATATAATGGTTTTGTTGATAATAACTAAATGCATGAAATAGTGAGACACGGTTTTTTATGGAATGGTTTAACCCAATTTGAAAATAAAGAGGTGGATTAAAATAATTGGATCTTGTTTTTGTATAGGTATTGTAATAGGAACTGCTGTCTGTTTTTTTAGTACCGCTTTCTAAGATAATGTAATCAATACTTGACTTATTATTGGTTCCTATTTTTTCAGCAAGTTCTTTATTGAATTGATTACTTAACAGGCGAGCTTCTTCGAGTCGTCCATTCAGCATGAGACAATAGTATAAATATTCTAATGCTAAATCGTTGCTTGAGTTAAATAAAAGTGCTTTTCTAAAATGTTCTTCAGCCAGTGCATAATTTTTTTTTTCATAATAGGCTATTCCTATTCTCATTCGTAAATAAAAATAATCTACTTCTTGTTTGATAGCAATGTTCCCAACTCGGATTAACTCTTCCCATTTTTTATCTAAATATAGCCGGTAACTTTCTTGTTCAATAGATTCAGATGGCACAGTTTCCTGAGTATGTCCATTAAAAAAATTAAAAATAAAAAACAGAGTGATAAGTATTTTTTTAGGAAGGTTCATAGTGGATTATTTAATCAGACTTAGACCTTCTAATGCAGATTTATCATTGGGTGTGTATAACAAAGTTTTGTTAAATAATACAGAAGCTTCGTTTTTATTACCTAAAAAATAGTTAGTCCATGCACTCATGAGCATATAATTGTAGTTAAAAGGATACAAGTTAAGAACTATATCAAACTGTTTCTTAGCTCTTATATAGTCTTTACGGTAGTAATAGATTAATCCTAAGTAATATCCCGCTTGTATGTTTTTCGGATCTATTTTTAAAATTGAGCCATATGTTTTTTCAATTTCATTCCAGTTTTCCAATTTTGTTAACGGATTAACGATTCCCCACAAAGGTTCAATAGAGGCTGGCATAATGTTATTCGCTTTTTGATAGAAGCTAACAGATTCTTTATGCTTTCCTGCCAAATAATTCAGCCATCCTAAACGTAAATTAATTTCGTAAGAGTTAGCATTATATTGACTATTTATGACACTAACAGCCGTCTCATAATTTTTATTAGCCTCCAATTCATAGGATTGCACAAATGCCGCATAGAGCGGTTTATTTGATTGAGCATTTGTTTCAATATTTGCTAAAAGTAAAGCGGATAAAATGATGTTTTTAAAAGGTTTCATATATGTATGTGTTTATTGATTTCTAGTTTCGTTAAATGCTGTGCAATTGTGTTGGTTGCAACATGGTTATTTCACTATGTGTTATATTTTAAAATGATTGTAAAAAATAGGTTTCGGATTGGTTTTTATGATGAATGGTAAAGCGTTGTAGTTTGTAATCTTTCAATTCAAATTCAAAATCCATTTTTTTAAATGTATAATTAATAAGTTGAGTTTCAATACTGGATTTAATGATAACATGTTGAGGTACATAAATATTATCTGTATGTATAAATTTAGATGAATAATTTGCTTTTGTAAACACGTAAAAAGGTGCTACAAAATCTTGAAAAAATTGAATCAAAGGATAATTAAAATGAATTAGTGGCACTTTGTCTTCAATTGTTATATCGTTATAGTAACCTAAGAGTTGACGGTAAGCGGCTAAATAAAAAAAGAACAATAAAGATTTCCTATCGCCTTCAAAATCGGTAAAATAGAGCATTACACCATCATGTACAAAATAGGCTGCAGAATTTGTTTCGAGGCAGTATATATAAGTTCGGTTATATGCATCTGTTAATATTTCCCAGTTAAAAACCGTATCAGTGTTTTCTTTTTTGAATGTGAGTTTCTGTCCGGGTAAAAATGAAAAACAGACGACTAATAACTCATTTACCTGAACATTGCTTATAAATGTATTTTCTTTAGGAACTTCAGCTATTTTTAGTTTTTTCTCCTTGTCAAGTCGTTCAATAAAATAGGAAATAGGATATTCTATTGTTGGCGCACCAATGGTAGGTATGGTTTGTAATTGAAAGTGAATATGAGGTTCGGGTGATCGGCCGGAATTACCACAAGTGGCAATGTAAGTACCTTTGGTTACATATTGGCCTATAAATACTCCAAAAGAATCTTTTTTTAGATGGCTGATTTGAGAAAATAACCCATTTAAATGATTAATGATAACGGTATTCCCCCAATTTCTTTCGGTGTTCACATCTCCAATATCATTTTCTTCTACAGTATTTAATATATCATAAATGTATCCGTCATAAGGCGCATTCACTTCTTTGTTATAACAATAAAAATGTTCTCTGTTTATTTCTTCTCTAGAGCTACTTGGTAAACGGTAGGTGTTAGTTTTAGAATCCATAATTACAAAGTCAAGGGCTTTACTCCAATCGCCCAAATGCGTAATAGTGCCATTATATCCTTGACTTACATACCATTCTCCTGAAAAAGGAAGCGTCAATTTATACAAATGTTCATGCTTAAATCGTTGTATAGAATTAAGGTATTTGTAAATGGTTTTTTCTGCCGAAAAATACTGTATCGTAACTACAGTTAAATAATGATGTAACCACCTTTGATTAAGCGAGTACAAAAAAGCTGTGCACACCACACTAAATGAAAGAGAATAGGCCTTTAATTGAAAAACACTAAGTAAAGCTGCCAATGACAACAAAATAATCATCAAAATAGGAATAAGAATAATAACAGTAAGGTAGCTGTAGATATTAGGAATAATAAAAAAGCAACCAAGAGCTATGGCTAAAAAAATGAAGTTAGCCCCAATTAAGTTGTAATTTAAATCACTTACATCAGCCCCAAACAAGCTATAAAACCAATAAGCAAAATAGAATCCTATAACGCTTAACGAAAAAGCAATACGCGAAAAGTAAAGTAATCCAATTGCAATCAGAAAACCACCTAAAATACTGGTTTGAAAAAAAGTTCCAGATAAGGTTTTAAAATAACTTAATATAATAGGGTTTAAGGGAATATGATCAAGTGAATGGACAATTTGGTAGAAAAAAAAAGATTGACCTCGAGCCATTTCATTAATAACATAACTATGCTGTTCATCTAATTGAATAAGAGAAAAACGCGAAGCGGCTAATGAAATAGCCCAATACGTGAAAATAAAGGGAAAAGATAGAAAAGGTAAATGATGAATGGCCAATAATCCTTTTATCCAAACGGTTATTAATAGTAAAACTAGTATGGAGGTGACAAATAATAGTACAAAGGGTAGATTGAAAGTATATTCATATCCCAGAGCTAAACCTAAAAATAACGCATTAAACCCAAAAAGGCCTTTTTGAATTTCATCTCTTTGAAAACCTATTATATACGCAAACACATTGATAAGAGTAACTGATAAAAAGCCGCACAAACCAACATATGGCGAAAAAAAAGTAACCAAAAAAATAATAGAAGCAAAAACGGGATTCAGAGAAAAAAACATCAAACTATAGCTATTTAAAAATGTTTGAATCCAGAAATTAGACAAGGCCTTATGTTTTGATGTTTTCAAGATGATAGCAAATAGGTTATTTTAAGTGTGTTGTAAAATTAAAATTTTAATCACACGTAGTTGTATTGTAAATAATAGAAAGATTAAAATTCCAATAATCAATATAGGCGTACAAAAAATAAAGGTGAATTTCATTTAAAAAATGATATTTACATAAAAAATAAATAATTAAAAATTGTTTTTTATTGCCTTACAAAATCAAAAATAGTAGTTTAGTTAAATAGTTATAATTATGGGATCAACAGTTAATTTAAAAAAGAGAATAAAGGAAGCTCAATTAAGACAACAAGCCACATTTAAAAATTTTGTGACATGGTTTGAGATACCCGCTTATAATCATTACCGTTCAGTTGCTTTCTATAATTATATCTATGGTATCGAAATTACAACGGTCGAATTAAATGGGTATGCTATGGGCTTTTTTCCTGCCGATAGCGGTATTGGGGGTGCTATTGTAACAGGTAATGGGTGTATTCCGAGTGAAGTTGGGCCATTACTTTACTTAAATGGCGGTGAAGACTTAAACAACATATTATGTAAAGTTAACGAGGCCGGAGGAAGGGTGCTTATGGGAAAAACTTTTTTAAGTGAGACTGCAGGTTATTTTGCTTTATTTATCGATTCGGAAGGAAATAGATTAGCACTTCATTCTAAACATTAAAATTAACAACCTATGAACTCTAAACATTATAACATAAATCAATTAAGAATTGATTTATGGAATGAACTCAAAGAAAAATCACATCAAATAACTAGAGTTCAGCAATCGGCTATGTTAGAGAGTCGATTATCAGAGTTATACGAAGCACTCCAAAATTTATTAAGCATCGAACAATATTTTTCATTTCCCGGTGCTGCATTAGTCCGAAAAATAATTACAGCTGTTGATAAAAAAGAATTAAAGGCTGTTAGTAATCAATTATCAGAAATTGTTTACCTTTTGGTTAGTGATAATTATAGAACACATCCTGAAATATTAAACGAAAAATTCAATAACAATTATGTTTCTGAAGTTTCTAAAGAAAAACTATCTGTAGTACCTAAAAAAAATTATTTTGAAGTATTGTATGTAGAAGATTTATCGGCAAGAGAAGAAGTAGCTCTGAAAAATAAATTCAAAGAATTTATTAATCCAAATGGTTTTCTTACTTATGATATTGTGGTTCAGCGTTCTTTTCAGGATGCTTTGATTTGTTTGTTTTTTAATTATAATATACAGGCCGCATGCATTCGCTATGCACCACTCCATTTTTCAGCAAATATTACTAAGTTAATTAAGCCTTTTATCCAGAACGTTTTAAAAATTGATTTAACTGATGTTTCCGATGCTGATATTGGACCATTATTAGGAAAATATATTCATCAATTTAGGCCTGAGCTGGACATTTACTATATCACAGATTCATCGTTAACGCATTTACAAGATTCAACATTAAAGGCATTCAGGCGAATTTTTTATCGAATGGAGGATGTACAAGAATTACATCTCAGTATTATTAGTGGAATAAATGATCGGTTTGAAACACCGTTTTATACAGCATTGACCGAGTACAGTAAAAAACCAACTAGTGTTTTTCATGCTATGCCAATCTCTCGTGGTAATTCTGTATTCAAGTCTCGATGGATTTCAGATTTCGGAGATTTTTATGGTCGAAATGTATTTTTAGCAGAAACCTCGGCTACTAATGGTGGCTTAGATTCGTTGTTGCAGCCAAAAGGACCATTGAAAAAATCGCAGGAAAAAGCCGCAAAAGCTTATGGTGCTGAGCATACGTTTTATGTAACGAATGGCACATCTACCGCAAACAAAATTGTACAACAAGCATTGATTAAACCCGGAGATGTTGTTTTAGTAGATAGAGATTGCCATAAATCACATCATTACGGATTAGTGTTAGCAGGTGCATTTCCTGCTTATCTTGATTCGTATCCTATTCAAGAATATTCGATGTATGGTGCAGTTCCATTAAAAATTATAAAGGAACGATTAATAACCCTGAGTAAAGCCGGAAGATTAGATAAGGTTAAAATGTTATTGTTAACTAATTGTACTTTTGATGGACTAGTGTACAATGTGGAGCGAATTATGCAAGAGGTGTTGGCTATAAAACCTGATATGGTGTTTTTGTGGGATGAAGCATGGTTTGCTTTTGCGAGTTTTACCTATACATACAAACAACGCACTGGCATGTATGTGGCTCAAAAATTATTTCACAAATATAGAAGTGAGGAATACAGGGCCGAATATAAGGCTCATATATCATCACTAAAATCAGGCGAAATACCAATGTTGCCCGATCCGGATAAGGTTAAAATTAGAGTATACGCCACACAAAGCACACATAAAACATTATCAAGTTTTCGTCAAGGTTCTATGATTCAAATTTGGGACGAAGAATTTAGCAGAAGAGTAGCTGATAATTTTCAGGAAGCTTATATGACACATACAACTACCTCAGCTAACTATCAAATATTGGCATCATTAGATGTAGGTCGAAGACAAGTTGAATTGGAGGGGTATGAATTGGTAGAAAAAAGCATAGAAATGGCGATGGTATTACGCTCTAAAATTCAAGATCACCCTCGTCTTAGTAAATATTTTCATGTTCTTGGTGTAAAGGATATTATTCCGTCTGAATTTCGTACATATGGGTTAAGTGAATATTATACAGAACAAGATGGTTGGGATAGGATGGAGGAGGCTTGGGAGAAAGATGAGTTTGTTTTAGATCCTACTAAAGTTACATTATCAGTAGGAAAAGCCGGTATAACAGGCGACGCCTTTAAGAATAATTATTTGATGGATCGTTTTAATATACAGGTTAATAAAACATCAAGAAATACGGTGTTATTGATGACTAATATTGGAACAACAAGAGGGAGTATTACTTTTTTAATAAATGCATTATTACAAATAGCTGATGAATTAGATGAGAGTATTAGGTCATTAAACAAGCGCGAAGCTGAAATATCAGAACAACATATCACCTCTTTAATTAGAGATGTACCGCCATTGCCTGATTTCAGTTTTTTTCATCGCTCATTTCAAGCATCGCCGGGTGTACCCGGAGGAAACATTCGCGAAGCATTTTTTTTGGCATACGAAGAAGAGCTATGTGAATACATATTATTAAAAGATTGTTTGGATGCATTGGCCAATCAAAAGGAGTTGGTCTCTACCTCCTTTGTTATACCTTATCCACCGGGCTTTCCCATATTGGTGCCCGGGCAGGTGGTGAGCGAAGAAATCATCCGGTTTATGATTGCGTTAGATGTAAAAGAAATTCATGGGTATAGAGCCGAATTGGGATTAAAAGTATTCACGTTAGAAGCTTTGAATAGAAAAAATACTATTTCGGCTATGGGTATGATGCATGCAGTTACTGTGCCTGAAACAAAATTAAAATCAAAAAAACAATAGCTATTTTTTAAGATGAAAACATTACAAACCTTATCGGATATAAGAGCATTTTTTAAATCAAATCGCACCCCTATTTATTTTATTAGTGCTACTAATTTCAATTTATTAGGCATGGATGAGTGGATTTCAAATTTTAAATTCATTAGTCATATCGATTCGTATAATGGTCAGCATCCAAATGTGTTCTCACCAAAAGAAGAAATGCCTCATGAGGAATTCTCAGGCATTGAGGATATTAATAATTATTTATTACAACATCCCGAAGTCATTCATTATATTAAATCAAATAGTATAGATGGAGACATGGGGAAAGCTTTGTTTTTAATGTTTGACGAAAAAACCGAAAAATTAGCAAAAGCTCTTGGATTGGAAGTCTGTTTCCCTTCTGCGCAGTTACGCTCTTTTTTGGATAATAAAGTAAATACTAATCGAACTGCAGAAAAGGCAGGTGTAGCGTGCGTACCTTATGTGCTTTCTCCGGTTAATGATTACCATCATTTGCGAAAAGTATCTAAACAGTTAGGTGATGATTTAGTTATTCAAACTCCATACGGCGATTCAGGCCACACCACTTTTTTTATTTCTAATGAAGATGATTTTAACTTATATAAAGAAGAAATTGTTGCAGAGCGAGAAGTGAAAATTATGAAGCGTATAAGTTGTTATGGTACAGCTATTGAAGGGTGCGTAACAAAGTATGGTACCTTGGTAGCTCCTTTAATGACCGAGTTAGTTGGATTTAAAGAATTAACTCCCTATAAAGGCGGTTGGTGCGGAAATGAAATTTTTGGTAATGCGTTTAATGCAGATATTAGAGAGAAAGCAAAACGTTATACTCAAAAATTTGGTGATCAGTTAAGTAAGGAAGGGTATAAGGGATATTTTGAGTTAGATTTTTTGATTGATCAAGATAATGGTGAAGTCTATTTAGGAGAATTAAATCCTCGTATTTCGGGCGTAAGCTCTCTGACTAACCATTCAAAATTTGCCATGACTGATGTTCCTTTATTTCTATTTCATCTGTTGGAGTGGATGGAAATTCCATATGAAATAAATGTGGATGAATTAGTTAATCGTTGGAGTGAAGCCGAAAATATGGATAGTTGGAGTCAATTAATTATAAAACATACTTATAAATCACTCGAGCTTGCTACTAAAGTTCCTGATTCCGGTATTTGGGAAATGAAAAAAAATGGACATATTCAATTCAAAAAAATAGATGCAAACCGTCAGTCTGTTAAGGATGATAATGAAGCTTTTTTTATGCAAATTACCCAAAAAGAGGACTATTTATATGAAGGGGCAGATTTGGGAATTTTAGTTATGCGAGGACGTCTGATGACAGACGATTTTCAGTTGACAGAACGTGCAAAACGTTGGATAAAAGGGATAAAAAATCAATATGCCTCAGAACTAATCGACTTAGGTGTTTTGAGTGAAGAAGATTTATTAGATTCAGAAGGATTTAAGTTTATGTAACCTATATAAGCCATGTTAAATTCTTAGCATTTATTTAGAATTAATTTAAATATAGTTTTATGACAATACGATGACACACAAAAGCCTTGAGTTAACGAAATTTGTAGTTGTATTTTATGAACTCGTTCAAAATCATTTCAATTACTCATAAATCGGCTCCCTTAGAACTGATTGGTAAATTGCATTTAGATGAAAACCATCAGGCTGATTATTTAGGTGGTTTAAAAATCAAGATGGGATTAAAGGAATTGATGTTTTTGAGTACTTGCAATCGTGTAGAATTTATAGTTAATACAGAGGCAGAAATAATACCTGCGTTTCTTTCAGAATTATTTAAATCGGTTAATTCTCGGTTAACAAACGAAGATTTAACATCTCTCATCGACAAGGCATTTGTATATGAAGGAGATGACGCGCTGACCCACTTGTTTGAAGTTTCAGCTTCTTTAGATTCCTTGGTAGTAGGTGAAAGAGAAATTATTACACAAGTTCGTAAGGCATACGAATTTTGTAATTTGTTAGGGTTAACTGGTGATACCATTCGATTGGCTATTAAGCAAACCATCGAGACAGCTAAACAAGTATATACCGATACAAATATTGCCAAAAATCCGGTTTCTATTGTTTCTTTAGCTTATCGCCAATTACGTAGTTTGGGTATTAAAAATAACGCCCGAATAGTTTTTATTGGAGCCGGAGAAACAAATGCTAATATGGCTAAATATTTGAAAAAGCATCAGTATGCTAATTTTACGGTATTTAACAGAACATTAACTAATGCTGAAAAGTTAGCAAAAGAATTAAATGGCAAAGCATATCCTTTAACAAGTATTTCTGATTTTAAGGAAGGATTTGATGTACTCATTACATGTACATCAGCACAAGAGGCTATTATTACTGGCAGTAATTATAAAACGTTATTAGGAAACGATGCTTCTAAAAAAGTAATCATTGATTTAGCAATACCTGCTGATATAGATGCTGAAGTAATTGAAACGTACGATGTGTCTTACATCGATATAGAGTCATTAAAAAAACAAGCCGCAGAAAATTTATTGAAGCGCGAAGGAGAGGTAGAGGCTTGCAAAAAAATTATTGCTGATAAAGTAGAAGAATTTAAGCAATTGTTTCAAGAACGTCAAATAGAACTTGCTTTTGGAGAAATTCCGCGACAAATAAAATACATCAAAGAAACTGCTTTAAATGAAGTGTTTGCTAAAGAAATGAATAAGTTAGATGCGGAAGGTAAAGAGGTTTTGGATAAAGTATTGAGTTATATGGAAAAAAAATACAATGCTTTGGCCATTAAAACCGCAAAAAAAGTTTTTTTGCAAGACGAGTTATAGTCTTTTAAAATTCCGTTTTAAATTAAAATTATTGTTTTAAAACTTTATCTAAAACACTTTTTAGATAAGCTATTTCGTTTTTCAGTAATTCAATTTGGTCTATATATAGATTTTTTTCAGTATCTGACAAATGGTTGTTATTAATTACTAAGCCGTTTTGACCGTTTTGGTTATTCATAACATTAAAAACCATTTGTTCATTAAAGCTAATTAGGTCTTCTGGTTTTATTTCTAATAGACTTGCAATTTTTTCAATTTTACTGAATGGAATATCCGTTGTGCCATTTTCAATTCTACTGTAAGCACTTTGGTTTAATCCTAACTCCGAAGCCATATACTCTTGTGTGAAATTTTTCAGTTCACGAAGTTTCCTGATTTTTTGTCCGATTAGCATAGTTCAAGATTTTAGCCCAAGGTATTAAATTTTTAAGAAAATATATTATGTGTTTAACGAATATTTTAGCCGTTTGATATGCTCTATTAAGTTGGGCATAATTTAATTTTAAACCCAACCATAATAGTAAGCAAAGTTAGAGAAAGCAATGGGGTTGACTACCCGAAATGATGAGATATTATACAAAAAATAACCTTTAAAAAACTATTTATTAAACTCCTTTGATTAGGAACAAAACTATTAACTATGAAAAAAATCACATCAATTTTATTTTTAAGTCTAATTATTGCGAACAGTATGTTTGCGCAAAAAGAAATGAAGAATGCCATTAAAGTTACACCTATTACAATCATAAAAGGACAAGCAATTATGATTCATTATGAAAGAGTTGTTTTTAAAAATATGACTGCTGGAATAGGTGTTGCACCGGTTGTTATGGGACCATTAATTGGTTCTTTGGCTTTTCCAGTTGAAAAATTTAAAAGCGGCATTGCAATAGATCCAGAAATCAGATGGTATGCTAAATCAGATAAGGTTATGGATGGTTTCTTTTTTGGTCTTTACAACTCTAATAGATTTTCATCTTGGGAATCTTCAGCTGATTATACAAGTATATTTTTATTAAATCCTACATACAGTGGAACAGAAAACACAAAACTAAATGTATCAGCAAGAAAAACGATTGTAGGTATTCAATTAGGAACTCATCGTCTTTTAGGGAAACATTTTTCTGTTGATTTTTATAGCGGAGTTGGTTTTAGTGGCAGTAAAACTACAGCTAAATACGCCGATACTAAAGAAATTTATGATGAAGTGTCAGCGGGAGGTGTAAATCTTAGATTAAATGTTGCATTAGGTTGGAGATTTTAAAAATGAACGAGAGACTGTTTAAACAGTCTCTCGGTTTTTAGTGACTTCTGTAAGTAAAAATATTAGTAGTGTTTAATTCAAAAAACCAGTGATGTATTTTCTAAATCACATCTAGTTTTAAAATCATGTAAAAATCTAATTATGAATTATCGAATAAAAATATACAATAAAGTTATATCCTTATCAGCTCTTGTATTGTTGGTATTGTTGGTAGCCTGCTCTAAAGATAATAAGCAAAACACTCCGAGTAATTCGAAGAATAACTACATCAATTTAAAGCTTGATACTACATCTTATACTGCTGTAATCCCATTTGGTCAAAAATTTGATTCCGTTAATTATTATTCGCTTTCGGACAAAACTATTCAAGGTATTTTAAAGGGACAAATTTTACAGAGTACTATAAGCATAGATTCAACTTTTAAAAAAGTTTTGGGTTTTCTTAATGAATTTCAATTATATGTTGGTAGCACAACGTGTAGTGATTGTAAGTCATCTACAACTAAAATAGACACAGTAAAAACAACTTGTACAATTACCCGAAATGATAATTTCATAGGAGGAATCATTCAAGGTACTATGTCTGGTAGAGTAACGTATTCGTCATTTCAAGTAGATAATTGTTGTCGTATAAAAAATTTTACTGGAGAGTTTAAATTATTGATTCGAAAATAAAAAATCAATATGAGGGTTATTCTACAGTTGTTTTATAGTTGCTTTGTATTTTTCAACATTTTCTTTTTAGTAGCATGCCAACATCACTCAGAATCTAATACAGTGGCACTCACAACAAACCCAGTCACAAATATCACGCATAATTCTGCGGTGTCGGGAGGTAATGTATTACAAGATGGAGGAAGCAATATTGTTGGTACAGGAGTATGCTGGAGTAATAATAGCAATCCAACAATTTGGGATAATGTAATAGCAAGTAATCTCATTTCTAAAACATTTACTTGTATGATAAAAGGCTTGCCGGCTAACAAAATTTATTATGTGAGAGCGTATGCTAAAAATAGTAATGGCTATACAAATTATGGGAATCAAGAATCCTTTACTACGTTAGATTCTGTAAAAATAGATATCGTTAATAATTGAAAAACAAAGATAATTAAAATGAATAAATTTATCATTAGTATATTTGTGTTATATATTTGTGTTATTGATATGTCTTGTCAAAAACAAAATAGTCCAAGTCCAAGTCAATCAACGCAATTACCAAAAAATTTCTTTACTTTAAATTTCGGAACTACAACTTACAATGGTTTAGCGTATTTACTTTTAGATTTTGATGAATCCAATAAATTCAATAGAACTAGCAGAAAAATAAGTGGTTATTGCGACGGTAATTCTTCAAATCCTGAACCTTTCTTATATGATATAGTAGTTGATTCTGCATATACGAATATTAGAACGATTCATTTTTTGTATATAAATGGAATCGAAAGAAGTTTTTGTTGTTATCCAAATAAGACAACGAATTCATTCGGCACTAATTTAAATTTATCTATAACCCGTGACGATAAAACAATAGGAGGAATCATTGAAGGAAAATTTAATGGAACTATAAAAGAATATCTTTCAAACCATGTTTTAGGTGAACTCTATTGTGGAAGTCCTATTTCTGTCAGTGGAAATTTTAAAATAAAAATTAAAGACTAAAATATAGTCTTTATTGCTAGTTAGTTAATTATAGAAAAGAAATTTCTTCGAATTTTTTAGCGAGAATAACAAGGTGGAGCTTTCACATTGAATTTAAAATTTAAGGAAGCCCCAAAAAATATATACCAGTCTTTTGTTCTTGGATTTCCGCGTTGTTCATTAACATTACTGCCGGCATTAATTGAACGATCAGATAATTTGGCAGCTATTTCAGAAAGAAATGGAGTTTTTTCAGGATTAGGATAAGTACCACTAACATCGTCTAAATAATCAGTATATGTTTTTCGGGGCCCCCATTCTAAGGCTAAACCAACCTGTTCAAGTAAGTTCAACTTTAAACCTATGCCAAAGGGTACTGCTATCTGAGTTAATTTATAGCTTTTGCTTTGCCCTTCGGTTTTTAGAGGTTGTAAATCTATCCAAGTACTGCCTAAGCGCGCTTGAGGTTTAAAAGAGAATATGTCTAAACCTAGAAACAAAAATGTAGTGAAATAATAATTCTCAGTTCCGAGTCGATATTCTAAAAAATTAAATTCAGCCAAGGCATTATATTCAATAATTTGAGACTTAAAGTTCAAATTTCTTTGTCTTTGATCGGATTGTGTGCTTTTGGAGTCATCTCCTACTATTGTGCCCCTATTAAAGCCAATTCTAAATGCGTAACGGTAATTGGGAGCAAAACGGTAAAATACACCACCTGCGGGTTGAGACAAAAAAAATTGTTTGCGTGGATTTAAATCTCCAATATAATAAGACCCGCCAATCATGATACCTAATTCATGTTGCCGAAAATTCCTTTTTTTGGTTTGCGACAACAAGGAGCTTGAAGTCATCAAAAAAACAATCAGAATTTTATAATAAGCTTTCATTATGAGCTAAATAACGTATTATACACTAAAATAGTGTGTAATAGTTTTGGATACCTTATTTGTAGTTATTGATGATAGATAGAGAAAATTATTCGGCCTTTTCAATGGTCATGCCAAAATCCATAATTAATGGTAGTGGATTGCTTCTCATTCCTTGTTCAAAAGTGAAAATGTATTTTCCTGTTTGCGGGAATAAAACATTTTGTTTGAGTAAAATTTTATGATCCCAAATATCTCCGGCACCATCACCTACCCATTCTCCTTTTTTGTTGGCTAAAACACACTCTAAAGTATCTTTGGTTGTTTTTCCATTAGGATAAGTGGTGGTTAAAAACACGTATAAATTACTATAAGGGTAAGAGTCAGCGTGCCTTACATTTAGATACACATGATGGTATGGTTTATTATCAGTAATATCAACTGAAAAACGCAGTTTATTTTCTGTCTTCCATCCGTCTTCCGGTAATTTGGTGTATTCGCTTAAAATAACATTTTTACGACAAGTGGTAAAAGTTAAACTTAAAGTAAAACAACTTAAAATAATCAAAAAATTACGATTTATCAGTGCCATGTGATTTTTGTTTATGCTGGTGGTTGTTAACTGGTTTTTTGTGAGGCATGTTATTTCTGCCCTTTATATTTGGAACAGGTGGATGTTGAGGTTTTACCTGATTTGAATGAGGAGCAGGATGCGGAAGTTTAGATTTATGCTGATTAGGTAATTGTGGTTTTGGCTGTGTTGGTTTATTTGGATTTTGTTGCTTTTGTTGCGGCGCATTTCCGGGTTTATTATTTTGAGGTTTACGCTGATTTTTTTGTTTATTATTATTTTTTCTGCGGTCATCAAAACGCGTTAAAGAATCTTGTCCAACAACATTTTCGTAATCAGGTTGCTTGACTACTTCTAAATCTTTGAATTGCTTTGGTTCTAATAAATCGACAGGTTTGATGTTATCCGCATTTAGTTTAAGAATTTCCTTTGTTCGAGCTATCGATAAGGGTATAAATACATCCGGTTCACTCGTGTAACTCCACCAGATGATGCGTTTGAAAATATCTGTTTTTTGATGAAAAGCAGCACCTTTTTCTGTTAGTAAACGACGGTTATCAATTTCAGGAAATTCTTTAAGCGCATCCATATAACTGTCTAACTCATAGTTTAGGCAGCATTTTAGTTTTCCGCATTGACCAGCTAACTTAAGAGGATTAAGGGACAATTGTTGGTAGCGAGCAGCTGATGTAGATACAGTTCTAAAATCATTTAACCAAGTTGAGCAACAAAGTTCTCTTCCGCACGATCCAATAGCACCCAATCGGGCAGCCTCTTGTCTGGCTCCAATTTGGCGCATTTCAATTCTCACTTTAAACTCATCAGCCATTACTTTAATAAGTTCTCTAAAATCTACACGTCCATCGGCTGTATAATAAAATACAGCCTTACTTTTATCTCCTTGGTATTCTACATCACTAATTTTCATTTGTAGTCCAAGTCTCAAGGCTAATGTTCTGGCTTTGAACATGGTTTCAACTTCCAAAGCTTGTGCTTCGCGCCATTTATCAACGTCTTGTTGTTTGGCTTTACGGTATATTTTTTTAATATCTTCGCTACCGGCGTTGACATTTTTCTTTTTTAATTGTAGTCGGACTAATTCTCCTGTAATAGAAACAACCCCTATATCATGTCCCGGAGAAGACTCAGTGGCCACAATGTCGCCAACATTTAAACTTAAATTATTTACATTTCTGTAAAATTCTTTTCGCGAATTTTTGAATCTGACTTCTACAATGTCGCAAGGTGCCTGCCCATCAGGCAAACTCATATTCCCAAGCCAATCAAAAACGTTTAATTTATTACATCCTCCACCGGTACCACAAGAGCCATTGCTATTGCATCCGGCAGGAATCCCATTATTATCTTGCCCAGTTGAGCAACTACCACATGCCATACATTTATCTATTTATACAACTTACAGAATCAATTGTTAACTAAGTTAATTCACGAAAAGTTGAGAATATTATTGTTTAATTTAAAAAAGAGTTGCATAAATATACTTAATATTTTAAATGATAATTTTTGGTATTTAAACTTTTATAAACGACTAATGTTTTATATTTAAACCAAAAACTTGTAAATGAGTATGATAGCATTAATTACGGGAGCCACTTCAGGAATAGGAAAACATACAGCAATTGAGTTTGCAAAAAATAGGTATCATTTAATTATTACCGGGAGAAGGAAAGAACGGTTATCTGAATTGAAAGACTTTTTAACCAAAAAATATGAAATTAAGGTAATTGATTTGTGTTTTGATGTGAGAGATGAGCAGCAGGTAAGTAATGCTTTTAATAACTTGCCCGAAGCATTCCAAAAAATAGATGTTTTAGTAAATAATGCAGGTTTGGCAGCCGGATTATCAGGAATACAAGATGGAAAACTTCACCATTGGGAACAAATGATTGATACGAATATTAAAGGATTGTTATATGTAACCAAGCATATAGCTCAGTGGATGATACAAAATAAAAAAGGACATATTATCAATATAGGTTCAATAGCCGGAAAAGAAGTGTATGCCAACGGAAATGTTTATTGTGCTACCAAACATGCCGTAGACGCTTTGAATAAAGGGATGCGTATTGATTTACTGCCCTACGGCATTAAAGTATCGTCTGTTAATCCAGGGATGGTAGAAACAGAATTTAGTATTGTACGTTTTGATGGTGATGAAGAGCGTGCCAAAAAAGTATATGAAAATATTGTACCCCTAAAACCGGAAGACATTGCCGAAACAATTTATTGGATGGCTTCGCGACCTGCACATGTTAATATCAATGATTTATTGATTATGCCTACTATTCAGGCTAATGCTACCACAGTGTTAAGATAATGGGGCTTGGTTAGGCAATTGGAGTAACTATTAGATTCCTGATTTTTTCTAAAATCGCTATAGCTTCGTCCACGCTTTTAATGTATTCAATGGTTAGCCATAGTTTGTTATTTTGCTCTTTTAGGGCTGTTTGTTTGGGTGTTTTTTGAGCGTATGATAAAACAGCTTTGAACATTGGAGAATTGTAATAATCGCTATCCGGCTTGCTTAAAAAATAACATAGCATTTTATTATTTTTCAAGGTAATTTTTTCAAATCCCAATTCCATAGCCGCCCAGCGCATTTTCACCACGTTTATTAATTCTTTTACTTCTATGGGCAGTGGTCCAAATCTATCTCTTAAGTTGGTTTCGTAAATTACTAGTTCATCTGTTTTTGTAATATTATCGAGCTCTCTATACAGTAGCAATCTCTCAGTTAAATTACTGACATAAGTATCAGGAATTAATAACTGTAAATCGGTGTCTACTACAGTATCTTTTACAAACTGACGAGAAAATACAGATTTATCAGCACCGGCGCCTTCGCCATCTTCAACTACTTCTTTATACCAATCTTCTTGTTTTAATTCTTCGATGGCTTCATTCAATATTTTCATATATGTATCAAATCCCATGTCATTAATAAAACCACTTTGTTCGCCACCCAACAAATTACCGGCACCACGGATATCTAAATCGCGCATCGCGATTTGAAAACCACTTCCTAAATCACTAAATTCAACAATGGCATTTAAGCGTTTTCGTGCTTCTGTAGTTAAATTAATAAATGGTGGGGTGAGTAAATAGCAAAAGGCTTTTTTGTTACTTCGCCCTACTCGGCCTCTCATTTGATGTAAATCACTTAACCCGAAGTTTTGAGCATCATTAATGATGATGGTGTTGGCATTACTTATATCTAATCCTGATTCTATGATGGTGGTAGCTACTAAAATATCATATTCACCTTCAATAAAGCTCAGCATAATATCCTCAAGTTTATCTCCATCCATTTGCCCGTGACCAACGGCTACGCGTGATTCGGGAATTAATCGTTGAATGATTCCTGCCACCTCTTGTATGTTTTGTACTTTATTGTGCACAAAATAAACCTGGCCCCCACGACTTAATTCGTAAGAAATAGCATCTCGAATGGCTTCTTCACTGAACGAAATTAGCTCTGTTTGAACCGGATAACGGTTGGCCGGTGGCGTTGAAATAACGGATAAGTCGCGGGCACCCATTAAGCTGAATTGAAGAGTTCTCGGAATAGGAGTAGCAGTTAGTGTCAGTGTGTCAACTGTTGTTTTAAAGGTTTTTAATTTGTCTTTGATTCCAACACCAAATTTTTGTTCTTCGTCAATGATTAATAAGCCTAAATCTTTAAATTTTACATCCTTACCAACAATTTTATGTGTCCCAATTAAAATATCAATTTTACCTTCGGTAGTATTATTAATAATTTCTTTGACTTCTTTTGAGCTTCTGAAACGGTTGATATAATTAATGTTGCAAGGTAAATCTTTTAATCGTTCCTTAAATGTCTTATAATGTTGGTAGGCTAAAATGGTTGTAGGCACCAATACAGCTACTTGTTTACTGTCGCAAACGGCTTTAAATGCTGCCCGAATAGCAATTTCTGTTTTTCCAAATCCCACATCTCCACATACCAATCTATCCATGGGATGTGGTTTTTCCATATCTTTTTTTACCTCGGCTGTTACTTTAATTTGGTCGGGTGTGTCTTCATAAATAAAAGACGCCTCGAGTTCATATTGTAAATAGTTGTCTGATGGGTAACGGTGTCCGGGTTGTGCTTTACGTTTGGCATATAATTTTATCAAATCGTAGGCAACTTCTTTGACATTTTTTTTGGTTTTTTGTTTTAAGGTATTCCAGGTGGTTGACCCAATTTTATCAATACGGGGCACATTCCCTTCTTTGCCGGTGTATTTACTAATGCGGTGTAAGCTATGAATACTTACATATAAAAAGTCATTGTCTTTATATACTAGTTTTACAGCCTCTTGTTCTTTACCGTTCGCATTTATTTTTACTAAGCCTCCAAAACGTCCAATACCATGGTCGATATGAGTTACAAAATCTCCCGGATTGAGTGATAAAATTTCTTTTAACGTTAAAGACTCTGCAGTTTTATAACGCGTTTCTTTTAAGTGGAAACGATGGTATCTTTCAAAAATTTGATGATCAGTATAACAAGCTATTTTAAGTTCATGATCTATAAATCCTTCATGTATATTGATGTTGACATGTTCAATCAGACTTTCAGCTGAACGATGTTCTTTAGATAGTAAATCGTTGAAAATAGATTGTAACCGTTCGGCTTGCTTTGTATTATCAGTAGTTAAATAATTTTTATAGCCTTTTGCTTTATTTGCTTTGAGATCGTTAATCAACATCTCAAAATTTTTGCTGAATTGAGGTTGAGGGCTTTGATTGAACTCTATGGTTTGAGAAGCGATGTGCTTATTAAGCCCATATTCCACTAACTTAAAAGGCTTAATTAAAGATAAAAAATCATCACCGGTAATGTATAATTCATGTGGCGGTAAATGTTCTATGGTGCCCGATAAATTCGAAAAAGCTTTTTCTGTTTTTTGATATATTTGGTCGATGTTGTCTTTAGAAAACAAGACATCATCGAAACATACAAAGGTATTTTCAGAAATATAATCAAAAATGGGTTTGCGAATTTCAATAACTTGATTAGACTGAATATTTGGAATAATAGTTACAAACTCATAATGACGATTGGATAACTGTGACGCCGGATCAAAGGTTTTGATAGCCTCAACATCATTTCCAAATAACTCTACCCGATAAGGTAATTCATGAGCAAATGAGTAAATATCTACAATACCTCCACGTATAGCATATTGACCCGGTTCTGACACAAAATCACACAGTTCGAAATCGTAACTCATCAAAAACTCTTCAATGAAATCAATGCTGAGTTTATCTCCTTTTTTAATTACAAGGGTATTTTTATTTAAACTTGTTTTTGAGGCTACTTTTTCGGCTAAGGCAGCGGCATACGTTACTACAATACCCGAATAGTTTTCTTTACTTAGTTGGCTGAGTGTTTCTGCACGTTCCTGAACGGATGCATTGCTTGTTTTTTCTTCTTTGTAAGGAACTTTGTAACTTTCAGGAAAATAATGAATGTGCTTTTCGGGAAGTAGCGCCTGTAGATCATTTAAAATGTAGGCTGCTTTTTCTTTATCATTACATACAATAAAAAAATTGCATGATGTGTTTTGAAATAAATCATTGATTAAAAAGGCAAAAGAACTCCCTCGCAAACCCGACAAAAATATATTTGTTTCAAGATTTGCTCCTTTTTGGTTTAATTCTCCCAAAAACTTACCGTTCCACCACATATGACTGTAAAGGTATTTATTGTTTTTAAAAAGCTATTAATTTTTGTGTTTTTATTCATGGTTTTTCATACAATTTCAATACATCAAAAATCAAGTCTCGTTCATATCCTTTTGATAAGGCGTAATTCAACAATTTATACTGAAGTTTAATAGGACTTTTTTCTTTGATGAGTTGACGTTTATTATCAATGAGTTTAGTTAAAGTAATTAAATAATCTTCTTCATTAATTTGTTGAAGTGCTTTTTTAAGACAATATTCGCTGATTCGTTTTTGTTTCAACTCTTGTTTAATTTTAATTCGTCCCCATTTTTTAATGTTGAATTTACCTCTTGCAAATGAGCAGGCAAATCGTTCTTCGTTTAAAAAATTTTCTTCAATGAGTTTGGCAATGATAGATTCTACTGCTTCCGGCCAAAGTCCTAAATCATAGAGCTTGTCTCGTGTTTCTTGTTGGCATCTTTCCTGATAAGCACACCAACTTTGCATTTTAACTAATGCCAGATGAGGATCGGTTATTTTTTGAGTTTGCTTTTTTTCGAACACAAACAAAAATAATATTTCTTTATATTTGATTGATAAATATGTTACAGTTACCTCCTGAGTTTATACAATCTATTTCTTGCTGTGCTGGTTTTGATGAGCAATCATTTTGTGAGGCTCATCAATTGAGTTCTCCAACCAGTATTCGTCTTAATCCATTTAAACCTGCAAATTTTAAATTTACATTAAATCAAGAAGTGTCATGGAATAATAAAGGATTTTATTTAAAGGAAAGACCTAGTTTTACACATGATATATTGTTTCAGGCGGGTTGCTATTATGTACAAGAAGCCGGATCGATGTTTATCGAACACGCTTTGAAAAGCTGCGTTGATTTTAATGAATCTGTTTTAGCATTAGATGTATGCGCTTCTCCCGGAGGAAAAAGTACTTTGTTAAATGCGCTCATCAATCGCGAAAGTGTAATTGTAGCTAACGAAGTGGTAAAACAGCGAGCGGAGGTGTTAGCTCAAAATTTAGCTAAATGGGGCACAAGTAATGTGATAGTAACAAATAATGATCCTAGTGCATTTTCTGAGATGCATCAGGTATTTGATGTGATGTTGGTTGACGCTCCTTGCAGTGGCTCCGGTTTGTTTCGAAAACAGCATGATGCCTTGGATGAATGGAGTTTAGATAATGTTAATTTATGTAGCCAAAGGCAAAAACGTATTTTGTCGGATGTGATTGGTAGTTTAAAGCAAGGAGGTATATTGGTGTATTCTACTTGTTCCTATTCTCAACAAGAAAATGAAGATATAGCCGATTGGCTTGTAACAGAGTTTGGATTAGAGTCGATTTCTTTGCCTATTGAAGCTTCTTGGGGTATTGTTGAAACAACAAGTCCTCACAAGCATGCTGTAGGTTATCGCTTTTATCCTGATAAAACCCTTTCAGAAGGTTTTTTTTGCAGTGTGTTTAAAAAACCAGGAATTGAAGACAGTTTTCACAGTGTCCGAAAAAGTAAACATGAAACTTTTTCAGCTCTTAAACCGAAAGAAAAAGAGGTTTTTAATCATTTTATCAACGATTTACAGCAACATTCCATTCTTAAATTTAAAGATGATTATTTATTGACTAATTCAATGGCTTTAGATTTCATCAATAAACACACGCATTTGTACCTTAAAAAAGTAGGCACTAATATCGGTAGTTTAATTAAACAGGATGTGTTGCCTCATCAAGATTTGGCTTGGAGTATCCATCGCTCAGATTCTGTTCAACATATTGATTGTACGGAAGACCAAGCTTTACATTTTTTGAAAAAAGAACTTCAGCAGATTGAAGGTGAAAAAGGGTGGAATTTAATGTCTTATCAAGGGTATGGTTTAGGCTGGATTAAACATTTGGGTAACCGAATAAACAATTATTTGCCCAACGAATTTAGAATATTGAAATAAGTCATACATTTGAAATACCTGTTAACTACAATAAAAACAACTCTTTAAACGATAAAACCATGTTAGGAAAATTTGGCGATATGATGAGCAAGCTTCAAGAAATGAAGCAAAAAGCAGAGGAAATAAAATTAAAGTTAGACGATACAATTATTAATGTAGAAGGAGCAGGAGGTGATATTAAAATTGCCATTACAGGTAACAGAGAAATTAAGTCGTTAACGATTGCACCTGCTTTGCAGCACGGAGACAAGGAAGAGCTGGAAGAGCAATTAACCGTTACACTCAACAAGGCTTTGTTTAAAGCTAACGAAGTGAATGAGCACGAAATGAAACAGGCTGCTAGCGGTATGTTACCAGGCATGTAATCTGTTTTTTTTGCTTTTGGATTCAATGCTTTTCTGTTAAAGTTAACATTGGTTTGGGGCAAACGTTTACAGCTAATAAAATGTAATAGCTTTTAAAGTTTGATAGATAATTCAAGATGTCCGCCAAACCCTAACTCAACTATTTTTTGTAAAGTTGAAATACGAACTTCTTTGATATTATTTTCAATTTTGGAAATATACGATTTTGTTGTTCCGACTTTTTCCGCAAGCTGCTCTTGTGTCAAGCCTTTTTCAAGTCTGGCTTGATGAAGCAAAACTCCAACTTTGAAGTTTTCGTATCCTGCTTCTAATTCATCACGTTTTTTAGTTCCACGCTTTCCGTAGTTCTTTTCTTTGAACTCTTCAAGACTCATCAGATTTTTATTTTTCGTTTTCATATTCTGCTTTTATTTTAAGTGCTAATTCAATTTCTTGCTTGGGCGTTTTTTGCGTCTTCTTTTGAAATCCATTTGTCAAAACAACAAGCTGTCCATTGTCAAAAAAACAGAAAATTCGGAATATATCGCTTGCAAGTTGAATTCGAATTTCATAAAGACCATTAGTATTCTCGATGTGTTTTAAGTAAGTTTCCGGAACACGTTGCAAATCTTCAACCAAATCAAAAGTCCAAACTATTTTTTCTTTTACCTTTTTATTCTGTTTGTCAAAAAAGGATTGAAAATAACTCTTATAAAAAATTATAGTTCTGTATTTCTGCTTTTTACTCACAGCACAAATATACTAAAGTTGCACTAAAGAACAACATTTAATTTTCGGTTTATTTGTTAAAAAAGTAGAAGTTTGGTGTAAATTAGTCTCCTCTTCATCGTTAGATTAATTTTTCTTATCCAACATAAATCTAAATCCTATAAAAAGATCTAATCGCTTACCTTCTGAGGGAATTGGTCCTTTGTTCGTGATCCAGTTAAAGTGTCCACAGGCATAAACTCCCCATTTTGACTGCAGTTCCAATTTCACATTTCCAAAATCCGGATCCGGATAATAGACATTTGGCTGATATGCATCACTCATACTTATCGGACGTGTATACGTGAACCCATAACCACCGGATAGTTCTGCCAGGAGAAAATCGGAAAGAACCGCATTAATCATGAAATGTGGACCGGCAGTAAGGTACCAACCTTGGGGATTAAGTGTAAATTGTCCTTTCAATGAGTCAACAGTATACCTTCCTGCATAAAGATAATCCGTATGTGAAACACCGATGGAATACTGTATCTTTCCACTAGGCTTATTTATATTTACATCAATATCGATTTGGGCTAACAATGACCCTAAATAGGTGGTTTCCTCAACATAAATATCTTTTTCACCTTTAGTTACAGATCTAAGCAAACTAACAAGATCGCCTATGCTTTTGTTGTTGAAATTAAAGCGAATTCTACCTCTGTCTGTGTTGATACTTTTGTAGTTGAAATCGAACGATAAGGCATTTACCTTGTGTCTTTCTGGGTATGGTGCTACTTTATTTCTCAACATACTAAAAGTTGGGTTAAAGCCAAAATAAGATTCATTAGCCCCGTATTTTTCCCCCAGATATGTAAAAGCTTCAATGGTTGTTTGTGATCTGGCTGACATGCTTAACAAGGAAATTATCAGGAGGATTGTTCGCATGATCAGTGTTTTAAAATTGAAATACCTATACCTGCCGATAAATTCCATCCATGGTATGGTCTATAGCCAAAACTTGCCGTACCGCTGATCCCGAATTTTTTGCCTGTAAATTCTTTCTTTTCAACCTGATACACACGATATCCACAACGAAAACCGAAAGGCTGAGATTTATGCTTTTCATTAACACCTGTTTCAACACTTTTGAAAGTGTTTACCGGAAGAACCAAGGCATCAAAGAACACATCACTTCCAAATGATCTGAAACTGTTTCCGTATTTGTCATCATGTATAATAAGGTTGGTAATCTTCCTTGATAAGATTCCGGCATAGAAACCTATGCTTGTGTGCAGGAGAAGATTATCAGTATTAGTGAATTCAAAGGCGTTTTGTTTAAAGATTGCTCCGGTCTGAATACCCATTTTTTTGCGCAATGTAGCAGGTACGGTTAGCGATTTCGTCATAGTGTAGGAAGTATTGCCAACTGTTTTCTTTTTTGAATCTAGAACAACATTCACATTTCTTCCAAATGTTTTTTCTGTAAGAAAAAACTGAATTCCTGTATTGATATCGAGGGTGCTTGGGAATTGTTTATTGAGCAAACTTCCTAGCACCATATAGCTTTTATTGACCTGATAGGCCACATTTAGATTATTTGTGAGCTTTGAGTATCCGAAAAGACCAATATTAAATGAGAGATTATCAACAAATTTTGTATTGACATCCATGTTCATGAACTCGATGT
>Ga0172373_10001008_pt1 | contig 45892 bp, 33 predicted proteins | sample Lak10m_2_FD_114546 | JGI IMG/M metagenome (GOLD analysis project Ga0172373, IMG submission 114546) | Freshwater microbial communities from Kabuno Bay, South-Kivu, Congo - kab_092012_10m | ecosystem: Environmental > Aquatic > Freshwater > Lake | place: Democratic Republic of the Congo... | reverse complement strand
TGAGGACTTGCTCGGAATGGATTGTTCGGGTAATCTTGGCACTGGGCTTGGACATTGGCGTTGGTCTCCTTGGTCGGAACCAAGTTAACCATGTTCAAGCCTTTTCGTGAACTACTGATTATTAACATCCCAAATACTCGGCAGCACCCCAGCAGCTTCAGCAGGGTCAGCCTTACGCACATCCAACGTGAGCGCACCGGTTGAAGAGACAGTTGTGGATGTAGGTATTACAACTGTATTCACAACTTGCTGGGCAGGGATTAGACGAATGTCTTCTATTGCTTGCGATAGTTGAGAAAGGGTTATAAAGCGAGTGTAGGTTTGATAATTTTGGGCATCCACTCTCACCTGCCCACTGATATCAGAATTGATTGCAACCTTGAACCGATACACACCCTCAGAGTCAGAATACACAATAGGCGGAACTCCTTTCAAGTCTAGGGTGATCTTTGCCCCAGAGATCGGCTGCTGTGTATTGACATCAAGTACGCGCCCAATATATTCTGTTTCTGCTGAAGGATTTGGGTCATTTGGTTTTAGCACAAATTGCCAATATGCTATCACCAATGCGCTGATGCAGCCAATTATGGCAACGATAACTGGCCCCACTGCACTTATTTTTGCTGCTGTAATAGCAGTTGGTTCCTTTTTCTTCATTTGATCCTCCTGTAATTCTTTACGAAACGCCCTCGCCAGCATGTGGGCTGATACACCGCCCCACCTTCCCAATGGAGGACTGCACGCCGCGCTTGCCAATACCTAAGTGACTGGAGGTCTACCCCTCCAACCCAACCCCTCCAACTTCCCCAAAATGGGGAGGCTTTTTACTCTATTCATTATACGTTGACCAATTCACATCGGACAGAAAACTCCCTGAGTGTCGCTTCCCCCAAATTGTTTTTCATTTGGGGGAAGCGTCCGAAGGACGAAGGGGGCGGGATAACCGTCCGATAGGATGGATGGGGGGGGGGCACGACTCTCCCGTAAACGCTCTGGACAACATATTCTGATACAACCTATTGATCTTCAATGCGAAAATTGGAAACCGACCCAATCAAGCTGCCACCGTTTGCTGGGAGGCTGTAACAAATCCAGAATACTGAGTGTTCTTCTGGCAGCAAATTCGTTGACTGAATCAAGTTACCATCGACGATTAACTTTGCTTGACTGCCGACAATTCGAATAATAATGTTTTGGCTTTCTCCAGGTGTATAAGCGGACCTTGGCTCAAAATAAGATTTTAGGCCAGGGGCGGCTTCTCTATAAAGGTTATTGTTTTCTCCAAGAACTACATATTTTATATAGAAACCTGATTTTGTGATAATAGAGGAACTTCCCACTCCCATCATAAGCATTCCATCAAAGCTAGGGTTTGTGGTAAGTTGGTCTATTCTTACTGTAAATTTTATTTCCGTATTCCCCTTTAATTTTGTGTGAAACCTTCTAGTAAGGTTTACGCCAAGAGTAGAGTCTTTGACGATAAACCCCAAAGCTCCATTTTCTGGGATGACCCCCCATGCTGACAAGTTCCAACAGTTACGGTCATCTACTTCCTGATTTTCTCCAGCATAATAACTTACTTCCCATATATTACGATCGAGGCAATTACGGTCAAGGCCTCGGAATATCGTTGGGTCTATCGTAGGGGGTGGAATTGCAGTAGGGGTTGAGGTGGGAGTTAATGTAGAAGTCGGCGTGATGGTGGAAGTTAAAGTAGGAATTTGCAAGGGAGTTAAACGAATATCTTCTATCTGGTTGAGATCGGGGGTGAAGGTAATATTCCGTGTGTAGGTCTGATACCCTTGTGCGTCTACCCTGATTTTTCCGCTTGCTGTGCTATTTATCAAAAGTTTGAATTGATAAACACCCTCCGAGTCTGTGTAAACAATCGGTGGGACATCCTGCAAATCCAGTGTTACTTTTGCTCCCGCAATTGGTTGTTGTGTCGCAATATCAATTACTCGACCGACATATTCAAACCTATTGTCAGAACCACTCGGTGTGGCTTGCGTTATGGCACCAGTTGTTTCCAATTGCGTTGGAGCAAAAGCTGCCACTGACCCGAGAGTTATGGAGGTCATCGCGCTGACAGAAAAGAGCATCCAAATGTAAATTGGTCGCCGAGTTGGTGGTCTGCCCCTCCTGGTAAAAAAATAAACGATATTTATTGCCAACACATTACCTACTACGCCAGCAATTATGCCAGCGGCGGCGGCCACGATCCCAAGAATAAGCCTTGTATCTGACGATATACTAGGCATCACAACTCTCCCGCAAACGCACGGGACAACATGCTCTGATACAACGCCTCCACCCTCCCAGCGGACCGCGCCTGCGCAGACTGCACTCCGCGCGCTTCCTCCACCCGCGCTGCAAATTCTCGCTGGAGGGCGAGAGGGGGAACTGGAACAATAGTTTCTTCAATTTGTTTTATGTTTAAAGTTGGTTGAGTAACTGTTCTTGTGGAGTTCTTGAAATAATCTTGCGCAAAGGATGTTGTAAAGTAAGAAGCTAAGAATAAACGATCAAGCTTATCGCTTGGACGTACTCTCGCAACAGCACGAACTATGTTGAAGTTTTTCAGGCGTACGTCTGCTAATGCTATTAGCCCTATTGAACCAACACATGCAATCAGAATTTCATCGCCATATAGACGAGAACGTTTATAGTTTTCTTCAATAGCAGGGTCAATTCTTTTTATGTTTTCCAGTGATATTTGCATATTGTTGAAATCCCCAACCCGCACAATAGGTATTCCCCTAGGGAAGTCATCACCTGGTTGAACAACTCCATAATTGACTTTATCGCCTTCAACAATCAGATCTTTCAATTTGAAGGTTTGCCAGGAATTCTTGTTTTCATTCGGATCACCAAACATCTCCTGAAACAAAGCAGGGACAAATTGCTCCATGCGGACGTTTGCGCGTTCGCGTGTGGCTCGCAGAAATTCGGCTTCATCAAGCAGGCGCACGATCCGCTCTTGTTCGGGAAGGGGAGGAAGAAAGATTTTTGTTTGCTCAAACGGCTTTCGTGTGATGTGCTTCATTGTTGCGCCGTGAGTTTGAGCACGTAACTCATCCATGACATACTTTAGTGCATAAAAAAGAAACATCTTTGAAATTTTGTTTGTGTCAGGAATGGCTTTGAAGATGTGCTGATTAAGAACAGCGTTTCCTCTATTCCAAATAAACACATCGAGTGTGGCAGACCACGAAATGAGTAAATCCCCGTCTTTGACATAATATTGTTCTTCAACAGCTTTATCGTAATAATTGAAGGTGGCATCTTCATTTGTCAAATTTTGAATTCGAATAATTGGCAAGCCATTAGAGCCCCAATCGCTTGGCTTAAACGCGCGTCCATTTATAAACTTGGCAACTTCTCCCAAAGGAACCTTAGAATTCATTTAATTTGCAATCCTGAGACTTCCGAAGTCTTCAAGACTTCGGAAGTCTGGTCTGGAGCGATTTGACTTTCTTCGTAATCTCATCTTCCATCTCCAATACTTCGTGCAAAATATCCTGCGGCGCGTCGTGGTTAGTGGCTTGTGCAGTCACAAGTTTATAACGACCTGCGGAGAGAGAAAAATCTTCGCTTTCGAGAATCTTCGCAATCGGCACGCGGTAACTGTTTGCGCCTTCTTCGCGCTTCTCCCATTTGGCGATCACATCGGGGATGTCGTTGGCTTCAATCGGCGTGCGTTTGTCGTCCAATGAGAAGCCGTCGGCGGTGAGGTCGTAGAACCAAATAAACCCCACCCCTTCGCCCCTCCCCTGACGCTTCGCGTCAGGGGAGGGGTTGGGGGAGAGGCGGGCTTTGGTTCTATCCAAAATCAATATCGCCGTCCCCACGCCCGAATACGGCTTGAACGCGCCCGAAGGTAAATTGATCACGGCTTGCAAGCCATATTCCCTCACGATCAATTCACGTATTTTCACAGCGGCTTTGTTCCCACCGAACAACACACCGTTGGGCACGATCACGCCCGCGCGTCCTGTCGGCGAGAGATGATCCACAAACCACTTCATGAACAGCAATTCGGTGGCGCGGGTGTCGAGGTTGATGTCCGCCAGAATGCTTTCGGCTTGAATCTTGCCCGCAAATGGCGGGTTGGCGAGGATAATGTCAAAGGTTCTGCCAGGGTACGGGGAGCCGATCCCAGTGGTCAGCGGGTTATGGAAGCGGATGTCCGCCTTTTCCATTTTGTGCAGGTACATATTCAAAATGGCGATCTTGACCATGTTGGCGTCGTTGTCGAAACCCGTGAAGGCGTGCTCTTCAAGAAATTTCCATTGTGCGGGCGTCAGCAGGTCGCCTGTGATCCTGCCGCGTTCCAAATCCGCTTTGCTGGTGTGTTTGCGCTTGATGTGCGTGAAGACTGAAACGGGAAAACCCGCCGTGCCGCAGGCGGGATCCACCATGGTTTCATTCGGCTGCGGGTCGATCAATGCCACGATCAGGTCGATGAAATGGCGCGGCGTGCGGAACTGTCCGTTCGTGCCAGAGGTGGCGATCTGGTTGAGCAGGTACTCATACATATCGCCCTTCATATCGATGCCTTCGTGCTCGCTCAAATCCATTTCATTGAGGACTTGAATCACCGCGCGCAACGTAGGGCGGTCATAGATTTTGAGAGTCGCGCGCTCGAACAGCAGTTTGCCCGTCTTGGATAGATTCGGCAGCTCGTGGATTTTCTCGATTGCGCTTCGCACCGCGTCGAAAAGCTGGTCGCCCGTCAGCGTGACGAAGTTGCCCCACTTGAACTTTGTCCACTCGCCCGAAAAAATGCGCGTGTACTTTTTGCTCAACGCCGCAAATTCATCGTCGCGTTCCGAGATCAGCCGCAGGAACAGCAAATACGATAACTGCTCGATGGAATCCATCGGGTTGTTCACCCCGCCCGCCCACAGGATGTTCATCAGTTGGTCTATCTTTTGGCGAAGTCCAGAGTTTTGAAAGTTTGAGTTGAGCATGATTTATCCTGAGACCTCCGAGGTCTCAAAGACCTCGGAGGTCTGGTACTTAGATGGCTGATTGTTGGATAATGGACGACTGCCTTAACGCTTCAAACACATTATCCCGATCTGAAAAACTGCGTAATGCCTGCACACCGCCCAAATTCGTAAATTGAGCGCGGGTAAACACGGCAATATCATCTTCAAGGAATTGCTGGCGCGCTTCAGAGTCGTCAATTACAAGCCGCGCCAAAGCCTGCAACCATTTCTGTTCACTGTAGCGTAAATTGAAACGCGCCGCCAGTGAATCAATCGTATCGTTGACAATGCGTTCAATGGTAGGCAATAACTTCTTTCCGAGCGCATGATATACAAAGCCAGAAGTGGGCGCAGGCACGCGGTACGATTTCACAAGTTTATCGGGCGAGTAATACCATTCGGGTCTGTGGAAGAATTGCTCGTTGAGGATGGTTTCCACCGCGTCGTCATCTTCGGCTTCAACGGCTTGCTGAAACTCAGGCGATTTCTGTGCGAAGTCTTTCAAGTCCCGCTCGAACGCGCCTCGGAAGGTCATCACATCCACCTTCTCGCCATCGGGTCCGACGATGTGAATTTCAGTCGAGACGACTTTATCCACACCGCGCCAGATGGGGATTTCGGACTTGCCGCCTCCACCTGTTCCTGTTTCGCCGCCTTCGTACTTGCCTTTTTCATCATCAACTTTTTTGCCGCCGCTGCCTTTTTGCAGTTTGCCTTCCTTGGGCAACTCCAAAGGCACGCTGTAATCGTATTCCTCTTCAAAATATTCGGCCACACCGCAGAAATCAAGCAGGAAGAAGAATTCCTTTTCGTATTCTGTGTTTCCGTTCTTGAATGTGTATCTGCGCGTACCCCGTCCTTTGATCTGGATGTAGTCAGTGGGGGAGAACACAGGACGCATCAAAACCACATTCAACAAATCGCGGCAGTTATAGCCTGTTGAGAGCATGTCCACAGAAACAGCAATCGGTTCTTTTCTCTTGCTGTCACGAAAATCTTTTGCAATGCTTGATGCATTTTTAATTCGTGAGGTAATGGTCACTGCGCTTTCAGGTTGCATGCCATTCAGAATTTTAGTCAACTCGGTTGCATGTTTTTGGTTTACAGCAAAAAGGATAGACTTGCCCAATTTTCCATCAGGCGTTTTTTGAGCATTTTCAAGAAACGCTTCGCACAATACGCGGTTGCGTGCAGGTGTGAATATCTTGCGTTCCAAGTCCTGTACTTTGTAACTTTCTTCCTGCTCGTTCATGTTCACTATCCAGCCCGTATCTTCCAGGGCTTGCGTGGTGATCTCTGAGCGAATATCAATGATCTTGGGTGTGCAAAGGAATGGCCCTTCGGGGTCTTTTACCGCGTCGATGATGTCATACCGAAAAGTAGGGTTGCCAGGTTCACAGCCGAAATAATGATAGGTGTCACGCAGAAAACGCGCTTCGAGCGCCTTGGGGTTGTCTGCCCCAAGTTTCTGCATGTCGATATTCTTCAAATAGGCTTTGGGCGTGGCGGTCAGTCCCACGCGTGTGCCTTGAAAGAATTGCACAACTTCCCGCGAGTCGCCATAAATGGAACGGTGCGCCTCATCATTCACCACCAGATCAAAATAAAACGGCGTGAACTCCTCACGATAGCGCCTGTCCACCATCAGGGATTGGATGGTTGCGACCACAACACTTGAACCCAATAATTCGCCGCTCTTGCGCGCGTTCTTATAAATCACTGGGCTGTATTCACGCAACACAACATTGAAATCTTCCATCGTCTGCTTGGCAAGTTCAATACGATCAACAATGAACAGAACCCGTTCTGCGTTTCGAGTCTCAAGAAAGAGTCGGATCAATGCCGCACATAACAGGGTCTTGCCTGTGCCTGTTGCCATTTCAAGCAAAAACTTGCGGCGTTTGTCATTGTCGAATTGCTTCGCGATGGCGTCCAATGCGTTGATTTGGTAGCCGCGCATTTTGATGTCATCGCGAAACCGGCGCAGGTAATCTGGCGTTAGTTTTTCAGAAAGTAATGGTTTGGCTGGTTGTAGGTTTTTGAGTAGTTGCCGTTCCATGTCCTCGCGGGAGGGCAGGCGTTCAATGCGGTAGGCATCCTGTTCATGCGCTCGTTCCAGATCCCAAAACCAATGTTCTTTCCCATTGGAAAGAATCACGAACGGCGATTTCAGGTTTTCGGCATATCCCCGCGCCTGTTCCTTTGCGTCGTATGGGTCTATATCTTCACGCTTCGCCTCAAGCACACAAAGAACCCGTCCGTTTTTATCTTTCAGCAAATAATCGGCGCGTCCACTCGCGTTGTGATGCTCAAATGTCACCTGCTTGTCGTCCAACAGGTTCCATTTGCTAAATTCAAGTTCCTTGTCGATCAAAATACGTGAGAATGCTTCGTTATGTTGGGGCATACTTCCCCTTTTCCTTCATAAGTAGCTGCGGATAAACCATTATTTCCCAAGTATACCTGACGCTTTACTAATTGAGGTGACAGTCATCTTTAAGATGACTGTCACCTATGACTTATGTCCAGGCCATCTCCACCACATTCCCAGGCAGATCTCGCGCCGTCACTAACACACGCGCGCCACTTCCAGCCGCCGCTGTTGTCACATAACTCCACCACGAATCACCATCCTGCACCGCCTCGCCTTCTTCAAGCACGGCTCCTGTATCATCCAGAATGGACACCTTTACTTGAGTCACCTGCACATCATCCACCGCCATCACGCGGATGACCTATCCAACCTCTCCGCTCCATGTGGACACATCCACCTCGCGGATTTCAGGCGGGTTGGAAAAATCCGAGATCGCCACATGGTAGGGCAGGCGGTTGGTGAGCTTCGCCTTCTCGATATAAATTTCCAGTCCCTTGGCATGTTTGGCATACGCCACCGCCTCGCGGAATTTGCTTTGTCGTTTCACCTGCGCTTCGGTAAACGTGCGGTTCTCATCAAATACGGGGAATTTACTAACGATCGTGCCATTCCTCCCCCGCTTCAATACCAGCTGTTTGCCAAGCGAACCGATCAACCCTTGCACAACGACATTCTTCCGTACTTTCGCCATCCATTCCTCCTTTGCTTGCCAACCCCATAACCATCTTTTGATGATCCTACGTTCATCCTTCGTTCATCTTACGTTCATCCATCGTTCTACCACTGCATCCGCCAGTATAAACCTAAATCCTCTAAAGCACTACACTCCTTAAATCAGTTCTCCCCCAAATGCGACATGTTTTTGTCGTATTTGGGGGACGCGTACCCGAGCGTATGCGAGTGGTAGATGTCCGCAGGACAGAGGGGGCTGCTTATCACTTATTACTTGTTACTTGCTCATCCTTCATCCTTCATCATTCCGCATTCCCTCACTCCTCCCACACTGAATGATACGCCCCCACACTCTCAAAATACTTCACCATCTTCTCGTAAAACGGATGCGCCGTGATCGTCGCACTATCCCCGACCACGATCAACTTCCGCCTCGCCCGCGTCATCGCCACATTCATGCGGCGCGTATCCGCAAGGAAGCCGACTTCGCCCTCAAGATTTGAACGTACGAGGCTGACAATGACCGCTTCCTTCTCACGTCCCTGAAAACCATCCACGCTGTCTACTTCAATGCTGCTCCTTCCGCCGTCCCCGCCGCCGTGGACGGCGGCTTGAGCATGGGGTTTGGATAATTTCTCCCGCAGCAGCTTCACCTGCGCTGAATACGGCGAGATGATGGCGATGTCTGCGGGCGAGACTCCGCACGCCAACAACTCATCCACTTTCTTGATGACCAACTCCGCTTCCAACGGATTCATGCGGCTGTCCCCGTCGGGTTCCTGCTCTTCATCGTAGCTCGCGCCTGCCGTGTCAATGAAGTGGATGGGCGTCGTTGTCAGCGGTGTCGATGTCACTTGAGGCAGGTCCGCTAACAGGGCGGTGCGAACCGCTTCGTCCGCTTGTAGATTCCCTTCGTAGAAGACATCCGAAGAAAAGGTCATGATGTCTTGATGCATGCGATACTGCACGTTCAATAACCTGCTCCACCCGCCCGCGCTCCTTCCGCCGTCCTCGGCTCCGTTGCTGCTCCCTCCGCCGTCCCCGGCGGAGGGAATGTCGTGCAGAGCCAAGAGGCGTTCCATCAAACTGATATTGAACCCGCCGCGGATGGCTTCGGGCGAAAGCACGGTGGGGGGCAGTTGGCAATGGTCGCCCGCCAGCACCACACGGTCTGCGTATTGCAGCGGGATCCACGCCGAAGGCTCGGTGCTTTGGCTGGCTTCGTCCATGATGCACCAGTCGAAATGTTTGTTGCCGATCCGTTCGCGGTCGAGCCCCGTGGCAGTGGAGCACACGATGCGCGCGCTGTTCAAGATGCGTTCGGTCACCTGGTCTTCGATCTGGCGCGCCTCCCGCAGCAGGTCTTTTGCCTCCTGCCGCATGGCTTGCTTCTCCCCGCGTTCAGGTTTGGTGCGTGTGTATCGTTCCGCCTGCCCGAACAGGGCGTACCCATCGCGCGTCAGCTTGTGCGCGATCTTCACATCAGGATGATGCTCCACCAGTTCGTCGAGTGTGTGTCCGCGCAGTTCGGGGGTAACGCGCGCGGGGTGCCCCAGCCGAACCGCCTGCTCGCCCGCCGCGATCAGCCGCTCCAATAAATTATCCACTGCCAGGTTGCTTGATGCCACCGCCAGCACGCTCTGTCCCTTGCGCGTGATCTGCTGGATCAGCTCCACCAGCGTGGTGGTCTTGCCCGTCCCAGGCGGCCCGTGGATGATGGCCACATCCTCCGCGCTCAATGCGAACTGCACCGCTTCGATCTGCGATGGATTTAGTTTTTGGTTGATCACATGGATGGCTTCGGTCTTCTCAAAGACGGCTCCCACCGAGCCGATCAGCACATCGCGCAGCACCTCCAGCCGACTTCCCCCGCTCGCGCCTCGCGCAAACTCCATCGCCTGTCTTTGCCGAAAGCGCGATATCTCATCGGTGGCACGGTCCAGCCGAAACGTGGGTCGCTCAGATTCTGTTTCAATGAATTGATTGACCGCCACCTGGATCGCATCTCTACGAATACTGCTGACGATTCCCCTCCAGCCATTTTCGCCGCTGGAGGATGTTCGGCTCTCCTCCGACAGAATGACTGGGCTGCCCACCCCAAGCCTTGTCCACGGGAGGGGCAGAGTCTCATTGCGCTTGCCCAACCCCAGCAGGAAATGTCCGCCCAGCCCATAGCCCTCTTCACGGATCACAAGCCCGATCAAGCTGTTCCCCGATGCCTCCGCCTCAGCAGGCGTCAGCTTCGTCCGCTCACGTAACGCCTCCTGCTTCTCCGCCTCAGCCTCAAGGTCCAGCAGCAAAGATAAGTTTCCAAAATACTGTGTCGGTGAAATTTTCATGGCGGGTTATTTTATCATCCTATGGCGCCACGTCATTGCGAGGGCGTTCTTGTTCTTCGCCCGAAGCAATCTCAGACTTAGTGCAAGAGCCTCAGCTGTTAATTTCGTGAATTGGTTTTACAAATCCGTGTAATCCGTGACATCGTCCCCGTAGGGAAAATCCGTGGCTAAAGCTTTTCCAGATATAAAAGAAGCAGGGCTAGCTCTCTCTGCGCTTCAAAGCCAGTACTCCCACCGACGCCAGGCTGATCACCAGCGGCATGAGCGGAATAACGTAATGCATACGGCTGTTCACCGACATATAAGACAGGGTCACCACAATGAGGCTGCTCCAGAATGGCCAGGTGGCACGCAGGTTATTTTTCAGTCCACGGAATGCAAAGATCAATAGTGTCAACTGCAGCAATACAATTGCATACTCGCTAAGCCCCATCAAATAGCCAAACGCCTCACTGACCCGCCAGTCAAACCACAGCATGAAGAAGCGGTAGCATGAAAGTAAAACATAATGGGCGGGGTTTGCCTTGATGATCTTTAATCCCTCGTCCCGATAAACCAGATCCATTTGTGCTTCGTTCTCTGTTCCCAGCAGATCCGTGCGGCGCGCTGTCAGAGCTTGTATGGCCGCCCAGGCCTCATCGTTGCCCACATTGCGAAAGTAATCAGTTTCTCCGAGCATATAGTTGTGGCGGTAGATGTTATACCCAACCAGGCTGGAGCCGATCAACGGCCTGCCAAATACCAGCTTGGTGCGGATGACCCAGGGAGTTATCGTGATCAGGATCACTGCCAGGATCAGAAGCGTGGGGCGGATCCATTCACGGAAATTACTTCGTACATCCCAGCGCTCCACCAAAACTCCGCCCGCGATGGTTACGGCTACCACCAGCATCGCAGAGCGTGACATGGCCGCAATTCCCAGCCCCAAACCAGCCAGCAGCCAGTCACGGATGTGGTCGGATGTACGCGCGCGCATGGTGAACAGAATTCCAAAGGTGACCGCCAGGCCAGCCAATAAGTCACCTGATACTTGTGAGATCAGCGGCATGGCTCTTGGGTAAAGAACCCAGAGGATCGCGGATAAAACCCCAGCCGTTGTAGACCCGCTCCATTCACGCGTCAGGAAAAATAATGTAACCATCACACCGATCAATAAAAGCAGCTCGGTCACCCCCGCCGCCAGCAGTGATTCGTTGAAGAGTTTTGCCACACCCGCAAACAACAGGATCGGCGCAGGTTCCCTCATCGCAGTCGCGGCGGCGCTTGCGCTGCAGAATGGGAAATAATATTGGTTGCACAAACTGTAGCCGAAGCCTCGTGTTAAGTTCAGTGTGATGCCCCACCAACTGGTTGTCTCCCCTTTGCCGAAATCAGGCGCATCAAAATGCAGGCGGTAGAAACCTGCCAGCAAGGTCAAAGCAATCAGGCTGACCAATACCAGCGCAATGTGCCGTGACAGGTATTCTTCAATTTCACTTCGCCAGTTTTTATTGATCTGATTATTATGTATTGCCATAGGTTCATTTTATCTCTTTTATATCTTTCACTCCCTGCTGATACAATTCCCTCATGCCCCGAAACACCTTTATCGTTTTCCTGCTCTTCATCACCATCTCCGCCTGCACCTCGGCAGCTCCCACAGCCGCGCCGCCTGCAAGCGCAACCATTATCCCTGCCACATCCACACCGACACAGACTCCTCTCCCGACCGCCACGAAAACCACCGAGCAAGCCATCCAGCCTTACACCATCGACGGCCTGCGTGAGCATACCTTTGAAAGCGGGCGCATCACGGTCCGCGAGACATTGCTTGAAACTGAGAACTTTACCCGCTACGCCATCGAATACCCGAGCGATGGCATCACCATCACAGGCATATTGCAGATCCCCACTGTGGGCGAGCCGCCCTATTCAGTCATCGTCATGAACCATGGGTTCTTTTCCCGCTATATCTATCACTCGGGTGATGGCACCGACCGCGCCGCCGAATTCCTCAACCGTCGCGGTTATCTCACCGTCTCTTCCGATTACCGCACCTGGGGCAACTCCGATACCGCCGAGAGTCTCTTTTACTCTGGTCTCGCCATCGACGTCGTCAATCTGATGAACGCGCTGCCATCTATCCGTGAGGCAGATACGGGACGCGTCGGCATGTGGGGTCACAGCATGGGCGGCGGTGTCACGCTAAAAGTACTCACCATTCTTGGCGAGGCTTCACCGCGTATCGATATCAAAGCCGCTGTCATCTATTCCTCCGTCAGTGCCGATTTTGCGGACATCATTGCACGCTGGGGGCCAGGCTGCGTTGGCGATGTCCTTGAGGGTGAAGCCGCCTTTGGATGCAATTCATCGGATGTCCTTCCCCTAAGCCTTCCTTCCGACTTGACCGCCTCCTACTTTAACGTGAGCGCTGACCCTGTTATGCTGGAAGCCGTCTCTCCGCTGTATCATTTTGACAAGGTCACCGCGCCTGTGCAGATTCACTACGGCACGGAAGACGGCAAGGTCTCTTCGGGCACGCCGCCCGAATGGTCTACCAAGATGTATGAAGGCTTCGTCAAGGCAGGTGTAGACGCTCAACTCTTTGCCTACTCAGGTGAAAAACATTCCTTCATCGGCGAACCGTGGTTCGTTTTCATGGGGCGCACTCAATTGTTCTTTGATAAATATGTAAAACCGTAGTAACGACTTTAGTCGTTCGAGTCATATAGGAGCGTATAGTTGACCAATAGAAACGTAGGCCGCAGGGACTTTTTCAAGATCATCGGCGGCGCTTTGGGTATTTCGGCTATTTCCTATTACCTCGGCTTTAGAGACAAACCCGACCTGCCTCCCAGCGACGCATCGCCTGACTACGCCGACGGAGGAATCGGCCTGCCTGTTTTTCGCGGTCCATACCTTCAGAAGGATGTCAACCTGGCGGCGTTTTTATTCCGCGCAGATGTGAACGTGCTTACGCAGCTTTGCGATCGATCTTTGAACATTGCCCCATCCTCTCCATATCGCTATGTCCCGTTGTCCTCCAATGTTATGCTCGTCTATGCGGATATGCTTGTTTCTTCGCTCGATGAGCGGGATGCTCAGATAGGCTCCATCCCAGAGACCGAAGTCGGCTTCTGGGTGCTGACCGTTGCCATGCAGAAGACATCCAATGGAGAAGTTCCGCACCACCTTGCCTGGTTTCTCCCAACCGTCTTTGTGGATGAAAGCAACTCCATCGCCACAGGCCGTGAAGTATATGGCTTCAACAAGCAGGCTGGCACATTCAGCAAACCTCAGGATATCTACTCTCCACACCTCACCGCCGACGTGCTTGGCTTCAAGCAATTTGGGGGTGAGGCCATCGCTCAAAAGGAGCGATTGTTGGAAGTGAGTTCCTCTGCTAGTGAACAGACTCAAACCTCCTGGAGTGACTGGCGTTCCGTGCGGGACTTTTTCGCTGGGGAGATCATGAATAGCATCCGTGCGGATATGGGCAGTGCGATCATCGGGTTTGTGGCGCAGGCGCTTGTGGATCATATTCCATTGGTCTTTCTCAAGCAGGCCCGCTCTGCTTCGAGCGCAGAAAAAGCCAGCTACCAAAAGGTTGTTGAAGCTCCCTTACAGATCAAGGACTTTTTTGCAGGCGCCCGTTTGGCACAGTCCTACAAATTAAGCATCACTCCTTTAGACAGTCATCCTCTGGCGCAGAGTCTGGGTCTGCAGTCCGAGCAAACCAACCTGCTCGGCGCATGGCTGAAACTGGACTTTGTCCTCGGGCTGGGAACCGAGTATTGACTTGAACCTTGACGCGAGCTTTATATTGTCATAAAACATGTGCTTATGAAAAAGATAATATTTCTTTTATTTGTAGCTTTGTTTTTGTGCTCCTGTTCATCTACCATTGCGCCGACTGCTGTCCCAACACAGTCACAACCAGCTTCTCCTCTCGATGGTCAATGGCAGGGGACAGGTTCTACTCCTGACGGCAAACCCTTCAAAGTATTCCTCACCATCCAGAATTCCTCCCTCGTGGGCTTGATCTACAACTTCATCGGCACAGATGGAATTCCCTGCACCGCAATTTCCTACGGACAGCTTCCTCTTGAGCAGCAACCGCAGATAGTGAATAATGAGTTCAGCGCCGCTCTTGGCGCGGATTTGCTCGCCACCTCGAAATTTGATTCCAACTCGCACGCCACAGGTCATCTCACCATTCACTGGCATGACCGTCAACCGCGCTGCAATGGCGACTATGAAGTAGACTGGTCTGCCGCGAAACAAATTCCCCCAACCGTTCAATCCTCCGCACCGACTCGATCCTCCGCACCAAACCCCTTCGAGACCTTTATCCAGATCATGATCTTCGGCCTCTCCAATGGAGCGGTTCTGGCTCTCAACGCCATCGGCGTCACCTTGATCTACAGCACCGTCCGCACGCTTAATCTGGCGCATGGCGATGTCTTCGCCTTGTGTACCGCCTTGGTGACTTCCATTATCAACCTCATTGGCATTCAGCAGAATTGGCCTCCACTGCAAATTGCTGGCGGCCTGCTTCTGGTTCTCTGCCTTGCAATGGGGCTTGGTGCATTACTGAGCGTGGGTGTGGAGCGTTTCGCCTTCGCTCCCTTCCGTGGAAGTTCGCGCCTTGCGCCTCTAATCGCCACCCTCGGCCTTTCATTCATCCTCTTTCAAGGCGCGCTGGTCTGGCGTACCTTCCAGGGCTCATGGATTCCTGGTGAGCATCGCAGCGTCCCTGGCTTGCCTGAAGTCCCAACCGATGGCATTCCAACCTTTCTGCCTGAGATCAATCTGGTCAAAACCCTGCACTTGCCGTTCAATATCATCATTCGCTTCAGCGATGTCTTTGTGATTTTTATGGCGCTTGCCTTGGTGTCACTGGCAGCCTGGTTTATGGCAAAGACTCGCACAGGCAAGGCTATCCGCGCCTTGTCACAAGGTCACCAAATGGCAGAGATGATCGGCATCAACGTCAATCAGACCATTCGGCGTGCGTTCGCTCTCGGCGGCGCATTCGCTGGTGCGGCTGGCTTCATCTTCGCCTTGTATTATTCCCGTCCATTTGGCAGCCACGGCGCGCAAAGCGGACTCTTTGCGTTTATCGCGGCATTGCTTGGCGGCATTGGCAATCCGTTTGGCGCATTGGTCAGCGGCTTATTAATTGGCGTTGTCTCTTCGTTGAGCGATTACTACCTCACCGCGCAATGGACTCCCGCGCTGCTACTTGCCCTCCTGATGATCCTCTTCACCTGGAAGCCCACTGGTTTCGGTGGGGAAGGGGAGGCAGAATCTGCCACAGTCCGCGATTCGATCATTTTGACGGCGCCCACTCAAGGCTCGCGGGTGAGGAACTGGTTTATCTTTTTGTTGATCGCGCTCGCCGTCATCCCGCTTGTTTCTCCCAGCGGGCAGATCATCTTGCGTTTCGCGATGATCTTTATCCTGCTCACACTCGGCCTCAACCTTGCGCTGGGAATTACAGGCATGCTCGACCTCGGCATTGCCGCCAGCTTCGGCCTTGCGGCTTATGTCACCGCGCTGTTCACCTCCAAACTGGATGTTGTCTCCATGCTGGTCATCGGCGCTTGCGTGGGCGCTTTCCTTGGGCTCATCAAAGGATTTCTTGCCCAGCGTTTGCGCAGTGACTTTTTCGCTGTTGCCACTCTCGCCCTTGGATTACTGGTACGTCAGGTCATCATCAATTTGGACTTCGCCGGTGGCATGGGCGGGATCGGTGGAGTCAGCGCGCCTCATTTTCTTAACCTCAGCCTGCTTGGCCAGACCCAGAAGTATTATCTCGTCCTTGTCATTGTCGCCCTCGCCGCGTGGACGAGTCATCGGCTGATCGCGTCCCGCACGGGTCGCGCATGGATCGCCCTCAGTGAAGACGAACTTGCTGCTTCATCGCTTGGCGTGAATGTTGGCCGTTCCCGCATGATTTCACTGGTGCTGAGTTCCGCCCTCGCAGGCATCGCTGGCACCCTGTACGCAAGCACGCTCGCCTTCGTCGAACCTGATCTGATGGCTTTCCACGTCTCCAGCATGATCCTTACGATGGTCATTCTCGGCGGTGCAGGCAATGTGACTGGCGCATTCATCGGCGCGCTCGCGATCATTCTCTACGATAAATCCATCATCCCCCAACTCGCAGACTGGCTGGCGTTGATCTGGCCGAAGAATGCCTTCATCGGCTCCGTCCCTGATATTCGCGGCGCATCGTTTTTCAACTTTGGCATCGTGCTCTATCTGACTGTCCTTCTGCGCGCAAGAAAAAAGAAATAAGCTCATATTTGCCTTGACGCTCCTAGAGACTTGTTATAGAATCTTGCCACGTTATTCATTTCATTCTGAAAGGAGGCTCGAAAACATGCAAGTCATCTCTGTATCCACAAAACAATTGTTCAGCGCGCCTCCCCTTGGTGAAGTGTAGTAACGGCTTCTGTCGTTCTAGTAGACTTTCAACCGTAGGCGCGCCCCGCCTGCGGTTTTTATTTAACTTTGGATATTCCGCAGGATACCGTTCCCTGTGGTTTTTTGTTTAAGGTACATATCTAAAAATGAATACGAACGATTACATAGATTTCTTCGATGAATTGGATGACGACGAACAGACAGATAAGGTCTTGAGCGCAGGCAAGCGCCTGCCTCGAAATACGGGCAGGCATCCCAAGAAGCTCTCAACGTCGGAGCGTCAATTTGTCCATCAGCAGGACGATTCGCGCAGTAATTTCAAGTTCACGTACAAAGCAGCGCGATTTGAAGAATGGTGGCTTATGGATTCGCTGGGCAGCTTCTACGAACACAAGTGGATCGCGGATGTGTTGAAGCGCGTCAAAGGTGGGAAGGAGGCGTCCGTATACCAGTGCCAGCCCGGGGCGGAGGTGGACGCGCCTTTTGTCGCCGCGAAGGTGTATCGTCCACGCTCGCTTCGCAATCTCAAGAATGATGCCGAGTATCGCGTTGGCCGTGTGGATTTGGGCGAAGACGGCAATGCTTTGTTCAAAAGCGCCGACGTTCACGCGATCGCCAAGCGCACAAGTTATGGCGAGGAACTTCGTCACCAGTCATGGATCGCGCATGAGTTCAAAGCCATGGAGGCTTTATACGCGGCAGGCGTAGATGTGCCGAAACCCTACGCGATGGAGAAGAATGCCATTCTGATGGAATTCGTTGGCGATCTTGCTACTGCTGCGCCTTCGCTAAATTCTGTGGCTTTGGAGTTGGATGAAGCCGTTTCTCTTTTCGAGCGAACGGTTCGTAACATTGACATCATGCTGACCCACAACCGAATTCATGGCGACCTGTCTGCGTACAACATCCTGTATTGGGAAGGCGATATTAAGTTGATCGACTTTCCGCAAGTTGTGCTGCCCGAATCAAATCCATCTTCGTGGATGATCTTCCAGCGGGATGTGGCACGTATCTGTCAATATTTTTCCATGCAGGGTGTTGTGTGTAACGCGAAGCAGCTCGCTGCCGACTTGTGGACTTCACATGGGCATCGAATTTTCAAAGAGGTTGACCCAAAATTCCTCGACCCCGAAAAGCCGGAAGATCGGCGTGCCTGGGAAAAACAAGGATAGCCTCAACATCCCTCGATTTTATTCGAGGGATGTTTTTATACTGTAAAATAGAAATCAAGGAGATGTACTTATGAACAACGTCCGCCCACGATTGACTATGATGAATGAAGAGCAAATACAGGAAGCCCACCGCAATGTCTTGAAGGTGTTGAACGAGACGGGCGTGCGCGTTGACTCTCCATCCATTTTGCAAATGCTGGAATGGAAGCTTGGCCTGAAATCACAGGACCGTATTATCAAATTCCCGCCCGAAGTGGTGGAGGATGCGATCAAGTCTGCGCCGAAGACCATTGATATTTATGATCGTTGCGGCGAACACAAATTGAAATTAGGCGAGGACCGTCTGCGTTTTGGCGTTGGCGTTACCGCGTTGTTTTACCAGAATCCCGTTGATGAAACCCTTGAAATTTTCAAGCGTCAGAATTTTCGTGATCTTGTGCGCTTGGGTTCAAGCCTGAAACACTACGACGTTATTTCCACGGTCGGTATTGTGCGCGATGTCCCTGAAGAGTTGGGCGACCTGTACGGTTCGCTCGAACACATCGCCAATACCACCAAACCTTTGGTGCTTCTCGTTTCTGATGAAAATAGATTCCCCGATGTGATGCAAATGTTCGAGATGCTTCATGGTGATCTGGGAAGCAAGCCGTTCATCATTCCATATTTCAACCCCGTCAGTCCACTGGTGATGAACGCAGGCACGGTGGATAAAATGAAAGCAGCCATTGAGCGCGGCCTGCCGATCATCTTCTCGAACTACAGCATGGCTGGCGCGTCCACGCCGCTCACTCCTGCGGGCACGCTTACTCTTCTGATGGCGGAATTGCTTGCAGGCCTTGTCATCAGCCAAACCATCAAAAAAGGTGCGCCCATTTTGCTCGGCATGCTGCCCGTTTATTTTGACATGCGTACCATGCTCAATTTCTATGACCCGCAAAGCATCCTCATCAGCGTTGCCTGCTCAGAGATGATGAAGTTTTACGGCATCCCGCATTGCTCAACATCTGGCAGCGGCACAGGCTGGGGCATGGATTTGATCGCAGCCGATACCTATTGGATGAACACCCTCGCGCTTCTTCTCTCAAACGGACACTTGGCTCCGTTTATCGGAGATTCCCTCGGCTCGAAGTCTATCTCGCCGACTACCTTCGTCCACGCTCATGAGATCATTGACCAATCCTTGAGATTGCACAACGGCTTCCAGTTGGATGATGTCAACTCTGCTGTGGAAGAGATCGCCAAGGTCGGCCCAGGCAGGAGCTTCCTCAACCAGCCATCCACGCTCAAGAATTATAAGAACGGATATTACGTCAGTGGGGTGTATCCACGCTATAGCATGGAAAAATGGCAGGATGCTGGCGCCCCGCCCGCGCGCCAGGTTCTGCGCCAAAAGACTCAGGACCTTATGGCAGCCGCAACTGCCCCCGAAGATTTTGAAGACTTCATCGGCAAAGGCGAAGAGTTCATCAAGAAATATAAACCTTGATGATTGGCTGCAAGGAGCAGATGTGAGATTTACTTTCGATAGACAAATCGTTGGCGGATTTATCGTGATACTTTTTCTGTCTGCCTGCGCGTTTCAGTCACCTGCTGCGCCTGTGGCTGAAAATCCATTGGGAACAATCATCGCAGAAACTGCTGCTGTTGCAAAAACTCAAACTGCTTCGGCTCTGCCTCCAACTGTTACGCAGACTTTGATGAGCGCGCCTTTGTCAACACGTATCGCTGCTCCAGATACAGCAACGCCTTTTTCACTTTTCACCCCTACGCCTGAGTTTGATATCCCAATCGAAACAATCGACCCGTTATTTGTTGTTACCTCAGACTCTCTTGGGATTAGCGGCAGCAAGGAGAATAATCCGAATAACGTTGTCTTCACAGGCGAGCCATGGACGTGTGGTATCCGCTCAGTCATTCCCAGAGGTGAGGAATATAAACCTGGCGAGGAGTTCACTGCCTACTGGACTGTGGTAAACACGGGAACAAAGCTGTGGACTAGCACGACAATCGATTTTGTTTATCTAAGCGGTTATCGACAAAACGAAAAAAGGATTCAAGACCTTTCCTCTACGATCGGGCCAGGCAGCCTCGTCACGTTTAAGGTTCTATTCAAAGCGCCGAAGACACCAGGAAGCTATGCGTCAATCTGGTCACTGCGAGTTGGAAATACAAATTTTTGCTCGATGAGAATGTACTTCGACGTCAAATAAAAAGCTACAAAAACAGGCACAACATGGAAGCCTGTTTTTGTTTTTGCATTATTTGTATTTACCCCATAGCCCATACCCTTCATTTCTTCTTTGTTCGCGGCGCTCATGCTGTTCGTGGATCTGTTCCACGTGGTCGGCTTTTTCCTTGATTGCCGCTTCCAGCCACAGGCGTCCCTTCTCGGCAGTTGCGTGGCTTCCCGCTCCGTACGCCCCAGTTTTGGTGTCATCATCCCAAGGTGGGTTGGCAACCAGAGAACCGCCCTCGATCCAATCCATATAATAATCTGGCGTAGCGATGAAATCTGTTTCATCTACCACTCGCTCCATCTGACATTGTTCAGGGCGTAGATGCAGCATGTAGGACGTTTCAAGTTCGCCTGCGTGACCCATGCCGCCTATCTTTGTCGTGCGATATTTGTCCAAAGCTTCTGCTCCGAACCTTCCCGATGTGTGCAGGAATGCCGTCGCGCAAAAAATACGGCGGTGACGCTCGCCGGCATATTTCACTACATTTACAAGGAAAGACGTGTTGCCGCCATGTCCACTCATGAGATAGAACCGATCAAACCCGCGTGCTACGAGGATGTCTATGACCGCAACCCAGAAATCTTCAAAGGCGCGGCCGCCAGCATTCAAAGTAGCTGCGAAAGAAGAGCGGTGTGTACTGACCCCGTAGGGCATCACAGGCATTGACCAGCTGCGTGTAGGCATCAAGTCTGCTGTACCATTTGCTATGGCTTCTATAATGACGGTATCTACGCAAAGAGGGAGGTGGTATCCGTGCTGTTCCGTGTGGCCGATGGGAACGAGAACAACCTTGCCGCGTTCACTGCCTGGCGGAAGAAATATCTGCGGCTGGCTTAATGATGAGTGTGCCTGACGAAGTATGAATGGAGAGTGTTGATTGAGGAGAGCGCTTTGCGGGTCAATCCCTTGCGGCGCGAGGCAATAGACTCTGGTAAACCCATCATCACGCAGGCTGTCCATCAGGTTGGTGATGTATTGAAAGAAGATCGGTTCAGGCAATTCCAATCCACTTCCGCGCCAGCCAAACGGGAAAGCTGGCAGGATTCCAATGCGGGGTGGATTGCTTAATTGGTCAACAAGCAGGTTGAGGTTATATCCAGAACCGAGCGGAAGAATCAACGGAGTATCACGAGGTAAAGCAGCAACAACGTCCCAAGTCAGCTCATCGTAATTGAAAAACATTATACTTCGTGTAGCCAATATAACACCTCACTTTCTTTTTCTTTACCATTTACTTTAAAAACAAATACCAACCTAAAAATCTTTCCATTCAAAAAGCCATGCAGTTCATTGCGAGAGGGCGGTCCGTTGTGATGCGGGAAAGCCAGCCGCCACCCGATGACAAGGTGAATACAGCGGTTCAGTGTCTGGTCGCTTGATCAAGGGCTAGCCGTTCCGTTCATATTTTTCTGTAAGTTTGATGGGATTTTCCATGTTGCTTACCTTTATCAATTCTACCAACAAATCCACTTTCACTAATTCTGGAATTACAGTAAAATTCCCAACCAGTGGATATTTCAAAACGCATTCCTGCTTCGTAGACCGCGCCATGGTAGATAATTTCTGTCACGGCGCATATTGTTTTTTGGGCATTATCAAACCTTAAGTGGAGAAGAAAAAACATGAAACAGAAAGCCTTGAGTATCTTGATGTTAACTGCTATTGTCCTTTCGGCATGCGGCAACCTGGGTGGGGGCCAGCCTGCTATCGTAAGGATTGGTTGGGCAAGCGGGCCTGACTCTTTAAACATCGGCGTTGCATGGCTGGCATCTGCCTATACTATTTCAGAGCTTACCTATAGTTCCATGTATGAATTCAATTTGGATGGGACCCTGACCCTGGACCTTGGCACCGAAGAAAAGATGTCTGATGATGGCCTGACCTATACGTACAAGATCAGAGAAGGTGTGAAGTTCCATGACGGGCAGCCATTGACTGCAAAGGATGTGGCCTTTACTTACAACCTCATTATGGCGCATGAGGACTTCCCAACCCTTCATTCCTATGTGGATCATTTTGTGTCTGTTGAAGCGCCAGATGATACTACCGTGGTTCTTACTTTGGACCAGCAGGTGCCAAATATTGCCAGTAAACTGGTTTTTCTTTACATTCTGCCCGAACATATCTGGAAGGATCATTCTGAAGGAGAGGCTGCTGCCGCATTCGAAAACCTTGATATGATCGGGAGCGGTCCCTTCAAGATCCTCGAGTACAAGCCGAATGAATTTATTCGTCTGGGTGCGAATAAGGATTATTATGGGTCAGTTCCCAAGGTGGATGAAGTCATCTTTCAGGTGTTCTCCAGCCCTGATGTGTTGATTCAGGCTTTGAAGACGGGACAGGTTGATATGATCAACAGCGTTCCCAACACCAGTGTGGAATCTTTGAAGTCTACAGAAAATGTAAAGGTGGTTACTGGTTCGCCGCTTTCTCCAGACCTTGAGGATATTGTCTTCAATATGGTTGACCCTACAAACTGCCCGACTGCCGAAGGTGGTCTTTGCACTGGACATCCTGCATTGCGCGACAAACAGGTCCGCCTGGCGATGGCATACGCCACGGATAAGCAGAAGATCATTGACATTGTGAAATTAGGGCTCGCGACCTCTGGCATTGCGCTGATCCCAAGCGGCACAGGTGAATGGTTCAATACAGATGTTAAAGATTTTGCTTATGACCCTGCCAAGGGTAATCAACTATTGGACGAGGCAGGCTATAAGGATGCCGATGGCGATGGAATCCGGGATATGCCGGACGGCTCACGTCCGCTCACATTCCGCTTGAACTGGCCGAGCAGTGATTCTGAAGCGCCGCGCATTGCGGAATTACTTTCTGAAATGTGGAAGCAGCTCGGTATCAGCCTCGAAATGCAAGCTGTTGAGAGTGATGCGTTGACTGCCAAGTGCTGCCCAACGCTCGATTATGACATTATGATCTGGGGTTGGGTTGCCGACCCGGACCCGAACACGTTGCTGATTATCCCCACTACAGAACAAATTCCCACCGGTTACAATGAAACGGGATATTCAAATCCTCGCTACGATGAGCTTTATGCACAACAAGGCGCGGAGATGGATAAGTCAAAACGCATCCAGATGGTTTGGGAGATGCAGCAGATCATTCATGATGATGTGCCATATATCATTCCATATTATCCATTGAATGTTCAAGCCTACCGTACCGACCGCTTTACAGGCTGGCTTGACGGCGAAACAAAACTGGCACTTGAAGATCCGAGCTCTTTGACCGTTATTGAGCCCGTCAAGTAATCTCAATGCAGGAGGGGCGGTTGCCGCCCCTCCTGCGCTGGAGTGAAAATTGAGCCGTTGGTTATTCATTCGTAACAAGGCTAGTCGTTCCCTCTTTACGGTCATTTTTGTGATCGTTTTGAACTTTTTCCTTTTTCGTGTGCTTCCAGGGGACCCTGCGCGGCAGGGAATTCGTGATCCGCGCCTGACCCAGGAAGCGATCGATGCGATCCGAGTCCGCTTTGGATTGGATAAGCCTGTTATCAATTGCTTTCAGACTATTAATCCGCTTCGTTTTGGGAATTGCGATGTAAACCCACTCGATACACAGTTTTTTATTTATGTAAAGAATCTGCTGCGCGGCGACCTCGGGACTTCCTTTTATTACAACCGCCCTGTTTCAGAAATCCTTGGGGAGCGGCTTTGGAACACCGTATTATTGATCGGCGGTGGGCAGATCCTTTCCATCATCGTTGGCGTCGGCTTTGGTGTCCTTGCGGCATGGAAGGCGCGCACACCAATCGATTACGGGACACTCATTACCGGCCTTGTTGCGTGGAGTCTGCCGACCTTCTGGCTTGGAATTATTCTATTATTCTGGGGGAGCAATAACGGCTTTCCGATTGGCGGCAAAGCCACCCCCGGCATGAGTTCGTATCCCATTTTCACTCAACTTATGGACATTGGCTGGCATCTTATTTTGCCCACTTTGACCTACACCATTGTTTTCATGGGCGAATATATGCTGATCATGCGCTCCAGCCTCCTGGATGTACTGTCTGAAGATTATATTTTGACTGCCAAAGCAAAAGGACTTAGTACATTCCAAATATTGAAAGACCATGCCCTGAAAAATGGAATGCTTCCGTTGGTGACGATCATTGCGATCAATCTAGGTTTTACTGTAGGCGGAGTCATCCAGATCGAATCGGTCTTTTCCTGGCCGGGCCTGGGCGGCGCACTATATGAAGCGGTTAGTCGAAGAGATTTTCCCATCCTGCAGGGCGGTTTCCTTTTGATCGCGATTAGTGTGATCCTGGCAAATTTCATCGCCGACCTGATGTACTCCTATCTTGATCCCCGTGTGCAGACTGAATAACCTATGAGCATCCAAACTGTGGAAATAAAACCAGTCGTCGCTTCTTCTTCGGCAAATTTCTGGCAAACCTACCGAAAAAGCAAAATGGGAGTTGTCGGGCTTGCGCTTTTGGCTGCCATCATTTTTGTCGCGGTATTTGCGCCATGGATCGCGCCCTACGATCCAAAATCCTCCGAAGGGATCAGTTCCAATGCAATATACAACCCGCCTAGCGCCGAACATTGGTTTGGTACTGACGATGCCGGCCGCGATGTCTTCTCCAGTTTTGTATATGGCGCACGTGTCTCACTGATCGTCGGTTTTTTTGCCTCTTTTATTTCAGTTGTCATCGGCGGGACGATCGGGATTGTAGCAGGGTATTATGGCGGACAGGTCGAAAGCGCCCTTATGCGCTTTACAGACACGATGCTCGTTATCCCGGACCTTCCTCTTATTGTTGTTATTGTCGCTTTAACCAAGCCAAGCCTGCTCAACATTATATTTGTCATCGGGATATTCGGCTGGACCACCACTGCGCGGATGGTGCGCTCGCAAACCCTTGCCGTAAAATCTCGCAAGTTCGTGTTGCGGGCACGTGCCATCGGAGCAGGCCGCGGACATATCATCCGTCGTCATATTTTGCCGCTTGTCATGCCTATCCTGGTGGTGCAGGCTGTTCTGGTTGTGTCGGTTGCGGTATTGAATGAAAGCACTCTTTCCTTCCTCGGGCTTGGTGACCCGACCGCCCTCTCCTGGGGACAAATGCTCAACTATGCTTTTTCACGCGGAGCCATGTCTACTGGAGCTTGGTGGGCGCTGTTCGCCCCAGGACTTGGCATTATTTGGGTCGTACTTGGCCTTACCCTGCTCGGGCAGGGGCTTGAGCAGGTCCTCAACCCAAGGCTGAATACACACCATTTAGTGCCGGGGCAGCCGGTAGTCCAGAAAGAGGCGGGAGAAACGCCAAAAGCAGAGACTTTGCTTGAAGTCCAAAACTTATCCATCAACTATATCAATGAAGGCAAACTACCCGCCCGCGCCGTTGAAAATGTCAGTTTCACCTTGAAACAAGGCGAATTGATCGGTCTGGTCGGTGAGAGCGGATGCGGAAAGACTACGCTCATGCTGGCTCTCCTTCGTTTATTGCCATCCGCCGGACAGATCGTGAATGGACATGTTTTCTTTAACGGCAGGGACTTGACCGCCCTCAGCGAAGAGGAGATCAATGCTGTTCGCTGGAAAGATGTCTCGATCGTTTTTCAGGGAGCAATGAACGCGCTCAATCCCGTGCGAACCGTTGGTGACCAGATCGCGGAAGCCATCATTAAGCATATGCCTGACACCAAGCATGATCAGCGCCTGCAAAATAGAGTGATCGAACTGCTTGAGTTGGTCGGCATTGCCGCTGACCACAAAGATAATTATCCACACCAATATTCAGGCGGAATGAGACAGCGCGCAATGATCGCTATGGCGTTGGCATGTAACCCACAGATAATCATCGCAGACGAGCCGACCACAGCATTGGATGTGATGATCCAGGCGCAGATCCTTGAATTGTTGGACAGCCTTCGCAAAAAACTGGGCCTTGCCATTATTTTTGTCACTCACGATCTTGGAGTGGTAGCAGAAATGTGCGACAAAGTGCTGGTAATGTACGGTGGTGTGACGGCTGAATATGCAGATGTAGATGTGATCTACAACAATCCGCAGCACCCCTACACACAAGAATTACTCAAAGCCTTCCCTGACCTGACAAAGCCGAAGAAAAAATTATCATCCATTCCAGGTTATCCTCCCCGCTTGGAAGCTTTGCCCGCAGGGTGCCGATTTGCACCGCGCTGCCCCGTTGCCATTGCCCGTTGCCATACAGAACAACCTGCCATTCATAAATTAGCAGACGGACATATCGTCAGTTGTCATCTCATCGAGGCTGCAAAATGAGCAAAGAGAATTTTCTTGAAGTTCAGGGATTGAAAAAATATTTCGACGTGGGCCGCCAATCATTTTTCTCACGCCAATCCCGCAGCCTGCACGCAGTGGATGGAGTTGACTTTGTCCTGCAGCGCAGCGAAGTCATTGCGTTGGTGGGGGAGAGCGGGTGCGGAAAATCAACGCTCGCACTTTTGTTAATGGGGCTCGAAGACCCATCGGACGGCAAAGTTATCTTTCAGGGCAGTGATATTACCCATTTGAACGATGTGCAACGCAAAGACCTGCGCCGCAAGATCCAAATGGTATTTCAAGATCCATATGAGTCTTTGAATCCAACCCAAACCATCGAAGAGATCGTCACCGAGCCTCTTCTTGTGCATGGCATGGCAGATACTAGCGACCGCGAAGAACGCGTCAAAAAAGCCATGGAAGACTCAGGTTTGAAACCTGCCGAAGTATATTTGAAGCGCTTCCCTCATGAGCTTTCTGGCGGTCAACGCCAACGCGTGGTCATTGCAGCGGCACTTGTCTTAGAACCCGAGATCATCCTTGCCGATGAACCTGTCTCCATGTTGGATGTCTCCATCCGTGCAGAGATCATCAACCTGCTTGCCGAACTCCGCATTACGCGTCAGATCGCAGTCATCTTTATCACACATGACCTGGGCTCCGTCGGTTTTTTCGCCGACCGTGTCGCCGTCATGTACCTGGGCCGCATCGTTGAAATTGGAACCATGCTCGAGGTTCTGGAAAAGCCACAACACCCATACACGAAAGCGCTTATTTCCGTCATTCCAGTTCCAAACCCCCGCTTGCGCCATGAGCGCATCATCTTGCAAGGTGAAACGCCCAATCCCATCGACATTCCAAAAGGCTGCCGTTTTCACCCGCGCTGCCCTGCCGCACTTGAGATGTGCAACGCCAGCGATCCTCCGTTTGTAAACCTGAGCAAAACGCATCAAGCCGCCTGCCTGCTTTTGGTGAAATAAGGCACTTCATCAACGTGGATATCATCAGCCTTCAAAACCCAAAAGTAAAATACCTCGTAAAACTTCGCGAGGATAAACGTCAGCGTCAGCGTGATGGATTAATCCTTGTGGAAGGCGTCGATGAGTTGACCCTTGCCCTCAACGCTGGACTTAAACCGCAGTCGCTTCTTACCGCGCCGGAGCTTGCCACTCGATCTATTAACCATTTCAACGCCGAATTAACCACCGTCAGCCGCGCAGTTTTTGAAAAAATATCGTACCGTGATAACCCCGACGGCTGGCTGGGAATTTTTCCTACCCCAAAAAAATCCTTGAACGATCTAAAGTTATCTCCCTCACCGTTAGTAATCGTAGCCGAGTCCGTAGAGAAACCAGGCAACCTCGGCGCGATCCTGCGCACAGCGGACGCCGCAGGTGTGGACGCGGTCATCGCCTGTGACCCGCGTGTAGATCTATGGAACCCCAATGTTATCCGCGCTAGCCGCGGCGCGGTGTTTGCGGTACCCACCGTCGAGGCTGAGTCGTCCAATGTGCTGGCATGGCTAAGGTCCAAACAGATGCGAATACTGGCGGCAACGCCATCCGCTGAGGTGGTGTACACGGATGTCGATCTTCAGGCGCCAACCGCCATCGCAGTCGGTACCGAAGATGAAGGGTTGACTGATTTCTGGATGCAGAATGCGGATATCAAGGTAAAGATCCCCATGCTCGGCAGGGTAAATTCATTAAATGTTTCCATCGCTACAGCGTTGATAACTTATGAGTCTGTCAGGCAAAGAGATGCTAAGTGATTAAGCGAAAAGATGAATAAGAACGCACCTGTCTCTCAGTCAGAAATTCTCTTTGCCCATTTGGGCAGGGAATTAAGCGCCACCTCAAGTGCGGTGGCCGCTGCTGAGATCATTTTAAAAGCTGCTGATGAACAGATCGGATGGCAAGCTTGTTACCTGATCTTGTACGACCCTGAACAGGGCGGAAGGCCGCGCCCTTTGCTCGCCATAGATACCATCAACAACGAGCGGGTAATCGAATATAACGTCGTCCCTGAAAAGCCCTCCGAAAATATGCTAAAAGCCATTCGTGAGGATGGTTTCTTATCCCTGTATGAAGATTATTTTGATATCGCACCGGGTTTGTCGTTTGGAGACAGAGGAAAAAGAACATTGTCGCAATTGTTCGTCCCTGTGCGCACAGGGACGCGCACGATCGGCGTGCTCTCCATTCAAAGTTATCGCCTACATGCCTACGATGAAGATTCCCTTGAAACACTGAAAACATTAGCCAATCATTGTGCCGGTGCATTGGAAAGGATTTGGGCACAAGAGGCACTGGTCCTGCTCGTGGAGAGGTTGAAGGTGTTGTATCAGGCAGGCCACGATATCAGCGCAAGCCTGGACATGGAAGAACTTTGCAGCGCCATTTACAACACTGTTGTAAAAGTGATGTCCTGTGATGATTTTGTCATCGACGGATATGACTCTGCGACAAACGAGATCCTCCCGATCTACGCCATCGAGTTTCCAAACAAACGGGTTTTGACCAAAAAATATTATGCAGACCATGGCTTGGCAGGCAAGATCGTTCATACACAAAGTACATTGTTGTTCAACAGCGTAGCGGAGATGAATGAAAGCGACATCAACTTTGAATTTTCCGGGAGCGGACAGGAAGGATCAGACCCGGTCAAATCCATTCTGGCAGTCCCCATGCTCCTGCATGGAAATGTGATTGGGATGATCTCAGCACAATCTTATAAGGAAAATGCCTACACCCACGACGACAAATACCTTCTGGAATTGCTTGCCTCTCAGGCAGCCATTGCTATTGAGAATTCACGGCTGTTCAAAACCATACAAACCCTTGCAGACACAGACCCCTTGACCGGAGTTCTTACGCGCCGCAAATTCTTTGAAATGGCAGAACATGAATTCAACCGCACAAGACGGTACAGGAAGAATCTTTCGATCATCATGCTGGATGTGGATGAATTCAAAAAATTCAACGACCGGTTTGGTCACAATGCTGGAGATCTGGTGTTGAAGCTGGTTGCAACCCAATGCAAGTTATCGCTGCGTGAAGTGGACATATTTGCCCGTCTGGGCAGTGAAGAGTTTGTAGTTGCCCTGCCAGACACTCAACTGGATGATGCTGTACAAGTGGCGACGCGGTTATGTAAGTTGGTGGAAGAAACCAACCTTCATGAGGCGGGAGACTTTTTTGAGGTATCAACAGGTAAAAGAGCTGAGAAGGATTCAGTAAAAGTGACAGTCAGCGTAGGCGTTGCCATGTGCGACGAGACCTGTAAGAATATCGATATGTTGATGGACCACGCTGACCGCGCCATGTATTCAGTTAAGAATACAGGACGCAATCGAATTAATATCTGGAAAAATGGAGCATAACTATGCGGGCAGTATGGCTTGAGAATAATCAAATATCCATGCAGGAAGTTATTCAACCAAAAAAAGAAAATGAAGCGCTGATACAGGTCCGCAAGGCCGGAATATGCAGCACAGACCTTGAACTGGTGAAGGGCTATTATCCATACACGGGTGTTTTAGGGCATGAATTTGTGGGCACTGTAATAGATGCAGTGGATAAAAGCTGGGTTGGTGTCCGGGTGGTGGGTGACATCAACGCAGTTTGCGGAACATGCGAAGCCTGCCGAAATGGACGCCCAACTCACTGCGAGAACCGCACGGTTCTTGGAATTGCCAATCGGGATGGCGTTTTTGCAGAATACACCACCCTGCCTCTTGAGAACCTACACCGCGTACCTGACTCTGTCTCTGATGAACTGGCTGTTTTTACCGAGCCGCTTGCGGCCGCATTGGAAATTCAGCAGCAGATCCAGATCCAACCAACGGATAGGGTTCTTGTGGTTGGCGCTGGCAGACTGGGACAGTTGGTCGCTCAGACTCTGGCGTTGACGGGCTGTGACCTGCATGTCGTTGCGCGTCACTCTCAGCAACAGAGCCTGCTCACGGCGCGCGGGATCCGCATCTCATCCGAAGCGGAGATCCAGCCCCATAAATGGGACATCGTCGTGGAGGTGACAGGTTCAGCGGAAGGATTCAATCTCGCCCGCAAAGCCATTCGCCCGCGTGGGACACTGGTGATGAAGTCTACGTACAAGGGGGATGTCACTGTTAATTTCTCGTCCATCGTTGTGGACGAGATCAATATCATCGGCTCACGCTGCGGTCCTTTTGAGCCTGCACTGCGTCTGATGGAAAAACGCGAAGTTGATCCCACTGTATTGATCGCGGAAGAATACAGATTGAAGGATGCCATCAAGGCGTTTGAGAAAGCTGCCCAGCCGGGAGTATTGAAGGTATTACTGGAAAATTGATTTGCTGTATAAACTTCTTTTTCACTGTGCTCTCTGCGATAAAAAACTTTTGCTTACGATCAATTAGTTAGAATCCATGAGGGAAAAGACCATCTGAGCCAGGTTGATCAGGAAGGGAATTGTTACAACAATAAGAGCAGACCAGGAGAGAGCTTTGTGGTCATTCTTAAAGTAGATGCCCAATACCCCCAAAACAAAAGCAAGCGGAGTAAGTACACAATAGAACGAGGCGGTCAACACATTCAGGCGGGCAAAGACTTCTGTCGAGATATTCATATAAGCGACCGAGTAATTCGCGACGATGGATGAAACAGCGAGAACTGCAAAAAAGAGAGCGAATACGCCAAAATAGGTTTTCTTTAGTTTGGAGAACATAGAAGCATTATAAAGGATGGGTGGGAAACATTATGGCTAGCAGACCGAATATATACAAGAGCATTATTTTATAGTGGTTGAAAGGCGGGTTTGTTATAATTGTCACAGTTAATTTATCCTCACTTTTATTATTATCATAGAGGAATTTTTTTATGGCAGAACAAAGTTCGGCTGGAGATTTTTACGTAGTCGGGGTCGGTGCGTCGGCTGGTGGTTTGGACGCGCTTGAGAAATTCTTTAGCGGCGCCCCTTCAGATAGTGGATTGGCGTACATTGTCATCCAGCATCTTTCCCCAGACTACAAGAGTCTGATGGCGGATCTGCTGGCAAAACGGACCGAAATGCCGGTCAGGGCGGCGGAAGACGGCATGGTTGTGGAACCAAACCATGTTTATTTAATCCCTCCAAAACAAAGCATCACCATCTTTCACAAGAAATTATTCCTGACCGATCGTGAATTGGGACAGCTGTACCTGCCGATCGATATCTTTTTTCAATCGCTGGCAGAGGACCTTGAAGAACACGCGATTGGCGTGATCCTTTCTGGTACAGGCAGTGATGGGACGCGCGGCATCCGCGCCATCAAAGAGAAGGGTGGACTCGTCATCGTGCAGGATGAGCAATCCGCGAAGTTCGACGGCATGCCCCGCAGCGCGATCGCTACCAACCTTGTGGACTACATTCTGCAGCCTGAAAACATGGCGCGGGAAATGCTCAACTATATCCAGCATCCCTGCCTTGCGGGTGACCCGACCGTCAAGCATTTTATTTCTCAGGATGATGACAGTCTGAGCAAAATATTCGCGCTGTTACGCAGCAACAGCGGCGTGGATTTCACAAACTACAAGCAGACAACCATGATCAGGCGCATTGAACGCCGCATGGGCATCAAGCAGATCGAGCGTTTGAGTGATTATCTCCATTTGCTGTATCAGAACCCAAGTGAATTGAATACATTGTTCCGCGAGTTCCTGATCGGCGTTACACGCTTCTTCAGAGACCCCGAGGCATTCGATGAAATCAAAAGGGAGGTAATCCCTTCAATTTTTGCCGGCAAGAATCGGGGCGATTCGATCCGTGTCTGGGTGGCGGGATGCTCCACAGGCGAGGAAGCGTATTCGCTGGCGATCCTCCTGACGGAATTCATGGAGACGACAGGACATCACATGGATGTAAAAGTCTTCGCCACCGATCTCGATAAAAATGCGCTTGAATTTGCGGGCAAAGGGGTCTACCCTGAAAGCATCGCAGCGGATGTATCGCTTGAGCACCTGCAAAATTATTTTTTCAAAAACGGTGAGAGTTACGCTGTTACGCGCCGGGTGCGGGAGATGGTCATCTTTGCCCAGCAAAGCATTATTTCCGATCCGCCGTTCTCCAAAGTAGATCTGATCTCCTGCCGAAACGTGCTGATCTACTTCCAGCCTGTTCTGCAGAAAAAAGTGATCTCCGCTTTTCAATTCGCGCTCAATCAGGATGGTTTTCTCTTCCTTGGCACCAGCGAGACAGTGGGTGATTCGGATAATTTCTTCCTAAGCCGCAGTACGAAATGGAAGACCTTTCAATATAAAGGCGGCTTCCGTCCATCCCTGGAAGACAGTCACTTAAACCGCCCAACCCTTCGGCTGCAACCATCCATTGGACGGCGAAGCCAGGTACCTCTCGAAGACTGGCGCACCATTGACAGCATTCAGCGCGGCGTGATCGAAGCATTCCTGCCGCCAACTGCAGTTGTGGATGAAAACCTGAATCTTATTTACGTGGCTGGAGACCTGGATGCTTTCTTGAAAGTTCCAAGCGGCGGCTTGTTCACCGCAAATATTCTCAAGCAAGCCCGGGCAGGACTCTCCATTCCATTAAGTACCGCCATCCACAAAGTGTTTAAAGATCAGGAAGAGATATCCTATCGCAACATTCACATCGAAGGTACAGACTCGAACAGCCTCGTGGACCTGAGAGCAAGGCCATTCCTTGAACCTTCCAGCCGCCAAAAAATGGCGCTGATCCAATTTACTTCCACTTTGCAGACGACGGTTGAACGCTCGGAGTTGAGACCTTTCGATATCAACAGCAGCGCACAGCAACGCATTCAGGATCTGGAACACGAGCTGCAATACACCCGTGAAAGTTTGCAGGCCACTGTGGAGGAACTTGAAACCTCCAACGAAGAATTACAGGCCACAAATGAAGAATTGTTCGCCGCCAATGAAGAACTGCAAAGCACGAACGAAGAATTGCATTCGGTGAACGAAGAGCTGATCACTGTTAACGCGGAGTATCACGCCAAGATCCAGGAATTGACAGTGATCAATGAAGACATCAACAACCTGTTGAGCAACACGGATGTCGGCACGCTCTTCCTTGACCGTGACCTGCGCATTCGACTATTTACATCGGTTGTGCAACAAGAGATCCACGTCCTGAGCCAGGATGTAGGCCGCCCCATAGGGCATGTTGCCCATACCCTCCTCAATTGTGATCTGGTGCATGAGTCTCAGCAGGTACTCAAGTCACTTGTCAGCCGCGAGATGGAAGTGCAAAACAATCGTGGGCGCTGGTATCAGATCAAGTTCCTGCCTTATTACACTTTACAACATCAGGTGGGCGGCGTGGTGGTGACTCTGATAGACATTACTGCCTTCAAAGAAGCCAACTCCCAACTGGCGCGCCTTTTAGTGGCTGTGGAGCAAAGCCCCGCATCCATTTTGATCACGGACCTTGATGGAGTGATCGAGTACGTGAACCCGAGATTCAGTCAGGTGACAGGCTACAGCGCAGAGGAAGCCATCGGCCAGCGTTCCAGCTTCCTTAAGACAGACATGACTCCCATTGTGACCTATGATCAATTGTGGGAAGCGCTCCGCGCAGGCAGGGAATGGCATGGCGAGTTCATCAATAAGCGTAAGAACGGCGAGTATTACGCGGAATCCGCTGTGATCTCTCCTATTGTTGGAGAGAACGGAGAGATCAAACAATTTTTATCTGTACAGATGGACCTTTCCAAACAAAGGGAAAATGAAAAGGCTCTGGTCGAAAGCAGGGAAGCCCTGCGGTTGAATCTCGAAAAATACCGCCTGCTGTTCGATGCATTCCCGCTGGGGATCACCATCGCCGATAAAAATGGACAGATCGTGGAAAGCAATCGAGAGTCGGAACGCCTGTTGGGGATATCCAAAGAGGCCCTTGCACACCGCGGAATTGACGGCGGCGAATGGCAGATCGTGCGCCTCGATAAAACCCCAATGCCCGCAGAGGAGTTCGCGAGCGTCCGTGCATTGAAGGAAAATCGGGTTGTGGAGAATGTAGAGATGGGCCTCATAAAAGAGGATGGGCAAATTACCTGGCTCAAAGTAACCGCCGCTCCATTGAGCGATTACGGGGTACTTGTCATATACACTGACACGTCCAGCCAGAGAACCACTGGGCTTTAAATTTTTTAGAGGTAGGCATGAACGACGAACAACAGGGTGAATATAGTAAGAGATTTGGCGAACTGCGCCGCCGCGCGGAGCAATTCCTTTCTGAAGAGATGGCCTCAAATGGAGAACCGATCTCCCTGAAAGACGCGCAGCAGCTGGTGACGGAATTGCAGATCCATCAAATTGAACTGGAGATGCAAAACGATGAATTGCAAAAAACGCAGAGACAGCTTGCCTCTGAACGCGAGCGCTATGCAGACCTGTATAACTTTGCCCCTGTGGCGTACTTTATCTTTGACGACCGAGACATCATCCTTGACTTGAACATGGCGGCGGCAGAGATGCTTGGGAACGAGCGCAAATTCCTGCTGGACCATCCCATTACCCCGTATATTACTCCAGAGTCGCTGGGCGTTTTCATCACCCATCGCGAGCTTACTTTGAGGACAGGCATCCCGCAACAGTGTGAGCTGGTCGTCCGTCCGCGGGATGGCGCAGCGCACATCAATGTCCATGTGCATACGGTGGCGCTGCCTGCAAGCGATGGGGAATCGCATCGGTGGCAGTCGGTGATGACGAATATCACCGACCAGAAACAGGCGGAGGAAATGATCCGCAAGCTTTCGAGGGCAGTGGAACAAAGCCCTGCATCCATTGTGATCACAGACGTTTCTGGGAGCATTGAATATGTCAATCCCCGTTTTACACAAGTGACGGGGTACACGCTTGAAGAAATGCTGGGGAAGAATTCCCGCATGTTGAAGAGCGGCCAGACACCCGCAGAGACGCACCGTGAAATGTGGCAGACGATCTCAACGGGCGGGGAATGGAAGGGTGAATTCATAAACAGGAAAAAAAACGGCGAGTTGTATTATGAGCTTGCCAATGTTTCGCCGATCAAGGATGATCACGGGGTTACCACACACTACATGGCGATCAAAGAGGATATTACCGAACGCAAATTTATCGCAGAAGCTTTACAGGATTCGAACCTCCAGTTGATCGCAACCCTGAACGCCCTGCCAGACCTGATGTTCGAAATGACCCGTGATGGGACCGTGAGAAACTTTCACGCCGCCCGCACGGACATGCTGCACGCCCAGCCAAAGGACTTCATGAACAAGGACATCGAGAAGTCCATGCCAGCAGACGCGGCGCGGATCATCAAAGCTGCGCTGGTGGAAGCCGCTGCGAAGGGGGCATCCTCTGGCTCTGTATATTCGTTGGAGAAACCCCAGGGCGTGATCTGGTACGAACTTTCGATTACCGCAAAAGGTGACCCGCGACTGCCTGAGACGAATTTCATTGTGCTCTCCAGAGACATTACCGACCGCAAACTGGCGGAGAAGAAATTGCAACAAGCGAATGACAGCCTGCAGGATCGGCTGCTGGAGATCGAAGCGCTGCAAGAGCGTCTGCAGGAACAGGCAGTGCGCGACCATTTGACGGGTTTGTATAACCGCCACTACTTGCAGGAGACTTTGGACCGTGAGATCGCGCGCGCCATGCGCAGTGACCAATCTGTGAGCATTATGATCATGGATGTGGACCACTTCAAGCGGGTGAACGATTCCTTTGGGCATCGGGCGGGAGACCTTGTGCTGCGTGAGCTTGGAGAACTGATCCGAACCAATATCCGCGCAGGAGACATTCCCTGCCGCTATGGGGGAGAGGAGTTCATTATCGTCATGCCCGATGTGACGCTTTCCACGGCGCACGAACGCGCGGCGCATATTTCCTCCATGATCAACGAGCTGCGCGTACCGCACGAAGATGTGCATTTGCAGGTGACGGTTTCGGTGGGGGTGGCGTCCATCCCGCAGCACGGGCTGAACGGCGAGGATGTCCTTTTGCGGGCCGACCGCGCCCTGTACCGAGCCAAGGAACTGGGACGTAACCGTATTGTGGTATACGAGGAAGGGATCACCCCTGATACGCTGCGGATGTAGTTTGTGCGGACGGTAGACGGTGGACGATGGACCACGGCAGAGCTTTTTTGATACACGGGTTGCACGGAAAAGACGGAAATAGCAGAAAAAAAATATGGACATGGTCTATGGTCAGTTGTCCATCGTTCACGATCCATTTGAGGGTAAAATCCATGTCACGCACACCGTGACTCCTCACAGGAGGGAAACTTATGACGAAATCATCAAAGTCAAAACAGAAGCAGGATGAAACGAGCTATCTGAAAGAAGTATTAGCTGGCGGATATAGCAATTACAACGAAGATAGACTATCGCAAATATGTTGCGCCTCTTTCAATCATTCAAATCTGTTTAAGAGGATATTTTTACGTACTATTAATTTGAATAATAAATCCATTTCTGAATTGACCGCCAAAACGCAAATCAGTTATGGGTTAGGAAAAGAAGATGCTCGAATAGACATAATCATCTATAAAAACAGCACCCCATTTATCGTAATAGAAAATAAAGTAGATTCTCCTCTAACGAGCTGGCAGCTAGGAAAATACGACAAGATTAGCGTGTTCGACAGATGCAAGAAAGTAGTGATAGTAAAGCACTACTTTGATAGTATCGTTCGTAGCCAATGGAAGATTTATCATTGGGCAGATTTATATTCTGCTTTTACAAAGGCTATGAACACTGGAGTAAATAATCCAATCGACAACTTCGTAATATCGAATTTTATTGAGCACTTGGAGTTGATGAACATGTCCCGTGTAAACCGAATATCAAAAAACGAATTAATTGGGTTTAGTGAAGCAATTTATAAATTAAGAAATAAAAAGCGTTATATATCGCTTACCAACAGGAATATTTTTGAAACAGGCAATCAATTATTGTCGATATTAGAAGAAATAATAGATTTGGTTCGTCAGGAACAAATCATTACTAAGTCTGTAGGGCGGAACTTTAGATTCACTCCTAATATAGGCTCTTGGTGGCAAGAAGAAAAAACGGAGAATAACTTCTCAATCACCGTTGGAATTTCCGTTCCAAAAACAAAAAATAAGATCAAATATCTGGGAACAGGTTTTTTCTTTTACGACGATGATCCAAAAAAATGCACAATTACAACATACGCTCAACCGAAGGGCGGTGGGGAATTCATTGAAAATGTGGATTATCCGAAAAAAGATTTAGTTACAGATCATTATACGAAACAGGTTATATCAACTTGGAAAAAATGGGTTGCTTCAAAATAAAATTATACTAACCAGTTATTGGAGGCTAAAATGAACGCTAGAGATATTCTTCGAAAAGGCGAACTCGCATTAATTGTCTTCACTGATGGCAGACATTTCCATAAAGATGTAAATGGAGGTGGAAGTACGGGCTATTGGGTTCTTGACCCTAAACGAAAATATGACAAAGTAATTGTTTACCACCGTCGCGAAAAAGAAAAAAACGATATTTATGTAGCAACGCCCACAGGATTGAAAGGCGCTAATCGTGCAGGCAAATATATGATTGAACTAAAAGGCATTTCTTGTATAGGCACAACGGATGCAAACTGGTATGAGTTTGCTGAACTAAAGATGGGAGCGCAAAGTCCTATACGTTATCTTGAAAATTGAAGCCAGCAAATTAATTAAAACCTCCGAGTTTTGAAAACCTCGGAGGTCTGCTTTCCAAGACCTCGGAGATTTTGGCAATCTCCGAGGTCTTTTACTGATCACTTTTTACTTCTCACTCCAATCAATCCGCCGCCATTCCCTCACGCAGTACTTCTTCCTTCTCACTCTCTTCCTCCACAACCCCATACGCCACCTCCAACTGATGACGGAACTGCTGGGTGTACAGGCGGTAGTAATGTCCGCGCTGGCGCAGGAGTTCGGCGTGTGTGCCACCCTCTGCGATATGTCCGTTCTCGATGACGAGGATGCGGTTCGCGCGCCGAATGGTGGAGAGGCGATGCGCGATCACAAAGGAGGTGCGTCCCTTCATCAGGGCGTCCATGCCGCGCTGAATGAGCGACTCGGTCAACGTGTCCACCGAGGAAGTGGCTTCGTCCATGATGAATAGCTCAGGCTTGGCCAGCACCGCGCGCGCGAGGCTGATCAACTGCTTCTGTCCCACGGAGAGCAGGTTGCCGCTTTCGCCCACGTTCTGCTCGTAGCCCTTTTCCAAGGTCACAATGAAATCATGCGCGCCCGCGATCTTCGCGGCATCCATCACTTCGGCGTCGCTCGCGTCCAAACGCCCATAGCGGATATTGTCCCGCACGGTGCCTGAAAAGAGATGCGGAGTTTGCAGCACAATGCCGATCTTGTTATGGATGGACTCGAGCTTGTAGTCCATGTAGTCCATGCCATTGATGCGGATCACGCCTTTGCTCGGCTCGTAAAAGCGGCAGAGTAGATTCACGATCGTGCTTTTGCCGCCACCTGTCGGCCCGACCAGAGCGATCATCTCGCCTGCGTTCACCTTCAGCGTGAAATCTGTCAAAACGGATTTGCGGTCCTCATAGAAAAAATCCACATGATCGAATTCGATCTCACCTAGCAGAGTCTTCGCCTCGATGGCACCGCTTCTGTTATGGACTTCGGGCGGGGTATCCACCAACTTGAAAATTCGCTCCGCTGACGCAATGCTGTGCTGCGTTTCCGCGTACACCCGCGCCAACTCCTGAATCGGCCACAGCATGAAGGTGAGATACGCCACGAAAGCCTGAATGCCGCCGATGGTCATGTTGCCAATTTGAATTTGCAGACCGCCATACCCAACGATGAGGCCCAGCGCGAGAGCGGCGATGATCTGCACGGTGGGGAGGAAGAGCGCCGAGAGCCACGCCGCGCGATACGAGGCGTGATACATGCGCGAGGTGAGATGCTGAAACTCGCGCGTGTTTTCATCTTCACGTCCCAGCGCTTTCACCACACGCGTCCCTTGGAAGTTTTCATTGAACGCGCCCGTGATCTTGCTGTTGGCGCGCCGCGAAATACGGAACTGCGCCAGAATCCGTTTGCGGAATTCGATCGCAATGAAGATCATGATCGGGATGATGGTCAGCACGATCAACGCCAGCCGCCAGTTGATCAGCAGCATGAAGATCGTGGATGAGATAATGTTCATTGCAGACCACGTGCTATCCACAAGTCCCCAGGTCAACAACTCAGAGACACGCCCCGTGTCGGATGTGACCCGCGCGATGAGACGTCCCACCGCGTTTTGGGCATAGTAGGAAAGCGAGAGGTCTTGCAAGTGATTGAAGAGCATCTTGCGCAAGTCATATTGAATGCGCTCGCCCAACACACCCGCGAGATAAATGAACAGAAACACCGCAGCCGCCTGAATGACGATAAATCCGCCATAGATCAAAGCAAGCTGCATCACCCGCTCCGAATCTTTCAGCATGATTCCCTGATCGATGAACTGCTTGTTCAGGTAGGTGAAATACGCATCTAACCCAGAGGTCAGTGCGATGGTAAGCAAAAATCCCACGACCCACTTCCAATGCGGTTTGAGTAACCCCACAATGCGTTTGAATACGGGGGCGGTTAGTTGGGATGTAAATTCTTCTTCTTCGAGTTCGATTAATTCGGCGTCAGACATGATAAAACTCCGTTATTTGTGCAATCCGGTGGTCGAGTAGGCGGCGATGTTCTTCAGCCGCCGTATCGAGACCACCCATGATAGATATACTTTTCATTTTCTGGTTACATTGCATCGGTGGTCTCGATACGCCCCGCGAAGAGCGTGCGGGGCTACTCGACCACCAGTGTTATTAATTGACTCTTGCAATTTCCATTTCCAGTTCTGTGTCGATCTTCGTCTGAATATCATAGATCCTACGGTACATGCCGCTGGCGTCTTTCAGCAGTTCTTCGTGCGTTCCCATCTGCACGACTTCACCCTTATCCAAAACGAGAATCAGGTCGGCGATCATCACAGACTGGATGCGGTGCGCGATGATGAAAGTGGTTCGGTTCTGCATCAGCTCATTCAACGCAGAGCGGATCTCGGCTTCGGTCTCCGTGTCCACCGCAGAAGTGGAGTCATCAAAGATCAGGATGCTTGGGTTCTTGAGCAGGGTGCGGGCAATCGCCACGCGCTGCTTCTGTCCGCCAGAGAGGGTCACGCCCTTTTCACCAACCACCGTGTCGTAGCCGTCAGGGAAACTAACGATCACGTCATGCACGGCGGCGGCTTTCGCGGCACGCTCCACTTCCTCCTGCGAAACGTCCCGCCCCACGCCATACGCAATGTTCTCACGGATTGTGCGACTGAACAGGAACGGCTCCTGTTCCACAATACCGATCTGCTTGCGCAGGAACGAACGCGAGTAATCCTTCAACTCCACGCCATCCAGCAGAATTCGTCCGCCCGTGTATTCGTGGAAGCGCGGTAACAGATTCACAAGCGATGTCTTGCCTGAACCAGTTGAACCAAGCAATGCAACTGCCTGTCCCGGCTTGACGTGGAATGAGACATTCTTCAATACATCGGATTTTCCATCCGAATACATGAACGAGACATCCTCAAACTGAAGCTCGCCTCTTGCCGCGCCCTCGGGCTGATACTTCCCATCGAACAGCGGTTCACGCTGCTGCTTGACCACTTCCATCAGGCGCGCGTACGAGACCATGCCCGTGGACGTTGAAACGATGATGCGTCCCAGATTGCGGATAGGCCAGATCAACCAGACCACAAGCCCAATGTAGGCTATGTACGTCCCCAGCGAGATTTCGCCAGTGATCGCCATGTTCGCGCCGTAGACAAACCCAAATAACATTTGGAAGCCCAGCACAATATCCGAGAGCGGCCAGAACAGCGAGTGCATGAGGAGCAGGATCTTGCCCTTCAAATACTTGCCCCAGTTGTCCTTCTCGAATTTTCCTTTTTCGTACTCCTGTCGCGCAAAGGCTTTCACCACACGCACGCCGGTCAAATTCTCTTGTAGGGTAGTGGAGAGCACGGCTTCCTGCGCCTGATAATCTTCGTACGCCTTGGTCACTTTCTTGAAGAACCAAATCGACACAAGCAAAATGATCGGAATTACCACGACAGATACTAGTGCCAACTCCGCGTTCAGGTTGTAGATCGCCACAAAGTTGATCACGAACAGCAGGATGATACGTCCAACGCCGATGGCTTGCTCACTGAAAAAGCGGCGCAGCGAATCCACATCGGAGGTAACGCGTTCAATCAGGTCTCCTGTAGGGGTGGTGGCATGATACGAGAAACTCAAGCGCTGAATGTGATCGAAGAGAAAGTCCCTGAGGCGGCGGGTAATGCCCTCGGCCGTATAAGCAGCCAAACGCCCCGAAAGGAACGCGAATCCGCCTTCCACAGCAGCGAGGCCGATAAACCCAGCGCCGATCCACACTAGGGATGAGGTCAATGTGCCGCCGACAAATTTGTTTTGGGCTAGTACATCGTCCGCAAAGAAGCGCAGGAGGATGTAGGTATACGTTTTCGAGAGGGCAGAGATGGCAAGCGCGATCGTTGCCGCAATGTAGGACATGCGGTAATCGGACATCATCTGCCAGAGACCCTTAAGGCGGTTTTCCTGCAGGGTGGGGCGGAAGTCAAAAGTGAGCGATGGCTCGTGGGTGGGTTGTAATGTGGTCATGTTTCCTCAAAAAATTAAACAAAAAGGCTGCGGCGAGTGCGCCGCAGCCCATAACGAACAAGGGACAGAAAAGAGACCTAGCTTTGGTCTCTACAGGCCCGTCCTGAGCCTGTCGAAGGGCGCACTCCAAGAAGGCATTTTGCCAACTGCATTTAGGGTTTGGAAGATCAATGTGAACATCAAGAGCGCGCTCTTTTCTTTGGATTTTTCGTACTATGTTCGTAGTGTACACCCCGCCAGCGGGATGTGTCAAGGATGAGAAGAATTTAATATTTCTACGGCACACGGAAATCACAGAAGCCGGCTGCGATCTCACAGCGGGCAACTTCTTTTCCGAGCCACAGAACTCGAAAATGCGTTGAGCTGCCTTCTGGTCTCCAGAACACCCGGCCTTCATCATTGTCAAATCGAGGCTGATAGCCGCCCACAATTCCCCAGGAACAGTCCGATGGATTCATGTATGGAGGAGTTTGGTCGCCATAGATCGTAATGCTCACACAATAGTTCGGCGCCAGCAAGGTGCCTTTACCATTGTCCCAAATGTACCCATCGAAATGGTCTCCTTTCTTTGGGGAAACATCTGCTCCGTCAATGCGTTCAAATGAAAACGCGGAGAGGGTGCGCTTCAAGTCCGAATGGTTGAGCATGTAAAAGCTGTTCTCGTTCCAATAAAGCGAGAAGAGGTTTCCGTCTGGGTATTGGACGGTGGGAGTGAGGTATGCCGTTTGTGTTGGGGATGGCTCAATACTTGGTGTGGAAGTTGCCAGAAGCAGAAGAGGTGTTGTGGAAGTCTCTGTCGGTGGGGCAAATGGTTCAGTTGGCTGAGCGGGTGCATCGGTCGAAGGAAGGGGCGAAGCGGAACTCAGTGTTGTGGGGAAGGGGGGAGGAGATTCTACATTGCTTTTGGATCTTCCAGAAAGGAAAAACCAGCTTCCAAACCCAATGAGAGTCATGAGAAGGATTCCATAGATCCATGTGTTCCTGTTGCCAAACCGATTGCTGGCTTTGATGGTGGCAGGCCAGCCGGCAATGGGACTCTGCTCGTGGTTCTCTCGCACAACAACCTTATCACGGTGTGCGATCTGCTGGATCGAAAGAGTGCTTCGACGAACGGTAGGCACACCAACAGGCAATGGAGGCAGAGATATTTTGGCAGCAGTCCCCGGTTTGAGTGCGCTTTCAAGTGCGGCCATTAACTTTGCGCCCGTTTGGTATCGATTCTGCGGGTCTTTTTCGAGAATCTTTAGAAGAACTTTTTCAACTTCCATGCCTAACTCTGGATTGACACTGCGCGGAGAGGGCGGCAGCTCGGTGATGTGCAACAAGGCTATGCTTGCCGGGGACGGGTCGTTAAATGGAACAGTACCTGTGAGAATCTCGAACAGGATAACGCCCAACGAATACAGATCGGATTGTGGGACCGCATCTGCCGACCGACGAGCCTGTTCGGGCGAAATGTAATGAGGTGTACCGAAGATATTTCCCATTGAACCATCGCGGACATCCAATGCCATTCCGAAATCGCCGAGTAATACGCGGTCATCATCAGCGATCAACACATTAGACGGTTTGATATCCCGATGAATAATTCCCTGACGATGTGCATAATCCAGTCCATTGGCAATGGCCTTGCCGATGCGCAAAACTTCATCGATTGGCATGAGCCCGCCTTCTTCTTGATACAACCCCATTACCTTGGACAAGTCCTTCCCATCCACGTATTCCATTGCATAGTAAGAATATCCCTGCGTATCGTCCGCATAATAGATCTGGATGATATTCTCATGGCGCCATTTCGCCATCATGCGGGCTTCGTTTACGAAACGGCTGGCATAGACAGGATTATTCTTGAACTGCTTGTCAATAAACTTGACCGCAACGTGGCGATTGAGCTTTACATCCAGCGCATAGTACACCGTCGCCATGCCACCCTGTCCAAGCAGACGTTCAATACGGTAGTTTGCAAACTGTTGTCCGATTAATGGATCTTTCATTTTTTCACTCGGTTCGATGTCTTGTTCTTGGATGATGGAACAGTCTGTCTATTGGCAGCTGAAATTCGTAAAAGATCGTTGATATAGGCATTCAGGCCGTCGGCATACGCATCAAGATAATCCTGAGTGACCAAAGCGGCAAGGTCTTTACGTCCTATGGAAAGCAGAGTGGAAACATGCGGACGAAAGTCTCGTAGATGGATACGCATGACATTTCTCGCGTCGGTCATAACACCCCAGGCAAGTTGTTTCTGGGCATTATCATCTTTCGCCGTAATAAAGCGGGTAAGTGTGCTGCCCGGGACAACCGCACCGACATTGGAAAAGACTTCTCGACCTTTGAGCAAGTTGTTTAGCAGCTCGAATTTTTCAGGGACCTTGTCCAGTAGTTTTTGAATGGGCTTGGGCATATGGGCAAGTAATTTTATGGCACCAGCACTGACGTTTTGTCCCTGGGTGGCCATCTCTTTTGCGCGTGTAAAGTATGCGCCAAACCCTGCCAGCGAGGCAAGATACAACCTTTGAGACTGTTCAAAGCCGGCATACACAACTGTCTTCTCTTCCACGGCGTTCTCATACGCATTCAACAATTTCATGGTCTGGCTGTGAAGGGAAAGGAGGTTTAATTCCAGTAGAGGAACTTCCACATTAAGCGGGTAGATCCGCTCGCGCGGCGTTTTCAGGCTCGCATCCACAGGGATCAAGATCGACGGATTGGTGCGGCTGCCTTCCTCGACCACTTGTCGATGGGATGCAGAAATCTCTGGCCGCGTATCGGAAAGTTTGCTTATTTCTGCAAGCAGTTTTTCAGACGGTTTGTATGTTGCTGCGTGAATAGCGCGGTATAGAACCAGCAAGTCATTGACCGTAAGCTCCAGAAGGTCATTCCTTTGCTTGAACTGTTTTCTCAAAGAGAGGCAGGCTTTGATATCCACCTTGTCTGTCTCTGCGCCTGCTTCTGGCGAAACGTGCGGCGCTTGCTGGGCAAGGTCTATATCTGTAGGATGTAATTGCAAATTCAACGATGTGTACAATCGGGAGTCCGCAGGAGTGGGGGAGGGGAGTAAGTTAAGGTAACGCGCCCAGGATAATGCCTCATTTGTCATGATCTCAGAGAGAGCTGTGCCCCATGCACCGTCAAAGAAAATGTGAGACTGATCGAATACGAAAGATTCGCCAGTATCAAAGATCGTCAGGGCATGCGATCCAATTCCGCGCTCGGTCTGGCGCAGTTCAGAAAGAGGAAGGGAGCGTGAATGCTCGTCTGCAGAAATCAATATCGGGGCAAAGCGTAAATTATCAATATCGTTTACGAGCATCGGGCTTAGCTTCGTCCGAAGGCTGGGCAAGGCGGCACGTTTGACGCGGGCAAGCGAGGAAAGCTGGGAAGGTGAGGAGAAGGGTGCATTCAACAGCGCAGCAATTTGCGCCCGCGCCGTCAGCACATCCAAAGGTTTGTTTGAGCCTTGTTCACAGACAGGCAGCAGATAATAACTGTCGTGATAAATAATGCCGATCTGGGCGTCTGTAAGCTTGAATGGAACTCTCGTCTCCCCATACAGGCCGGGATCCAGATACGCCAAAATGGACATTTGCTGCTGATAAGCACCAAGCTCCTGCTGAGAAATAGCCTTGAGTTTATTAACCTATGGTGCTAGTTTTAGAGCGAAAACTCGGCGATGCTCATCTTGTAAGGGTCGGCATCGGGATGAATCGAATGAAACAAATTTTGAAGTACATTGAACATAGCGGAAACATAAG